>LNFM01003165.1_pt1 | contig 43628 bp, 39 predicted proteins | sample 596031 | NCBI WGS metagenome assembly LNFM01 (sample SAMN04254537, study PRJNA301005) | activated carbon metagenome | isolation source: dual media filters at the Ann Arbor, Michigan drinking water treatment plant | place: USA: Ann Arbor
CTGTCTATGTTGTCGTAAGTATAGGTGCTGGTGCTGTAGATGATAGGGGTGGTGGGGGTGGCAGGTAAAGCACGGTAGCTTTGGGTGAGGCGGCTAGCGTTATCATAGGTGATGATTTGTAGTTTATCGCCTACGGTGTATTGGGCGATTCTGCCATCGCTATCAATGTTACGACTGTAGGTTTGACCATTCGCCCATGTCCAGCCTTTAATACTGCCAGTGGCGTGATATTGGATGTTGGTGGCAAGCACAGTGTTGTTTAGCAATATCTGTTCGATTTGGCCGTTGCTGTTATAGGCGTAATCTACATAGCGATTGCTGGGATAAGTCATGCTCCCTAGCCGACCGCCCGAATCATAAAGCGTCTGTAGGATATATAGTTGCGTACCTATTAGCTGTTGCTTTAGCGTAACACGGCTTTGCTCATCGTAGCTCCAAACTGTGCTGCCTGAAACGTCTGCCATACCAGTAAGATGGCCTACGCCGTAGCTACCTTGATCATAACTGTAAGTGATGGTTTCATCGGCAGTGCCAGCACTCGCGTAGCTTATCTGCGTAACGCGGTTGGTTGCATCATAGCTATAAGTCGCCACTTTGCCGCGTGCATCGGTACGTGTTTTAAGATTACCTGCGTTGTCATAGGTATTAATGGTAGTACCCGTGTCAGGGCTAGTGAGCGTCAATACATCACCATAGGCATTTTTGGTATAAGTGGTATTTAAGCTACGTGGATCGGTTACACCAGTGATTTCATCTAATGCGTTGTACTGTGTAGCTGTGCTGCCTTGCTGTGTATTTGGCGTGATGGCATGCGGCTGGTTTTGTTGTATTAAGCGATTGACGGCATCGTATTGTTGCGTGGTGCTCCGGTTAAGGCTGGGGTCAGCAATCTTAGTGTTATTGCCACTGGCGTCGTATTCTAAGTTGGTGATAGGGGGTGCAGCATGTGCCAATGACATGCTGAATAAACCGACGTTCAGCAATATTGCTGTGCAAACCAAGGAGTTAAGTGTTGAACGTAGCATGATTACTCCACCCCCGTGACTTGTTGGAGACGATTCAGGGGATCGTAACTTCGCGTAATCGTTTTAGCCAAATTACCCAGTGGGTCGGTAGTAACTTCATTAATATGGTTACCTTCAGCGTCTAAGGTGTAAGTCACTTTATTACCTAAAGTGTCTTGTAACTCAATCAGACGATGTGCGGCATCGTATGTGTAATTTAGGGTGCTTGCATCTGGCATGATGAGTTGAATCACTTGTCCTGCATCATCATAAACAAGACTAGTGGTTAGTGCTCCAACTGTATGGCTTAACAATCGCTGGCGTAAATCATAAGTATTGGTGGTCACCATACCATTGGCGTCTGTCATTTGTTCTACTTGACCGTGGTGGTTGTAACGGTTGTATGTAGTGATTTGCCCTAATGCATTGGTAACGCTTTGCAATTGACCGCGGCATCCAAAGTTATCTGGGCTAGTAAGGCTTACGGGATCAATAATAGGTGTTGCGCTACTTGCTTCACAAACTGCATCATGCGGGTAATAAGTATAGTTCGTTACATCGTTAATATCGGTACGCGGACCATTCACCACTTTACTAATCACTGAACCTGTCAATAAGCTTGAGTAAGTATAAGTAATCGTGGTGGTGCGCGTTAGAGTCCGTGCTGGGTCAGCCTCAGTAATACTGGTAATATTGCCCTTATCATCGTACGCATTGGTGGTAGTACGCAATGCAGTGCCTGTTGACGAAGCGCCACTGTACTCGCTAATCACTAAAGGTAAGCGCCAAATAGTATGCCAAGTCGTAGTAATAGTTCGTGTTGACGCAGTAGCAACACCAGCTGCAGTTAAACCTTCAGTACGTGAAGTTTCTAAGTTGCGCGCCATATCATATATGTAAGTTGTTTTTTTACCGTTAAAGTCTGTACGAGAGGCAACATTCCCATTCACGTCATAGGTTAAAGCAGAAGCAGCAGAAGCACAGCCAGAACCTGCGGGTTGCGATTGACCCGTGCTTTTAACAACACCTAGTATGGTGGTGAAGTTGTAGGTGCGAGAAGAACCTCTCGGATCGGTTACTACGGTTGAGATTGGGTTGCCAGAACTATCTGAGGTGTAGGCTAGATTGTTGTGCTCGATAGACTGCCCTAAAGAGGCACCAAGGTCGGGCGCGACTTCCTCGTCATAAGCACGGCCTGCCGCATCGTAACGGTAAGTGGCATAACGATTCCCGTTTTCGTCAATGATACCAGTCAAAGCATTAGTGAAAGTAATACCCGCATTGGGTGTGGCGGAAACATTTACTAATTCGCCAGTTGTACTTCCGTAGATATAAGTCTTTGTCTTGCCATCAGGATAAGTCACAGAAGAAAGGTTATTGTTAGTATCGTAGGTATAGCTGTAAACGCCGCCCTCAGGGTTAGTTGTAGTTTTGATGCGACTACTGAAATTATAATCATAACCAAAGCTAATACTTTTGCCGAGCGGCTCAGTAACGCTTTGCAAGCCGCCGTTGGTATTATAATTTAATACTGTCATGAGCCCTGAAGGTGAGGTAATACTCATTAATTGCCCAGAAGCACTGAACGTCTCAATGGTATTGTCAGCCAAAGTAAAACGCCAATTTGTACGAACTCCGTTTACATCCTTTATCTCAGCTAACGAATCTATAACGTCAGATTCAGATATCCAATTAGCAGCCACTTTTCTAAAAACATAAGTTTTGCCATCAGGCCTACTAATAGAGACCAAATTACTACTTATTATTGGAGAGGCTTGAATTCTACTTGCATATTTATGACTCCAAGCTACACCAGTTTTATTGACATCAAAAATATTTCGCGAATTATAAAATCTCTCAAAAGATGCATCACTTTGTGCACTCAAATAGTCGAACTCTAAAAGGTACTTATTGCCTCTAGCTAGGTGTATTGGGTTATTTGTACCCATGCCACATATGGGCTGACCGTTGTCTTTTTGCTGTGTACACCTTCCGTTTGGTTGCCTGACGTTCGGAGCGACACAATCAACAGGGTAGTAACATTGATTCGAACTTAATGCAGAAGCATCAAATGAACAAAGCAATTTACTTCGGTATGTGACCTGTTGCACACCATAAATGTTTGTATAACGACAAAAATTTCCATCGTCACCAATGTAATTGAAGGGTGGATAATCGTTGGCAGAAGTGCGACGGTCAAACCAATACCTACAAGCCTCAGCTTTAGTTGTTGGATATGAATATAATTTATCATACGAAACATGAAAGTCAGATGTTAGCCCTGGATAGTTTGATAATGGTGTAACAGACCAAATCTGTACAGCGGGCCAATAGTCAGCATAAGCCTTGTTAGGTGCCAATAAAAACTGAATTAAAAAAAGCAATACCATAAATAAAAATGGATTATTAATTTTTTGTTTTACTAGATCCATCTTTATGCCTTCACTTGGTTCTTTAATTGTTTTGACCCTACATCTATTGCATACCATGTTCTCATTGTTTCAGAAAAGATTTACTCACTCTCAGCGCTCTTTGCAAATACGCATTTTTTTCTATTTACACATTACCTAGAAGTTATGACAATAAGATTATTTAGATAGTAATTTATGCTTTAGAACTAACCCCACTTCTAAAGCCAGTTTTGGTTGCTCAGAAAGAGTTTGCTGGAATTCCTTTTTTACTGTTGTTCTCATATTGAAGAATTTGATATTCCCCAACGCTGGTTCATTAGGGATTTTTAAATTTGTTAATATTTTGTACAAATTAAAAAATGCAGGGATCATACTTTTATACTTAACATATCAATCCAGTAGGACTGACTATTGCCAACAGCTTAGTTTAAATATTAGCAGTCTGCTTTGGGCCGATAAGGATTATTTGCTATACACCCCGATTATGTAGCATTGGGGATAGAAAAAATAATTACACAGATTAAAAGCTTTGATAACTCACACCTGAATTGCGGTTTAGAAGTAAGCGAATATTCATAGTTTGCTGAGTGGGGCTACTAATGAAAAAGCCTTACATCGCTGCAAGGCTTATAAATATTGGGGTGCTCAAGAGGATGGAAATGGGCACTGGAATTTAAGCGTTTTGCTTTTTTAAAGATTAAGGGTGAAATTCACCAGACTGCTTTCGGCCCCTTTGAGACATTCGCCATTCAGATATGATTTTTTACTTAGGGGACAAACCTGTCATTTAGTTTAAGACTTTTTGATTTCAGCAATCTCCCAAATTAGATTTAATTAAATATAAGTCTATCGAAAAGGATGAAGTCTACTGTGTTAAGACAAACTGCGTCTACTGACAACTTAACCGCAAATGTTAGTTTATGGGTTGGTTCCACTTTCAATAGGTAATAAAGAGCTTACAAATCAGTCAAGATAAATCCATGATCCTTACTCTCTGTCGATTACAAAATTAACGCTAGGACTATAAATAGATTCAATTAGATTTTTATATTTCGCTAATAACAAAACATTTTCTTTCATGAGATTATGATTACTCCCTACATTAGGAGTCATTCCGTTTTCAACTAACTTCGTTGAACGTCCTGTAACTCCATCGGTGAATTCAATAAACACAGGGGCATTTCCTTGATATTTTGTAAAAAAAGTATCCTTTGTTTTACCGTTTATTAAATTTGTAATGTTTCCTTTGCGGTCATACTCAATATATATCGGATTAAATTCAGTCGCTGAAGAGAGCATGTATGTACGATTACTTGGTGCATTTTTATCCTCATACTTAGCCTCGTAAACAACAAGACTATTTTTCACATGCTTGACTAAAACATCATCGCCGTTCCAATAAAACTCTTCCACACTTGGTGGTGTTTTTTTAGATTTGTTTGATGAAGTCTTGATTGTTCCATACTCATTTTCGCTGTCAGGCTCCAAATACTGATAGCCAAACAAAGTATCCTCTCTTGTTAAAACCTTAGTTATCAAACCGTTTTTATCATAGTCCATAACCTGAACAGTGTTATCAACATAGATTATTTTGTTCAAAAAATGGTTTTCTGTATATTCAAACTTGTAAGTGTTACCTGTTTCATCATCGACTTTAATCAAATTACCTTTTTTATTGTAAAAGTATTCTGCAGTTGGCTTACTTACAGAGGCTTCTTTATTCAAAATTTTCGATAGCTTTCCATTAGGTAGCCAAATTAATTTAAATTTATCTAGTTTCTCACTTGTTGTGCTTTGATATACTGTCAAAGATTCCGGTCTCGTACTTTTCTCCGGATAGTCATAATTTATGGTGGAATTGAGATTGGTACTATTCAAACTACTCAAAAGGCCTTTGTTGTTGAATTTGTAAACAGATCCATCACAATCAAGCAGCGAGTAATATGTGATTAGCTTCCCTTTGTAACCTGCAACGAGTTTATAACTTAATTCGCTGGAGGATCCTGGACTGGTTGATGGACAATTAGGACCATTTATTTCTACAGTAGGATGCGAGTTTGGATTTTTTAGCTCATTTCTATCAAATTTAAGATCATTAGTGTAATTAATACCTTTGACAGTTATTTCATCTCGAGACTCTAAGTTGAGTCGCGCTTCAAATTGCCTAATCATCCACTTGCTGCCAGTCCAGCCATCATAAGTAGATTTTGAATTGTATGTTTTAGCAAATACCACATCTGACGTTTTACTGGTTACATCATGATATGAAAGAGAGAAATTTCCGTTTCTAACATTTACATCAGCAAACATGGGCGATGAATACAAAAGAATCATTCCAAATAATGACGTTCTTAGTGCGTTAGAAAATCTGCTATTAATCATATAGTCCCCGATAAATTTTATTAATTTGTGCACGCTTGATATAAATTTTATTTAACTCATGTTAAACAAGATTGATTAACTTTTTGCACGAATAACAAACCCGTAAAGTATTATATTCAGTGCTAACTAAAAATCTCATTTCAGTAACTAGGTATTCAAAACTAAACATCACCTCTATTGAAAAATCTCAATTAGAAATGATTATTTAAATAATAGGAGATTTATCTGTAGTTCTTATAGTAATGGTTTTAACCTTTCCTGATCTGAATACTTTAACTACGATTTCTTCTTCGATTGGGTGTTCTTCAAGAAAGTTTGCTACATCAAATTTACTGTTAATCTCTTCATCGTTTAAATGAGTAATTAGATCATTTATTTTAATACCTGCTTCACCTGCTAATCCATCTGGATTTACCGAAGCAACCAATGCACCTTTTTTACTGGTTGAGTTATCTTCAAGTTTTAATCCGAGCTTCCATTTCTTTTCTTGAATTGAATTGTTAGATTGATTTAAGTTGTTTGTTTTTTTAGTAGCAATAATTTTTTTTGGTTCTTCTTTCTCTTTTTCAAAAACTGGAACTTCCATTTGTTTTACCTCTGCAAGAAATTGTCTAGCTTCAACTTCTGCCATGTCTTTAAGCTTTGAGCCATCCCAGTAGCTTACAAGATGTTCTAGGTTGGCGTTGGTGACTTTGTTGTTTTTATCATAGAAGACTTCAACGCTTGAAATAACGCTAAAGCTTTCACTTGAATTAATATTACTGAAGCTGTTAACAAAGTCGTATTTATCTGAATTTAATTTAGATGTCGGCATTTCAAATAGAGCGCTAAACCCTGTTCCATATCTCTCATTGATTTGTTTTCTCGAAACACCTACCGGGAAATAAGATTTCACAGTGTTACTGTCTAACGTATATAAAAACTCAAGGTTTCCTTTCTTACCATGAACCCAATTAGGATCTTCTTTTGAAGATGGTTTAGCTGCATGCGCATTCAGAGATAGTGCGACGCAGGTTGCAAAAAGAATGGCTAAGTATTTAATCATTTTTTAAATAGATTCCTTTAAACATCCAAACCTTTTTCGATTGGCTGAATGATTACATTCCTACCCTTACCTTTAGTCACTACCCTTAATTTTAGTGGTGATGTTGTTTTAGCTTTTTTTAGAGCATCAACAAAATAAGGCCCATTTTCAATGGACTCATCGTTTACTTTAGTAATGATGTCTGACACTCTAATTCCTGCTTTTTCAGCCAATCCTTGCGATATCACTTCATCCACCACAATCCCTTTTATCTTGCTGTCAGGCTTAGTAAATGAAACTCTGATACCTAACTTCCATGAGGCTGATGCTTCGCCTACATTTTGTTCGCTATTCGATGTAGAGTTTGATTTTTCATTACCGGAAACCGTTACTGGGACAATTGGTTGTTTGGAGCCGAATGTTTGTTCGATTTCAGCATCAGTTGCATCTCTTATGTTTGATTTTGCGTCAATGTAATGATTAATTTTCTGATAATTTGTAAAAGTAATTGTACTTAGCTTATTCTTTTCGTTGTAAATAATAGTGACTGAGGTTGACTTGGTAATCGAATGACTTTCATAGCTAAACGCCCCTGGTGATATTTTATTCCAATCTAGGCTATATGAATAAAAGTCTGTATATGTAACTTTGCCATCACCATTCCCATGTGTGTATGTCTGCAAAGGTTTTCCGTATTTTTCTATCACTAAATCACGATCCATGCCGTGTGGGAAGACGTCTTTTACATCGGATTCTTTCATGGAGTAAAGTATCTCTGGGTTCCCTTTTTTCGTTATCTTAGGTACACCATATCTCCCACCATCACCGTCGTCCATTCCTTCATAAGTTACGCAGCCTGCAAAAGTTAAAATTAAAGATAAAGGTAATGCAAAACGAAGTAAATTCATAAAGTTTTTCTCTTTAATGTTTTGATGTTACACAATTATTTAATACACAAAATAGTATATATTTATTCACAAATGATGGATATACCCAATCGGGCTAGTAGACTAGCCATGGTTTTAATAATGAATATTTAAAGATAGCAAATAAAATTTTTGCTAGACTATCTTTAAATGTGTCGGATAAATATTTTAAAAACACATAATTATTTGAATAAGATTTAAAAGATATGAAACCATTAAAAGCTATATTGCTTGTTGCATTCGGGCTATCTATATATGCTAGATCACATGCCTGTATGGTACTAGTCAATGTGCCAACTAAGCATGTGGTTAGTAATTATTCATCGTTCGACTCCGTGTTGAATAACCCGCCATTAGTCAACATCTCTATTGAGGGTGAAGCAACATTAAAGCTTCCAAAAACAGATTCTTCTCACAGGTGGCGCGTTAAAAATTTAGCCCAACTTTCAACTGATTGGTTATTTGAATTCAAAGAAATCCATTTGAATGGCCAGTATTTAACAGAGATGATTTGGATACATCCTTTTAACAAAGGTGATCGCTATAAGCAAAATCAAAATGCATGGGAAACAGTGAAAACTATTGAAATGCCACTTCAACTAATTTATGAAATTGATGATGAAGTAGCGTATGAAATTACAGGCACCTTAAAGGTGAGTGAAGGAAAAGTAATCGGGTTAACATCTCATTATAATGAAAGATTAATTATTATTAATCATCATCGAATTACTAGTGAGGCTTATTTTGGTAGGCCTTTCAAAATTGAATGGCAAGATAATACACAAGCCCAAAAAAACTGGCGCTTAAAAGTAGCAGAATATGTAGTGAAAGACGCAGATAGTTCTATTGAACGCCATCAAGCTGATGTTACTCTGAAAAAAGCGGCAGATGGTTCACACACAATTACAGGGTTAGCATCTGGTAACGAAATACAAATGACGTTATCTGCTGACAATGAAGTAGATATTCAGATTGTTATAACAGTTACTCCCAGTCCAGCCTGTTAGGTTTTTTTTGTTTGTAAATTTTAATTAGATACATTTACGAATAACTTAAAATCAAAAGATAGAACTCATCCTACCTATATCTTTTGACTCACAGCAAAGAATTTTAAAGCTACAGTGGCTGAATTGCTCTTGAATATTTTGTATTATTATTTCATATGACTCACCTACTAACTGCCCCAAGATAGAACGCTTCAAGACTGTTTCATTTATTATTACTTCAGTCTCAACATCGATCTCCATCATAACATCTATTGAAATTCGCATAAATTTCCTAAAAATCATTTTTATCAAATGCTTATTGATGAAAGCATATGCTGGATATTTTCATCTTATTTTCCTAGTGAATTTCGTTTTAATATATCATCGCAAAATATGGATTTCGAGGCTGGGTGTTTACATACTGAATCAATATATTCAATACTAAGCGAAAAATTCTTCTGAAAACAGTTTCGATCAAAGTACTCTATAGTCCTATTTCGAGCCTGTGTATCCCTGTTGTAAGTTCTTATGTCAGCCGATGCGTCACCACCAGCAGACTCTACAAGCTTAATTCTTGTATGTAGTTTATTTAATTTTTCGCCTTCAAATTCGATTCTTGAAGCATCCTTCACACAATTCGAAAATATCTCTTCGTCCTGATCACTGTCAATATCAACAGATTCAGAGTATGCATCGATTGTTTTAAATGATAATAAACAAATAAAAAATAATTTCCAAAAATAATTCATACACTACTTTCTCGTCTGAAATAACACACAAAATTGATATTTGAATCGCAACTAATTTACTGACGCCTTTTCGACTCACAGTTTTATCTAATTTTATTATATTTCTTGCAGATTGGGTGACTGCTAACATCATTGAAAAATAAGGTTGGAGTTCATTGATCCTCATGGGATTTATTTTTGCCATACTTCTAAATAAATCATAAACAAAGAGACTGAAAGTTACTACAGATTTATTCAATATGAATATGATTTATAGGGGAAATTTTGTTTTTTAGTTTCTGCTTTGGAGATTTCCCTGCAGTTAGCTCTTGATTGATTAACTTCTGCAATGGGCCGTTAACAGTCTATTGAAGCGTGGGAAGTCCACAACTTGGAGTCCAGCATGAGCAGACGCGGAAACTGCCACGATAATGCTGTGGCTGAAAGTTTCTTTCAACTTCTTAGACGGGAAAGGATTAAAGGAAAAATATACAATCATCGGGATGAAGCAAGACAGGATATTTTTGAATATATTGAGTTATTTTATAATTCAAAACGACGTCATAATTCCAATAACTTGTTATCTCAGATAGACTTCGAAAATCAATTCAGAAAAATGACTGATGCGTGTCTACAAAACTTGTGGCGATTCACTTTAGTTGGCGCTTGCATGCACTTATTCATGCATGATAGTTGGCTAATATTTCCTACGGCTTTTGTTCCCGCGTTGGTAGGAACGGTTCATGGGATCAATGGTTTTCTTCATTTATCAGACTTGTCAGAAGATCATGCATCCATGGCGAATCGATTAGATAAAACACGCAAAGAGATTAAAGAGTTTAGATCTGATCCTAAGAAAATTTTAGAGTTATCAAAAGCTGTGCACCAGGTTTTGACTAATCGAGATGTTCAATGGGTAGAGACTGCTGAAAAACTAGGGCTAAAAGTAGGCTAGCAGTCCATGACAATTTATTCTTTAATGATGTTATAGACGATTCAATTTTTCTAACAAAATATTTTTTAGTAGACTCTACACTTGAGTAATCTAATGATGAATAAACAAAAAAAACTTCTATCTATTGATGGGGGTGGTATTCGTGGAATTATGGCGCTACGCGTTCTGGCGCGCATTGAATCTATACTGCGCGAGCAATCTGGCAAACCAGATTTGGTGCTGGCTGATTATTTTGACTATATTGCGGGTACTAGCACAGGTGGCATCGTAGCCGCCGGACTTGCTCTTGGCAAAAGCGTGGCTGAGATGGAAGTTTTTTATCGAGCAGAAGCTTCTAAAATGTTTACGCTATCGCGTAATCCAATTAAGCGTTGGATATATTCGCGATATGAGTCTGGGCCATTGCAGAAAAAACTGCAGGATGTTTACGGAGAAAAAACAACGCTGGGGTCAGAAAATCTAAAGTCACTGTTGATGTTAGTTATGCTTAATGCAACCACTAGCTCGCCATGGCCAGTAAGCAGTAACCCAAAAGCTAAATATAACGATAGATTTCTTAATGATGAAAGTAATCTCGACTTACCTATCTGGCAACTAGTTCGCGCAAGTGCGGCAGCACCTTATTACTTTGACCCTGAGAAAATTAAGGTAGGTAGTAATGAGTTTTTATTTTATGACGGCGGGATAACTTCGCTTAACAATCCCGCTTTCAAGTTGTTTCAGATGGCAACGCTACCTAACTATCGTTTAGAGTGGCCAACGGGCGAAGACCGCATGTTGTTGGTATCAATTGGCACTGGGTTGCTGCCAAAAGAAGTTGCTAAGCTACGCTTGCGTGATAAGCAAATAGGCAGCACTTTAATCATCGCTTTGCAGTCTTTAATGTTTGCTGGCAGCTCAGAAGTGGATATGCAATGCCGCAGTTTTGGCAGAGTACTTGTGGGGGATCCTATAGACTCGGAGGTAGGGGATTTTGTAGGCACTATGCCAGTTGGTGAAAAGCCGCTATTCACTTACATGCGTTATAACGCCTTGCTCACCCCAAAATCGCTTGAAGATTTTGGCTGCGGAAAATTTTCTAAATGTAAATTCCAACTTGATGATTTATCTTCAATAGAACCTTGTACTGAAATTGGAGATTTAATTGCTGATAAGCAAGTTAAAGCAGAACACTTTGTAAAATTTCCTTATGTACCAAAGAGCGTTAATTGAGAAAAGGCAAGAAGATGGAAAAAGATTTTTCTAAACCAAGCTCATCACGCTATATCAAGATTAAATTACCTACTCAGGTTGAATTTGCGCATGAGGATGGGGTGTTGGATACCTTGGAAGGAAAGGTTGCCTATCAGGCCTACGATGCTTTGATGACAGGCATTCAAGGTGAGCATTGGCCAATTACAAGAGCTAAGTTTGAATTAACATATGAGCCAGTGCCACCAACGTTGATGGGGGAAGCTGGTACTTATGTTAAGAAAAGAATTTTAGTTGAGGCGATTCAAATGGAAGCGCCTTTTGAAATGGCTATTCATGACGGTGCAACTATTTTAAAAGGCAATCCCGGCGACTGGGTAATTTCATCGCCAGATGGCAGTCAATGGGCGGTCGCGGATAGTATATTTAAAAAAACTTACAAATTAGCGAATTAGAGGTTTTTTATCTTCATTAAAATTATTGAGTATCATCTGGAGCTTTTTCTGACACTAATGTTACTCCCTCGACTACTTTCATTAAATCTGGCTCAATTGTGGAAGTCGCATTATTTTCTAGTTTATTTTTTGCTAAGCTAGCAAGCTTAGCTTCTAGCTGACGGGCGGTAACTTTATCTTCACTAGCAGCAATAATAATATTATCGTTTAATACTTGTTCAGACTTAAGTAGTTTTTCAATCCTATTATTTTCTGATTCAATTTCATAATTGTGCTTAGACTGCAACATCCTTTTAAGCTCAGGATCTTTGATGTCTAATTCTAATTCAACTAGTTTAATTTCAATCCATTCTAAATCGTCATAGTAAATAGTTTTTAATAACATTCCCTCTAAACTGAGTTGTGCATCGTTTAAATGGTCAAGATCAAATTTTGACAGGTGCGCAGAGATTTTTGGACCAACTTGATCTTTTAACACTTCTTTAAAACTTTTTTGAGTGCTCGTTTCCATAGCCTTTAAAGGTTTAGTAATTTTGACTTTAAATGCGCACTTGATATTGAATTCATGTGTGGGCAATCTAGCTTTTGCAGAAAAGAGAAGCTCAATTCGCATTTCTTGTTTAAAAATTAAATAATACTTTACTTCGGTTTTTGTTTTAAAAAAAGACTTTAGTTTATCCAGTATTTCTTCTTTCTTTTCATCTAAGTCAATTAAAGAGTCGTTCACATCGTAACCGAGCCTGTAGGCGAATATTTTTGCCCTTGGTTCAGGCAGAGAATTCAATTCCTTAATCGGTAGGAAATCTCTCAAGACAGTAGGAAAGTATTTGGTTTCTAAAGATATGTTGAGTGTGGTATTGGATGATTGTTGTGGGCTATTCATTTTAATATTCTCAATTAGTTATCGAAACACTTTTTATAAATTCTATTTATTTCATCTGCACTATCCATAGATTGCATATTTTTCTTAATGGATAGTAATTTATTTTTAGATTGCTCAATATAACTATTATCAAAATCAATATTGTTATCTAGGTTATCTTTATAAAACTCTTCACACCATGTTTCAAAAATTTCACTTCCACTTACTCTTGCAAAGTCATCATCTGAATCATCGGAAATAGCCGAATCAAGCACGTTACATATTGCACTAATAATTGTACCATCATCATTAATATCTATCATTTCTACTAAACTCAAGTTTGAGTTTTCTTCACTCATAAATTCAATTTTCTCAAGTAAAGCTAACGCTAAAATAAGGTCGAGTGGTGGCAAGCGTAGAGGAACTTCCTTTTTTCTTGTCGCTAACTTTTTATTAAACCTAAGTAGTAGACCACTAACATCTGAATAACAAGTCATTCGGCTTTCTAATAATGAAATGTCATAAAGATTCTTAACGTTTACCCTAGCCTTATTAATTAAGCCAATGCTAGTGCTAATATTTTCCTTATTACTCATATTTTTTTTGTCGTTTTTATCTATTATTTTTTGAATACTGTCAAAAAGAATCACTGCCATTTCAGGCATTTTTAGACCTGTTCTACCGCAAGCCAAAAATAATAAAGTTTCGATATCACGCTCCAACGTAGACTGCTGAATATTGTCTTCTGAAATATCCTCTTCTTGCGAATTTGGATTTATTTTTGGACGAATATTTTTTAGCATATGCTCTATTATTTTTGGATTTTTTCTACTTGCTTCTGCAATAATAAAGTCAGCACCATATTTTAAATCGGAATGAGTTAGCCAATTATTTAAATAAGCTTCTTGAATGCTTAAAAAGTTATTTTGAGCTAAAAGTGCCAATCCTTCAGCTATAGTCCTATTTAAGCCATCGTTTGATATAGCCTTATCTATCCAATTAATTAAAATCTTTCTGAAATAAATACGATTATTCCAAATTTCATTAAGATAAAACTCACAATCCGTGCTCTCACTGAAACGTACATAAGTGCTGACTAGCCCATTTTGGGATTCAAATTTAACTAATTCAGCACCAATTTCATTTAATATTGCATTTAATTCCAACTCATAATCTAGTTTAAATGTATTTTTAGGCAGCATTCTAATTAAAACATTTTGAATATCTAATGCTGCATTCATAAATACATTAGCGCTTTGATATTCATAGAAACAAAGTGCCAATATGAAAGAAATATTATCAATTGATATTTCTTTTGATACTTTTACAGCATTATTTGTCTCAGCTTTAAAATCTTTTTTACAAATATTTCTTATAAATCTAGCTTCTTGATTTTTAGAGTTTTTTGCATTTTTATCGAAAAAACTGTAATGGCTTAAATGTGACACAACAGATCTAAATAAATAGGGTATTTTTGAGTTGTCTAGCCTTACAACATGAAGTTTGTCACGCCAGTCACATATTTCAGCATGCACTGCGGGAGAGCTATAAGTTAATTCTGATAAAAAGCATATTATGCCTACGGATCCTTCAAGGGCATTATCAATATCTATTCCAAATTTATTTTGGATGTCATTTTGGTCATACCAGTAAGATATTTTATTTTCTCTTAGTGTTTCTAAATATGGCTGAATGGCATCGCTGTCTTCGGATTTGTAAGAAATAAAATAGTATTCGTCCATAGGAGTCCAATCAATTAATAACGGTGTTTACGTAAAAAGGCGGATATTGGCGCGTAGCTCTAATTAAATGATAGACAGCTAAAAATTGATGCTTAGCATGAAATTCAGGATCGTTTAAATCAACTGAGTCAAAAAGCTTTTCCATTGCGATTGCTGCCTCACTATTGGGGTCCGACATAAGTATTTTTATCAGCGCAACAAAATCTTCCAAATGCCCTTTGTTTAGTATTTCATCAATACGTGCAATTGTAAGTGGGGCATTTTCTTGTTGAATAAATCGAACAGATTTCATAGCCTATTCATCCAGATAATATTGGGATTAAATTGCTTTTAATGGTTGCCATAAATTTAGCCATTAGTAGTCACTAAAATCTAATGCACCAATGATTTGTAACACCATCTCTTTGTCTTTTTTTTGTTCATTCGAATCTAGCTTGCTGTATGGTATTAACGTAGGGTTAACTCGTAAAAGTCGCTCCAATTCTTTGGGTGACATCGGATTTGTTATTGGTAGGTGCTGAGGTGCGCCGTAAGAGAAGCCTGCAGTAAACATAAATGCGCAATAGCGCTTATGTTCAATAAATGAAAGCTCACTTGCGTGTGTACTTAATGCCTCATTTATTCTTAACAAATCTTCCTCGGTTGTTTTTGTTTTCATCACATCATTGCTGCCTATTAAATGATGTAGTTTGATTTTCAGATGATCGGCAGCATCTCGGTTTGATTCTTTAAGAAACTCTTTTAATTTCTGCCAATTATTAACGCAATCCGAAGCTTTACCGCCAGAATAAATAACAGTGTTGAAATAACTCGCGAGCAGATCTTTTTTATCATCTGTCAGCACTTGCCCAACAGCATCAGTAATTGATATTTCATGTGTGCGGAAAGGAAACCCGTCATGCGGATGAGAGGGGTTGAGTTGTTCATTTGCATCAAGCATTTCATGCGAAAGCCCATATTTTTGGTCAAATTGAACTGCAACTACAGGTTTTGATTGGCTACTTTTAAGCGTTTGTGTGCGGTTGTAAAATGCACAAATTTCACGCGCTTGATCTGCATTTTTTGCTTCATCTTCATGGCAGACAAATATTACAGAAGGTGATTTTTTATTCGATAAAGCTGCAATCTTCGATTGCCTTAGTATATTTGTAATATGGTCTGAAACAGTTGATATATAAATACTAGGTAAAACCTCAGCATTATCTGGATGTTCTGGCAGATTTAATTCAAAAGGTTTCACATTGGGATTTAGATTGGGGCATTCAGCATATAACGATGTTGCTGCTTCTTCTACGTTTGGATCTGTCCATATAACTTGTAGCTTACCCTTACAGCTAAAATGCCCTAGTCGACCTGCACGCCTTATCAGGGCTTTTGCCATAGAGCTAGCACCTACAACAATAATAGTTTGAGAGATGTTATTTTCATGATCAGTATCTTCAAACATATCTGGCAAGTAGCGATTGAAAATCTCACGTGCAGCAAGCTCATGCATATCGAACCCTGAGATATTATCGTGTGGTAACCCTTGCGCTAAGCCTTGCCAGCCAACAGGGTCTCTCATTGCGTCACGCGCTGCATCAGACACTAATTGAATATGTATCTCTGGGCGCTTATTTTTATTAGCAAGTACTGTATTCACATCTCTAAAAGCTTTTAGGTTGAGGCTATCATTACCCATACAAATAAAAATCTTGCGTGCTTTTTCGAGTTTTATGGCATCAAGCACATTTTTATCAGTAATATCGCCATGTAACCATAGTGGCTGCTTGGCTTTTTTATTCAGTATATTGATATCGTTAAGCGTAGTGCGACAATCGTTATCTGAATTTTTATCAATAATAAGCACCGTATCGTTGTTATTACAAAAGGCCTTAGAGATTGATAGCCCAACAGGGCCGCAGCCAATAATGACGATATGATCTTTTTTAAATTTCAAACATAGTTTTGCATAAAACGGCTCAAGTTGATTTTGAAACAGGTTTTTAATAAGCCCAATAGAAGCGAGCATTGGCAGTAAAAACTGCATTGCTATTAGCCCCCAAACAACCAAGCTAGAAGTTTGGATATCTCCTATATCTTTATTAAGTACTAAAAACTGTAATGAGTTAAAAGCTCCAGAGGCGATATTTCTGGCTGAAAAACCCATTGCATAAGTCCAAAGCGCTACAGACGCTAGCCACAATACAATTAATATACGTAGCCAATACAACGAAATCCATGATATCAGTCGCATCAAATTTTCTCTTTATTTTAGTAAGTCGATTTCTTCAATGGCAGCCTTTGTGACTTCATGATCATTACCTAAATTGTCATGAGCTAACTTTAATGCTTGTTCAAGTACTTGTCTTGAAAGTGCATATTTTTCTTGCATACGGTAAAGTTTGCCAATGTTTATCATGACCCACAAACTATCTTCATGATACTCACCAAGCAAAAACTGTCTAGTTTGAAGTGCCTGCTCGAATAAATGAAGTGACTCGTCGTATTGACCCAAAGCTCTCAAACAAATAGCCAAGCATCTTTTGCTTTCAGTCGTATCTGGATGTTCTAAACCCAAGTGATGCTCTTGAATTCCTAAACAACGTCTTAAGTATTGTTCAGAAGCAACATAATCTGCTTTTGAATACAGAATTTCCGCTAGACTTTGCAATGTTTTTGCGGTTTCTGCGTGTTTTAGGCCAAATTTCTTCTCTTGAATGGCTAAGATTTGTCGATATAGTAGTTCAGCTTCGGTTTCATCAACTTTTTTATTTAAAAGTGTAGCTAGGTACTGCATCGTTTTTGCAGTATCTGAATGTTCTGTGCCCAATGTTTGCTCTCTGATTGCTAAAGCTTGGCGGAAAAGTGCCTCCGCTGCAATGAGGTCACCTTTAGCATTCAGCAGCAATGCTAGATTTTGTATTGTTCTAGAATTATCTGGATGTTCAACGCCCAATATTTGCTCTTGAATTGCTAACGCGTTGCGGAAAAGTGATTCGGCCGCAACATAATCACCTTTATTACTCATTAGTACCGCTAGATTTTGCATAGTTGTTGCTGTAGCTGGATGATCAACTCCCAATACTTGCTGTCTTATTTCTAACGCGCTGCGGCAAAGTAATTCACCAGCAGCATAGTCACCTTTATCAATCAATAGTGACGCTAAACTTTGCATCGTTGTTGCTGTATCTGGATGCTTAATGCCTAATACTCGCTCTTGAATTGATAAGACGTGACGAAAAAGTGGTTCAGCCGCAGCGTTGTCACCTTTATTGCTCAACATTACCGCTAGATTTTGCATGGTTGTAGCCGTATCTGGATGTTCGGCTCCCAATACTTTCTCGCTAATTGCCAAAGCGTTGCTAAAGAGTTGTTCAGCCTGAATATAGTCACCTTTCTTACTTAATAGTGATGCTAGATTCTGCATCGTTGTCGCCGTATCAGGATGTTCAACTCCCAACACTTGCTTTCTAATTGCTAAGACTTGGCGAAAAAGTGGATCAGCTGCAGTATAGTCACCTTTGTCAAACAATAATCCCGCTAAACTTTGCCTCGTTGTTGCTGTACTTAAGTGCTCAACTCCCAAAACTTGCTCTTGAATGCCTATAGTGTAGCGGTATAGTTGCTCAGCCGCAGAGTAGTCGCCTTTTTTACTCAATAATGAGGCTAGATTCTGCATGGTTGTTGCAGTATCTGGATGTTCAATCCCCAATATTAGCTTTTGAGTAGTTAAGGCATGGCGGTAAAATTGCTCAGCCGTACCATAGTCACCTTTATGGCTTAATAGTACCGCTAGACTTTGCATTGTTGTTGCAGTGTCTGGGTGTTCAGTGCCCAATACTTCTTCTCTGGTTGCTAAGACGTGACGAAAAAGTGGTTCAGCCGCAGCATAGTCACCCTTAATACTCAATAGAACCGCTAAGCTGTGCTGAATCAAAGCAGTGTCCGAGTGCATCACTCCTAAAATATTTTCACTTAGCTTTAGTGCGAGATATAACCAACCCTCTGCTTCAACATACTTGAATGTACTTTCTAAGTCTACTGCTACACTTAAAATGCGATCTTTATGTGTTTTCCACACCGATTCATTCGGAATTATTTGATGGGCATATTTTTCATTAATATGAATCACCTTAAGTAAATGGTAGGGTAGCTCGTTTAACAAATACCCTTCAACTACATCAGTTTCAGTAAAGTCTTCCCATAGCACAATCGCTAATTGAAGATGCGCTTCTTCAGTATCTACATAATAAGCACCAGCACGCTCATCATGAGTGAGCCAATCGCGCAGGCTTTTATGAAAGGGTTCTATGGTTCGGTCATCCCCTGTGCCCTTTACAATAAATAGACTACCTAAAGGTTGAGTAACCTTTAGGCTAAACTGCTCTTTACTCATTTGCATTATGTTTCTAGCAAGCGCGATAGGTAAAGGGGAGCGTGAAGCGGCGATTAACCTTAAAAATGGCGCTTGCCATAATCTGTAGTCATCAACATTAGGAAATTGCCGTTTGAAATTACTTAAATATAAGCTATCTAAGCCATTGGGATAGGCGTTTGGTGTATCTAAAAATTTAGGGTCTTTCTCTACCATTTGGCGGAAAATGCGTAGATAGTGAAAGTTACCTTCGGATGCTTTAAGCAATGGTTGCAATATTTCAGCTTGCTTTTGAGTTTCAATCTTTATGCTTGTCAGCCAAGTGACTATCCAAGCGCTAACATCGTCTTGGTTACGCGTATCGGCTAAGTCGTGATAATGTGGATTAAGTAGCTGCAAATGCTGGCGAATACCATCTTCATTTGGGCGACTAGTGACCAATAGTGCTAGCCAATTTGGCAGCATATTTTGAGACTGCGCAAGAAACTCAACAAGTGTATTGCTGGCTTCATCCACTGCATCAATAATAATAATGTAACGTGTGCGATCACCATCAATAGTTAAGTAAGCGGCATCGGCAATTAAAGCTTGAAATAGCTCAGCTGGCTTTAATGTAAGCGCTGAGCTATTTAATTTGGATTTCTCCATTAATGCTTGTAACTGAGCTAAATCGACTTGAGCGCCTTGAGCGGATTGCAACAATGTTTGAATCTGTTGCTGTATTTCATGATTACTAGTTTGAGACTCTAGCGTTTTTAATTTAGCGATCAAAAATCGTCGATAATCTGGCATTCGCGTTGCAATTTGAAATGCAATTGATCGTATTACCTGATTAGGGTCAGAATAATTGGGTTGGTTATATTGGCAAAAGTGAGCCGCAATAATTTCTGGCCTATTTTGGTAAGCTAACCAAGCGGCAATTGCGCTTTTTCCAAAACCAGGTTCACCAGTTAAGCAGTAAGTTTTTTGCTGTGGCTTTTCTACTAGCCAATTGTTGATATCTTCTAGCAGCCATTCGCGACCAATAAAATCATTCGCCATCAATTGGCCAATGCGCGCTGAGTTATCTAGAGGTTGCAATTTATCTCTGAGAATTTCTATCTCACCTGCAAACTTTTGATTCTCTGGGCTGTTCACAATACGTAGAATCTCAGCCCATTTCGGCGCATACCAAGCTTCAAAGTCTGCTTTACTTTTGCTCATTTGAGATTGCCAGTCATGCATATCCAAATACTGAATATGGCTTACAGTAAGCGGTGGCGTAAGAGAATCTGGATCATTTGGATTTTCTACTAAAATTGTTTTAACAATGCTGCCTTTTACACCAATCGCAATGGCGAGCTCGTCTAAACATACGCCTTTTTTACGAATTCCTTTATCTTCCCACTCTCGGCAGGCATGGCGAGATAGAAATGAGAGCACCCATTCGCTACTTACAATGCCATCAGCAATAGACCTACGCCAATCATTTCCAGCTTTTATTTCATTACTATCTAGCCAGCAATCATGGCCTAATGCGTTTAAATCTGCTTTAACACGATTCACTAATTCCGCATTATGATCATGGCCGTAAGATAGAAATATTTTCATTTTTTTGGCTTTAGTTAATATTAATTTTCAACATTTTGTAATAAGGATTTAATCGCTTCTGGATTTTGAGGGTTCGTTGTTAATTTGAGTTGAATCAAATCAAGTTTTGGACGTGTGTAGTTTGCTTGGCTTGCTAGCTCAAGCCACTCTTTGGATTTTTCAATATCTTTATCAATATGCCTACCCATAAAAAGCATTTCACCTAACTCGGTTTGCGCGATAGGAAAGCCTGCTTTGGCCGCTTTGGTGAGCATTTCTACGCTTTTTTGATTGCTGCTATCTGTGCGATATACCTTGCCTGTATTGATATCAACAATCTTTTTTAATCCATCCCTATAAGCAATACCCAATGTGGTCAGGGCTACCAAGTTGCCTTTAGAGGCGCGCAAAGAAAGTAGTGGTATTTCATCATCAGACAGATACTTAACACGCTGTTGGATTTGATTGTCAAACTCATCCCATTCAGTACTGCTAAGTTGCATATACCATTCGGAATTGTTGTCTTTGCCCAAATAATTGCGCGATGCCTGTAAAGATTTTTTGCTATCAGGGCGTTTAGGAATTTTGGGAGATAACACATGCATACCACTTAAAGGCACAAAGTAGAAGTCGTTTAATAATGATGATTCATACCAAGGTTGTTGATCGTCATATGTTTTTTTGCGAACGGCGGCGGCTACATTTTTTAGCGCAGTTTCAACTGAGATTCCAGGTTTTTTAATTTCCTCAGCAAGTATGGCTGTATACAAGCTATTTTTTGCACCAATACCATCTTCTGCCAGTTGGCCTGGTGCTGTTGAGTAAGCAATAATCGTTGCTTTTGGTGATACCACTTGGGCAAGCCCCAAGGTCTGTAAGCTGCGATATTTTGAGGCTGAATTTGGTTGAAAGGGGTTATTTCTACAAGCGTCTAATATGATGATGTTAACTACAGAATTTGCTTCACTTAAACCGTCTTCTATCGCTTTTAGAGGAAAGGCATTTAGCTCAACGCCACGCTCACTGGTAATAGCCATATCAATCGGAATAAGATAGTTCGCTCTGCCGATTTGCATGCCATGGCCTGCATAATAAATCAGCGCTACAGAATCTTTTGGTAAGGATTTGTAAAATTGTCTAACTTGATTAAAAAAACTTTTACGGTCTAGGTCGTTAACCAGTTTTACTTTAAAGCCTACTTCTTTCAAAGTATCGGCCATCAAATTAGCATCTTGCTTAGGGTTTGCTAGCGGCTTATTGGCATAATTGCTATTGCCAATAACCAATGCATGCATAGTAACAGCAGGCGTTTCAGCGGCTTGCAAAGTTGGCATACTCAAAATTAAAACGAATATGCCAGACTTAATTGTCAGCCAAATAACAACACGATTAATCACTAATTGCTACTTTGGTTAATTGATATTGCATCATCAATCAAGCCTGAATTGATTAAATCTGCTTTTATTTGAAGCAACTTTTTAGGGTCTTCTAAATGAATCCAAAGCTCACCAGTTTCTGAAGGCCCAGAAATAACATGACATCCGTTTTTTCTGAGTAGCTCAGCTAGCTGCGCATATTCAGCTTTAGGGTTAATGGTGATTTTTAAATGCGGTGAAGTATCCACTTGCAATGAGCCTCCACGATATATTGAACTGGAATTAAATAAGCCAGCCTGATATATGAACGCGGATTGAGCCACAAGTAAACCAAGTACTACGGCAAATGCAGGTGATAATCCCCAATTTGCAAAGGCAGTTTTTATTTGCTCAATTAAACTGGGTTTGGCATGAAACGCTTTAAAATTTTTGTGTAGTTTTTCCCAAGTAGCATCAGACGAATAAACATTAGCTTCATCCTTGATTGCTAATCTTAAACTCTGAGAAAATTTCACCTGCATTTCTAACTCTGGAAATTGAATTAAATAGTTTTGCATAAATTGAATGTCATCCGCGTCAAGCGTGCCATTCACATATAGCGGCAACATTTCTTCAAAAGCTTTGCGTTCTTGATCTATCTCAATCATCTTAAAGCTCCGTTACCTAAGGCCTTGTGCATGCAATCGGCAATTTTTTGTCTTGCATATGAAAGCCGCGATTTAACTGTACCTATTGGGCAGGCTTGAGTTTTAGCAATCGACTGTATTTTTTCATCATTTAAATAAGCAAGACTAATTGCCTCACGATGATTAATTGGTAAAGCTCTTACACACTCTTTAAAAACGTCATCACGTTCTTTGTCTATCAATGCTTGCCAAAGGCTTTTATTGTCGTCAGGTATTGAATTAATCATTTCTTCATCTAACTCTTCAGTTTTTGGTTCTTTGCTGTATTTGCGGCGCCAATCTTTGCATTTATTAATGGCAATTCCACATAACCATGTAGAAAATTTTGATGAGCCATCAAACCCTAATGGGTTTTTAAACACAACCATAAAGGTGTCATGAAGAATTTCATCTACATAGCTCTCATCGTAAATTTGATAACGTATGAATTTAATCAAGTTAGATTGGTAATGAATATACATCTTCTCAAAGGCTTTATCGTCACCTTTACTAATAAGGTTCAATAGCTGAAATATTTCTTCTTGAGGTAAATCTTGCATGAGGTTTTTTATCAGATTTTATTGCTTACATTGTGGCATAAACCCTTTACTTAAACAAAGTAGATGCGTGAGTAAAAAAATAAGGATTGAACCTTAAATAAATCTTTAGCGATTAATCATTTGTAAAGGCGGTTTTTGGTAAGCCTTATCAATTTAATTTAATCTTGGAGTGCATATGGAAATTAGAAATGAATTAGCTGATGTTTATAAAATAACGATTGAAGAAACCTTAGGATTGGTTGCAAATGTTGATGATGAAGGTGACATACGATTTAAGCATCCAGACCTTGGTACTTTTTTTATATCGCTAGATGCTGTTAATGACCCAGAATTTTTAACGCTTTATTACCCCGCCTTTGTGGATGTTAAAAGTGGGTTAAATGAAGAGCAGCTTAGAGTTATTTGTAATCAAACAAATGCAAAGTGCAAGGGCGCCAAATTGTTTGTTGCCAATAATGAAGATCATGATGTGCATGCTAGCTTACAAATGTTAGTGGCATTGCCTGGTGAAATTCCTTCAAAAGAGTATTTGTCAGCAACGCTAATGCGAGCGCTTTCAATGATTAAAAATAGCGTCTCTAATTTTGCGGCAGAAGCAAAAAAAACGCTAGAGCCTACTTCTGAGCTTTCAACAGACTTGCTAGTACATTAATTTAGCGCACTATTTTAAATAATATTAGCTTCACACCAACATTTTGATGGTGTGAAGCACTCAATAAAAAAAGGAAGATTTTAATGAAAAGTATGACAAAAATAACACTTTTTTCTGTGCTGACATTTTTGGGAGTTAGCATAAACGCGGAGGAATCATTTAAAGGGTTTCCAGTAGCGCAACCTTTAGAAAAATATGCTAAATCTACCCTAGATTTTCGCTATTCTCCATTTGCAGGTGACGACTTAGTGATTGAAAAATTTGTAACAGGGCAGGGTGATTTAACAAGAAAAGAGTGGAGAAACGTTGTTGGTGGAATGCATAGACCTGAATATCCTATTGCTTTAGTTAGAGATGTCTTTAAAGAAAATGCAATATTGGACGATTTTATTCAGAACTTTGGAATACCGCGTGCAAATGTAATAAAAGATAAGATTATGCGTAAAGAGCCTTTTGTAATGGACGGTTATTTGCATGCCACAGCATATGGAGGTGGCTGCACTGTTGAGCATTACGATTTTAACAAAAAAGCTTTCCCAATCGCCTGTGAACACATGAAGCAAGCAGGTTTAGGAGCAAATATCAAATGGGGTAAGAGCAGGCTATTCATTAGACAAAGCGACTTTAAAACTTATGTAAATTACGGCAGCCTAGAAGAGGATAAAGTCATCGAAAGTGCTTTATCGGATAATAAAAAATTTAAACAGGCTGTAGATATGTTTGTTGTCATTCCTCAAAAAGTGGATCCTGCTATCAAAATGATTCCATTAGAGCCAATTTTTTACAGGCTTTATGTCTTTGAGGATGGAAAAAGAATTGTTGGATCAAGATCACTGCACAACATAGAAAACGTTCCTGAAAATATATTCAATATGTGCGCGCAATGCGATAGATATCTAAACCCTAATTATCCTAACTAAAAATGGGCTTGAAAGATAAATTTAAGTGAATAAGCCAGTCAAAATAAAACCATCACATATTCACAGGTTTTGCTTTGATTGGCGCTAAAAGTTAAGTGATTGACCATAAAGATAAAGCTATGTAATGCTATGGCAGTTATATAAAAATAGAAAACAATATCAGGGAGATTTTAATTGTCAGAGTCATTTGGTAAGTCAGAAATTGATGTAATTATTGCAGAGGCAGAAACTGGAAAATTGTCGAGTATGCTCGACCTTGCACAGCGATACCTGAATGGTAACGGTGTTTCACGAAACGATACTGAAGCTTTTAAATGGGCAAAGCTGGCAGCCGAAAATAATAGTGCTAAAGGCTATGAAATATTGGCAAGAGCCTATGAGGGCGGCTTTGGCACTGATAAAGACCTTAACCAAGCAAAGATATGTAAAGTAAATGTAGATGTAATTAAAGGACAATACTTTTCAAGAATACCCAATAGTCTTCAAGGTGCCGAGGTTAAAGTGGTTGATGGCTTTATATTTGTGACGGGGTTAGTGACATATGCTGGAGATGGCATAGATATTGGAGATATTCGTGTTAAGCAAGACTTTAATGTGGATGATTTAACCAAGTTTGGAAAAAGACTTACCAATGAAAAGCGGGTGACATTAGTTATTGCTACTGAATTTGTACGTCAAATCTACAAACCAGATACATCTAACTCGACTATTGAAGCCGTAGTACTGCATTCAAGTAATGAGTTTATTGTTGCTCCTGAATTAATACCTAATCGTTACTTTCGATATTTAATTGGGTATCCTCTCGTCATTGCTTGGAATTTGACTTTGTTTGGCCCTGCCATATTGGCTTTTTTTATTGCGCTGGGGAGTAGCTACGTTAATCCGTTTTTATGGACACCTGTAGGCTATGCGCACAAAAAAGATAAGTTTTATGGGCGTTTGATAAAAGCTACTGAGAAATACTTCAAAAAAAACGAAAAAGCATCCAATATTTCTGTGCGTGTACATCAATCAATTTGGAAGAGTATTTTTAATACAGTACTGTTTTTTGGATTGGCTTATATTTTCATTAATCCTTTTTTAACAAGCAATGACCCTATTTCAAGTTACTCACTAGAACGTGTATTGAATACTTTTTACTACACCTTCCTTAATATTTTCTACTTTTTATACAATTGGTTTCAATACGGCAAATTTATATTGCTAAATATATTGAACTAAGCATAGGCGAAATAAGTTGTATTTAAAAACAAAAAGGTGCCAACAAGCACCTTTTTTATTGACGCTTACACCGTGGTAATAGGGATTATTCTTTTGTAAAAACTGCAAAATTCTTAAGTTTAAACTTCATTCTAACCCCCTCATTTAGCTTAAAAACACTTAAACACTAGCCAGAAATTTCTTTAAATTCCGCAATGATTAGGCCCTCATTCATATCAATAATAGAGAGTTGCCAATAATTTTATTTTCATTGAACCAATCCCACTGTACTTACGATTAATGCTGTAAGGACTAGAGATAAAAGTATTTCTAGTTAATTAAAACAATGACATTTTTTAAGGGTAAACAATGAAAAAACGTGGTCGTGTGTTACGTGATGCAAGTACTGGAATTGGTTTGATCAGTTCTGAAGGTGCTCAATACGATTTTAAATTAGAAGGTGCATGGAAGTCTGATGTTGCGCCAGCGCAAAACATGGTGGTTGATGTTGAGTTTGATGATGCGAATAAAGTAGTTTCAATTACAGCAGTTAACGAAACTCAACTGGCAAAAGAGCAAGCTGACAAAGCATTGGACTCTATTAAAGAAAAAGGAAGCGCTGCATTTGATGGTTTAAGCGCAAGGGTTGGCAAGCCAGTGTTAATTGCCACTGGTGCGTTGGTTGTGTCATGGTTTTTTCTTAATACTATCTCTATCCAAGTGACCGAATCGACAAAATATGGCATCACTTTCTGGAAAATTTTAGGCATTGTGAATTCATCTGGCGGCTTAAATGCGCTGCAAAGTGGCGGTGGTGGCGATACTGGTATTTACGGATTTTTAGGTTTCTTAGCATTATTAGGGCCTTTTATCTCTCAATTTTGGAAAGATCCTCTTGCACATTTGGGTAACTGTATTCCGTTAGTTTTAATGATTTTTGTTGCAATTACTATTTATATGGGTATTCAAGATGGCATGAAATCAGCAGGCGATATGGGCGCGATGTTTGGCGGTGGCGAAGTAGGTAAATATGCGCAACAAATGATGAGCCAAATGATGGAAGCTGCAATGAAAGCTGTGCATATTGGGCCAGGTGCATATGTTTCTAGCATAGCGAGTGCTTACTTATTTTTGATTGGTGCACGAAAATATTTGGTTGCCAAAGCCTAACTTAACCCATTAATAATGAAAGGATAAAAGAAATGAACCATATCAATAAATTTTTACTACCAGTGTGTTTAGCAGCAGTCATCTTAGGTGGTGTTGGTTGCTCAAAACAAGATAGTGTTGATACTGGCAAGGACACGCCTAATTTAGCCGATGCAATGTCTGTTCAGGGTAAAGAGCAAGCAGCAGCAGCAGCGATGCCTCAAGGTAACATCGATACGCCATTAAGCCAATATAAAGAGTTAACCAGCGATAACGATATTATGTTTGCTTACTATGCGTTATCTAGCATTCCTGTGGATTATGACAAGGTTTTAATGAGCTATTCTGAGGATTACAGGCGCGCAAGCGATGAGTTTAAAAAGCAAGATATTCTGAAAGCGTTGAAGCCGAAAATCGATCAAGAGATTGCAATAGCCAAAAATGCGCGCTACTTAAAAATGACTTGGAATGGCTTCAGTTTGAAAAAGTATGATTTTCAGGCTAAAGCATTCCCTCAAGATGACTTAGCAAACAGCTCTAATTTAGGATGGCAAAATTATGGTTATCGATTGGCATTTACAAATGGAGATAATTTTAAGTTATTTAAAGTAGCGGATGAGGCAAAAGCTAGACTAATCGAAGAAAAGCGCAGTAAGTATGAGCAGTTTAATCTAGTGGTTTATGTTTATGCTCAAGATGCTGATTTAAACAACAAATTTGTAAAGAGTCAGGTGATGCATGTTTCATTGCTTGATTCGCATGGCAATGAGTTGTTTACTCAATAATTAAAACCATCGCTCTTAATTAGTATCAGCTTTATGTATTAAAGATACTAGTTTAGAAACTGGGTCGCTAAGCTCTCTGCGTTTAGCGATCCAGTACAACAAGGTACCTCGCACAAGTCTTGTGAGGAGTACGTGGTGCGATAGGCGGCTTGATTAGCCCTTAGCTATTAGTACTTTTGTTTAGGTATGTGAGCGATAAAGTCATAGATGAAGCTCTGCCGCTATTAACTCTGCTTGTTGGACTTCACCCGCTTCAATAGACATATCATAATGTGGGAATTGAAGCGGTTAAAGTCCAAAGTTATGATTTTTTTAACTTCGTTTTTCGAATGGATTTAAGATCCAGATCAGTAAGCAGACGGCCAACATCAGGAAGGCGCTGCACATACCCGAAACGTTTCGGCAGCGCAGGTGGCTTTTCTGTGATGTTCCGATGTCTTTTCCATTCAGAGGTAACCAGATGGCACATTTTTTTTGCCTGGTCACGCGCTATGGCGAAGCCCATTGTGCCGGCAACCTGGCTGATCAAATATGACAAGTCTTTGTCAGATTTGCGCCTTATAGATGAGACGAGAGAGTCACGTAAGTCAATTTCCTGTTGTTTCGTGTAGCGCCAGCTCCACGAAGGTTTAGAAGCGTCCTTGCGCGTGTGCCTGACGAGCTCGTAGCCCGTCAGCTGGATTTTATCAACCAGAGCATCACGCCACTTTTCTTTGTTCGCCAGCGCGGGGACAACGCCGTCGGTGCGCACCATGATGAAAGTGACGTTTGGATCTTCCGCATTAAAGCGGCCAAGAAAAAGACGGAATGATGCAAAACCGTCTTTACGCTTTCGACTTGCAACATGTTTGCCCTCATCGACCAGATAGTAATCATTCATTTTTGAATAAAAACCAGCGACTTTTTCAATCGGCAATTCACCCATCACGTAAAAACTGTGGCCTGTACGAACTAGGTCAGAGATGCGCTGCATAAACGCAGCTTTTGAAAAAAACACGAATGGATTGCTTGAGGTTACTTTATTCGACGACATAAAGTCTTTCGTGGACATTAAGGTTATGTTCTTAACGGCATGAGCGCTTGGAAATTTAACGTTTTTGAAAAAAATGTTACCGAACAATAAGGTGAGTTGCACGAAAGTGCGACTTTACATATTTAAGATTCCAAGGAAGTTAAATTTTGGGAAAAATTTGACGATAACAAAAACGTCACATAGGTCAGCCAACCCAAAAAATTTACGAATTTCTAGGGCGCCTAGCCTAGACATCGTAATACACATTGAAAGGTATTTTCAGCGCTTTAAGTTTGCCAAAACTTAAAGTAGACACGCTGAAGCGCGGTGCTTCTAATAGAGCTCGCCGCGCTACGATGAGCGCTCAGAGGTGAAATCCTCTGTTCGACTCAATCTTGTTATATGCCAATTTTTGGTAAATATTGGGCGACACTGAAACGGGCTTGTTTATAAGTCAGAATATCGATGAAATTATAAGTACCTGTTGACCGTAATCGGTGGGAGAAATTATTACCACTACAATGGGATGAGCCGAAAGGCGCATGACATTGGCTAGACATGTAGGCTCAGGGCGGATAAAAACCGTCAGGATACAAGGGGAAACCAGTGTGTATCTTGCACCATCCGAAGGGGTGGGTAGGTGATAGCTTAAGCATGTAATCGTAGCCGCGCACATATCGTGTGATGGAGCGTTCTAGAGCGACAGATGCAGTTGAATTTAGTAACCAGTGACATTATGTACCTAGTAGATGAGGGTTTTTGGAATCTTTTCCCATCGAAACCCTAACGAGGTAAAACTCTTTAGGGGTAGGCGTAGCTAAGGGTATATAACGAGGTGACTGCTATGAAGTAAGTACGGAAGCGACCGACAGCGCGAAAGCGCAAGGTCAATCAACTAAAGTGGGAAGTGGTATCGCAAGGCTGTTGGCACAGCCGCTATATGCGACCATGGGAGATCACGCAAGTATGAGTGGTGAAGGGCTCGCTGAATGGGTCTGGAATCAACCGATGGAAATCGGGTAAGAAAGCGTGAAGCGTGTCGAAAATGTAGTAATTAAGGTCTGGCGACCTGATGATGTAAAGAAGTCAAAAAAGTGATGTTAGAGGGTTGGAAGCCTCTAAGGCGTTGTAATCTGGCGATTGCAGCGCACGACATTTGGCGATGTCAAGAGAAACGATGTGTTCCAACGGCTGTTAATAAACAGCTACGTAATAGCAGTAAGCACTGTAATGTTTATAACAGACAGTGTGGCAATGAAAAGAACGCTGAAATCGATGATTTCAGTTGTTCAAAATGTAGTAAACCCCCTGGAGCTTATAGCTCTAGGGTGGTTCTCATTGATATGTAACCAAGCTAAATCAATGGTAAAGCTCCCCAAGAAGGATTGGCCCATACATCGAGGAATATTAACCTTTACCTGAGCTCCCGAAGAGATTTGAATATGTTCAAAGGCTTGCAAATATAGGTAGACCTGCAAGTGACTTATATAAGAGAAAGGCAAGGCGTATAAATTAAAATAAAAAAGGATGGCGGGAAGCCATCCTTTTTTCGCATCGGCCGACCCTAGCTAATCTGCCTCCGGCAAACTTGCTAGGTATTGCTATTACACACACCAATAAAACGGTATTACACTTACAAGTAAATTAAGTTATTGATTTAAATGATGTATTTGACATTATTAAATTTATCATTTACGATTAACCAATCGACCCTAGCTCATATTAATTGATGAGCCGCATTGGTTTGCTCATCGTCTTTAAGAGACGATAGACATGCATTTTGCAAACCTAGATTCAAAATTTAGCTTGATTAATGGGCTGAATATATTCGTAATTCATTCAAGACAATTTGCCACAAGCAATATTTGTGTATGTAAAAGCGCTTTTGTTGCGTTAATTACAATTGAGAGATACGTATTGGAAGTAAGTGAGGTGCACTATGCCTAACTTACATCCATCTCAATTCAATATTGCTTTTAAACTCGGACTAAGTAATGACGTTTTCATAGAAGCTGAAATTATCATTTTACAAAAATGGCTACAAGAAGCTTTAGTCGAAATTGACCAATCAAATATCCAAGGTCTGACTCACACACCTACAAATATCAGTTTAAAAAAGGAAAAAGTATGAATGTTGCAATTTATGCGCGCGTCTCTACCACCAGACAAGCTGATAACGATTTATCGATTCCAGACCAGTTGCGGCAACTTAATGAATGGTGCAAAACTAACGGTCATTTAGTCGTACATGAGTACATTGAACCTGGTGCATCCGCAACGGACGACAAACGCCCGATATTCCAGCAGCTTATTCATGACGCAGAACAAAAGCCTCCAGCATTTGAAGCCATTATCATTCACAGTCTTTCACGATTTTTTAGAGATGTAGTTCAGTTTGGAGTGTATGAACGCAATCTTAAAAAGAACAAAGTCAATGTAATCTCCATAACGCAAATAACGACAGACGACGCAGCTGGTGAAATGATGAGAAGAATCATGTCCACCTTTGATGAATACAATTCAAAAGAAAACTCAAAACACACATCACGCGCCATGTGTGAGAATGCCCGACAAGGTTATTTTAATGGATCAAAAGCGCCCTTTGGCTATCAATCCATATCTACAGTTACTCAGGGTAGCCGTGGACGAAAAAAGAAAAAGTTACAAATAAATGAGAGCGAGTCTGATGTAGTTAAACGCATTTACGAGCTCTACCAAAATGGTGAAAATGGTAAAAATGTAGGTGTGAAGCAAATCGCTGTGCATTTAAACGAGCTAGGCCTTAGAATGCGCGGAGATCTTTGGCGAAGGCAAAAAATTCAATCCATTCTGAGCGATTCACTCTACATGGGTGAATACTACTTTAATGTCTTTAGTTCTAAAACCGGAGAAAAACGTCCGCCATCAGAATGGATTAAGACTGATATTCCTCAGATTATTAATCCACTTCAGTTTGAACAAATAAGGCTTAAAAGAGAATCCAGAAAGCCTTCCAACTCAAATCCAAGAGCCCTAAGCTCCCCTTGTCTTTTAACTGGTATTTTAAAATGTGGCCACTGTGGTGCTTCACTTACTTTAGCTACTGGAAAGGGTGGCCGATATCGGTATTACAAATGTACTAATCGGCGTAACAAAGGAAATATAGCCTGCATTAGCAAAAACTTGCCTATGGAGAAAGTTGATAAAATTATTTTGGACAGCTTGGCTGAAAAGGCATTTTCCGCTGATCGCATTCAATCACTAATATCGGAGTTTAGAAGTAATCAGCAAACTAAACAGGGCAAAACTCACCAACAACATAATTTAATACAGCGCGAATTAGATCAATTAGATATTCGCCAGCGCAGATTATTTGATGCTGTTGAAAATGGCACATTTGATTCTGACGATTTATTACGGGAGAGAACCCAAGAAATTAAGACTAGGCGCGATGCACTTAAAATAGAATTAGCAAATTTCACTAGGCAACCTAGTTTTGATTTAAGTCCGTTACGTGCAAGCCAAATTGAGAAGGTCAGTAATTCGATGAAAGCAAAACTGATAAGTTCTGATAAAGATGTTGCAAGAAGCTATGTGCATTTGCTGGTGGATGAAATCAAAGTTATTGACAACCTAGCAATGATTCAGGGAAATGTTAAAGCATTAATTGCTGCAACCGCGTCTCAAAACAAAAATGGGCACTTGAAACAAGTGCCCACTTCCATATCTAATTGGGGTGGCTGATGGGGCTCGAACCCACGACAACAGGAATCACAATCCTGGACTCTACCAACTGAGCTACAGCCACCATTGAAGCGAAACACGTGAAACAAAACGCATGAAACGAAATGTTTGAAACCAGAAACAGATTTGGTCTGCCCGACAGGAATCGAACCTGTAACCCCCAGCTTAGAAGGCTGGTGCTCTATCCGGTTGAGCTACGGGCAGATGAGTTACACGTTTGATAAAAGTCTAATCTTAATGATTAGACCACTGGTTATAAGACCAAAAAACTGGTCGGCGTGGAGAGATTCGAACTCCCGACATCCTGCTCCCAAAGCAGGCGCGCTACCAGGCTACGCTACACGCCGAAGAGGCAGAAATATAGTTTATTTTTAATAATTGTTCAAATTACCCGTATGACAGCACAAATTATCAATGGCAAAGCAATTGCAGAGGATTTATTAAACAGCATTAAGTCAAAAGTGACGGCGCGCATTCAAGCAGGAAAACGCGCACCTTGCCTTGCGGTTGTATTGATAGGTGCAGACCCTGCATCAGCTATTTATGTGCGCAACAAACGTTTGGCCTGCGAAAAAGTAGGCATTAAGTCGATTGCTTACGATTTACCAACTAGCACTACCCAAGCCGAGTTATTTACGCTTATTGATACCCTAAATGCCGACTCAACAATAGATGGTATTTTGGTGCAGTCGCCTTTACCCAGCCATATTGATGAAGATTTATTAATTGAGCGTATTAGCCCGCTTAAAGATGTAGACGGATTTCATCCTTACAACATCGGCAAACTTGCAGTGCGCCAACCAGCACTGCGCTCGTGCACACCTTTTGGTGTGATTAAGCTGCTGCAAGCTTACAATATTGAGTTGATGGGCTTAGATGCTGTCATTGTCGGCGTATCCAACCATGTAGGGCGTCCAATGGCTTTAGAGCTGCTGCTTGCAGGTTGCACTATTACCAGCTGCCACCGCCACACAAAAGATTTAGCTAGTCATATCAAAAAAGCCGATTTATTGGTTTCAGCCGTTGGCAAATACGGCCTTATTAAGGGTGAGTGGATTAAAGAAGGTGCTATTGTTGTCGATATCGGCATAAATCGTTTGGCTGACGGCAAAATTACAGGTGATGTTGAGTTTGATATTGCAAAGGAACGCGCCTCATACATTACACCCGTGCCAGGCGGCGTTGGGCCAATGACAGTAGCAACTCTCATGGAAAACACCTTATTGGCCTTGGAATTAAGCGAACGCGACAAGTAATTCCAGTTTGCTGATTTCACTTGGCTAATTCCGCTTTGCATAGTTAGCGCATTAGGTGTACACTCGCGCGATTGAAAATTTGGTATTTTAGCGTCTTAATTTTTTCAAGTAACTGATTTTATTATAAAAGTAGCTGGATAACTTGTTGGATCAAACCATGGCAGAAACCCTTACTAAAGCATTCACCCCTTATCAGCCAAAACCTGATGAGGAATACATGAACAAAAACCAACTCAATCATTTCCGCGGCATTTTAAATAGCTGGAAATCAGATTTAAGCCACGACATCGACAAAACCGTGCATACCATGCAAGATGAAGTCACGATGTTTGCTGACCCTAATGACCGTGCCAGCCAAGAGTCTGATATGGCTTTAGAGCTACGCAATCGTGACCGCGAGCGTAAGTTAATCAAAAAAATTGATGAAACATTACGCAATATTGATGCAGATGAATATGGCTATTGTGAAGGTTGTGGCGTAGAAATCGGCTTAAAACGCCTTGAAGCACGCCCTACTGCGACATTGTGCATTGACTGCAAAACTTATATTTTTAGCCGTAAAAAAGCCCGCTTGCGCGGGCTTTTTTACTAAGCAGTCTTATTAATAAGCTTACTCGTCAGCTTCTACTACTTTTTCTTCTTTCACAGGCGCATCAATCAACGCTTTCATGCTTAAACGCACTTTGCCTTTATCATCGATTTCCACCACTTTCACTTTAACGATATCGCCTTCTTTAACAAAGTCGCTCACCGCATTGACACGTTGATGCGCGATTTGTGAAATATGCACTAAACCATCTTTACCTGGCAACAAGCTAACTACCGCGCCAAAGTCTAATAATTTAACTACTGGGCCTTCATAGATTTGGCCTACTTCTACTTCCGCGGTAATTTGTGCAATGCGACGTTGCGCTTCTTCGCCTTCTTGCGCATTCGTACAGGCAATTTTCACGGTACCATCTTCTTCAATATCAATGCTCACATCACGAATTTTATCTGGATTAATATTCATAGTGATAATACGCGGTGCAAACGCTGACATTTCAGTGCTTACTGTGCTCATGGCTGATTGCATAATACCTAAAATATGTGCACGGCCTTCTTTGGCTTGTGCCAACGCCACTTGCATAATTTGTGCTGTAATGCCGGTAATTTTAATGTCCATTTGTAGCGCTGTAATACCATCTTCTGTACCAGCCACTTTAAAGTCCATATCGCCTAAGTGATCTTCATCACCCAAGATATCGGTTAACACCGCAACGCGGTTACCTTCTTTAATTAAACCCATTGCAATACCTGCAACGTGATTTTTAAGCGGCACGCCTGCGTCCATCATGGCTAATGAGCCGCCACAAACTGAAGCCATTGAGCTTGAGCCGTTTGACTCGGTAATTTCTGACACGATACGCACGGTGTAGCCAAACTCATCCGCAGAAGGCAATGCAGCAATTAAAGCACGCTTAGCTAAACGACCATGGCCAATTTCGCGGCGTTTTGGTGTACCAACTCGGCCTGTTTCTCCAGTGGCATACGGAGGCATGTTGTAATGCAACATAAAGCGGTCTTTAAACTCGCCTTGTAACGCATCAATCACCTGCTCATCTCGACCTGTACCTAAAGTTACCACCACTAAAGCTTGTGTTTCGCCACGGGTAAATAATGCAGAACCATGCGTGCGTGGCAATACGCCAGTGCGCACAGTGATTGGTCGCACAGTACGTGTGTCACGGCCATCAATACGTGGTTCGCCATTTAAGATTTGGCTACGTACGGTTTTCGCTTCTAAATTAAAGAACTCTGTTTTAATTTTATTGGCTTCATCTGTTGATGTATTTTCGTTAATCAACTCACCTAAAACACGATTTTTAATCTCATCTAATTTGGCAGAGCGTGCGCCTTTTGCTTTAATTTGAAAAGCAGCATTTACATCAGCTGCAGCCAATTCAGCCACTTTTGCAATTAATGCCGTATCTGGCTCTGGGGCAACCCAATCCCAAGCATCTTTGCCAGCTTCTGCTGCCAACTCGTTAATCATTTTAATCACGGCTTGCATTTGCTCATGGCCGTATACAACCGCGCCAAGCATTACTTCTTCTGATAGCTCTTTCGCTTCCGATTCAACCATCATTACTGCTGTTTCTGTTGCCGCCACCACTAAATCCAAATCAGTTACTTCCAATTGTGTTTTAGTTGGGTTTAATACATATTCGCCATCGATATAACCCACGCGCGCTGCGCCTAATGGGCCAAAAAATGGAATACCAGACAATGACATAGCCGCTGATGCACCAATTATCGCAGGAATGTCTGCATCCACTTCTGGGTCAGATGACATCACTGTCGCTACAATTTGCACTTCATTGTAAAACGCCTCAGGGAATAAAGGACGCAATGGGCGGTCAATCAATCTTGAAGTGAGCGTTTCTTTTTCTGAAGGGCGACCTTCACGCTTGAAAAATCCACCTGGAATCTTACCTGCAGCGTAAGTCTTTTCCATGTAATCCACTGTTAATGGAAAGAAATCCTGACCAGCTTTTACTTCGTGCTTACCAACAACGGTAACCAAAACAACGGTATCACCATAACTTACCATCACTGCGCCATCGGCTTGACGGGCTATTTCACCAGTTTCAATCGTGAGCTCATGCGCACCATATTGAATACTTTTCTTTACTTTATTAAACATTCGGTTTCCTTTTCTATTCTATGCTTTTCAATTCAATAAATTGCTATTCACTACCCAATAGCAACTAACTTTACTAACAACAACTGTGATAAATGTACAAAACAAAAAAGCCGACGCATATCACCATGCAATCGGCTTTTCTTAGATTATAAAAGCGTTATAAAAGTAGTAATAAAAATGCGTCCAAAACTAAAGAATGCAACTTTTAAAAAACTTAACACTTTTATAAAACAATTACTTACGTAAGCTCAAACGCTCAATCAATGTTTGATAACGGCTTACATCACGGCTTTTTAAATAGTCTAACAAGCGACGACGTTGGCTAACCATTGCTAACAAACCACGGCGTGAGTGATTGTCTTTTTTGTTGGCTTTAAAATGCTCGGTTAAATAAGTGATACGATTTGTTAAAAGCGCTACTTGCACTTCTGGGCTACCTGTATCACCTTGTTTTGTTTGATATTCTGCTACGATTTTTGCGGTATCTGCTGCTGTAATTGCCATCTTTATTTCCTTAAAATTTACGACTAGTTAGCGACAATGCATAAGCAGCTCAAACAATCTCAAACCGCTAGTACATTCTTTTACGAATAATCTGACATTTTAACGCGCTTATTCAGTTTTAACAAGCCTTAGTTAACAAGCAAACCATTCATTTTATTGAGTTTTTTGTATTAATCGCTTTGGTGCGATTTTTCCATCGTCTTGCAAAAATCCCAGCCCTAAAAATTGGTTACTTTCAGTATAAAGTCGCAAGTCGCCCCCTAAAGCAATATTAGGGTGTGTGTTGCCAGATTGCCAAACCGCTTGGCCTTGCAGAATGAAGTGCGCTGCATCGGCATTTAAAATAACTTTTGGCAAACCTTCAATAGCGGAATCGACTGGCAACAAAAGTGCATCGCGCGCTTCAACCGATAAAGTCTCAAGCTGTTCTATTGTGACGGATTGTGGCAATACATAACCCGCGGTTTCAGTGCGACGCAAGCCAATCAAATGCGCCCCACAGCCTAGCAAGGCGCCAATATCTTCTGCCAGTGTACGAATATAAGTACCCTTGCTGCAAGTAACCGTGATTGTTGCTATGTCGGCCTGAAATGCATTAACGGTGATGTTTTGAATGGTGACAACACGTGCTTTGCGCTCAATATCTACGCCAGCTCTGGCATACTCATACAACGCTTTGCCTTCATGTTTGAGCGCGGAATACATGGGTGGCGTTTGACTGATTTCGCCAATAAATTTTGCGCAAGCCAATTCAAACTGCGCTTGTGTGGTATTGACGACTTTTGTTGATAAGACCGTACCTTCCGCATCGCCTGTGTTGGTGGTCACACCCAACTTGACAGTTGCAATGTAGGTTTTATCGGCATCGGTTACATACTGCGCAAATTTGGTCGCTTCACCTAGGCATATTGGCAGCAAGCCAGTTGCCAAAGGATCAAGTGTGCCAGTATGCCCTGCCTTGGCAGCAGAGAACAGCCATTTTACTTTTTGCAATGCTTGGTTAGACGAAAAGCCGAGCGGCTTATCTAATAATAAAACACCATTAATGGCGCGCTTAGTGCGTTTAAATTGCAAGGCAGGCAGGAGAAAAATTGACTAATCGAGGTTTTTATCGGTGGCACGCGCCGCATCGATTAATTGTGCCATTTTCATGCCGTTATCAATAGAGGCATCGTATACAAAATGTAATTGCGGCACAGTACGCAATAACATGCGTTTGGCAATTTGTGTACGTAAAAAACCTGCCGACTTTTCTAAGCCTTGCTGAATGCTATCGCTAGCTTTTGCGGCGCTGTAAAAAATCTTAGCATGCGCCATGTCGCCAGTCACTTCCACTTGCGTGATTGTCACCATGCCTACACGCGGATCTTTCACTTCAAATTGAAGCAAATCCGCCAACTCGCGCTGCATTTGTTCTGCAACGCGGGTTGCTCTTGAAAAATCTTTTGCCATATTTTTACTATCCAATAACTTAAAAAGCCTAAATGAGACTAGGCGTAAACCAAAAAATTGAGCGCGGCATACGTGTTGTATGTAAGCGATTATTTTTTGGTTTACAACGACGTATCATGACGGATTTTTAAGTTATAGCGTACGTGCTACTTCTACCATTTCGTAGACCTCTAGTATGTCGCCCACTTCAATATCATTGTAATTTTTCAACGACAAGCCGCACTCAAAGTTGTTTTTCACTTCTTTTACGTCATCTTTAAAGCGTTTCAATGAATCCAATTCGCCTGTGTGAATAATCACGTTATTGCGCAACACACGCACGCGTGAATTGCGTTTGATCATACCGTCTTGCACATAGCAACCAGCAATTGAGCCCACTTTTGAAATACGGAATACTTCGCGAATCTCTACCGTACCAATCATGCTTTCTTTTTGCTCTGGTTTCAGCATGCCACCCAAAGCGGCTTTTACTTCATCAACCGCTTCGTAAATAATATTGTAGTAGCGCACATCAACACCTAAGCTGTCGATTAATTTACGTGAGCCTGTATCGGCACGCACGTTAAAGCCAATCAATACCGCACCTGATGCCGCACTTAAGTTCACATCGGATTCAGAAATAGCGCCCACACCGGTGTGGATAATATTTACTTTCACTTCGGCCGTTGATAGTTTTTGCAAACTGGTTGCCAACGCTTCGTAAGAACCTTGTACGTCTGATTTAATAATCAGATTCAAGATTTGCACTTCGCCTTCCGTCATTTGATCAAACATATTTTCAAGCTTAGCAGCTTGCTGTTTAGCCAATTTAGTATCGCGGAATTTGCCCGCACGGAAGTTAGCGATTTCACGCGCTTTACGCTCGTCGTTCAACACAATTACTTCCTCACCAGCACTTGGCACGTCTGACAAGCCTAAAATTTCAACCGGAATGGATGGGCCAGCCTCTTTAATATCGTTTCCAGATTCATCCAACATGGCGCGCACGCGCCCAAAAGCGCTGCCCGCAAGAATCATATCACCGCGTTTTAGTGTGCCCGATTGTACCAATACCGTTGTAACCGAACCGCGACCTTTATCCAATCTACCCTCAATCACCAAACCTTTAGCTGGCGTATTTTTTGGCGCTTCAAGCTCTAAAATTTCGGCTTGCAGCAATACCGCTTCAAGCAACTCATCAATACCTTTACCCGTTTTAGCCGACACTTCGCGGAACATAGTATCACCACCAAAATCTTCAGGCACCACTTCTTCAATCTTGTTGATGGCAACTACTAATGGCACACCAGCCGCTTTGGCATGGTGAATCGCTTCAATCGTTTGTGGCATCACGCCGTCATCGGCTGAAACCACCAAAATCACTACATCGGTTGCTTTGGCACCGCGTGCGCGCATGGCCGTAAACGCTTCATGGCCTGGCGTATCTAAAAACGTCACCATACCGCGCGGCGTTTCTACGTGGTAAGCGCCAATATGTTGCGTAATACCACCTGCCTCGCCCGAAGCCACACGGCTACGGCGGATATAGTCTAATAAAGAAGTTTTACCATGGTCAACGTGACCCATTACAGTTACCACTGGCGGACGTGTTTCCATTACCGCTTGTGCATGCTCTGCTTCTTCTAAGAATACTTCAGGGTCATTTGGTGCAGCCGCCGCCGCTTTGTGGCCCATTTCTTCCACCAAAATAATGGCAGTTTCTTGGTCTAGCACTTGGTTAATCGTCACCATCATGCCCATACTCATGAGCTTTTTAATGACTTCACCCGATTTAACGGCCATTTTGTGCGCCAATTCGGCCACAGTAATGGTTTCTGGCACCAATACTTCATAAACAATCGCCTCAGTCGGCACTTTTGGTGAGCGCCAGTTAGAACCGGTCGTCACAGCACCACGGGTTTTTAAGCCACGTTTTTTATTTTCAGCGTCTGTCCACTCTTTGTTATTGCCTTTGGCTTTTTTGGCATCTTTAGATGCTGCAGGTTTTGCAACAGCACCTTCTTTGGCTGCTGGCTTGTGCAGTGTGCCTTCAGATAATTTAGCCGCTTTTACTTTTGCCGCTTCTGCTTCCGCTAATTTTCTTGCTTCTTCATCTAAACGACGCTGAATCAGCTCTTGTTTTTTTCGCACATCTTCTGCTTGCATGGCCGCTAGCGTGGCATGACGTTTTGCCTCTTGCTCGCGAATCGCCACTTGTTCAGGCGTGAGCACTTGCTTTTTGATGGTGGTAGGCTTTACCACCTCTTCTACAACAGGCACTGGTGTTGGTGCAGGCGTTGGTTCTGGCTCGGCTTTCACTTCAACCGGCGCTTCAATCACTACTTCTGCAACTGGCTCTTCTACTTGCTCAACAAGCACTTCTTCAACCACAGGCTCAGCAATTACTGGTTCAACAGGCGCTAAAACTTCAGCCACTTCTGCTACTGGCTCCGACTCTTTTGCTACTGATAATTCTTCAACATCTTCAGGACGCTCTAATACACGTTTTTTACGCACTTCCACTTGAATAGTGCGCGCACGACCTGAGCTATCGGTTTTTTTAATCTCGGTATTTGATTTGCGCGTCAGCGTAATTTTACTTTTTGGCGCTGAATCTGCGCCATGTTCTTTACGCAAATATTCCAATAATGCGGACTTGTCTGACTCCTCTAACTTATCGTCCAATGCCGATTTAACCACACCTGCACTTTTAAGTTGATCTAACAGCAAGGCGGTTGGCAGCCCTAGCTCTGCGGCGAATTGTGCTACGGTTGTTTGTGCCATTTACTGCTCCAATCTCTCTATATTCTGCTACTTACATACAATATTTACTAATGAACGCATACTTGGTTACTTAAACCAAGGTGCGCGCGCTGTCATAATCAGACCTTTAGCGCGCTCTGCATCCATGTTTGTCATTTCGACTAATTCATCAACCGCTAATTCTGCCAAGTTATCCATGGTTGAAACGCCTTTAGACGCTAACAAATGCGCTGTTTCTTCATCCATGCCATCCATAGTTAATAAATCAGCGCTGGCCTCTTCCACTTTTTCTTCTTTAGCAATCGCTTCAGTTAATAAAGCAGCGCGAGCACGTGAGCGCAATTCGTTAATGGTGTCTTCATCAAATGCATCGATTTCAGCCATTTCAGCCAACGGCACATAAGCGATTTCTTCTAAAGTGCTAAAACCTTCTTGCACCAAGATGTCGGCTACTTCTTCGTCAACATCCAATTTTTCCATAAACAATTGGCTAACATTGGCGTATTCAGTTTGGTTTTTCTCAGCCGCTTGCTCTTCTGTCAGAATATTTAAAGTCCAACCTGTTAGCTCAGAAGCTAAACGTACGTTTTGACCACTACGGCCAATCGCTAACGCCAATTGTTCTTCATTTACTACTACATCCATACTGTGCGCATCTTCATCCACCACAATAGATGAAACTTCTGCAGGCGCCATGGCATTAATCACAAACTGCGCTGGCTCCATACCCGCTTGCACACGCGAACCACGCATACCAACGCAAGTGCCTACTGGGTCTAAACGTTGATCATTGGTTTTGACGGCGATTTTTGAGCGCAAACCAGGGTCACGCGCGGCAGCACGAATTTCTAGTAAACCTTCTTCGATTTCTGGCACTTCTAATTCAAATAAGCGTTTTAAAAAGTCTGGCGCAATACGTGACAAAATCAGTTGCGGGCCACGGCCACCACGCTCAATGCGTGACAGATAAGCGCGCACGCGGTCACCTACACGTAAATTTTCTTTAGGAATCATCGCTTCACGCGGCAATAAACACTCAATACGACCCACTTCAATAATCGCGCTACCTTTTTCCATGCGTTTAATCACGCCAGTTACCAGATTTTCATTGCGGCTCAAAAAGTCTTCAAGAATTTGTTCACGCTCTGCTTCACGCACTTTTTGCAAAATCACTTGCTTGGCCGCTTGCGCGCCAATACGACCAAATTCAATGTTTTCTAATGGCTCTTCATAGTAATCGCCAATAGCACGACCTTTTGCGTGTTCACTTTCTTCGTCAAACTGGTAAGCCGAATTTTCTAATAAATCGTAATCCACATATTGCCAACGTCTAAATGTCTCATAGGCACCCGTTTCACGGTCAATCGTGACGCGAATATCGGCATCATCGTGATGTTTTTTCTTGGTAGCCGAAGCTAAAGCCAATTCTAGAGCTGTAAAAATAACCTCTTTGCTTACGTTTTTTTCGTGAGCTAAGGCATCTACCAATAATAAAATTTCACGACTCATTGCTTTTCTCCAACTTTAAATTTATTTAATTCTTTTAACTTTTGAGCTTAATTAACTATCTTGCACATTGCCTAAAAAATAGGACTTAAGCGTGCTTTATCAATATTATTAAAAGCTAATTTATACACAACACCTTCAAATTCCATTAAAACATGCCCATCTTCAAAGCCTTTTAGTAGACCTAAAAATGTTTTTCGTGGCAAGGTAGTTTCAACCGCGTTTGGACTTTCATCTTTAACGCCAACACGCAATTTAATTTGCGCTCGCTCACCAGCAAAGCGTACAAAATCTTTTTCTTTTTTCAGTACGCGATCCATACCAGCAGATGAAATTTCCAAGCGGTCATATTCAATTTCATGGTCCACTGTTAAAACATTGCCCAACTGATTACTCACCAATACGCAATCGTCAATATTCACACTATCTTTAATATCAGTCGGGTTAAGCTTATCAATAAACACGCGCAGCAATTTACCACGATTCGAAATTTCGAGATCGACCAACTCAAAACCAAGCTGAGTCACCGTTTTATCAATTAAGCCATGCAAATCTTGCATTACCGCGTATCCTTTAAAGCCACATATCCTGCAGAAACAAAAAATGGGCACAAAGCCCATTCAAATTATTTTCATATTATACCAATTAATTCAAGCAATTGGAATGCTTTCCATCGGCCGAATTAACAGGCCTTAGAAACGAATAAAGCCCTCACAAGAGGGCTTTATTACGAGTTACTTAAACTTAAAAAGTTAAGTAACTCAATATAAATAGCTTGGCGGTGACCTACTTTCGCATGCGAAGAGCATACTATCATTGGCGCTGGTTCGTTTCACGGCCCTGTTCGA
>LNFM01002098.1_pt1 | contig 43622 bp, 42 predicted proteins | sample 596031 | NCBI WGS metagenome assembly LNFM01 (sample SAMN04254537, study PRJNA301005) | activated carbon metagenome | isolation source: dual media filters at the Ann Arbor, Michigan drinking water treatment plant | place: USA: Ann Arbor
CACGCGCAGGAACTGGCTGACATAGCCGACCGTATCGCGCCGCAATTGCACCAGCTCGCGCGGCGTGGCCTCGGTCACATCGACCAGAGCGCCGTCGGCACCGCGAACGGAAATGCGGCCCGCATGGGCGCGGTAGTTGGCATAGATCATCTTGAGCAGCGTGCTCTTGCCCATGCCCGAGGGACCGTCGAGCACCACGCATTCGCCGGGCTGCACGCAAAGGTCCACGCCTTCGAGCACGCGGAGTTCGATGCCGTTCTGGTGGTGCAGCGTAAAGCGCTTGGCCACGCCTTGCATCTGAAGAATGGGAGCGATGGAAGACTGGTTCATGGCTGGAGTACCGAGGAAACTAGAAGCTGGGTGTAGGGGTGCTGCGGATCGTCGAGCACCTGGTCGGTGAGGCCCGCCTCGACCACGCGACCGCGTTGCATGACGACCATGCGGTGGGCCAGCAGGCGGGCCACAGCCAGGTCGTGCGTGACCACAATGGCGGCGAGCTGCATCTGCCGCGTGAGCTGTCGCAGCATGTCCAGCAGGCGCGCCTGCACGGACACATCGAGGCCCGAGGTAGGTTCGTCCATGAACACCAGGCGCGGCTGCGTGACCAGGTTGCGCGCAATCTGAAGGCGCTGGCGCATGCCACCCGAGAAGGTGCGCGGTGCGTCGTCGATGCGCGCCGCATCGATCTCCACGCGCTGCAGCCATTCGGTGGCCGTGGCGCGCAGCTTGCCGTAGTGGCGCTCGCCCAGGCCCATCAGGCGCTCGCCTACGTTGGCACCGGCCGACACGTCCATGCGCAGCCCGTGCGGGCGAGCAGGCGCTGCTGGGCTTCGGTCATGGCGTACACGTCCTGCAGCTCGCCGCTGCGCTGGCGAAACTGCACGGTGCCTTCGTCCGGCGCGCTGCGCGCGGCAATGGCGTTGAGCAGCGTGGACTTGCCGGAGCCGGACTCGCCCACCACGGCAAGCACTTCGCCGGGCCACAGGTCAAACGACGCGCCTTGCAGCGCCACGCGGTCGCCATAGCGCTTGCAGATGTTGCGCACGCTCAACAGCGGCGCGCAGGGGGTAGCGGTATTCATGTCAGGGTATCCACAACAAAACTGAGGCCGTGCTGTGCAAAGCCCAGCGATTCATAAAAAGCATGGGCGCCGGTGCGGCGGGCATTGGAAGAGAGCGCGAGCTTGTAGCAGCCCGCATCGCGCGCCTGCTGCATGGCGTGGGCCATCATCTGGCGGCCTACGCCGCGCCCCTGCAGGTCTGGCGCCACCACCACGTCTTCGACAATGGCCGAGGGCGCGCCCCGGTGCGCCAGGTTGTGCATGACCAGCAGCGCGTAGGTGCCAACCACTGCGTCACCGTTTGCTGCATCGCAGGCCACCCACAGCCGGTAACTGGGGTAACGCGCAAACTGGGCCCAGACCGCCTGCGCCTGCTCCAGGGTCAGTACATCGGCCACGCTGTCTTCAATCGCGGCGTACAGGGCCAGCACGCTCTCCAGGTCAGCCAGCGTGGCCTCGCGGATGTGCAGCGTGCTCATGCGGCGCCCTGTTCATCTGCCGCGTCGGCCTGGTGCGACTGCCGCTCCTGGCAATAGTCCGAGTCCGAACACACATGCATGCGCCCACCCTGGTCGTCGGTGATGACCTCGTCCAGAAAGCTGTCGGTCGCGCCACACAGCGCGCATGCGGCGTCCCAGCGCTGCACCTCGAACGGGTAGTCCTCAAAACCCAGGCTTTCGACCGGCGTGTAGGGCGGCACCGCATAGATGCGTTTTTCACGCCCTGCGCCAAACAGCTGCAGCGCGGGGTTCATGTGCATCTTGGGGTTGTCGAACTTGGGGATGGGCGACGGCGCCATCACGTACCGGCCGTTGACCAGCACGGGGTAGTCGTAGGTGGTGGCGATGTGGCCGTAGCGCGCGATGTCTTCGTAGAGCTTGACGTGCATGAGCCCGTACTCGGCCAGGCCGTGCAGGGTGCGCGTTTCGGTCTCGCGCGGCTCCAGGCGCTGCATGGGCTCAGGCACCGGCACCTGGTAGACGATGACCTGCCCTTCGGCCAGCGGCGTTTCGGGAATGCGGTGGCGCGTCTGGATCAGGGTGGCCTCGCGCGTGCGGGTGGTGGTGGCCACCGCCGTGGTGCGCTCGAAGAAGCGGCGGATGTTGACGGCGTTGACCGTGTCGTCCGAGCCCTGGTCGATGACCTTGAGGCAATCCTGCGGTCCGATGATGGACGCGGTGACCTGGATACCGCCCGTGCCCCATCCATAAGGCAGTGGCATCTCGCGCGAACCAAACGGCACCTGATAGCCGGGGATGGCCACGGCCTTCAGGATAGCGCGGCGGATCATGCGCTTGGTGCGCTCGTCCAGGTAGGCAAAGTTGAAGTGGCCATCCACTGGTGCGGCGTCGGCGGGCAGGTCCATTGCGACGGGTTCCATGGGCGCGTTCATGCAGCGTCTCCCTGTTCGGTGGTGACGGAGTTGGAAGCGGCGCGCATCTTTCGCACCAGCTCCAGTTCGGACTGGAAGTCCACGTAGTGAGGCAGCTTCAGGTGCTGCACGAACCCCGACGCTTCCAGACTGTCGCTGTGGCCCAGCACAAACTCCTGCATCTGCGCAGGGGACTCCACCGACTCGCCCAGCTCATCGGCGCGCAGGGCGCGGTCCACCAGGCTCATGGCCATGGCCTTGCGCTCGCTGTGGCCAAACGCCAGACCGTAGCCGCGTGTGAACTGCGGAGGCTGGCTTTTGCTGCCCGCGAACTGGTTCACCATCTCGCATTCGGTGATTTCGAGGTCGCCGATGTCGATGGCAAAGCCCAGCTCTTCCGGTTCGATCTGTACAGCCACCGTGCCCAGGCGCACCTCGCCCACAAAGGGGTGCGAATGCGAATAGCCGCGCTGCGTGGAATACGCCATGGCCAGCAGAAAGCCCTCGTCGCCGCGTGCCAGGTTCTGCAGGCGCGTGGCCCGGTTGGCCGGAAAGCGCAGCGGCTCGCGGGTGAGGTCGGCAGGCATCGGGTCACCGGGCGGCACAGGGCGCGTTTCGATCAGGCCTTCGTGGTTGAGCAAATCGACCACCCGCGGCGTGATCGCGGCGGGCACCTGGCCGGGCGGCTGCCGGGCCTCCGGGTCTTTGCCTTCAGCCAGCAGCGTAAAGTCCAGCAGGCGCTGCGTGTAGTCGTAGGTGGGGCCCAGCACCTGCCCGCCGGGCAGGTCCTTGAAGGTGGCAGAAATGCGCCGGTCCAGCGACATCCGGCTGGTGTCCAGCGGGCAGGTGGTACCCAGGCGCGGCAGCGTGGCACGGTAGGCGCGCAGCAAGAAGATGGCTTCCACCAGATCGCCCGACGCCTGCTTGATGGCCAGTGCGGCCAGCTCAGGGTCATACACCGAGCCTTCGGTCATGACCCGGTCCACGGCCAGCTTGAGCTGCTGCCGGATCTGGTCCACCGACAGTTCGGGCAGCGCGGCGTCGCCCCGGCGCTGCAGGGCCAGCAGGTGGTAGCTGTTGAGGATGGCGGCTTCCCCGCCCTTGACGGCAACGTACATGTCAGGCCTTCGCGCCGTGCAGCGCAGCGGTATGGAAGGAGAAGCGATCGATGCGCGTCGTGCGCGGAAGGCCCACGATGTGGGTCTGCGTGCCCAGCAAAACGTCCACACCGCGCGGAAACATGGCATGGTTGGCGGCCCACTGGTGCTCGAAGTCGTCGGGCAGGCCGCCCACGCGCAGCGCTGCCGTGTGCAGGATGCCCGGGCCGGTCAGACGCCAGGCGTCTGCGTCATCAGCGGCGCTATCGATGCGCGCTACATCCAGCACGCAGGTGGCTGACTGGTCCGGATAGATGTCTGTGCCTTGCGCAAGGGCGCTGAGCGAGGGCGCAGCATCGCCCTCGCCGACCCACACAAAGCGCGCATCGCCAGCATGGCTGACCAGCGTGCAGCCGGTGTGAAACCGCAGCCATGCGGCCGCATCACTGGCAGCGAGGCGGGGCGACAGCCACAGCGTGCATTCGCTGTCGAGCAGGGCCAACAGCGTGGCGGCTGATGCGGAGTTGCCAGCCTTGGGCGTTTGCGCGTCATGCGCTACCGCCACGCGACGGCCAGGGTGGGACAGGGCCTGCAGCACGGACCGAAACACGCCCTGACTGCCAAAGGCCTCGGTCGAAAAGCCAGCGCCCAGGGACGCAAGGGTGGGTTGGTTCATTCGTCGTCCTCGTCGGTGTCTGCGCCGCTTTCACGGGCGACGGTGAAGAAGTCCACCTTGGTACTGGCAGCGCGGGCATGGCGTGTGGCCTGTGCGCCGCGCAGGTGGGTGCGAATGGGCTCCAGCAGTTGCGCATCCAGTACGGTCTGGCGGGCGGGGTCTTGCAGCAATGCGTCGGCCAGGGCTGCCAGCTGCACCTGGCGGTGGGAGCGGCCCAGCACATACGCCACGCCCACGGTGGCATCGTCGGCATCCGCTCCCTTGGAGAGCGCCTCCACCCGCAAGGCGCATCGGGTCACCGTGACTTCGCCCAGGTTGAAGCGTTCACCAGTGCCGCCCGCGCGGCCCTGCACCATCATCAGGCCGGTTTCGGGGGCACGCAGCCAGCGGGCGGGTCGGCGGACGTCGTCCTGCAGGGCCGATTCGAGCAGGCCAAGCGGCGCACGGGCCAGCAGCGCCATCCACTGCGCGCGCTGCAGCGGCCTGCCAGGGCCCGGGTTGTCAAAGGCTTGAAACATGAAAGTGGTACTCTGAAAGTTGTATAGACAAATTGAACAACTGGCGCCAGCTTAAAGAGCGCGCATGTACGTTTCATGACAGCCAACACACTTGCCTCCACCTCGCTTCAGCACACTGCATCACCACCGCCGCGCCGGGCACGCGACAGCTTCTGGACACGCATCGCCACCGAGCTGGCCGACGCCATTGGCAGCGGCACCTATGCCCCCGGCGAGCGGCTGCCTTCAGAGCACGCACTGGCCGAGCAGTTCGGGGTGAACCGGCACACCATCCGCCGGTCGCTGGCCAGCCTGTGCAGCCAGGGGCTGGTGCGCATCACGCAGGGCAGCGGCACGTATGTGGAAGACTTCGCGGTGGACCTGGTGCTGGGCAAGCGCACGCGCCACCAGCAGGGCCTGGCGCAGGCCGGCCTGCGCGGCAGCCTGGTGGTGCTGGGTGAAGACACCGTGCGCGCCACCGCCGCGCTGGCACGCGCACTGCAGGTGCCCGCACGCAGTCCGCTTCTGGCGCTGCGCGTGATGGGCGAGGCCGAAGGCCAGCCGCTGCACCTGAGCGAGCGGTACTTTCCGCTGCCGCGTTTTGCCAACCTTGCGCAGGTGGTGCGCGAAACAGGCTCCATCACCGCCGGCTTCGCCGCCCACGGCGTGGCCGACTACACGCGCCGCGAAAGCCGTATCACCGCAGAGCTGCCCACCGCCGAGGTGGCTGCGCAGCTGCGCCAACCCACAGCGCGGCCTGTGCTGCAGGTCGAAAGCCTGAATGTCGATACCGCCGGAACCCCGATCGAATGGGCCCGCGCCTGGTTTGCGGGCGACCGCGTGAAACTCACGATTGACCACGATGAACACTGACGCCAGCACCCCGAACACGCCCGCTACTGCCCACCGCTACGCGGTCTACTACGCACCCAGCCCCGGCACGCTGGGCTGGCTGGCCGGCAGCCACTGGCTGGGGCGTTGCGCTGCGCAGCTGCAGCCCCTGCCGCAACTGGACATCCACGGCGTGGCACCGGCCGACCTGCAGCGGCTCACCGCCGCGCCGCGCCGCTACGGCTGGCACGGCACCCTGAAGGCGCCGTTTGCCCTGGCACCGGGCACCGGCTGGATGGACCTGCACCATGCCGTAGAGGCTCTGGCCAGCAGCCTCAAGAGGTTTACCCTGCCGCCCCTGCAGGTTGAGCGCATTGACGACTTTCTGGCGCTGGTGCCCATGCCCTCCCATGCGGCCAACGCAGAGGTACAGGCCGTGGCAGCCGCGTGCGTGACGCAACTGCAGCCGCTGGCGGCGCCGCTGGATGAAGCTGCACTGGCGCGGCGGCGCGCGGCCGGGCTGACGCACCGGCAGGACGAACTGCTGCAGCGATGGGGCTACCCTTTCGTGCTCGATGAGTTCCGCTTTCACATGTCGCTCACGGGCGACCTGGGCCTTGTAGACGCGCGCACGGCCGACCTGGTGCTGGATGCCGCACAGCAGTTTTTTTCAGACCTGCCCACGCTGCAGTTCAACAGCCTGGCGATCTTTGCAGAGCCAGCGCCTGGCGCCGACTTTGTGCTGCTGGACCAGCTGGAGATGGGGACGTGACGGCGCGCCTGGTCTATGTGATGGGCCCCTCAGGCGCGGGCAAGGACAGCCTGCTGGGCTGGCTGCGCGCCCACCTGCCCCAAGACTTCCCGTTGCACTGGGCGCAGCGCACGGTGAGCCGCCCCCCTGCGGCCAGCACTGCGCCGGGCACAGAGGTGCACGAGAGCGTATCCCCCGCGTCGTTTGCAGCACTGCGCAAATCAGGCGCGTTTGCACTGCACTGGCACGCCAATGGCCTGGGTTACGGCATCCGCCACGCACAACTGGCGCCACTGGCCACGGGCCAATGGGTACTGGTGAATGGCTCGCGTGCGCACCTGCCCCAGGCGCTGGTCGCGTTTCCGGCACTGCTGCCGGTGCACATCACGGCCTCGGCGGCGGTGCTGCAACAGCGCTTGCTGGCGCGCGGCCGCGAGACCCCCGACGAAGTGCAGGCCCGGGTGCAGCGGGCCCTGGCCTTTGCACTGCCACCCGGCCTGCCACGCATCGAGATCTGCAACGACCACCGGCTGCACGATGCAGGCCAGCAACTCCTGGCTGCGCTGCGCCAGGCGCCGGGCTGGCCCGGGATGCCCTCGCATGCGGTCGCTGCCGCTGGCACACTTTCACCGCAAGCCCCGCGCTCGTCTGCGCTCCTGGCATAGCCCCTGGAAAACCCATGACCGACATCACGATTTATCACAACCCGAAGTGCGGCACCTCACGCAACACGCTGGCCATGATCCGCAACAGCGGCATCGAGCCGCTGGTCATCGAATACCTCAAGACCCCGCCCGACCGCGCCACGCTGCAGGCCCTGATCGCCGCCACAGGCCAGCCGGTGATCGATGCGGTGCGCACCAAGGAAGCCGTATTCACAGAACTGGGGCTCCAGGCGCCCGGCGTGACCGATGCTCAGCTCATCGACGCCATGCTGGCGCACCCGATCCTCATCAACCGGCCCATCGTCGTCACGCCGCTGGGCACGCGGCTGTGCCGGCCGTCCGAGCAGGTACTCGACATCCTGCCCGCGCCGCAAAAGGGTGCCTTCACCAAGGAAGACGGTGAAGCCGTGGTCAATGCCCAGGGAGCGCGCGTTGCCTGAGTCCACCCTGCCCGAGGCAGCAAACGCTACGACCGACCTGCCCCAGCTCGATCCTGCCTTCTTCGCCGTACCGTTGATGGCGCACCTGCAGGCCGTGCCCAGCACCCACCCGCCGCGGTTTGTATTGCTCTACGGCTCGCTGCGGCCGCGTTCATTCAGCCGGCTGGTGACCGAAGAGGCCGCACGCCTGCTGACCGCCATGGGCGGCGAGGTGCGCATCTTCAACCCGGCTGGCTTGCCGCAGGTGGACGACGCGCCCGACACCCACCCCAAGGTGGTCGAGCTGCGCGCGCTGGCGCAGTGGTCCGAAGGCATGGTGTGGTGCTCGCCCGAGCGCCATGGCGCCATGACGGGCCTCATGAAGACGCAGATCGACTGGATCCCCCTGTCGGTCGGTGCCATCCGGCCCACGCAGGGCAAGACGCTGGCCGTGATGCAGGTGAGCGGGGGCTCGCAGTCGTTCAACGCCGTGAACCAAATGCGCGTGCTGGGCCGGTGGATGCGGATGCTCACGATTCCGAACCAGTCGTCGGTGGCCAAGGCCTACCAGGAGTTTGGCGATGACGACCGGATGAAGCCCTCGGCGTACTACGACCGCATCGTGGACGTGGTGGAGGAGCTGTTCAAGTTCACCCTGCTCACCCGCGATGTGGCGCCCTACCTGGTGGACCGCTACAGCGAGCGCAAGGAAAGCGCCGAGGCGCTGGCGCGGCGCGTGAACCTGCCGAAGGCGGTGTGATGCTGGGCCGCGCCCGCTCCGCCGGCCCCGCCCCATGACTCCTGCACCCCGGCAGCGCGGTGCCGTCGCACGGCTGGGCACGGCCCAGACCCTGGCGTGGGCATCCTCGTACTACCTGCCTGCCATGCTGGCCGAGCCCATGGCACGTGACCTGGGGGTGGGCACCGCGACCGTGTTCGCGGCGTTTTCTGTGGCACTCATCGTGTCGGCCTTGCTGGGCCCGCTGGCGGGCCGCGCCATCGACAGGCACGGCGGCCCCCCCGTGCTGGCAGGCACCAACCTGGTGTTTGCCGCGGGGCTGGGCTGCATGGCCATGGCCCAGGGCCCGGCCACCCTGTTTGCGGCCTGGGTCATCATGGGCGTGGCCATGGGGTCCGGCCTGTACGAGGCAGCCTTTTCCAGCCTGGTGCGGCTGTATGGCCAGGGGGCCCGCAACGCCATCACCGGCATCACGCTGATTGCCGGTTTTGCCAGCACCGTGGGGTGGCCGCTGTCTGCGTGGATGGAGGCACAGTGGGGCTGGCGCGGGGCCTGCCTGGGCTGGGCAGCGCTGCACTTGCTGGTGGGCGTGCCGCTCAACAGCTGGCTCCCGCGCGGGGCCGGCCCGCACGCTGCGGATGACGGCGCTGCGACTTCTGGCACTGCGCCCGTCACTCCGGGCGCCAGCGCGGCGGTGCCCGCTGCGGCTGCGGCAGGCACCCACACCAGTACGCTGCGGGCCACGCTGCTGCTGTCGTTCGTGTTCGCCGTGACCTGGTTCACCAGCACCGCCATGGCCGCGCACCTGCCGAGGCTGCTTCAGGCCAGTGGCACATCGCTGCAGGTTGCCGTGGCCATGGCCGCGCTGGTGGGGCCGGCACAGGTGGCGGCGAGGCTGGCCGAGTTCGGACTGCTGCGCCGCATGCACCCGCTGGTGTCGGCGCAGCTGGCGGCTGCCGCGCACCCGGTGGGCGCGGGCATCCTGATGCTGCTGGGCGGACCGGCGGCGGCAGCATTCACGGTGCTGCACGGCGCGGGCAATGGCGTGCTCACCATTGCCAAGGGCACGCTGCCGCTGGTGCTGTTCGGCCCGCAGGGGTACGGCGCGCGGCAGGGCGTGATGATGGTGCCGGCACGCGTAGCCCAGGCATTCGCGCCCCTGCTGTTCGGAATGCTGCTCGACCGCTTTGGCGCGGACGCGCTGTGGCTGACCACCCTGCTGGGCCTGGCGGCGCTGGGGGCGCTATGGATGCTGCGGCCACAAATGCAGCGGTAGGGGCTGCAGTCGGGCCGCGCCCCCAGCCGCGATGGCAGCAAGGCGGTGCCCAACCCGGCGTCAGCCCTTGCGTGGTAGACTTCCAGATGGGCATGGGCAGGCCCGACAAACCTCCAGCCGCGCTTCTTGAGGTCCCTGGACCGGGCGAGGAATACCGCCGACGTGGACCGCGTGCGCGCCACCTCGCTGGTGATGCGCCCGGGCCGGTCGGCCACAGCGGGATCGTAGCGCCAGGCACCAGCGGCAGCGCGGGCAACCTGCGTCTTCGGCAAAAAGTCCTTCGGGCAGCGCTGCAGGAGGGGTGGCATGTGCGGTCATGTGTTGCATTCCAGGCATGGGCTGCGCCACGGCGCGAAGCCCCACGCGGCGATGGCCCTGCCATCTGCCCATAAACTGCCCCGATGCAATTTCCTCTGGCTCCCGCAAGGCTTGCGGCATTGGCCCTGACAGCGCTGGCCCTGGCCGGTTGCGCCAGCACGGGCAGCGGCACAGGTGCCATCGGCTACTACTGGCAGTCGTTGCGCGGGCATGTGCAGCTGATGCAGGCTGCCGAGCCGATCGACCAGTGGATTGCGCGCGACGACATCTCGCCCGCGCTGCGCGAGCGCCTGCAGCTGGCCCAGCGCGCCCGCGCCTTTGCCGTGGCCGAGCTGGGCCTGCCCGACAACGCCAGCTACCGCCGCTACGCGGACCTCCAGCGCCCCGCCGCCGTGTGGAACGTCGTGGCCGCCCCGCCGTATGAACTGAAGCTGCACACCTGGTGCTTTCCCGTCACCGGTTGCATCGGCTACCGGGGCTACTTCAGCGAAGCCGATGCGCAGGCCGAAGCCGCCCAGCTGGCCGCGCAGGGCCTCGAGGTAGAGGTGTACGGCGTACCCGCCTACTCCACACTGGGCTACATGAACTGGGCCGGTGGAGACCCGCTGCTCAACACCTTTGTGGCCTGGCCCGAGGGCGACTTTGTGCGGCTGCTGTTCCACGAGCTGGCACACCAGGTGGTGTATGCCGAGGGGGACACGCTGTTCAACGAGTCGTTTGCCACGGCAGTCGAGCGCATTGGCGTTGCCCGGTGGCTGGCCACCCAGGCGACCGAACCGGCGCGCGCCGCGGCGGCCACCAGCGAAGCGCGCCGCCATGCGTTTCGCACCCTCACCCGGGCCGCGCGGGCCCGCCTGAAGGCCATTTATGAGAAAAATGAGCCGCAAGCCCAGGCAGAATCATCCCTTATTGCTATGAAAACAGGAGCAATGGAAGCTTTTCGAGCCGACTACGCCAAGCTCCGTGCGCAGTGGCTTGCACCGCAAGATGGAACCGCCCCGCTGGCCACCACCGCCCAGGTGGCGGGCTACGACCGCTGGGTGGCCCGGGCCAACAACGCCAGCTTTGCGGCCCAGGCCGCGTACGACGAGCTGGTGCCCGCCTTCGAAGCCCTGCACGCCCGCGAGGGCGGCGACTGGCCGCGGTTTTATGATGCCGTACGGCAGCTGGCACGGCAGCCACAGCCCCAGCGCCAAGAGGCACTGCGCGCCCTGCTGCCAGCCCCCCACTGATAACGACCCACGCCCCCCCAAGGAGACCCCTGGTGCCAGACATCCACATCCATCGCGAACACCACCTGGGCTTCAAGGAAGCCCGCAAGGTCGCCTTTGCCTGGGCCGAAAAGGCCGAAGAAAAGTTCGACATGGAATGCACCTACGAAGAAGGTGATACCGAGGACCTGCTCACCTTCAGCCGCTCGGGCGTCAAGGGCACGCTGCTAGTGGATGGCCACCAGTTCGAGATGAAAGCGCAGCTGGGCTTCCTGTTCGGCGCGTTCAAGGACCGCATCGAGGCCGAGATTGGCGAGCAGCTGGACGCCCTGCTCAATGCGCCCCACCCGGCCGCCAAGAAGGCGACGGCCGACAAGAAGAAATCTGCGGAGGCGGCGGCTGCGAAACCCGAAGGCAAGGCAGCCTCTGCCAAGCCCGCGGCCAAGTCGGCCGCCAAGGCGAAAAAGGCCTGACCCCGCGCGGCGCCTCACCACCACAACCACGGCGACTGCGCTCCATGACGACCCTCCCCGCAACCGGCGCACCCGCAGCCGCAGCCGCTACCCCGGCCTTCGACACCGTATCGGCCCTGCTGCACAGCCGCTACAGCTGCCGCGCGTTTTTGCCAGTGCCCCTGCCGCGCGCCACCATCGAACGCATCCTGGCGGCCGCGCAGCGCACGGCCTCGTGGTGCAACGCCCAGCCCTGGCAGCTGCACATTGCCAGCGGCGCCACATTGCAGGCGCTGCGCACCGCGCTGCAGGCCCGCGTGGCTGGCGGACCACCCGCCCCCGACCTGCCCTGGCCGCGCGAATACCGCGGCGTGTACCAGGAGCGCCGCCGCGAATGCGGCCTGGGCCTGTACGACGCGGTGGGCATTGCCCGCGGCGACCGCGCAGCATCGGCGCTGCAGGCCGCGCAGAACTTCACCATGTTTGGCGCACCGCATGTGGCCGTGGTCACCAGCGACGAGGCCCTGGGCCCGTATGGCGCGGTGGACTGCGGCGCGTATGTGGCCAACTTCCTGCTGGCTGCCCACAGCCTCGGCGTGGCCAGCATTGCGCAGGCGGCACTGGCCGCCTACCCCGACGTGCTGCGCAGCGTGCTGGGCATTGGCGACGACCGCAGCGTGGTGTGCGCCATCTCGTTCGGCATGGCAGACGCAGCGCACCCGGCCAACCAGTTCCGCACCACGCGGGCCGACCCGACCCACAGCGTGGTGTGGAGGGACTGAGCGGCTTTTGTACTGCACGCGCGGCTGGCGTTCGGCCGCAGCAGCGCCAGCGCCGGGTTCAGAAGCCGGTCATGCGGGCTCGGCCTGTGCCGTTGTGTGGTGCGCGGGTGCCGCAGGTTGGCGCAGCGCGGGGCGCACCAGGGCAAAAAGGTCCCGCGGGTCGTCCAGGTCGGGCACCAGTTCGATGCGCGTGCCCATGCCCATCTCCCGCGCTGCGTCGTACATGTAGCGCAGGGCTGAAAAGTCTTCCAGCGCAAAGCCCACCGAATCAAACACGGTGACCTGGTCACGGGTCTGGCGTCCGGCCTGGTGGCCCGCGAGCACCCTCCACAGTTCGGTCACGGGGAAATCGGCCGGCATCTGCTGGATCTCGCCCTCCACACGGGTCTGCGGCGTGTATTCGACAAACACACGCCCCAGCGTGAGCACGGCAGCCTCCAGCTCGGTCTTGCCCGGGCAATCGCCGCCCACCGCATTGATGTGCGTGCCCGGCGCCACCATGTCGGCGCGCAGCACGGCCGCCCGTGTCTTGTCGGCAGTAATGGTGGTGATGATGTCCGCACCCCGGGCGGCTTCGGCCGCGCTATGGCACACGACGACCGCCAGCCCGGAGTCCTGCAGGTTGTCCCGGAGCTTGGCCGTGGCGCGCGGATCGGTATCGAACAACCGCAGCTCGCGGATGCCGACCAGGTGCTGGAACGCCAGCGCCTGGAACTCGCTTTGTGCCCCGTTGCCGATCAGCGCCATCACCCGGCTGTCGGGTCGCGCCAGCGCCCGGGCCGCCACGGCCGACATGGCCGCCGTGCGCAAGGCCGTGGTCAGCGTGAGCTCGCTCAGGAACCGGGGCGTGCCGGTGGTCACATCGGCCAGCACGCCGAAGGCCATCACGGTGGACAGGCCAAGCCGCGTGTTGCCCGGGTGCCCGTTCACGTATTTGAAGGTGTAGGTTGCATCGTCGGCAATCGGCATCAGCTCGATGGCCCCGCCGGGGGAATAGCTGGCCACGCGGGCCGACTTGTCGAAGTCGCCCCAGCGCAGGAAGTCGGCCGCAATGCAGTCGGCAATGCCCTGCAGGCAGGCAGGCAATCCCCGCGCAACGATGAGGCGTGCGGCCTCGGGGGCGCTGAGGTAGAGGGTGGTGGATGGGCGGGTGGCCGGTGTCAGGCGGTGGGGCATGGCGTGTCTCCGTGGCGGGTTCGAAAGCGGGTGCGGCGCCCTGCGGTGGCAGGGTGCGTGCTTGTGTGAACGCAGTTTGTTCGCTGTGCGCGCCAACCGGAAGCGTCAAACTTGTGCCGTTTGGCGGACAGTTTTGCCAAAATGACAGCCTTTGTTCACGAAATTGCCAAACCATGCCGCAGCGGGCATGGCGGCCACCGCACCGCCCATGGACGAACTCGACCAATCCCTCATCAGCCTGCTGCGCCAGGACGCGCGCATGAACATCGCCGACCTGGCGCACAAGCTGGGCGTCTCGCGCGGCACCGTGACCAACCGCATCCGCAAACTCGAGGACAGCCAGGTGATCGTCGGCTACACCGTGAAGCTGCGGCCCGACGCCCAGCCCGACCGCATCCGTGCGTGGATGGGCATCATGGTCGAGGGCAACCACGGCCGAAAGGTGGTGGCCAGCCTGCTGGGCGAGCCCGGCGTGGCGTCGCTGCACGACACCAACGGCCGGTGGGACCTGCTGGCCGAACTGGAGGCGCGGTCGATGGGGGAGCTGTCGCAGGTGCTTGAACGCATCCGGCTCGTACCCGGCATTCGCGGCACCGAGACCAACATCCACCTGTCCACCTACCGCTGAGCAGGCACCCAGCCTCCACCCATGCAAGAACTCCACAACCCATGAAGACACCTGACGTCCTCATCAGCGAGGTCGGCCCGCGCGACGGCCTGCAATCCGTGAAGGCCACCATGCCCACGGCCGACAAGCTGCGCTGGATTGACGCGCTGGCCGTCGCAGGCCTGCGCGAGATCGAGGTGGGCTCGTTCGTGCCCGCACGCCTGCTGCCGCAGATGGCGGATATGGCCGAGGTGGTGCGCCACGCGCTCACCCACCCGGGCATCACGGTCATGGCACTGGCCCCCAACCTGCGCGGCGCGCAGGCCGCCATAGCCGCCGGGGTGCACAAGGTCACGCTGCCGGTGTCGGCCAGCCCCGCGCATTCGCTGGCCAATGTGCGCAAGACGCCCGAGGCCATGCTGGATGAAGTGCGTGCCGTGGTCGCCTTGCGCAATGGGCAGGCGCCAGACGTACAGGTGGAGGTGGGCCTGTCCACCGCGTTCGGCTGCACGCTGCAGGGCGCCGTGCCCGAGGACGACGTCATCCGGCTGGCCGTGGCCTGCGCCGAGGCGGGGGTCGATGAGGTGGGCCTGTCGGATACCACGGGCATGGCCAACCCGGCACAGGTGCGCCGCCTGTTCAACCGGCTGCGGGCCGAGCTGGCCGGCAAGGCCGGCGCGGCCCACATGCACAACACGCGTGGCCTGGGGCTGGCCAACTGCCTGGCCGCGTACGACGCCGGAGTGCGCACGTTCGACGCATCCCTGGGTGGGCTAGGCGGCTGCCCCTATGCCCCCGGCGCGTCGGGCAACGTGGTGACCGAAGACCTGGTGTTCATGTTCGAGGCCATGGGCATCCGCACGGGGGTAGATCTGAACCGTCTGATGGCGGCACGAGCGCCCCTGCAGGCCGGGCTGCCCGGCGAGCCGCTGTACGGAATGACCCCCGAAGCCGGGCTGCCCAAGGGCTGGGCACCGGCCTGGTAGAACTTCGCCACAAAGACGCAGCGCGCGGCAACGCATCAACAGGCCACGAAAAAGCAAAAAGGCGACCGTGGTCGCCTTTTGTCGTGGTGCGGGGTGCCCGCGCCGATCAGCTCAGCGAGGTGATCAGGTCGATGTATTGCTGCTTGGCGGCGTCGGCATCGGTGCCCTTGAGGGTGTTCCAGGCGTCCCACTTGGCACGGCCGACCATGTCGGAAAAGCTGGGCTTCTTTTCGGTGTTGTCGCCGGCGGTGGCCTGCTTGTACAAGCCGTAGATCTTGAGCAGCGTGGCGTTGTCGGGGCGCTCGCTCAGGTTCTTGGAATTGGCGACGGCGGCTTCGAAGGTGGCGTTCAGGTCGGACATGGAGGTGCTCCTAGGACTGGAAGACATAACGCAGGAAGCGATGCATCCGGCGAATGGGGGGAGGGAAAGAACGGTGTCGGCGACAGCGTGCTGCGTTGTATCTTACGGGCTGCACCGCGCCCTGGCCGCTGCAAACCTTAGAGCCAGGCCCCCAAAAAACAGCACGACAACAGGCGTCCATCCGATGGTGACCCGCACAACCGCTCCCGCCGCAACCCAGCCCGCACCAGAGCCGTCCAGCCCGCACGTACCGCAACAAGCCTCACCGCCGCAGTCCATCGCCGCCGCAGCAGCAGCGCGCAGGGCGGCACAGGCGTTGCCGCCTGCAGCCCGAAAGGCCGCAACGGCTGTGCAAAAGAACATGCGGCGTGCGGCCAGCGGCATGCTGGGCATTTCCGGCGAGCGCATGAGCAAGGTCGACACCGCCTGGCTGCGCATGGATTCGGACAGCAACCTGATGATGATCAACGGCGTGTGGACGCTGTCGCCCGGCATCACCTGGCAGGCGCTGTGCGAGCGCGTGGAGCAGCGCCTGCTGCAGTACCCGCGCTTTCACCAGCGCGTGATCGAAGACGCGGCAGGCGCCACCTGGGTGGAAGACCGCCACTTCGACATCGCAGCCCATGTGCTGCGCGAAAAGCTGCCCCGTCGCAAGGGCCACAGCATGCAGCGCGCCCTGCAGGACCGTGTGGGCGAGCTGGCCATGCAGCCTCTGGACCCGCGCCGCCCGCTGTGGCAGATGCACCTGATCGAGGACTTCGTGGGCGACGACGGCCAGCCCGGCAGCGCGCTCATCGTGCGCATCCACCACTGCATTGCCGACGGCATCGCGCTCATCTCCGTCACGATGTCTCTGGTGGACGGCGGCGCCGAGCCCCCGCGCCGCAAGCCCCGCAGCAAGAGCGATGCGGCGGCCACGGCGGAAGACTGGATTGCCGACATGCTGATCAAGCCCTTCACCGGGCTCACAGTGAAGGCGCTGGACCTGGCCGGCGACAGCGCTGCGCGCTCGCTGCAGATGCTGGGCGACCCTGAAAAGACCATGCAGCACGGGCTGGCGGGCACCATGGACATGGCCCGGGTGGCCTACCAGCTGGTGAGCGATGCCGCTGCCCTGGCCCTGATGCCCGACGACTCCCCCACGCGCCTGAAAGGCCCGCCCGGCCGCTGCAAGCGCGTGGCGTGGTGCCCGCCCATCCCGCTCGAGGAGGTCAAGGCCATCGGCAAGGCGCTGAACTGCTCCATCAACGATGTGCTGCTGTCGTGCGTGGCCGGTGCCATTGGCGGCTACCTGCGCAGCCAGGGCGACGACCCCACGGGCCAGGAGATCCGGGCCATGATCCCCGTCAATCTGCGCCCCATGGAAGAAGCCTGGAAGCTGGGCAACCACTTTGGCCTGGTCCCGCTGGTGCTGCCGATCGGCATGGCCAACCCCATCGAGCGCGTGTACGAAGTGCGCGAGCGCATGAATGCACTCAAGGGGAGCACGCAGCCTATCCTGGCATTTGCCATGCTGGCCGTGGCGGGGCTGATGATCAAGCCCGCGCAGGACGCACTGCTCAACCTGTTCGGCCGCAAGACCACCGCCGTGATGACCAACGTGCCCGGCCCCAAGGAGCAGCTCACCATGTGCGGCGCCAAGGTCACGCAGTGCATGTTCTGGGTGCCACAGTCGGGCGACATCGGCCTGGGCGTGTCCATCCTGAGCTACGGCGGCGGCGTGCAGTTTGGCGTGATCACCGACACCGTGCTGTGCCCCGAGCCGCAGCAGATCATCGACGCGTTTGCGCCCGAGTTTGCGCAGCTGTCGCTGCTGACGCTGATGCTGCCCTGGGGGGAGTGAGGGGCAGGGGCCATGCCCATGGCTCGCAGATCGCCACGACCAAGCCCCCGCCCGTGGACACTCAGTTTGCAGAACAGGTAAAGCTCTCGGCCTTGCTCGGGTCACCCGTGCCGTTGTAGCGCGGGAACTTCGGGTACTCGCACACGGGGCGCTGGGCCACCGGTGTGGTGGTGCCGGGTGCAAACTTCGTGGCCACCAGCTTGTCGGGCGCTGTGCCCTTTTCCACCCAGGCGTCCATGGCGGCCAGCAGGTCGATGGAGCGGGGTTCGGTGCCAGCACCGTCCAGGTCATGCCCGTTGGAGGGTGAGGTGACCATGCGCGCAAAGCTTTGCACCTTGCTGGCGCCCAGGCGCTGCTTCACCGAGTCGAAGTACTGCGCCGTGCGGTACACCGACACGCAGGCATCTCCCAGGCCGTACCAGATCAGCAGCTTGCCGCCGTTGTCGGCAAAGGCGGAGATGTCCGGGTCGGTGCCGTCAATCATCTCGGCCAGGCGGCGGTACTGCGCCTGGTACTGGGTGGGGTCGTGGGTCAGGATGTTGGCATTGGGGTTGCCCTCCACCAGGCGCGCGGCTTCCGTCACGGCCATGTGGTTGAACGAGTCGGGGTTCTCGAAGCTGGAGCCGAACATGTACGACTGCCAGTCCGAGGTGGACGCGCCGCCCCGGCCAAAACGCGGGTAGCCCACAGCGCCGCGCGACAGGGTCACAGGTGTCTTGTGGTCGCTGTAGATGAGGCGGATGGATTCGATCTGGCCCGCGGTCAGGCAGCTGTCGTTGTCCGCGCCCTGGCACAGCAGCTCGGTAGGCACGTAGTTGCAGGCCTCGACGTTACCGATAATGCCGTCCTTCAGGCCATCGAGGCCATCACACGCGGCCGTTTCGGCCTTGGCATACAGCGCGATCTTGGCAGGGCTCATCCAGTGGTCGCGGCTCTTGAAGATGTGGCGCAGCACCGTGGGGCCGAGGTTGACCTGGTGCGCCTGCTGGCTGATGGCAGGCTCCATGGCCACCACGCCGTCGTAGTCCCTGGGGTACTTCTGGGTGGAGATGAGCCCCGAGCGCCCGCCATTGGAGTGGCCGATGTGATACCGCCGCACGGGGCGCTTGCCATAGAACTCGGTGGCGATGGCTGTGCCCACTTCCAGTACAAAGTGGTTGGCGTCGAACGCATGGTTGCGCAGCGCCACATCGCTCTGGTCCCAGGCAAAGCCGCGCACCTGGTGGCCGGAGTCGGAGCTGATCTTCACGTACGGGTTGGCCGATGGGCCCACCAGCTGCTGGTACCACGGGTCGTCCGTCGGGATGAAGCCGTCAAAGCCCCCGCCGCCAATGGTCAGCGTCTTGCCGTTCCACTGGGCCAGCGTGGGCAGCTCCACCGCCCAGTGGATGGTGGACTCGGGCGATGACACGATCTGCCCGCGCACGATGCAGACGTCTGGCAACGTGCCCTCAGCCTTGCGCAGCTCGGTGCGCGTGACCTTGGCGCCATGGGGCAACGCGGTGGAGGCATAGGCCGCACAGGCTTCGGCCAGAGGCTTGCTGGCCAGCGGAGGGTTGGCATCACTGCCGCCACCACAGGCGGTCAGGGCCAGGGCTGCCACGGCGCTCAGGGCACAGGCAGTGGTCCATCGCCCTGTGCGTGCCAGGGGGTGGGAGCGGCGTCGGTGCGCCACAGCGAAGGGGTGGGTATTCGGGAACATGCAAGGGCCTCCTGTTATGACGGTTTTTCAGGAGCCCAGCCAGGTGGCAGCGTGGCCGGCACCGGTGTCTGGACTCCGGTGCGGACGATAGGAAAAGGCGGCGCTGTTGCAGCCTCTGCAAATGCAGAGGGAGCGGGAAACTACCGAGCCCCGCCAACGCGCGCCCGGCACCCGCAACCGCTCACTAGGCGTGGCGCAGCGCGGCCACCAGCTCCAGTTTGTTGCTCACACCCAGCGCGGCATAGGCCGTGCGCAGGTAGGTGCGCACCGTCGCGGGCGTGAGGCCCAGCGTGGCCGCGATGTCCTTGTGTGAGCGCCCCTGGGCGTACAGCATGGCGGCGCTCAGCTCGCGCGGCGCCAGGGCTTGCTTGTGCTGGCGCGACGCCAGGCTCACGGCCACCAGCGGTCCGCAGGGTTCCAGCCGCAGGCGGCAGGCCTTGCCCACCGGCAGGGTGCAGGGGGCGCCCACCAGCGCCTGCGCCACCACCTCCGGCAGGTGGGTGCCATTCCAGCCCGGGCAGGCCTCGCCCAGCGCCAGGCTGATGCGCAGGCCGGCAAACAGCAACTCGCCCGACGGCCGCGCCAGAGCGAAGCTGTCCCAGGGGCGGCCAGGCGTGTCGCTCTGCAGGCGCTGCAGGCGCTGCAGCCGGTGATGCCACTGTTGCAGCAGGTGCAGGACGAACTCGCCGAACAGCACGGTTGCCCCATCCGAGAATTCCGGCCGGGTCGGCGGGCGATAGATGGACACAAAAAACATCAGCCCGCTGTGGGGCAGCTCGGCTGTGAGGGCCATGCAGTGGTGCAGGCCGTGGCGCTGGCTGAAGGCTGCCACCTGGGGATGCTCGGGCAACGGGCCCACCACATCGCGCTCCCGGATCACCACCCCCAGCTGCCGCATGGACTGTTGCCCGAACAGGTCCACCGCCGCCAGCGCATTCCACTCCTCGGCGAAACTGCGACTGAGTCCAATGCTGCCGTGCAGCCAGTTGCGGGGGGCCACCTGCACATCGCCCGCCGAGACCTCGCCCCACCAGGCGGAGTCAAAAGGCACCAGGCCCTGCAGGGTCTGCATGGCCTGGCGCAGCAGGTCCTGCGGGGCCACCTGCTGGGCTTGCTCCGACAGCCTGAGCAGGCTGCGACTCAACGCGCGCAAAGGGTCTGTCCGCAGCGCAAGCGGCTGCCTTCCTGGCCCCTCCTCTCTGGCAGAGAGCTGGCTCATCGGCATGCGTTTCGCCCCGCATCGTGCAGAGGGTCAGCGGTCATGGTGTCTCCTGGTTTTGGGGACGAGGGTAGCCGTCACAGGGTGGCAACCCCGCCCCCTCAACCCAGACCAACCGCACTGCCCCAGCACAGAAGCTCCTATTTTTATAGCATTACAGGCAAATAAAACCTGCACCTGGAGCCACTGGAGTCCAAAATCAGGCTGCCAGTCCGTCCACGGCCTGGAACATCGACTGCCGCGCCTGCGAAACGATCTGGCCCTTCCAGGCGTCGGTGTCGGTGTAGAAGGCTGCCAGCATCTGGGCCTTGATCTGCGCGGCCTGCTCCGCGGGTGCCTCGGGGTGCAGGTTGAGCCACTGCTCGGCGCGGATGGCGTCCATCACCTGCAGCACCGGCACGGTGCCGTATTCCATGGCAATGCCGGTGTACTCGGCCTGCGGGCATTCCTCGTACACCGAATTCCACATCAGCCCGGTAAGGAAGGCCGAGGTGGACGAGCCGTCATAGATCGACGTGACCGGCGTGGCGCCCCCGCCGTCCCACCAGGCGCGTGCGCGGGCCACGGCCACGGCGTCGTCGTTGCCGGCATAGATGCGCTCGCCGTGGCCGCTGGGGCCCAGGCCGGTATGCAGGTCGATCCAGGCAATGCGCGCAGCGCTTGCGCCGTGCTGGCGCAGCACCTGGCGCAGCGTGCGGTTGCTCCAGGTGGGTTCGGTGCCACCAAAGAAAAGGCCGTCGGCAAACTCATGCTGGCCGCGCGAGATGGCAGCCTGCCAGGCGGCCTCGCCACGGGTGGCGATGTACTGATGCACGGCGGCTACGTTGTCGGCGCCCGGCGGCCACTGCTCGGGCAGCAGCAGCGGGTGCACCTCGCGATAGGCATCGTTGGCGGGCAGGGGTTTCGAGAAGTCCTGGAAGTTGCGGTTGAGGTCCACGTTCTCGTGCGTGAACCGGCGCAGGTGCGAAAAGCCGTAGGGATTGAGCGCATGGATGTACAGCACCACCACGTTGGCTGCGCGGGCCCTGGCGCGCCATTCGTCATCGTGCAGCGCAAACACCTGCACGCCGCTGCCGCAGTAGCCCTCGACCCCGTGGCACGCACTGCTGACGATGAGCAGCCGCTCGGCATCGGCCGGGCCGTCGCGCACCACGTCCATGGCCAGGTCCTCGCCATCGCGACCCTTGAGCGGGTGCGCGTGCGACTCGATGGGCAGGCCGGCGGTGGCAGCCGCCTCCAGGAACTGCGTGCGCGCGCGGGCGTAGCTGGGCGAGAAGGCTTGGGGGATACCGATCATGGAGGGGCTTTCGCAAGGGGTCAGAAAAAACGCAAAACCCGGGCATGGTGGCCCGGGCCCTGTGCAGCAGTCGAGACGGGCCTCAGACCGCGCGCGTGGGCTGGGCCAGCCACTCCTCGGCCAGCTTGACCCAGTAGGTGGCGCCCAGCGGGATCAGGTCGTCGTTGAAGTCGTAGCTGGGGTTGTGCAGCATGCAGGGGCCGCCGCCATGGCCCATCTCGCGGTGATCGCCGTCACCGTTGGCGATGAAGCAATAGGCGCCGGGCTTGGCCTGCAGCATGTAGGCAAAGTCTTCGGCGCCCATGGTGGGCTCCTGGGCCAGCACGCGCTCGTCACCCACAATGCCGGCCATCACCTTGCGGGCGAAGTCGGCCTCTGGCGCCGTGTTGATGGTGGGCGGGTAGTTGCGCACGAACTCGAATTCGCAGGTGGCGTCATGCGCGGCGCAGGTGTGCTCGGCCACCTGGCGCATGCGCTTTTCGATCATGTCGAGCACCTCTACCGTGAAGGTGCGCACCGTGCCCTGCAGCTCCACGCTGTCGGGCACGACATTGGTGGCTTCGCCCGCATGGATCATGGTGACCGAGATCACGCCCGCATCCACCGGCTTCTTGTTGCGGCTGATGATGGTCTGGAAGGTCTGCACCATCTGGCAGGCAATCGGCACCGGGTCGATGCCGGTGTGCGGCAGGGCTGCATGGCCGCCCTTGCCGCGCAGGGTGATCTTGAATTCGCTGGTCGAAGCCATCACAGGGCCAGGGCTCACCGCAAAGGTGCCCACGGGCATGCCGGGCCAGTTGTGCATGCCGTACACGGCCTGCATGGGGAACTGCTCGAACAGGCCGTCCTCGATCATCACGCGGGCACCGCCGCCGCCTTCTTCAGCGGGCTGGAAGATCAGGTAAACCGTGCCATCAAAGTTGCGGTGCCTGGCAAAGTGCTGCGCCGCCGCCAGCAGCATGGCCACATGGCCGTCGTGGCCGCAGGCGTGCATCTTGCCCTTGTGGACGCTGGCATGCGCGAAGGTGTTGAACTCCTGCATGGGCAGGGCGTCCATGTCGGCCCGCAGGCCGATGCCGCGGCCGCAGGCGCCGCCGTCACGCCCCTTCACGATGCCCACGACACCGGTCGTGCCCATGCCGCGGTGAATGGGAATGCCCCACTCGGTGAGCTTTTGCGCCACCACGTCGGCGGTGCGCACTTCTTCAAAACACAGTTCGGGGTGGGCGTGAATGTCCCGGCGCACCGCTGCAATACTGGCCGCCTGGGTGACGATCGAGTCGATAACGTTCATGATATGTGTCCTTACGATCACACAGTCTAGCCCGAGTGACTGCTTTCTGTCAGTCCGGGTTAATCACCAGCCAGCGCCCCATGATCTCTCCCCAAGCCCTCGACTTTGCGCAGACCCTGGTGCGCATGAACACCGTCAGCCACCACTCCAACCTGGCGCTGATCCACTTCATCCGCGACCACCTTGCCGGGCTGGGTGTGAAGAGCCGGCTGACCTACAACGAAGACAAGACCAAGGCCAACCTGTTTGCCACGCTGGGCGAAGGCAAACCGGCCGGCATCATCCTGTCGGGCCACACCGACACCGTCCCGTGGGACGGACAGGAATGGAGCATGGACCCACTGAGCGGCATCGTGCAAAACGGCCCCGAGGGCCCGAGCCTGTACGGCCGCGGCAGTGCCGACATGAAGGCCTTCATCGGCATCGCCGTATCGCATGCCGAGCAGTTCCTGAACAGCGACGCACCGTTTGCCGTGCACTTCGCATTCAGTTACGACGAAGAGGTGGGCTGCTTTGGCGTGAAGGAGCTGATCGCCGACCTGCGCGATGCCAGCATCCGGCCGCTGGCCTGCATCGTGGGCGAGCCCACCAGCATGATCCCGGCGATTGCCCACAAGGGCGTGTACCGCTACAAGTGCTGCGTGCGCGGCAAAGAGGCGCATTCGTCCCTCACGCCGCACTCGGTCAATGCCATCGAGATGGCGGCGCGCGTGGTGGGGCGGCTGCGCGACATGGGGGAAGACTTTGAGAAGAACGAGCCACGCTTCGAGGGCTTTGACGTGCCGTTTTCGACCACCAGCGTGGGCCAGTTCCACGGCGGCATTGCCGACAACGTGGTGCCGCGCGATGCCGAGTTCCGCTACGAGTTTCGCGACCTGCCCACGGCCAATGCCGCGCAGATGCAGGCCGATGTGGTGGCCTATGCGCGCTCGCTGGAGCCGCGCATGAAAGCCGTGGCGCCTGCGGCAGGTTTTGACTTTTCCACCATCTGCGAGATCCCGAGTTTTCTGGGCAGCAAGGACGACGCCGTGACGCGCCTGGCCCAGCAGCTGGCGGGCGAGGAGCGCACCACCCTGGTGGCGTTTGGCACCGAGGCAGGCCTGTTCAAGAACGCCGGCATCTCTACCGTGGTGTGCGGGCCTGGCAGCATCCAGCAGGCGCACCAGCCGGACGAATATGTAAGCTTGGCGCAGCTGGCGCGCTGCGAGGCCTTCATGCAGGGGCTGGCGCGCACCACCTCCATCGACTGAGCCGCAAACGCCCAACAGCCTGCAAAAACACGCGCCGCGTTCGCACCTGGCGCGGCCCAGGCCAGTGCCACCGTGGAACTGGCTGTGCCAGGCCAGCGGTGGCGTACCCCCCCAGGGGGAAGACGCGCAGCGGCTCAGGGGGAAATCAGGTTCTTACGCGGCCGTCGCCGGTGAGCATCGACATCTCCACAAACGTGGATGCCGAGTGGTCATTGGGCCCGTAGGTGACGGGGTAGCCCGAGATCATTTGCGAGCCCAGCCCTTCCAGGCCCGTGATGAGGCTCTCGCGCGTGATCTTGCCGTTGCCCTGCGCCTGGCGCAGCCCTTCGGTGAAGATGCGCGCGGCCAGGAAACCCTCCAGGCTGGAGTAGTTGGCCTGCACCTTGTCGCCGCCCTTCTTGATGGCGTCGAGAAACTCGCGCGTGATCTGGCGCGAGGGCTGGTAGGGCGAGGGCACCACCTGCGACACCACCACACCGGCCCCGTCCTTGCCCAGCTCGTCGGCCAGGGCTTGCGTACCGACGAACGAGACGTTGTAGAACGTACCGCCAAAGCCCGCCTTGCGGGCAGACCGCACAAAGGCCGCAGCGCCGCCGTAGGCCGCAATCTGCACCACGGCGTCGGGCGCGGCAGCCACCAGCTTTTCGGTGGCGGCTTTCACGTCCACCGAGTTGCGCTCCACCGTGGCGGTGGCCACAGGCGCCAGCTTGAGTTCAGCCAGGGCACGGGTCACGCCATCCAGCCCGGTCTTGCCATAGGCATCGTTCTGGTAGAACACCGCGATCTTCTTGAGGCCCAGGTTGGTGAGCTGGCGCACGATGAGCGCGGTTTCGTCGAAGTACGAAGCCCGCACGTGGAAGATCAGGCGGTTGAAGGGCTGGCGCAAGGCCTCGGCACCGGTGAACGGGCCAAAAAACGGCACCTTCTCCTTGGTGAAGATGGGCATGGCGGCCAGGCTGGTGGGCGTACCGATGTAGCCGAACAGCGCAAACACATCGTCGGCAATGAGTTTGCGGGTGTTCTCGGCGCAGCGGTCGGGTTCATACCCGTCGTCCATGGTGCGGATTTCGATGGTGCGCTTGCCCACGCCGCCCTGGGCGTTGAGCTGGTCGAAATACAGTTTGGCGCCCAGGTTGAACTGGATGCCCAGCTGCGCGGCCGGGCCGGTGAACGGGGCCGACTGGCCGAGCACGATGCGGCCTTCGGACTGGGCATGGGCCAGGTGGAAACCGCCCAGCGCTGCCGCGCCCAGACCTACCGAAAACTCCCTGCGTCCCAATAGCGTCTTGTTCATGGTGAAATCCCCGGTGAATGCTTGAACAGTTGAGGGCCGAGCCACTCGCGCCGCCTGCTGGCGGGCTCTTATCTGGACGTTGCCTGTGTATGCAGGTGTGTCACTGTCGACGAAGTTTAACGATCCCCACTTGCAAATGACTGCGACTTCTGTAGTAACTCACGCCCCGGTTGTAAGCAAAAGTGTGCGCGGCGCCTGCCCCCACGACTGCCCCGATACCTGCGCCCTGATCACCACCGTGGACAACGGCGTGGCCACCCGCGTGCAGGGCAATCCGGACCACCTGCACACCGGCGGCGTGCTGTGCGCCAAGGTGAGCAAGTACACCGAGCGCACCTACCACCCCGAACGCATCCTCACCCCCCTCAAGCGCAGCGGCCCCAAGGGCCGCGGGCAGTTTGTGCCCGTGAGCTGGGACGAGGCCTTGGGCGACATCGCCGCGCGCCTGTCGGCCATCGCGCAGCGCGCCCCCGAGGCCATCCTGCCCTACAGCTACGCCGGCACCATGGGCATGGTGCAGGGCGAAAGCATGGACCGGCGCTTCTTTCACGCGCTGGGCGCATCGCAGCTGGACCGCACCATCTGCGCGTCGGCCGGGGCCGAGGCCCTGGTGCAGACCCTGGGCGGCAAAGTGGGCATGAAGGTCGAGTTCTTCGCCGAATCGAAGCTCATCATCATCTGGGGCAGCAACTCGATCGGCAGCAACCTGCACTTCTGGCGCTTTGCCCAGCAGGCCAAGCGCGACGGGGCCAGGCTGGTCTGCATCGACCCGCGCAAAAGCGAAACGGCCGACAAGTGCCACGAGCACATCGCGCTGCGGCCCGGCACCGATGCCGCGCTGGCCCTGGCACTGATGCACGAGCTGATTGCCCATGACTGGCTGGACCACGACTACATCGCCCGCCACACGCTGGGCTGGGAGCAGCTGCGCGAACGCGCCCTGCAATGGCCGCCCGAGCGCGCGGCCGAGGTGTGCGGCATTCCGGTAGAGCAGATTCGCCAGCTGGCCCAGGACTACGGCACAACGAAGCCCGCCGCCATCCGCCTGAACTACGGCATGCAGCGCGTGCGCGGCGGCGGCAATGCCGTGCGCGCCGTGGCCTGCCTGCCCGCGCTGACCGGCGCGTGGCGGCACCGCGCGGGCGGCGTGCTGCTGTCCAGCTCGGGGCAGTTTCCGGCGCAGCGCGCCGTGCTGCAGCGGCCCGACCTGATGCCCGCCAGGACGCCGCGCACCATCAACATGTCCACCATTGGCGACGACCTGCTGCGCGAGTCATCGCCCGCGTTCGGCCCCCGGGTAGAGGCCATCGTGGTCTACAACAGCAACCCGGTGGCCGTGGCGCCCGAGTCCGCCAAGGTGGTGCAGGGCTTTGCGCGCGAGGATCTGTTCACGGTGGTACTGGAGCATTTCCAGACCGACACGGCCGACTGGGCAGACTACATCCTGCCCGCCACCACGCAGCTGGAGCACTGGGACGTGCACCTGAGCTACGGCCATACCGACGTGGTGCTCAACCGCCCCGCCATCGCGCCTGTGGGGCAGGCGCGCAGCAATGCGCAGATCTTTCGCGACCTGGCCGCGCGCATGGGCTTTACCGAGCCGTGTTTTGCCGACAGCGACGAGGCCCTGTGCCGCCAGGCCTTTGGCGATGCGGTGGACTACGCGCTGCTCGAAAGCCAGGGCTTTGCCACGCTGGCCGTGCCCGATGCACCGTTTGCCGAAGGCAACTTTCCCAGCCCCAGCGGCAAGTGCGAATTCTTCAGCGCCCGCCTGGCCGCGCAGGGCGTGGACGGCCTGCCCGACCACCTGCCCAACTACGAACTGGCGGGCACCGACGCCCGCTACCCGCTGGCCATGATCTCGCCACCCGCGCGCAACTTCCTGAACTCGACGTTTGTGAACGTGCAGAGCCTGCGCGACATCGAGGGCCGCCCGGTGCTGGAGATGCACCCCGACGACGCCGAAGCGCGCGGCATTGCCAGCGACGCCGTGGTGCGCGTGTTCAACGACCGGGGCAGCTACCTGTGCCACGCCACCGTGTCGCGCCGCGCGCGGCCGGGCGTGGTCAACGGCCTGGGCATCTGGTGGCGCAAGCTGGGGCTGAACGGTACCAACGTGAACGAGGTGACCAGCCAGGCCCTGACCGACCTGGGCCGGGCGCCCACGTTTTATGACTGCCTGGTGGAGGTGGAGGCCCATGCAGGGCCGGTGACGACATCGGGCAGCGCGAAGGCTGCTGCCGCCTGAGCCGACGGGGTGATGGTGGCGGCCTGTGTGCCTGAACGCCTTTACACGTCTGCTTTGGCGTTGGCGTTTGCCTTGGCTGTTGGCAACCAGCCTTCGGGCTGAAGGCCAAAAGAGGCGTCACCACGCAGGTTCGGGGCAACAGGCTGCCGCACTCGCAGCTTCGGGTCGAATGCTATGTAATTTATAGCAACAGAAGCAATCAAATCATCGACCACAGGCCGATTTGACCAAAATTCCGTGTTCCAGCGCCCCGACAGCGCCCCGCCAACCAGCAGGAGCGCCATCCGGCCGCCCGCTGGAACACTGCGCCTGCTGCCTCTTCACGCCGGGCTGCCCAGCGCCTTGAGCAGCGCATGCGCCGCTGGCTCCGACGACGCCGGGTTCTGCCCGGTGATGAGCAGGCCATCGGTCACCACATGCGGCTGCCAGTCGCCCTGCTTGGTGTACAGCGCGCCGTGCGACATCAGCATGTCTTCCACCAGAAACGGCACCACATCGGTGAGGCCCGCAGCCGCTTCCTCGCCGTTGGTGAAGCCGGTCACGTTTTTGCCGCGTACCAGCGGTGTGCCGTCTTGTGCCTTGGCACCGCGCAGCACGCCCGGTGCGTGGCACACCGCGGCCAGCGGCTTGCCGGCAGCCAGCGTGGCCTCGATGAGGGCGATGGAGCGTGCGTCGTACGCCAGGTCCCACAGCGGGCCGTGGCCGCCAGGGTAGAACACGGCATCAAAGTCGGCCGGGGCCAGGCCATCGAGCTGCACGGTGCTGGCCAGCGCGGCCTGTGCAGCCGCATCGGCCTTGAAGCGGCGGGTGGCATCCGTCTGCGCGTCGGGCTCGTCGCTCTTGGGGTCCAGCGGGGGCTGGCCGCCCTGGGGTGATGCCAGCGTGACGTCGGCACCCGCGTCCTTGAACACGTAGTACGGGGCGGCAAACTCTTCCAGCCAGAAGCCGGTTTTCTTGCCGGTGTCGCCCAGGCGGTCGTGGGATGTCAGAACCATGAGGATGTGTGGCATGAGGCGGGTCGCTTTCGTGGTGGCGTGGATCTGCACCAGTGCAGAAAACGCCACCGTAGCAGCCATCCGGCCTGCGTGCCGTGGCGCCTGCACGATTGCGGCATTGGCCTACAGCATGGCACGTGCCGTGTGCGCACAGCAGGCCCGACATCCCCTCAGCGCCACTGCATCCCCAAGAACTCCGCCACTTCGTTCTCCAGCGTGGCGTGGTAGGCCACCCGGTCAAAACCTTCGGGGTTGGCGGCGACATCGCCAGCCTCGGAGGGCAGCGGCCACACCGGCTGCGCCATGAAGGCAAAGTGGCCCGCGCCCGGCACGGTGCTCGCCTTGGCCGACGGCATGTGCGTGGCCACGTAGCTGCCGTGGTAGGGCCCGTTGAGCACGGCATCGCGCCCCGCCACGAGCAGGCGCACCGGAATGCTGACGGCCCGAAGGCTGGCAGGAGTGAACACGACGGCCATCGGCGCCATGGCCACCACGGCGCCAATGCGAGGGTCGGCTACGGTGACCAGCGGGCCGTCCTGCGCGGGGGCGGCGCCCTGCGCCGCGGCGGTGGCGACCGGCACAGGCGCTGTCGCAACGGGTTCGCCCCGCGCAGGCAGCTTGCCCAGGCTGCAAAAGCCGGGGTCATCCGCCACGCTGCGGCAGTGCTGCACCGCGCGGGCCGGTTCGGCCTGCGCGCCCGCCAGCGCCAGCACGGTGTAGCCGCCCGCCGAATGTCCCACGGCGCCAATGCGTCCGGCAGGAATGCGCGGGCCCCATTCGGGGTTGGCCAGCAGCGCATCCAGCACACGGCTGACCTGGCGCGGGCGCTCGCTGAAGTAGTGGCCCGAGGTGACCATCGACCGGTCTTCCCAGTTGTCGCCGGGGTGGCGCAGCGCGGCCACCAGGTAACCATCGGCCGCCAGTCGCGTAGCCAGGTTGTGGTGGCCCAGCTCATGTCCGCCGGTGCCGTGAGAGATCAGGATCAGGCCCCTGAGGGGCGCAGCCGCCACCGGCGCGCCGGGCGTCACCCGGGGCTGCCACGGGCCCATGGGCACGGTGCGGCCGGCCACCTGCGTGGGATAGAACAGCGCCACGGTGACTGGCTGGCTGCCGGGGACCACCAGGGTGCGCAGGCCGGCGTGCTGGGCCGACGCCGGCGTTGTGAAAGCCAGCATTGCCATGCAGGCCGCCAGCAACGGGAAACGGGTCTTGCGGCCTGCAGCGCGCAGGGCCAGGATCAGGATGAGGGTCACGGTACGCCTTTCGCCAATGCCGCCCGGAGTGGGCGGCTTGACGGCACTTTAGGCAGGGCAAGGTGCAGATTCCAGCGCCCTGCGACGAAACGCCGCTACGCAGCGCGAAATGCGCTGCGGGCAGGGCCAACGCATGCCGGCCCGGCCGGGGCAAAGGTTTTTAAAGCGCAGCTTCGAGGATGCGGCGGCTGACTGCAGGCGTGATCTCGCGCTGCTCGCCGAGCTTGACCATGCCGTGCGCTTCCAGCTGCGCGATCAGCGGACCGATGGCGTCAGCACCCAGGCCGTAGCCCGACAGGCGCGTGCGGATGCCCATGCTTTCAAAGAAATCGCGCGTGCGTTCGATGGCGGCGGTGATGCGCTCGTCGTCAGTGCCGGTGGTGATGCCCCACACACGCTCGGCGTATTGCAGCAGCTTGGCCTGCTTGGGCACCCGGCGCTCTTGCAGCAGCGCAGGCAGCACGATGGCGAGTGTGCGGGCATGGTCGATGCCGTGCGTGGCGGTCAGCTCGTGGCCGATCATGTGCGTGGCCCAGTCCTGCGGCACCCCGGCACCAATCAGCCCGTTGAGCGCCATGGTGGCGGCCCACATCAGGTTGGCGCGGTCGTCGTACACCGGCTCGGGCGCGGCCAGCAGGCGCGGGCCCACTTCAATCAGCGTCTGCAAGATGCCTTCGGCAAAGCGGTCTTGTACCGGCGCATTGACGGGGTAGGTCAGGTACTGCTCCACCGTGTGGACGAAGGCATCCACCACGCCGTTGGCCAGCTGCTGGGGCGGCAAGGTGTAGGTCTTGGTCGGGTCGAGCACCGAGAACACCGGGTAGGTGTGCACGCTGTTGAACGGCAGCTTGGCGCCCTTGCCGCGGTGCGTGATGACGCTGCCGTTGTTCATCTCGGAGCCCGTGGCGGGCAGCGTGAGCACGGCACCAAAGGGGAGCGCACGCGTGACGTTACGGCCGAACTTCTCCAGGATGGCCCAGGGCTCGCCCTCGAACAGCGCGGCGGCTGCAATGAACTTGGTAGCGTCGATGACCGAGCCGCCACCCACGGCCAGCAAAAAGTCGAACCCGCCCTCGTGCACCTGGGCCACGGCCTTCATCGAGGTTTCGTAACTGGGGTTGGGCTCGATGCCTGCGAAGGTGGCGTGCTGGCGGTCACCGAGCGCAGCGCGCACTTCGGCCAGGGTGCCCGTCTTTTCGGCGCTGGCGCCGCCCACCAGGATCAGCACCTTGGCTGCGGCGGGCACCAGTTTGGCCAGGTCGGCAATGCGGCCCTGGCCGAAGGCGATGTGGGTGGGGTTGTGGAAGTCGAAGTTCAGCATGGGATCCTCTGTGAATGGGAAAGTCGTTGTCGGGCAAATGGGGGACGATGCCCATACAGCGCGCACAGCCGCCTCTGCTGAAGGCAGGGTCACGGCACGACACCTGTGCGCGAGACTGTGCAGCCAATGGGCTGGAGGTGGCGTCACTTCGGTGGTAGGCCTGGCGCTCAGCGCCATTCAAGAGCGTGGTGTCTCCGCCCAGTAGGCCAGAGAAGTGTGCAGTCTTGGAGACCACCACGAGCAAAACCCGTTGTTTGCGATCCGTACATGCCAACGTTACACCCACACGGCGAGTCCCCCCCTCGCCTGGGTGCACGGACCACTGCGGCTGCTATTGCACTATCTGCGCAATCGATGCGCCGATACCATCTTTGGCGGTGGTTCCGTTGGCGTCCAGGTTGTCACGCCGGGGGGTGTCAAAGTTAGAAACATACGCACGCTTGCCGACAAAAACGACCGCCGAGGGAAACTCAAGAGGCCCCTGGCTATTGTTCTTGGCGATCGTCTTGACAGCACCACTGGGGGTCACAGAGACCACCGCGTTGAGCTCGTTAGCCGTGACCCACAGGTTGCCACCTGGATCGAACGCCATGCCATCCGCCCCTGCCAGCATGGGATCCTGAGCCACCAAGACGGGCTTTTCACCCTTGCCGTCGGCTCCCAGTACAACCTTCCAAACGGCTCCGCGGGCGGTGTCCGCCACATGCAGAACGCCCTTCGCGTCGAACTCGAGGCCGTTGGCCACGATGGCTTGTTGGGTCTTGCCATCTGGCAGCGTGCGTACGTGTTTTTCGATCTGAGCCACGGCCTGCGCTGCACCGCCGCTCGCGCCGACGCTGTATACGACACCACTGGCACCGCCTGAGACGAACAAGGTACCGCGCTTGTCGAAAGCAATGCCGTTAGCGCCAGGCACCCCGGTGGCAAACGTTTTCGCCACGCCCGGCTTGGCGGGATTGAGGTCTGCGGCCACGATGCGTACGACCTCACCAAACGGCCCGGTCGCCACGTACAGATCGCCCTTGCCGTCGAACGCGATGCCGCCAGGCATGGGCTGTACGGTTTTTCCGTCCACCGTACGCGCCTCTATCTTGCCCACCACCACAGGCCGGGGAGATTTGGGGTCTACCCGCAAGATGCTGCTTGTCACCCGGTCCGGGAGGTACAAGACCCCAGACCGGTCTGCCGTGATGCTTTCCACAATCACGGTACGGTCAACGCTGGCAGGGTCCAGATCGACCAGGATGGAGATCGCGGGTTCGCCCGGTTGCACCACCGCACACCCACTCAGCGCCAAAGCCAACAAACCTGTCGATAAAAGCTTCATGAGACACCCATTTGAAAAAAATGAGTCTATCGACGGATAAAAGCCTGCGCCAACTGGGGTTGACTGCTGGTGCGTGCTCACAGAGCTACCTGCTCACGAAATCCCATGCAGTGATCCGCTGGGCTGCACCCCAGGAGATGCTTTGCGCAGCCGCCCTGAAGGCAAGCGGCAGCGCATGGGCTGTCTTCGAGACGGCACGGCAAAGGTACAAACAATTGACCCGGGCATCCGCAAGCCGCAACGACAAGCTACGGCACATGACGGCCGATACTGCCGCGCCGATGGCTCAGGGCGCCGCAATCGCCTGGTCAATCGCACCAAAAATGCTGGCGCCGTCCTTGCCCTTGACCTCGATGCGGATGGTGTCGCCGAACTTCATGAATTCGGTGCTGGGCTTGCCGTCCTGGATGGTCTCGATGCAACGCTTTTCGGCGATGCAGCTGTAGCCCTTGGGCCACTCGGTGCGGCCGCTGGCGTCGGTGATGCCCTTGTTGCTCACGGTGCCGCTGCCGATGATGGAGCCCGCGCGCACGTTGCGCGTCTTGGCCACATGGGCGATCAGCTGGCCGAAGTGGAAGGTCATCTCGGGGCCGGCGTCGCACATGCCGACCTTGCGGCCGTTCCAGGTGGATTGCACCGTGAGGTGCAGGCGGCCGTGGTCCCACGCGTCGCCCAGCTCGTCCAGCGTCACGGCCACGGGGCCGAACGCGGTGGCGGGCTTGGCCTGGAAGAAACCGAAGCCCTTGGCCAGCTCGGCCGGAATCAGGTTGCGCAGGCTCACGTCGTTGGCAATCATCACGAGGCGGATGCCGTCCAGGGCCTGGTCGGCGTCGGTGCCCATCTTCACATCGCCGGTCACCACGGCGATCTCGGCTTCAAAGTCGATGCCCATGGCCTCGCTGGGTACCACCACGTCGTCGCAAGGGCCGATGAAATCGTCGCTGCCGCCCTGGTACATCAGCGGGTCGGTATAGAAGCTCTCGGGCACTTCGGAGTTGCGGGCCTTGCGCACCAGCTCCACGTGGTTGATGTAGGCCGAGCCATCGGCCCACTGGTAGGCACGGGGCAGCGGGGCCATGCACTGGGCAGGGTCGAACGGGAAAGCGTGGCGCGCGCGGCCGCTGTTGAGCTGGTCGTACAGGTCCTGCAGCTGGGGCGAGAGGAAGCCCCAGTCGTCCAGCACCTGCTGCATCTTGCTGGCAATGCCAGTCGCATAATGGGCTGTGCCCAGGTCGCGGGATACAACAACGAGTTGGCCGTCGCGCGAGCCGTCTTTGTAGGTAGCAAGTTTCATGGTGGCAGGACCTTTGTCTCGGGATGACGTTCTGTGAAAAGTGGCTCCACCAGAGCGCCCTGCTCCACCATCGACGTGCGCCAGTGATGCCGGGGCCCCTAGCGGAATTACGCTGGGGTAAATTGATTTAACTAAACAAAACAATCGAATTTTAGTGCACATGGCCAAAGAACGTGCAGGTATTCAGTCGGTCGAGGTCGGTTTTGCCTTGCTGGAGGGGCTGACGCGCTCGCGCGGGCCGCTGATGCTCAAGGATGTGGCGGCCGCCGGCGGCATGAGCGCGGCCAAGGCGCACCGCTATCTGGTGAGCTTTCAGCGCCTGGGGCTGGTGGTGCAGGACGCCCGTACCGCCCGCTACGACCTGGGCCCCGCCGCGCTCAAGCTGGGGCTGGCATCGCTGGCACGGCTGGACGCCGTGCGCATGGCCCGCGAGCGCATGCCCGAGCTGATGGAAAGCATCGGGCACACGCTGGCGCTGGCCGTGTGGGGCAACCACGGCCCCACCATCGTGCACTGGGAGGAGTCCCCCCAGGCCGTCACCGCCAACCTGCGCCTGGGCGACGTGATGCCGCTGCTGTCGTCGGCCACCGGCCGGTGCTTTGCCGCCCACATGGCGCCCGAGGTGGTGGCACCGCTGATCAAGGAAGAGCTTGGCCGGGCCGTCAAGATGCGCCGCGCAGACCTGCCTGCCACCATGGCCGAGGTGAACACGCTGCTGGCCGAAGTGCGCGAGCGCGGCGCCGCCCGCGTGGTCGATACCTTGCTGCCCGGCATCGTGGCGTTTTGTGCGCCGGTGTTCGACTCGGACGGCCACCTGGAGCTGGGCATCACCACGCTGGGCTCCATCGCCACCTTCGACCCCGAGTGGGGCGGCTCGGTGGATGTGCCCCTGCGCGCAGCCGCTGCCCAGCTTTCGCGCGACCTGGGCGCGGGCAGCGCCTGACCGCCCGCGCTCTGTGCCACGGCGCACCCTATTCCTGATCACCGCCATCGTGCTGGCCCTGCACTGGCTGGTGCTGGGCGGGGTGTCGCTGGGGTGGGACCACGCGCCGCAGCCCGCGGGCAAGGTCTTCAGCACCCGCAGCATCGCGGCCGCCCCACCAGCCTCGCCGCCGCCTGCCGCGCCGGCAGCCCAGATATCAGCGCGCGCGCCACAGCGCCCGGCACCCGCCGCACGCCCGGCCCCCCGACAGCCGGCCGCCACAGCCAGGCAGCCCGCACCCGCCGACAGCGCCCAGGCAGACACAGCGCCCGCCGCAGCAACCGATGGCAGCGGCGAATCCGCGCAGCCCCTTGCAGACACCGATGTGGCTGCAGCCGCGCAGACAGACACTGGCACGGCGGCAGCCCCTAGCCCGCTGGCCCCCGCGTCGGCCGCATCGGGCCCGGTGGCGCAGGCGGCACCTGCACCTGCCTCCGCCCCGTCGCCTGCCAGCGCAGACACATCCGCCGGCGCTGGCGTGGACATCAGCCCGCCGGGCGATGGCCCCGGCCGCAGCACCAGCTCGGCACCGCCCCCTGCCCGCCTGCCGCCGCCCGCGCGGCTGGCCTTTGATGTGAGCGGCCAGGCCAAGAAGTTTGCCTACAACGCCCGCGCAGAGCTGCTGTGGCAGCACGACGGCGCCCGCTATGAAGCCAGGCAGGAGATCAGCGCATTTTTGGTGGGCAGCCGCGCGCAGCGCAGCGTGGGCACCATCAGCAGCCAGGGGCTGTTGCCCGATCGGTTTTCCGACAAGTCGCGCAGCGAGCAAGCGGCGCACTTTGACTACGCCAAGGGCCGCGTGATCTTCAGCGCGAACACGCCCGAGGCCGCCCTGGGGCCGGGCACGCAAGACCGGCTCAGCGTGTTCATTCAGCTTGGCGCCCTGCTGGCGGCCGACCCGGGCCGGTTTGTGCCAGGCACGCACATCACGCTGACCACCGTGAGCGCCCGCAGCGCCGACCGGTGGACCTTCAGCGTGGAAGCCACCGAAACCCTGGACCTGCCCGCCGGGCCTACCGAGGCCCTCAAGCTGCAGCGGCTGCCGCGCAAGGACTACGACCAGAAGGCCGAGCTGTGGGTGGCGCCCGCGCTGGGCTACCTGCCCGTGCGCATCCGCATCACACAGGCCAACGGCGACTTCGCCGATCTGCAGCTTCGCAGCCGCACCACGCCCTGATTTCGCTTGCCTCCTTGCCATGGGGGGGGGTGACACGGAGCGGGCCGCGACCAGCCGGCAGACGGCTTCACGCACTGTTGTGCCGGCGCCGCACCCCTTGCACATATCCCCCCGACCCGGACGGACTGCGCTTTTCGTGAAATACTGCATCGGCAGGATGCAAAACCCCGTGCAGCGGGGCTGGCAGCCCGAAGATCCTGGCAGGTAGGACACCACGTCACCGCCACGCCAGACAGTTGCGCCAGCTGCCCCGGGGCTTGAACTCCGCACACCCGCTGTCATCTGACATTCATAGCGTGCGTGCAACCTTGCGCCATTGCGCCGGACCGCCACATGCTCCATATCGACAAGGGGAACACGATGCACATGCTCTACGACTCAGAATCCTTCGTGGTGGTCCACATGCTGCCCGATGCCGTGCAGGCCACGGCGAGTCGCCAGGCGCTCAACGACACCGCACCTGCCGTTCCCCAGCTCGCACGCCACGGCTTTGAAATCGTGGACAAGCGATCGGGCAAAGAGGTGTACCTCGACGGCTCGTGGGCAGAGATGTTCCAGGAGCAGATCCTGGCCTGGCAACGCGACACGCCCACCCAGGAAGAAGTGGAAGATGCGCTGGACCGCTATGCGGGGCTGGCGCAGAACCCGGTTGTGGTGCACTGACTCCCCCCTGAGGCGCTGCGCGCCTTCCCCCCAGGGGGACGACGACTTCGCTGCGGGGCGGCCCTTGCTCGTCGTCCCTCGCGATGACGCAGTGCCGGTTTCGAAGGGGCTTGCCCCAGTCTAGGTCCCGGAGCCAGCGGCCGCTGGCGGGTAAATCCTGCGGTACAGCGGGTCCACCAGCATCAGCACGGCGATCAGGCGGCATACCTGGAATGCGGTCACCACCGGCACGCCCAGCTGCAGCACCTTGGCGGTGATGGCCATTTCGGTGATGCCGCCGGGGGATGTGCCCAGCAGCAGCGTGACCCACGGCAGGCCCGTGGCCCAGGCCAGCGCGCCGGCAAACGCGGCGCAGATGGCCATGAGCCCCAACGTGCCCACGGCCACCGATGCCAGCCAGCGGGGCGCGGTGCGCAAGAAGTCTGCACGGAACCGTACCCCCAAACTGACGCCGATCACCAGTTGCGCAGCGTTCACCAGCGGCTGCGGCACCGCCGACAGGCTGAGCCCGGCCACGGTGAGCGCCATGGACACGAGCATCGCCCCCATGAACCACGGATTGGCGCGGCCCAGGCGGTCCATCAGCAGGGCGCCGGCGCCCGTCAGCACAACCATCAGCGCCAGCCAGGGCCAGTTCACCACGCGCAGCGTGGGCGGCAGGATGTCCAGCCCGTGCAGGCCGCTCCACTGCAGCGCAAACGGGATGGTCACGGTGACGATGAGCAGCCGCAGGCTGTGGCTGGCGGCCACCAGGTCGGTGCGGGCGCCCTCGCGTTCGGACAGCAGTGTCATCTCGGACGCCGCGCCGATGGCCCCGGCAAAGTAGCTGGTGGCGCGCATCATGGGCGCGGGTACGCCGTGCATGCGCGGGGCGTGCACGCGGTACAGCCACGCGCCAAACAGCCAGCCCAGCAGCAGCGCCCAGGCAATGCCCAGCACGATGGCCCACCACAGGCCACCCACCAGCGCCACCACCTCGGGCGTGAAGTACAGCCCCAGCGCTGCGCCGATGGTCCACTGGCCTGCGTTGCGCAGCGGGCCCCAGCTCTCCGTCGGCCCGCCGGCAATGGATACCAGCGAGGTGGCCAGCAGCGGGCCGATCATCCAGGGCAACGGCGTGTTCAGCGCCACACAGGCGGCTGCAGCGGCCCACGCCAGCGCCAGGGTGGCCAGAACACGGACGGCGAAGGGAAGGCGAGCGAAGAAGGTCAAGGCGAAGGGACGGAATCGGACAGGGCAGGCAGCCACCAAACGGCTGACGTACCCCAGACCCGTTGGCAACAGCACCCGAGTATCGGTCCAGCGCGCAGACTCCGCGGCGTACCTGTGTGCCAAGGCGATACGGCAGCCATCGCCGGAGGGCAAAGGCGGCCTTGCCAACGGATCGGCGCCAGGAAGCCGCCGGTACCGGCGGCACCCGACGGGACGTGCCTGGCCCGCGAGCGCCTGCCCGGTGCACCGACCGCAGCCTCCCCGCAACTGGCCAACGCATCACGAGAAGCGGCTGTGTGTCTGCCGATCCGGGAGGATGAAGGCAAACGACGGGTGACGCGTGCCGGGCAGGCGGCGTGCGCGGGCCCCGCTGCAGGGCGTCGCCCGACAGCCCGGGACAGGCATTTTTGGCCAAAAACAGGCCAAAACAGTCTCAGGTGCTAGTGCTATTTGCCCTCATTGCTATCAATTTAATAGCTATCCACCTGCACCGCGCCGCCCGGCCATTTCCTGCCCCATGCCAGCGAGTGCACGGGGGGCCAGCAGCGCCTCGGCAGCGGGGTAGGCACTGCCCTCCTCCGCCGCGATGTGGTCGGCATAGCGCCGGGCGAACCGGTCCATGGCCACGTCGTCGCCGGGGGTGAACGCTGTGGCCTCGCCGCTCACCAGCTGCTGCAGCGGCAGGCGCGCGGCGGCCCAGTCGGCGGCCATGTGGCGGTGGTCGTCCTGCAGACGCTCGACCAGTGCCTGCATCGTGGCCGACCCCTGCGCCAGCAGCAGCGGGAACACGTGCAGCTCCTCGTCCTGGTGGTGCAGCGGCGCAGCGATGTCGAAATAGCGCAGCACGTCGCGGGCGGCATCGCGGGCAGACTGATCGGCGCCATGGCTTTGCACGTGGTCGCGCAGGCGCGTCAGCAAGTCGAGCGTGCGCTGCACGCGTTCATGGCAGGCCTGCAGCATGGCAAAGGGCTCGTCAAAGCCGACGGCCGGCGTGCTGAAGCCGGGCAGGTGGCGCGCGGGCGCGCCGGGGCTGGAGGCCATCGTGCGGCCCTCAGCCAAACCGCACCGGCTGCCCGCTGCGGTCAAACGGAATGTAGGCGCCGTGCGCGCCGCCCTTGATGGCGTCGACCATGCGCTGCAGCGGGGCCTCGGCGTCGGCGCTGGTGGGGGCCTTGTTGAGTGTGCCCGACATGGCTGCGGCAAACACGATGGTCCAGTCGTGACCGGGGGCGGTGAACTGCTGTGCTTCGTCCACCAGCGTGGCAAACGAAGCGAGTTCCTGCGGCATCTTGTCCACGCACATTCGTGGCACCAGGGCGCCGCCCTGCCCGGCCTCGAACCGCGCGCGCTGGGCGGGGGTGGCATCGTCGGGCAGCTCGGCCGCGGCGAACACAAACAGCAGGCGCTGGGGTTCGGGCTGCTGGCGGGCAGCAGTCAGCAGGTCGTCAAAGCTGGCAATTTCCATCTCAGGGTCTCACAATCGAAGTCAAAGGTATGTCGGTGTGCCTGTGCGCGCGGCACGGACCGTAAAAGGTCGCACAAGGCGGGTGGGCGCAGCCCATCAAGAAGCTGTGGGAATCAAAACCCGGGCACCACGCCACGGCGTGCGTCCAGCGTGCTCACGTAGCGGCGCACGGCAGGCCGGGCGCGGGCCGCCTTGCGCGACTGCACGGTGCCGATGCTGATGAAGCACAGCGCCTGCTCGGTCGGTGCTACCTGGAACAGCGCCCGCAGGCTGTGGGACTTGAGCGCCTTGCCGCTGGTGAGCGCCGAGCCATAGCCCTGGGCCGTGGCCATCAGCAGCATGTTCTGCACGGCGCAGCCGGCAGACACCAGCCGCTCGGCGGCGTCCACTTCGGGGTCGCCGCTCTGGGTGTCGACCACCGCCAGCATCAGCACGGGCGAGCGGAAGGCCTTCTCGCGCGCCTGCTCGATCTGCCCGGGTGCGGCGGCGGGGTCGCGCTCGACCAGCGCCTGCGCAAACACCTCGGCCAGCGCAGGGCGGCTGGCCTCGGGCACCAGCACAAAGCGCCAGGGCACCAGCTGACCATGGTCGGGCGCGTGGGCCGCGGCATTCAGGATCTGCGCCAGCTCGTCCGCGGCGGGGCCGGGCGCTGTCAGCCGCTTGGGCAGGATGGTCTGCCGCGACTGGATGAGCGTGGCCGCCATCGCCGCGATGTCGTCTTCGGCCGCGGGCGCAGCCGGCAGGCTTTGGTTCAGGGGCCAGGGAATGACAGCCATTACAGATCCTCGGAAAATACTCAGCCGGGCCGGCCATCGGCGCGCAGGCGGCCATACCAGCCACCCAGCCGCACGCCCCACACTGCCATGGTGCCCGCCCACAGCAGGGCCGCCGTGGGCAGCAGCCAGGCCCACGCCACGCCAAAGATGCCCGGCACTTCGGCGCCAATGCGCAGCAGCGCAGCCAGCTGCAGCAGCCAGAACAGCGCCCACACGGTGCGGTCGGCCACAAGGGCGCGGCCGCTGTGACCGCACGAAACCCGTGTGACCATGGCCAGCATCAGCGATGCCAGGCAACCCATGGTGAGCGCGTGCAGAGCGCCCAGGCCCAGCACCCCCAGGCCGAAGCCCCAGGCCAGCCAGTGCGACGCACCCGCCAGCACGAACGCCACGCCCAGCCAACCAAAGCCGATGTGCAGCATGGCCAGCAGCCGGTTTTTGAGGCTTTGCACCAGGCCCCACACGCAGGCCAGCCACACCAGCACGCCCCCCACCAGCAGCTGCAGCGTGCCCAGCACCAGTGTCCACGGCGGGCCCGCGCCCACCACCGGCACGCCAGCCCACGCCAGCCATGCCGCCGCCACCTGCATGAACGCCGCGCCCAGCATCAGCCACAGCAACCAGAACGGCCGCCAGGCCTGCACCATGGGCAGGGCACTGGAGGTGAAAAACGGAATCATGCGGTGCGCCACGCTCACGTACACCACCACGACAAAGCCCCACAGGGCCGAATGGATAAACGCCCGCGACAACGCGTGCGTGCCAAAGGCCAGACTCAGCCACAGGCCCGCCACACACAGGCAACCCACCGCGCAGCCGGCGGCAATCACCCGGGCATGGACCTGGTCGTCCGCCCGACTGGCGCGCACGCGGCCCAGAAACAGCGCGGTCATCCACACCAGGCCCAGCCCCGCCAGGGCCAGCCCGGCCAGCGACGCGCCAATGCGCCAGTGCGCGCCCACCAGCCACAGCAGCCAGCCCAGCGCCTGCAGCACCAGCGGCGCGGCAATGGCTCGTGTGGGCAGCGCATCCACACCCAGCCACCTGGGGCCGGCCGTGAACAAAAAGCCCGAGAAAAACAGCGGAATGAATCCCAGCACCATCACCGCCGCATGGATGGTGGTGGGCGACATGGCGTAGTACATGCCCCACCAGCCGGTGGACCGCGCCACCTGCACCACCGCCCACCATCCGCCCGATGCCACTAGCACCAGCATGGCCAGGAAAAACCCGAGCCGGTGCGGCGCCAGCATGAGGTAGCGCGGGCGCCAGGCAGCATCCTGCTGCGCGATGGCCTTGGCCGTGGGCTTGGCCGATGCAAGCGGTATGGTGCGGCTCATGCGCTGCTCGCCATTGAGCAAGGCACCCGCTGCATGCGCATGCGGAAGGCAGCGTTCATCCGCAAGTCCCGAGATGGCCGCACTGCGTGCAGTAGTCGCAGCCGTCCTTGCGGATCACCGCATGGGCGCCGCATTCGGTGCACTTCTTGCCGGCCATCGCCTGGGGCACTGGCGCAGCCACGGCAGGGGGCTCATCCAGCGGCAGTTGCTGCTGCACGGGGTCGGACACCCGGCGCGCCAGGATGTTCTGGATGGCATAGGCCATGGCCGCCACTTCGGAGTCGTGCCACATGGGCACCACGGTGCCGTCGTCCTTGCGGTGCGTGCCCAGGCGCACGGGGCCGCGGTCCCACGCCACCTTGCGCATGTCCGACAGCGCCCGCTCCAGGAACCCGCCACGCGCCGCCAGCGACAGCATGCGCATGCTGGAGGTGATCCACTGCTGCGATTCGCCGCTTTGCCCCACGGGCATGAAGAATTCGATGGCGCGGTCCACCGTGCCGTTGCCGATGCCGGTGGGCACGGGCAGGAACGAGACGATGAGGTACAGCGTCTTGTGGCCTTCCTGCGTCCAGTATTCGAGCTTTTCAGCCACGGCCGACAGGCCACCGCGCGGGCGGCTCTCGATCACGGTGCGCATCGGGTCCACGGGCGCGGCGGGTGCTGCAGGCGCTGGCGCGGCTTCAGCAACCGGCGCCGGGGTGTGCACTTCCAGCACCGATCCCAGGATGGCGTTGGGCCGGTACGTGGCCAGGCCCTTCAGGCGCGCCTGCCAGGCCTGCATGTACAGGTTCTTGAAATCGTCGTACGGGTAGTCAGCCGGGATGTTCACCGTCTTGGAGATGGCCGTGTCCACAAAGGGCTGCACCGCCTCCATCATGGCGATGTGGTCCTGCGCCGACATGGCCAGCGCCGAGACGAAGTAGTCGGGCAGCGCATCCACATTGCCGCCCAGCTCGCGGTACAGGCGCCAGGCATGGTCTTCCACCGCGTACTCGGTGGTGCTGCCGTCGGACTCGCGCTTCTTGCGCTTGTACATCCACGAAAACGGGGGCTCGATGCCATTGGAGGCGTTGTCGGCAAACGCCAGGCTCACCGTGCCCGTGGGCGCAATCGACAGCAGGTGGCTGTTGCGGATGCCATGCTCGCGGATGGACTCCTTGATCGGCTCGGGCAGGCGGCTGGCAAAGGTGCCTTCTGCCAGGTACTGCGCAGCATCGAACTTGGGAAATGCGCCTTTCTCGGTGGCCAGCGCTACCGACGCGGTGTACGCCGCATCGCGCATGCATTGGGCAATGCGCGCCGCCATCTCGCGGCCTTCGGCCTGGTCGTAGCGCAGGCACAGCATGGCCAGCGCGTTGCCCATGCCGGTAAAGCCCACGCCAATGCGGCGCTTGGCGGCAGATTCCTCGCGCTGCTGCGGCAGCGGCCAGAAGGTCACATCCAGCACGTTGTCGAGCGCCCGCACCTGCAACGCCACCACCTTTGCAAAGGCATCAAAGTCGAAAGCGGGCACGCCACCGAAGCCGAACGCATGGCGCACAAAGCGCGGCAGGATCACGGGGCCGAGGTCGCAGCAGCCGTAGGACGGAAGTGGTTGCTCACCACAGGGATTCGTAGCCGCAATCTCCTCGCAGTAGCGCAGGTTGTTGTCGTCGTTGATGCGCCCCAGGAACAGGATGCCGGGCTCCGCGAAGTCGTAGGCGGACTTCATGATGGTGTCCCACAGCGCCTGGGCCTGCACGGTGGCATACACCCACTGGCCATCGGCCCGCTGGTGCGCACCCTGGGCCAGCAGGTCATCGCCGGGGCGGGCCTTGTGGACGAGGTCCCAGGTGCCGCCGCCCTGCACGGCCTGCAGGAACGCGTCGGAGACGCCCACCGACACATTGAAGTTGTTCCAGCGCCCGGGCGTGCGCTTGGCGGTGATGAATTCCTGCACATCGGGGTGGTCGATGCGCAGCACGCCCATCTGCGCACCGCGGCGCGCGCCCGCGCTTTCCACAGTGGAGCACGACTGGTCGAACACGTTCATGTAGCTGCAGGGGCCCGATGCCATCGAGGCTGTGCCCTTGACCCGCGCGCCCTTGGGGCGGATGCGGGAGAAGTCATAGCCCACGCCGCCGCCGCGCCGCATGGTTTCGGCCGCCTCGCGCAGGGCTTCGTAAATGCCCGGAAAGCCTTCGTCGTCCACGCCCTGGATGCAGTCACCCACGGGCTGCACGAAGCAGTTGATGAGCGTGGCCTGGATGTCGGTGCCCGCCGCGCTCATGATCCGGCCCGCGCCAATGGCACCCGCATGCAGGTTGGCCAGGAACCGGGCCTCGTACTCCGTGCGCAGTTCAGGCGCTTCGGCAGACGCCAGCGCCCGCGCCACGCGGGTGTAAAGCTCGT
>LNFM01004361.1_pt1 | contig 43611 bp, 22 predicted proteins | sample 596031 | NCBI WGS metagenome assembly LNFM01 (sample SAMN04254537, study PRJNA301005) | activated carbon metagenome | isolation source: dual media filters at the Ann Arbor, Michigan drinking water treatment plant | place: USA: Ann Arbor
ATGGTTTCACCGTGGAGAACCTAATGATCGTAAGACGTCGGACGTGGCTTTATCGCCTCAATGGCCAACTCCTTGCGCAGCCGATTTCGTTTGCCCAGCCTGTCACTGCCTCGATGGCCCGCACCTTTCTCCGACGCTACGTCGGCATCCCGCTCGATCTCTGGGGGCGCGATTGCCCGGTCATGCAGCAGCCGCCGAAATAGCTGGAAATCTCCCCAGCGCCGACGGCTCTTCGGTACCGCCTTTGGGCTAGACCTGACGTTCGCCGCGCCGGGCGGCCGGACTGCCCGGTGTTTTTCCCACGGCGTTCTTCCCTTCGCCTTCGAATCCCGGTTCATTCGCGGTATCGTGCGCCACCGGGCCCCGCCCCCGGCCTGACCATGCCGCATTCTGTGGCGCAAGCGCCCAACCCTGGTGCGCTCCAGGGGTTTCCCGCACGTTTCGGCCTTGCCCGAGGGCTTGGCTGCTCGGGCTGACCGCCCGCCGAGCGTGAACTAGCGCACATGCGCCGGCCAACCCTTACAATCGCAGTCGATGCGGCCGCCGAGCCCGCGCTCCCTACCAAACGGGTTCGGACGGGGGCCGAGCGAGCGTCGGGGTCGGAGCCTCTCGGCGTCGTCCGCGAGCCGTTGCGACGTGACGTCGGTTTACGCCACCGTCGTCGTTCGATGGCTCGCTGAATTCGATGCCCGGTTCGCGCTCTCGCGGGAACGGCTGCGGGGCGCCGCGTGGGAGGGTGGAGAGAAGGATGAATGACCCGCGCGCAGTGAAGATCGGGTACGTGGCCACGGATGCATCGGCAGGCTTCCGGCTCAAGCGCTTCGAGGCGCTCAACTGGGGCACGTTCGACGGTTGCGTCTGCACGCTCGAACTCGATGGCCGCAACGGCCTGTTGACCGGCGACAGCCGCTCGGATCCGTCCGTGCTGGTCGATGCCATCACGACCTTGCTGGCGCCCTCGCCGCACACGTCCGACAACGACGCTGCCGGGGCCGATGCCCGCGAGCGCACACTTCGCGCCTACCTGTTGGGGCACGACAATGCCGAGTGCCGCGAGGGCAGCGGCGCGACCGAGCCCGTCGGCCCGCGCGATAGCGAGCGCTGTTCGGTCATCCTCGGCGTTTTTCACGACGCGGGGTGCGGGCGGACGGTCACGCTGGCGCAGGTGTTCTGGATGAAGGTGCCGCAAGGTGAGCTGGCGCGCTTTTTCGTCATGGCGGAACGCGAGCTTTCCATCGGCGAGCACTTCATGCAGAGCGGCACCGACATCGGCCCGTTGCGCCAGCGGCTGCTCGCAGCGAATGCCGACGTCGAGGACAGCCTTCCCAAGTACGATGCGTGGATCCGCCGCTGCTTCGGCATCGACAATGGGCAGGCCCTGGCGCTGTTCCATCGGGCGGTGTCGATGAAGTCGGTCGGCGATCTGACCGACTTCGTGCGCGACCGCATACTCGAGCCGTTCGACGTGGCGCCGCGCATCCAGGCGCTCATCGCGCGCTTCGACGATCTGAATCGTGCCCACGCAGCCGTGCTCGAGGCCAAGCAGCGAGCGGCTCTGCTGACGCCGCTGATCGACGACAGCGAGCATCACGCGAGTCTCGGCCAGGAGATCGAGGCGCTGCGCGATTGCCGCGAGGCCCTGCGGGGGCACTTCGCGCGGCTCAAGCTCGGTCTCATCGACGATCGGCTCGCGCGGTTCGAGAACGTGCTCGAGCATCTGAACGCGCAGATCAAGCGGCTGGAGACCCGCCGCGACGATCGTCGCAGGCAGGTCGACGAACTCAGGCGCGCGGTGGCCGACAACGGCGGCGACCGGATCGAGCGTCTCGGAGCGCAGATCCGCAAGCTCGAAAATCTGCGCAACATGCGGCGGCTGAAGGCCGAGCGCTACGGCGCCTTGGCGAAGCGCCTCGGCGAACGTCCCGTCGGGGACGAGTCCGACTTCATCGCCCAGCGCATGCGCTTGAAGACTTGGCGCAACGAAGCGCGAGACCGCGATGCGGCGTTGGAGAACGAGCTCACGGAGCATCAGGTCGCCTTCCTTCAGGCTCAGGCCGAGCACGACGCGCTGCGCGATGAACTCCACAGTCTCGAGCGTCGGCGCAGCAACATCGACGCCCACGCGATCCGCGTTCGCGCCGCGCTATGCGAATCGCTGGGCCTCGCCGAGCAGGAGATCCCATTCGCCGGCGAGCTGCTGCAGGTGCGCGACGAGGCGTGCGATTGGGAGGGGGCGGCCGAGCGCCTGCTGCGTGGCTTCGCGCTGTCCTTGCTGGTGCCTGACGACCATTGCGAGGCTGTGGCCGCCTGGATCGAGCGCAGCGACCTGCGGGGCCGGCTGGTGTACTTCCAAGTGGGCGCGGTGCAGCGCGGGGAGCTGCCGGAGCTGCATTGTGATTCCCTGGTGCGCAAGCTCGTCATCGAACCCGACTCGCCGTTCCACGACTGGATTCAGTGCGAGCTGGCGCATCGGTTCGACGTCGCCTGCTGCGCCACGCAGGCGCAGTTCCGCCGCGAGGCTCGCGCCATCATGCGCAGCGGTCGGATCAAGGATCCGACGGGGCGCCATGAGCACGACGACCGCTACCCGATCGACGATCGCAGCCGCTATGTGCTCGGCTGGCGCAATGCCGCCAAGGTCGCCGCGCTCGAAGCCAAGCTAGAGCGACTCGCAGGCAGCAGGGGGGAGATCGGCGAGCGTATCGGCAAGGTGCAGGAGCAGCGCAAGCTGCTCGCCGAGCGCCTCGATGCGTTGATCCGGCTGGAAGAGTTCGTCGAGTTCGAGGATCTGGACTGGGGGGCGGTTGCCGCCGAGATCGAAGTGCTCGCCGCCGAACGGCGCCGGCTGGAGGGCGCCTCGGACGTCCTGCAGCAGTTCGATCAGCGACTGCAACAGGCTGCGCAGGGACTCGCGGCAACCGAGAAGGAACTCGATGTGGCCAAGGACAGGCGCTCGCGCATCCAGCAGCGCAAGGCCGATGCCGGCGAGATGCGAAACGCCACCCAGGCCGTGGTCGAGCAAGCGCAGGCGCGAACGAGCCTCCTCGCTCCCGACGTTCTGCGCGAGCGCTTGGAGCAGTTGCGCGCGCAGGCGCTGGGCGAGGCCCCTCCGACCATCGAGGCTTGCGACAACCACGAGTGGGAAACGCGCGCCTTCCTGCAGGAGCGCATCGATGGCGACGGCCGCAAGCTCGATCATCTGCGCGACAAGATCGTCCAGGCGATGCTGGCGCTCAAGGCCCGGTTCGGGCTCGAAACGGCCGAGTGCGATGCGAGCATCGAAGCGGCCTTCGACGATCGCGAACGGTTCGATCGGCTCAGGGGCGAAACGCTGCCACGCCTCGAGGCGCGTTTCAAGGCGCTGCTCGACGTCTATGCGAGCGACGAGATCGCGGGCTTCGATGTCGGGCTCGCCCGCGCGCGCGAGACGCTACGCGAGCGCATCGCGCGCATCAACGAATCGCTGGCGCGGCTCGACGACGATCCGGATCGTTGCATCGCACTGGAACCGCAGCCCAGCCCCGATGCCGAGATATGCGCCTTCCAGGCAGCGCTGCGGACCTGCACCGAAGGCGCGATGACAGGCTCGGAGGCGAAGTTCCTGCAGGTCAAGGCGATCATCGATCGCTTCCGGGGTCGCGACGGCCTCGCTGACGAGGACCGGTGCTGGACCGCCAAGGTCTGCGACGTGCGCAACGGGTTCCTTTTCACCGCCGGCGAGCGGTCGCGCGCGGATGGATCGAAATGCGAGCCTCGCTCCGCTTCCGGCGGCGAGTCGGGTGCCCGGGAGGAGAAGCTCGCCTACACCCTGCTGGCGGCCAGTCTCGCCGATCGGTTCGGGCTCGAAGGGGATGCGGAAAGATCGCGCTCCTTGCGCTTCGTGGTGATCGGCGAAGGCTTCTTGCTCGGCTCGGACGAATCCGTGCAACATGGCCTGCGGCTCTTCCAGCAGCTCGGTGCGCAGCTGCTGATCGTTGCGCCGCAGCGCAAGACTCTCGTCATCGAGCCGTTCGTGTCGACGGTCGGCCTGCTGCTTGACGAAGGCGGGCGCGCGTCGAAGCTGCGCAATCTCACCATCGAAGCGTACCGGGCGCACGAGCTCGCCCAGGCGATCCGGCCCACGGGGACGGCGCCGTCGTGACGGCCCGGTCCACGCCGCGATCGGGCCCGATCGTGCGCGGACGTGCCCCTTCGGCGGGCTGTCAGCCGGGCAGCGCGAGCACGCGCTTGGAAATGATGTTGCGCTGAATGTCGTTGGTGCCCGAGGCGGTCGTGGCGCCGAACAGGTTGTAGTACGACCCGAGGATGTCCACCGTCTCGCCGGCGAAATCGCTGTCGCCGAGCAGTCCGCCCGCCTCGCCGGCGGTTTCGATCGACAACTCGGCCAGCCGCTGCAGCGATTCCCCCGACCACACCTTGAGGAAGGACGCCTCCGGTCCGGGCGTGCCGCCGTCGCGCACCACGTCGGCGAAGCGTTGATAGGCCGAACCCAGATCCACGACATCGAGCCGCAGCTTCGTGTACTTCGATCGGAACTCCGGATCGTCCCAGACGCCTTGCGAGCGTGCGATCGCCGCCAGCTTGAGCAGCGGATACTGCGCGCGCCGCGGGCTGCCGTTGTTCAGGCGCTCGAAGCCGAGCAGGGCTTTCGCCACCGTCCAGCCCTTGTTGAGCTCGCCGACCAGATTCGCCTTGGGTATGCGCACGTTGTCGAAGAACTCTTCGCAGAACTCTTCGTGCCCGGCGAGGTTGCGGATCGGGCGCATGCGGATGCCCGGCGTCTTCAGATCGATGATGAAGAAGCTGATCCCTTCTTGGCGCTTCGCGGACGGGTCGGTGCGCGCCAGCAGGAACATGTGGTTGGCATCGTGCGCGAGCGAGGTCCAGATCTTGGAGCCGTTGATGACGTAGTGGTCGCCGTCGAGCACAGCCGTCGTGCGCAGGCTCGCGAGGTCGGAGCCCGCGTTCGGCTCCGAGTAGCCCTGGCACCAGACGTGTTCGCAGGAAATGATCTTGGGCAGGTATTCGCGCTTCTGCGCCTCGGTGCCGTAGCGCATGACGATCGGACCGAGCATCAGCACGCCCATGTCGGGCGCGCGCGCGATGCCCCAGCGCTCCTGCTCTTCGACGAAGATGATGAACTTCGCCGGCGAGAGCCCCATGCCGCCGTGTTCGCGCGGCCACGCCGGTGCGATCCAGCCTTTGCGCGACATGAGCAGCGTCCAGTCCTTGATCTCCGCCCAGCGCGCGCGCCGCTGCAGGAAGCGCAGGTGCTCCGGGTAATGGGCTTCGAAGAAGCTGCGCACCTCGTGCCGGAAGGCCTCGTCGGACAGCGCATTCCAGTCGGTGTCCGGCGGGCTCTCGGGCGCGGCCTTTTGGGTGGAGCGCGTCGTGCTGGGGGGCGGATCGGAGAGCTGCGCGTAGCGGCGCCGATGGCTCGCGCCGTTGCCCAGCCACGCCGAAAGGACCAGAGAGCGCTGCAGGTACTGCCCGACGTCGCACTCGTCGGCAAAACCGATGGCGCCGTGCAGCTTGATCGCCTCGCGCGTGACCAGCAGCGCAGCATCCGCGCAGCGTGACTTGGCCCGACTCGCGGCGAGCGCGCGCGCTTTCGGATCGTCGGACCGATCCAGGGTGCGCACGGCGTCGTCCACCGCGCCGATCGCGAGCTCCTTTTGCATCCACAGATCGACTGTTCGGTGCTGCAATCCCTGGAAACTGCCGATCGGCCGGCCGAACTGCACGCGCGTGCGCATGTAGTCGAGGGCGATGTCGAGCGAGCGGCTCATCGCCCCGAGCAGTTCCGCGGCGATGATGACGTTGGTCTCGTCGATGGCGCGATCGATCGCCGCCTGCGCCGCTTCGCCCGATGCGATGATCGCGCCCGCGCCGACGGCTACGCTTTCGAGCCGCAGCGTCTGGGAGGCTGTCCCATCGGCGCGGGTGCGGATTTCGGTGCCTAGCCCCTGCGAGGCGGCGGGCACCCAGCACAACAGCGTGCGCGCGCCGTCCCGGGCCGAGACGAGATAGCCGTCGGCGCCGACCGGCACCACGAACCGCTTGGTTCCGGTGAGCACGTAGCCGCTGCCTGCAGGCTGCGCGCGCGTCTCGATGGCTGCGGCGCCGATCGTGTCGGCAGATTCCTGCAGCGCGGCGGCGGCGACGAGCTCACCCGAGGCAAGGGCGCACAGCAGTTCCTGCTTCAACGCATCGTTCGTTCCGTGCAATACCAGCCGTGCAGCCAGCACGGCCACGGGCGCCAGCGGTTCCGGCGCGAGCACCCGGGCGAGCCCCTCGGCCACCACGCGCATGTGCGAGAAGCCCAGTCCCGCGCCGCCATGAGCCTCGGGAACGAGCAGGCCCGTCCAACCCATCTCGGCGAGCTTGCGCCAGACATCCCGGTCGTAGCCCGGCTGCGCCCCGCGCAATCGGCGCATGCGCGCGAGATCCGCGTCGGCGCGCGTGAATGCGCTCACCGAGTCGGCGATCAATCGCAGGTCTTGGTCGGCGTGGGCTGGGTTCATGGTGGCCTCCGGGGTGGATGAGATCATGTTCTGGCGGGCGAGGATGGCGCGCAGGCTCACCTCAGCGAATCTGCAGAATCTTGTGGGTTTGCAGGGACAGCCGCCACTGCGGATGCCCCTGACAGTACTCGAGCGCGGCGCGGGTGTTCGCGAGCCGGTCGGGACCATCCATGGGCTGCAGCAGGAAGTGGTGGAACTGGAGATGCTCTACGGCGGGTGGCATCAGCTCGGCCTGGGGGAACACCAGCTTCAGCTCGTGCCCCCGAGTCTGCACGATCGGCGCCCCTGCCTTCGGACTCATGCAGATCCAGTCGATGCCCGCGGGCGCAGGCAGCGTCCCGTTGGTTTCGACGGCAATCTCGAAGCCGTGCGCATGCAACGCATCGATCAGCGGCGCATCGACTTGCAGCAGCGGTTCGCCGCCGGTGAGCACGACGAAGCGATGCGCGGTGCTCGCCGAGGGCCATTGCGCGGCGATCCGCTCGGCGAGCGCGCCGGCTTGCGCGAACTTGCCGCCCAAGGTGCCGTCGGTGCCGACGAACTCCGTATCGCAGAACCGACAGACGGCGAGCGCGCGATCTTCCTCCCGCCCGGACCAGAGATTGCAGCCGGCGAAGCGGCAGAACACGGCTGGGCGCCCCGCGTTGAGGCCTTCGCCTTGCAGGGTGTAGAAGATCTCTTTGACCGAGTACGTCATGAGGGCCTAAAGGGGTAGTGCCGGCACTTCGATGTCTTGCGTGACGATCGAACCGCAGCCTTCGGTCTCGTAGAGATCGCTGCGGATGAGCTGCGGCAGGCGCTCGATGCCGGCCCGAAAGATCCACTCGGAGAGGCTTTGCGTGTCGGCGTCGCGCAGTCCGGGCAGCTCGTGCAGCGGCTGGTGGTCGAGCATCTTGAACAAGGGATCGAACAGCGCCTTCACGTCGCCGAAGTCGAGCGTCCAGCCCATGATCGCATCGAGGTCGGCACTCAGGTGCAGGCGCAAGGTGAAGGTGTGGCCATGCACGCGCCCGAGCGGCGAACCTTCCGGCGCGCGAGTGATGCGCACGGCGCTGTCGAGCGTGAAGTCCTTCCAGATCCGATAGCGCGCGCCGTCGAAGTTGGCGCCGCACGAGGCCGTTTCGTACACGGTAATCCAGGACAGTTCGGGCAGCACCGGCTTCAATTGCGCCCATAGCCAGGAGGCGATGAGCTCGCTCGTGGGGTTGGAAAGCCCTGCGATGTCGTTCAGGCAGCGATGATCGAGCTGCGCATGCAGAGGGGCCCACAAGGCATCGAGACGATCGTAGTCGATGCTGAGCGCTCGCGTGCCGAGATCCTGGTTGGCGTGCACGATCGCCTCGAAGCCGTGTCCGTGCATGCGCCCGCACTTGTGTCCCGCCGGCACATTGGGCAGTCGGTGCGCGGACTGGAATCGATAACGGCGCCAGACGTGCGCCATCCCGTGCCGGTCGAGATCGACGCCCTGATCCGCTGTGCTCTGCACGGCGAGGCGCTCGATGCTCGCCGCGCTCAGACGGGCGCGCACCCAGCGAGCGATGTTCTCGTCGGTCGGCTGCTCGATGATCGTGTTGAGATCGCGATAGTCGAGCGGCGCGAGCGCCTGCGTCATGTGCTCGCGCAACTGCGCGACCTCGCCGCCTTGAAAGGACGGCCAGCCGTGGGGCAAGGCGGCATGCACCGAGGCGCGAAAGCTGTGGCCGTGCGTGCGCCGACACCGATGCGACGCATCCAGTACGTCGACGTGCCGAGCCGATTCGAACGCGCCCGCGGCGGTAGTCAAGATTCGAAGCATGGTGTGTGGTCGGGGCAGTGCATGGGCGGCGCAGGCCGGGCCGGGACGGCGGATTCGAAGTGTAGCGCGTCGGTGCGGCAGCGCGCAGCTGCACCGTGGGCGAAAGCAGCCTTGCCGCGCAGTCATGTGAAGAGGATGCGCGATCGCATTCGGCATGGAGGTCAGGCGGGTCTCGTGCAGGGAACCCTGGCGGGCATGATGGCGTCGGCCGGGGCGGCTTGTCCGGCGAGCCGCCGATCGATCGTGCAAGAGCCAGTTCGTACAAGACAGTTGCCGCAACGGCTGCCGGCCGCTAGGCTCGCAGCGCGCCGCGATCTTGAGTCGCAGACTCGGGCTGGCGCGGAACACCCAAAAACACAAGGCGCAAGCATGCGGATTGTTCTAGTGGCGATCAGATCAGTTCTCCTCTGCGGGCTGCTCCTGCCTGGCCTCGGCTACGCAAACCTCCCCGATACCGGCGTCACTACCCTCACGCCGGCGAACCCTGCGCGGCTGCAGCAGGATCTGCTCGGGGGGGCGCCGAACCTGGACACGTTCCGGGTACGCGGTCCGTTCGAAGTCATCATGAAGCGGGACGTGGATCTGCAGGTGTCGCCCAAGGAGCACATCAAGGCCGATCTGTTCTTGTCCGGGCCTGCCGACCGGGCGCCGCTGGTCATCCTGCTGCACGGCTACGGCAACTCCAAGGACGATCACGCCTACCAGGCCCTGCACCTGGCGAGCTGGGGCATCCACAGCATGACCGTGCAACTGGGCAATCGAGGCCCTTGGGCGGGCAACGGCAATGCCCTGCTCCGCCTGGTGCGCTACCTGCGCAGCAATTCCGCCGTGCTCGACCATCGCATCGACCCCATGCGCATCATCCTGGCGGGGCACTCCTTCGGGGCGACGTCGGTGGTGGTCGCCTTGGCGGGCGGGGCGCCGGTCGTAGGGGGCATTCTGCTCGATCCGGCCGATGCCATCCGTGGCTTGGCCGGGCATCTGCGCAAGGTGCGCACGCCCGTCATGGTGCTCGCGTCCGATTCGCGTGTGAACACCACGCGCAACCGGCCCGCCTTCTACCGGCACATCCCGCGCAACGTGGCCGAAATATCGATCACCGACGCCCAGCACGAAGACGCACAGTTCCCGCTCGAGGCCGATTCCCAATTGCTGGGAGATTCGCCCGTCACGCAGGAGCTCCAGATCACCTTCGTGAGCGCGATCACCTCTTCCGCGTTCAGCCTGGGCGCCACCGGCAATCTCGACTATGCCTGGTCGAGTTTCCGCGAGGCGACGAGGCAAGGCAGATTGTTCGCACCTGCCAAGAAGTAGCGGCTGCCGTGTTCCGCGAAAGCGCAGCACGCGCACCGGGGCTGGATCAGAACGGAAACGGGTGACCTTCGCGGGCACGCCTGTGCAGCAATTTCAGCCAAGCTTTCGCGCCCTTGGGCTGCGCCAACAGCTGCAGATCCTGTTCGAGTTCGCGATTGTCTTGCTGCGCGGAAAAGATCTCCCGATCGAGGCTGCGCAGCAAGGTCTGAGGCTTGGTGCCGGTGAAGGGGTCGACGCCGAAGCGCGCGCAGAACGCCGAATGCACATGGACCAGCTCTTGTTTGAGCTCGCGGATCTGTTCCTTCAGGATGGCGTTGTAGTGCCGCAGCTTCTCGTCGTCGAGACTGGTGATCATCGTCTCGCCGATGTGCTCGAGTTCCAGCTGCAGTTCGAGTAGCTGCAGCAGATTGTTCTTCGCGTAAGCGAGGTTGATTCGCTGCATCAGCGCCGTCTTGCGCTCTCGTTCCTGCGGGTCGGTTTCCCGGTCGGGGTGCAGGGCGCTGGCGAGCTTGCGATAGATCTCGCGTATCGTCTGACCCATCCGCTGCGCGTCGGCCTCCGCACGGGCCTCCTTCTGGAGCTGGCGTGCGGTCTTCTTGCGCTGTGTGCGGGGGCTCTCCTCGCCCAGGCGTTCGGCTTCGTCTTGCGACTGCTTCTCCCGGAACTGTGCCTTGGCGCGCTGAAAGACCTCGTCGGTGCTTTCGAAATCGTCTTCGCCCAAGTCGAGATCGAACATGTCTTCGAGGAACGTCTTCACGTTCTCCCGCTCGGCGGCTTCCATGCTGTCGTAGTCGACATCGCTGTAGACGTTGAAGATCGCCTTGATGGCCTCGTCATCGCGCTCGGAGAGGATGTCTTCGGCCAGATCGAGGATCAGCTCGCCGATCTTGCGGCGCTCGGCCCGGCCGAGGCCTTTCTCGTCGCGGCTCCGATGCAAGGCGTGCACGAGCCGGGTTTGCAGCTCGGTCGATGCGCTCAGCAGCGGCAGCAGTTCGCGGGCGTACTTCTGCTGGTAGGTGGTTGTCGTCGTTTCCCACTCGGCGAGCTGATCGCGTAGCTTGTCGATCTGCCGGATTTGCCGGTTGAACGTCTGCTGGGCCTTGGACAGGGTTTTGTCGCTGTCGGCGATCCGGACGGGTTTGAGTTGCCTTTGCAGCATTTACCGGGAGGGAGAAGGGGGCGCGAATCCGCGAGTATAGCGGGTCGCCGGTGCAGCGAGTGTGCAAGCCTTGGGCGGGCTGTCCTCGCCTTCCGGTCGATCACGGCTGCGACCGCTCACCGCGGCTGTTCGATGGTGCCGTGCGCGGTTCGGAGCAACGTCACCATCGACTGTACGGGTGGGCGACGAGGCTCGAATTGTAGTAGCGTGGATCGCCGGTGACTTCTTCGCCCAGCCATTCCGGCCTGTCGAAGGGCTGGTCTTCGCTGCTCAGTTCGACCTCGGCCACGACGAGACCCTGGTTCTCGCCCAGGAACTCGTCGATCTCCCAGACGGCATTGCCGTATGCGATCGTATAGCGCACTTTTTCGATCAGCGGCTGCTCGGCCAGGGTGTCGAGCATCTCGTTGCCGTCCTCGAGCGGGATCGCATACTCGTACTCGGCGCGCGTCGCCCCCGCGGCCAGGCCTTTGATCGTCAGGAAAGCGGCATCGCCCGCTGTGCGGATGCGCACCGTGCGCTCCTTCGCGCTGCTCAGATAGCCCTGCCGATAGCGTATGCCCGCCGCGAGCGAGCGCCAGGCCTCGCTCTGCAACAGGAACTTGCGTTCGATTTCCGTGCCCATGAGGGTTCTCCCGCGCATGCCGGCATCATCGTGAAGGAGTGCATCGGCGTCTGCACGGATTCTATGCCCTCGCCCCGACGTTTGAAGCGTCGAGCCGCAGCCCGGAAGCGGCCGCGCATGTCGATCGGAACGAGCGTCCGCATGTACGTCGAATTCCGCGGTTGGCGATGGCGCCTTCGGGTCGGGTGAACGTCGAGCACTCGGGATCACTGCGGCCGCGACAAGTCGGGTAAGCTGTGCGCATCGCAGCGGACGGTGCCTTGGTTCGTACCGAGGAATCTGGCTACAATCGGCCGCGCAAAACTCGATCAGGAGGAGGTCGGCATGCCTGCATTGCGCAATGGCAGTGGATTGAGTATGGCTACGAAACTAGGTTGGGCCGCGCTGGCGACGGCAATGGCTGCTGCACCGGCGCTAGCCGCCGAGCAGGCGGCCCGGTATCCGACCAAGCCCGTGCGCTTGATTGTCCCGCTCGCCGCGGGCGGGACCACGGATATCGTCGCGCGCATCGTCGCGCAGGGCTATACCGAGGCACTCGGGCAGCCGGTCGTGGTCGACAACCGCCCCGGAGCCGGCGGCACGATCGGGGCCGGCTTGGTGGCGCGCGCCACCCCGGACGGTTACACGCTCCTCTTCCACAGCGTGTCGCTGGCAACGGCGGTGCCGCTCTACAAGCTGCCCTACGATCCGGTGAAGGACTTCATCGGTGTCGTTCCGGTGGGGCAATCGTTCTATGTCGCGGCGGTTCATCCGACGGTGCCGGTGCAGACGATCCACGAACTGATCTCGCTCGCGCGAGCCAAGCCCAAGCAGATCTCGCTCTCGCACGCGGGCACGGGGACCATCACGCACCTGACCGTGGAACTGTTCATGGCCAATACGAAGACCCAGTTCCTGCTGGTTCCCTTCAAGGGCGGCAACCCGGCGTTGGCCGCGCTCATCGGCGGGCAGGTGCAGGCGATCTTCAATCCGATCGCCGAGATCCTGCCCATGGTGCGCGCGGGCGGCAAAGTGCGCACGCTGGCCGTGACCGCACCCAAGCGCGTGCCCGAATTGCCCGAGGTGCCGACACTGGCCGAGTCGGGCTTCCCTGGGGCGACGGTGACCACGATCAACGGCGTTTACGTGCCGACGGGTACGCCGAAGGCGATCGTCGATCGGCTCAATGCCGAATTCAACCGCATGGTGAAACTCCCCGACGTGCAGGAACGCTTTCGCAGCCAAGGCCTCGTGCCGTTGGGCGGCACCTCGGCGGAACTCACCGACTACCTGAAGACCTCGGTCGAACGCTGGAGCAAGGTCGTCAAGGACGCGGGCATCAAGATGGAGTAGTCGTTCTCGCTCGTCGAAACGGGGCCAGGCTGGCCCCTCGCCCCGTATTCGGCTTGGGCAAGCTTCATTCGCCCTTGATGCCTGCCTGCTGCACCACGCGGGTCCATTTGGCGATCTCGGCCTTGAAGAAGGCCGCGAACTGCGTCGGGGTGCTGTGCACCGCTTCCGCGCCTTCAGCAGCGAAGCGGCTGCGCAGTTCCGGGTGATTCAGCGCCTTGCCGATATCGGCGTTCAAGCGCTCGATGATGGCGGCGGGCGTGCCGGCCGGCGCGAGCAATCCATACCACTGGCCCATCTCGTAACCCGGCACACCGGATTCTGCGAGGGTGGGAACATCCGGCACCGACGCGCTGCGCTTGCTCGTGGTCACGGCCAGCGCACGCAGGCGGCCACTCTTGGTCTGTGAAAACACCGAAGGCAGGGTGCAGAAGCACAGGGGCACCTGCCCGCCCATCAGGTCGGCGATCACCGCCCCCGTCCCCTTGTAGGGCACGTGGATCAGATCGACGCCCGTCAGCGAGCGAAACAGTTCGGTCGCAAGGTGGGCCGATCCGCCTATACCGCCCGAGGCATACGCGAGCTTGCCGGGCTGGGCCTTCGCCAGCGCGACCAGCGCCTTGATGTTCTTCGCCGGCAGCGAGGGATGAACGACGACGATCAAGGGCGTTTCCGCCAGCAGGCTGACGGGGGCGAATGCCGTGGTCATGTCGATGGACAGCTTCGCGTGCATGGCCGGCGCGAACGCGTAGTTGCCCGGGGCGACCAGCAGCGTGTAGCCGTCGGGTGCCGCCTTGGCGGTGAGTTCGGCGGCGATCAGCCCGTTGGCGCCCGGGCGATTCTCGATCACCACCTGCTGGCCCAGGCTCTCGGCGAGCCGCGGGCCGACCGAGCGTGCGATGGTATCCGCGCCGCCGCCGGCGGAGAAGCCGATCAGCATCCTGACGGGCCGATTGGGGTACGACTGTGCGCCGGCTTCGTCGACCGGCATGAGGCCGATCAGGCCTATGGCTGTCGCGCCGAGCGCGATTCCTTGTTTCGCTCTCATCCTCTTCTCCTCCTCGATCGTTGCGAGTCGATGCATTGTCCCACGCGCGGTTCTATTGCAGTGTGTTGAACGGGCGCGTTTGCGTGTGAAGCCTGCGTGGCTCGCCGCTGCCGACGATGGGCTGGACGTGCGCGGCGCAACGCGGCCGCGTGATGGTCGGCAGGAGGGTGAGGTTCACGCCGAAGGGCTTGTCCGTCATGGTCCGGCAGCGGGCGATCTCCTCGTGCGGATCATCCGGCGTGGGTTGCGCGGGCGCCGTGAGTATTCCCAGGCCGCCGGCTTGGGATACGGCCGAGGCCCCTACGGCGAATCTGGTCTTCATGCCGTCACTCATGAAGCGTCGCAGGCATGCGAATCGAATGGCGTCTGCGTCAAGCGGCGACGCGCACGACCAGCTTGCCGGTGTTCTCGCCCCGAAACAGCATGCCCAACCCGACAGGCGCCTGCTCGAGCCCTTCGAGCACGTGCAGACGTTGCTGCAGGCTGCCGTCGCGGCGACGGGCGGCGAGCCAGGTGCGGGCCTCGTCGTAGCGCTCGTGATAATTGAAGACCAGGAACCCTTGCATGCGCCCACGCGAGGCAGCGAGCTTGCCGAGGTTGCGTATGCCATAGGTTTCAGCGGCATGCGTCTGCGAGATGCGCCCGCAGAGCACGACGCGGGCGCCTTGCCGCAGATGCTCGAGCGCCGCATCCAGGGTCGGTCCGCCCACGTTGTCGAAATACAGATCGATGCCCTCGGGGCAGGCGTGCCCGATGGCCGCCGACAAATCACTTTGCGCCTTGTAGTCGATCGCTGCCGCCGCGCCCAGGCTTGCAACGAAAGCGCACTTCTCGATGCCTCCGGCGATGCCCGCCACGCGGCAGCCTTCGATGCGAGCGATTTGAACCGCCATCTGGCCCACGCCTCCGGCCGCGGCGGAGACGAGCACCCGATCGTTCGGGCGCATGCCGCCGATATCGCGCAGTCCGAAATAGGCGGTCACCGCGCTCAAACCCAGCGGGCCGATCCAGTCTTCGACCGTGCCTTGAGCCAGATCGAGCTTCTGCAGAAAGCGTCCCGGGATGGTGGGGTGCGATTGCCAGCCCAGCCTCGCCTGCACCATGTCGCCGGATGCGAAGCCATCAGCGTTGCTCTGCAGCACGCGGGCGATGCCTCCGCCGCGCATGGGCTCGCCCAGGGGGATGCTTTGCTGATATCCCGTGCCCTCGCTCATCCACGAGCGCATCGCCGGATCGATCGACAGATAGATCGTCTCGAGCAGACATTCGCCTGCCGCAGGTGTGCGCACTGGGACGGCGTCACTGGCGAAGTTGTGAGGTCCGGGGATGCCGCTCGGCCGTGCCGCGAGCAGAAGACGTCGATTGTTGGGCATGAAGGTTCCGTGCTTGGGTGGGCAGGCTGGCGACCGGACCCGCTGGCGACTTCGTCCGATCACCGCGCATCGCGCCGAAGATCATAGCGCATCCGCCTTGTGGCAATATCCTGCGCTTTCGATCAGTCGAGGGGGAGCGACCAATGACAATCACGACACTTCGCGCGCTGACCGGGTGCGCGCTGCTGGCGGGCCTGGGCGGCCAAGCGCCGGCCGTTGCGCAAGACGCCCCGGCCGGGTATCCCAACCGTCCCATTCGCATCGTGCTGCCGGTCGTGCCCGGAGGCGGCATGGACATCATCAACCGCGCGGTCGGTCAGCACATCACCGAGCGTTGGGGGCAATCGGTGATCATCGACAATCGCCCGGGCGGCGGCACCGTCGTCGCCACCGAGATCAGCGCGCGCGCGGCGCCCGACGGGTACACCTTCTTTTCGGCCAGCGATACGCTGCGTGTGCTCGGCGTGACCAAGCGCGTGAACTTCGACGTGCGCAAAGCCTTCGAGCCGGTGGTGTTGATGGCGGGTCAGCCCTACATCCTGATCGTGCATCCCAGCCTGCCGGCGAAGGACATCAAGGAACTCATCGCGCACTCGCAAAAGCAGCCGTTGAGTTTCGGCAGTTCGGGCGTCGGGACGGTCGCGCACATCGGCCTGGAATGGTTCAGCGGGCACACGGGCGCGAAGTTCGTGCACGTGCCCTACAAGGGCGGCGGTCAGGCCCTGCTCGCGCTGCTCGGCGGCGAGATCCACATGTATCCGGGGCTGCTGCTCTCCGCCGGCGCGGCGATCAAGTCGGGCAAGGCGCGTCCGCTCGCCGCCTTGAGCTTGAAGCGCATTCCCGCCATGCCCGACTTGCCCACCGTGGCCGAGCAGGGCTTTCCCAACTTCAAGATCACGAACAGCTACAGCCTGATGGCGCCCGCCGGCACGCCCAGGCCGATCATCGCCGCGGTGAATCGGGTCGTCACCGACTTCATGCACTCTGCGGCGATGACGCAGAAGCTCTCCGCCGAGGGCAGTCAAGCCGGCGACCGGATGACGGCGGATGAATTCAAGGCCTTCTGGATGCGCGAGTACGAGCAGGTCGAGCGGCAGGTGAAGGAACTCAAGGTGAAGCTGTACTGATTCGGGGGTGCGAGGACGGGGCGCTGTCGGCGCCCCGCTCATTCAGTCGGCGAATCTGAAGCCGCTCGCTGGCTCCTCGGAACGATCGAAGTCCCGCCGGATCCGTTCGGCCATCTTGAACGCATGCGGCGCGATTTCGCTCAGCAGCGCGAACTGCATGTCGTCGAGCTTCAGTCCGGCCCTGCGTGCGCGTATCGCGACCTCCGCTCTGATCGATTCGTCGATGGCCGCACCCGACAGCGCGGGCGGCGGTGTGACCGCGGCGGGCGCGGCGCCAGGCTGCAGAGAGGGGCGTCGGCCCCGCCATTGCGCCGCTTGTTCATAGGCGTGCGCCACCCGCAGCACCTTCGCGTCGTCGAACGGCCGCCCCGCGATCTGCATCGCCAGCGGCAGCCCGCTTGCGGCGAATCCGTTGCAGACGACGATGCTCGGGCCGCCCGTCACGCTGAATGCCGTGTGGATATTCGGGCCGAGCCACGAGCGCAGAATCGATTGCTTGTCGAAGCGGGGCGCGGGTGCCGAACTCACCGTCAGCAGCACGTCGTACTTCTCGTACAGAGGCGTCATCCGCGCGAGCAGCCGACGCCGCGCCCGCTGCGACTGAACATAGTCCGAGGCGTCGAACAGGCAGCCGGCCAAGGTCTGGGCCAGGAACTGCAGGCCGAATTCGTTCGGGCGCTCGGTGATCTGCCGCTGGTGCACGCAGAAGATTTCGGTCTCCGCGATCGTCATCTTGACATCGAGGTAGTCCTGCAGCGGCGCCATGCGTGCGTCTTCGAGGGTCGCCCCCAGATTGCGCAACAGCTCGATGGCACGCTCCATGGCTTGGGCGACTTCGGGGGCGACCTGCAGATCTTCCTCCCAGAAGTGGCGGATCACGCCGATGCGCAGGCCCCGGATGTCTTCGCCCAGCGCGGCCCGGTAGTCGGGTACTTCGCAGCGCGCACTGCCTGAATCGCGCTCGTCGAAGCCGGCGATGGCGTCGAGCACGATGGCGCAGTCCTCCACCGTCCAGGCAAGCGGGCCGCAATGATCGAAGGACCAGGAATTCGGGATGACGCCGTAGCGGCTGACCAGGCCGTAGGTCGGCTTGAGGCCGACGGTACCGCAGCAGGCGGCTGGATTGCGCACCGAGCCCCCGGTATCGGTGCCCATGGCGATGGGCAGGAAGCCCGCTGCGACCGCTGCGCCGGCGCCCGTGCTCGACCCGCCCGTGAAGTGGGCCGTGTTCCAGGGATTGCGTGCGGGCGGCCAAGGGCCGTGGGCGAACTCGCAGGTCGCGAGCTTGCCTACCAATACCCCGCCTGCGGCGTAGAGCTTCGCGGTGACTGCGGCGTCCTCGCGCGGGATGTGGTTCATCGCCGATCGGGAATGGCCCGAAGTCAGGATGCCGGCGGTGGCATAGATGTCCTTGAGCCCGAAGGGAATGCCATGCAGCGGTCCGCGATGCTTGCCGGCCGCGATGTCGGCCTGCGCCGCTTTGGCCTGGCGCAGCGCATGCTCGGCCGTCAGGGTGATGAAGGCGTTGATCTGGCCGTCGCAAGCGCCGATGCGCGCGAGCTTGGCCTCCAGCAGTTCGACGGGCGACAATTCGCGCGCGGCGATGAGCCGAGCCGCCTGCGCGATCGTGATGAAATCCAGCGCCGTGCTCATGCTTGCCCTCCGCCGAGTCCGGCCGTTGTGCTCAGTCGAGCTTGACGTTGGCTGCCTTGACGATCTTGGCCATCTTCACGATGTCCTCCTGGATCATCTTCGCGAACTGTTCCGGTGAACTGCCCGAGCCGTTCACGCCCTCGGCGGCGAGTTTGGCCTTGGTGTCGGGCATGTCGAGCACGCGCACCACATCCGCGTGGATCTTGTTGACGATGTCGCGCGGTGTCTTTGCGGGGGCGAGGATGCCCCACCATGTGACGGCTTCGTAGCCTGGGAGTGCCGCCTCGGCGATCGTGGGCAGGTCGGGCACAGCGGGCGAGCGCGTGAGGCTCGTCACCGCAATCGGACGCAGGCGCCCGGTCTTGATGTGCGGCAGGCCCGATACGGGCGTGGAGAATTGCAGCGAGACATGTCCGCCCAGCAGCGCGATGACGGCCGGACCGCCGCCCTTGTAAGGCACGTGCACGATGTCGATCCCTGCCATCATCTTGAACAGTTCGCCCGCCAGGTGCTGCGGACCGCTGCTGCCGCTGGACGAGTAGTTGATCTGCCCGGGCCGCGCCTTGGCGAGCGCAATCAGTTCCTTGACGGTCTTGACCGGTAGCGAGGGATGCGTTACCAAGATATAGGCTGCGGTCACGGCCACCGTCACGGGCGTGAAGTCCTTGATCGTGTCGTACGGCAGTTTGGCGAAAAGACTGGGATTGATGGTGTGGTTCACCGAACCCATGATCAGGGTGTATCCGTCAGGGGCGGCCCGGGCGATCATGTCGGAGGCGATCGTGGTGCTGGCGCCCGGCCGGTTTTCGATCACTACCGGCTGGCCCCACAATTCGCTCAGCTTGGTGCCGATCAGGCGGGCGGTGTAGTCGGTACCGCCCCCGGGGGGGAAGGGCACGACCAGGCGCACTGGCTTGGCAGGATAGGTCTGAGCGTGGGCCAGGCCGCCCATCGCGATGAGGGTGAGGCATACGAGGCTTGCGCGCGAGCAGCAATTCGCCATGTCGGGCTCCGGGGTTGGCAGTCTGCGCGAGACTATCAGCGGTGCGGCGCTGCAGCAAGCTGGCTGCAGGCAGGCGGTGGCATGCGCCGAATACTCGGTGGCGCCCGGGAACGAGCCCGCCGTGAGCGGGTCTGTTAAGAAAGGCCTCTGGCTCCGCGGAGTGCGCGTTGCCCGCGCCGAACAACCAGAACACAGGAGACCTGACCCATGCTGGTGACGTTTAGTACGAAGGTATCGGCGGATATCACCATGTTCGGCGACGTTGCCGTCGAATTGCTGAAGTACATGGGGCAAACGGGCGTCGTGCCCGGGGCCCTGCTCGGCCCCGACACGCCCATCGCCTTGGAGCGCCTCAAGCAAGCCGTGGCCATCGTCGGTGCCCGACCTGCCGGTAATCCGCCGAGCACCGACGACGACGGTGAGGAAGGAAATCCCGCTGCGCCGCTCGTGAGCCTGCGTCAACGCGCTGTGCCCTTGATCGGGCTGCTCGAAGCTGCGGCGGCGGAAAAGGCCGATGTCACCTGGCGCTCCGCCAAGACCGGGATGCTGTAGCGATCGATCGCAAGGGATGCCTGCACGCACGTCGAGCTTGGGCCACGCCTGCGGCACCCGCCGGGGTTCTCGATCGATCGCCTCCCCTGCCGCGCAGTGACTGCCTTGGCCGCCGTTGATCCTCTCGCCCGATTCCATCCGGCGGTCGCCGGCTGGTTTCGTTCGGCCTTTCCCGGCCCGACCGCGCCTCAGATCGACGCCTGGCCGGCGATTCAGGCGGGGCGACAGGTGTTGATCGCCGCACCCACCGGATCGGGCAAGACGCTCGCGGCCTTCCTGGGGGCGATCGACGAACTCGTGCGCGCAGGGTTGGCCGGCACGCTCGGCGACGAGACGCGCGTCGTCTATGTCTCCCCGCTGAAGGCCTTGTCGAACGACATCCAGCGCAATCTCGAATGGCCCCTGGCAGGCATTCGAGACGAACTGCGGCGCCGGGGTCTGCCCGAGGTGGCGATCCGCGCGATGGTGCGCACGGGCGACACCCCTCAGGCTGATCGTGATCGCATGCGGCGCCACCCGCCGCACATTGTCGTCACCACGCCCGAGTCGCTCTACATCCTCATGGGTGCCGAGTCGGGACGCAAGATGCTCGCCACGACGCGCACGGTGATCGTCGACGAGATCCATGCGCTCGCCCCGGACAAGCGCGGCACGCATCTGATGCTCACGCTCGAGCGGTTGGAGGCGCTGGCCGGCCGCAAGCTCAATCGCATCGGCTTGTCCGCCACGCAAAAGCCGATCGACTTGATCGCGCGCTTTCTGGTCGGTGCCGACGCCGCGCAGCCGTGCACCATCGTCGATGCCGGTCATGCGCGCGAACGCGATCTTGCGATCGAGCTTGCACCCGCGCCGCTCGAAGCCGTGATGTCGACGCAGACTTGGTCGCAGGTCTACGATCGCGTCGCGCAGCTGATCGAAGCGCACCGCACCACGCTCGTGTTCGTGAACACACGCCGGCTCGCCGAGCGGGCTGCACGGCATCTCTCGGAGCGCCTCGGCGTGGAGCACGTGACTGCGCACCACGGCAGCATGGCGCGCGACAAACGCCTCGACGCCGAGCAGCGCTTGAAGCGGGGGGAGCTGAAGGCTTTGGTGGCGACCGCGTCGCTCGAACTCGGCATCGACATCGGCGATGTCGATCTCGTGGTGCAGTTGGGGTCGACGCGCACCATCGCCACGTTCCTGCAGCGCGTGGGGCGGGCGGGCCACTCGGTCGCCGGCACGCCGAAGGGGAGGCTCTTTCCGACCACGCGCGATGAACTGCTCGCGGCGGTGGCGATGTTCGATTCGGTGCGTCGCGGCGAGCTCGATCGTGTCGTCCTGCCCGAGGCGCCGCTCGACGTGTTGGCGCAGCAGATCGTGGCCGAAGTCGCGTGCGGCGAAGTCGGCGAGGACGACCTCTTCGCCCTCGTGCGGCGAGCCTATCCGTATCGCGACCTCACCCGTGCCGCGTTCACCGAGGTGTTGCAGATGCTCGCCAACGGCTACACCACACGGCGGGGGCGGCAGAGTGCCCATATCCATCGCGACGCGGTGAACAGGCGCCTGACGGCAAGACGCGGCGCACGGCTCACCGCCATTACCAGCGCCGGCACGATTCCGGACAATGCCGATTACGATGTCATCCTCGAGCCCGAAGAGCACCGCGTCGGTTCGGTGAACGAGGATTTCGCCATCGAGAGCCTGCCTGGCGACATCTTCCAGTTGGGCAATACGTCGTATCGCCTGCTGCGGGTCGAAGCTGGCCGCGTGCGCGTGGAGGATGCCGCCGGCCAGCCGCCGACGATTCCCTTCTGGCTCGGCGAGGCGCCGGCGCGGTCCGACGAACTCTCCCAGTCGGTGTCGCGCCTGATCGAGACGATCGATGGCTTGCTGCAGGCGGGCGGGCGTCCCGGCGCGGTCGCATGGTTGACAGGCGAAGTGGGGATCGTCGAGGCGGCCGCACAGCAGCTGGTCGACTATCTTGCCGCGGCGCGTGCGGCGCTCGGTGTGCTGCCGACGTTGAACACCCTCGTGCTCGAACGCTTCTTCGACGAATCCGGCGGCATGCAGCTGGTGATCCACTCCTGCTGGGGCAGCCGGATCAATCGCGCCTGGGGGCTGGCGCTGCGCAAGCGGTTCTGCCGCAAGTTCAACTTCGAATTGCAGGCGGCGGCGACCGAGGATGCGATCGTGCTGTCGCTCGGCACCAGCCACAGCTTTCCGCTGGAGGAAGTCGCGGCGTATTTGCATTCGTCGTCGGTGCGCCCTGTCCTCGTGCAGGCGCTGCTTGCGGCACCGATGTTCGCGACCCGCTGGCGCTGGAATGCCTCCATCGCGCTGGCATTGCCCCGCAGCCGGGGCGGCAAGAAGGTTCCGACTCAGCTGCAGCGCATGATCGCCGAAGACTTGATGGCGGCGGTGTTCCCCGATCAGCTGGCCTGTGCCGAGAACATCGTCGGTGATCGCGAGATCCCGGATGATCCCTTGGTGGCGCAGACGCTGTCGGATTGCCTGACGGTTGCGATGGACGTCGAAGGGCTGGAGCGCTTGCTGGCCGACAAGGAGGCCGGGCGCATCCGCGTCGTGGCCAGGGACGTGACCGAGCCTTCCCCGTTGTCGATGGAGATACTCACCGCGCGGCCCTATGCCTTCCTCGACGACGCGCCCCTCGAGGAGCGCCGCACGCAAGCGGTGATAGGGCGGCGCTGGCTCGATCCGGACAGCGCTTCGGATCTGGGCCGGCTGGATCCGGAAGCCATCGAGCGCGTGCGCGAAGAAGCCTGGCCCAGCGCCGAGTCGCCCGACGAATTGCATGACGCCTTGATGTGGATGCACGCCTTGACCGAAGACGAGATCGCGGCCACGGGGCATTGGCGCGACCTGCTGCAGCGCCTGCTCGAACAGGGGCGCGTGGTCGGCATCGCTGCGCCGGGTGGCCCGCGCCTGTGGACGGCGGTCGAGCGGCTGCCGGTCTGGCGTGCCGCCGTGCCGAGTCTCGAGGTAGCGCGCGAGGTCGACGTGCCTGCCGAGTTCGCCGAGGTCGTCTGGGAGCGCGAAGCGGCCGGGATGGAGATCGTTCGCGGCCGCCTCGAAGGCGCCGGCCCGATCCGATCGGACGCCATGGCGATGGCATTGGGTCTAGTGCAGGCGGATGTCGACATGGCGCTCCTTCGCCTCGAGGCCGAGGGCTTCGCGATGCGCGGCAAGTTCACGGCACCCGACGCCGAACTCGAGTGGTGCGAGCGCCGCCTGCTCGCGCGCATCCACCGCTATACGGTCAAGCGCCTGCGGGCCGAGATCGAGCCCGTCAGCGCCGCGGACTGCATGCGCTTCCTGCTCAGGTGGCAGCATGTCGCGCCCGAGTCGCGCATGTCGGGCCCGGATGCGGTGGCCGCGATGGTGGGCGTGCTCGAAGGCTACGAAGCGCCCGCCGCTGCGTGGGAGACCGAACTGCTGCCCGCGCGCGTGAGCGACTACGAGCCGGAGTGGCTGGACGAGCTGTGCCTGAAGGGGCGAGCGGCCTGGATGCGTGTGTCACGGCCGCGGCCGGACAACTCAGCGATCCCCGCCGCCGGCTGGCCGGTGCGCGTAACGCCGATCACGCTGCTGTCGCGTCGCAATCTGCCGCTGCTCGCTGCGCTGATTCCCGCCACCGATGTGCCCCTGCTGCGATCGACGACCCAGGCGGTCCATGACTATCTGTCGACGCACGGCGCATCCTTCTTCGACGAAATCGTTTCCGGCAGCGGAATCTTGCGCACGCAAGCCGAAGAGTCGATCGGCGAACTCGTCTCCCTCGGACTGCTCACCTCGGACAGTTTCGTCGGCCTGCGCGCGCTGTTGCTGCCGCTCGATCGGCGCAAGGCCATCCCGGGCGGTCGGCGCCGGCGCCGCGCGGCCTTGTTCGGCATCGAAGACGCCGGCCGCTGGACTTTGACGCGACGCGTGCATTCGGGCGCTGCACAGGTGGGCGGCTCGGATGCGATCGAGCAGGTGGCGCGACTGCTGCTCAAGCGCTACGGGGTGGTTTTCTGGCGTTTGCTCGAGCGCGAGTCGGCCTGGTTGCCGCCTTGGCGCGATCTGCTGCGCGCGTACCGCCGGCTGGAGGCCCGGGGCGAGATTCGCGGCGGACGCTTCGTCGGCGGCTTCTCCGGCGAGCAGTTCGCCTTGCCCGAGGCAGTGACGGGATTGCGCGAAGCCCGCCGCGCACCGCGCAACGGCGAACAGGTGTCGATCTGCGGTGCCGATCCGCTCAATCTCGTCGGCATCCTGGCGCCCGGTCCCAAGGTGCCCGCGCTCACGGGAAATCGAATACTCTACCGCGATGGCGTGCCGATTGCGTGGTCGATCGGCGGCACCGCGGGCTTTGCCGGCACCCTCGATGCAGGCGAGCAGCACGCGGCGCGCGATGCCTTGATTCGCCGCCATGCGCTCGCCCCCTCACTCGGTTTTCTTGCTTGAGTCTCATGCAACTTCCAGCCTATCGCGACGGCAGTCTGCTCAACCTCATCGCATCGATCCATGCATCGCGGGGGGGGCGCCCCGAGCACCCGCCCCTCGCCTTGCTGCCGCCAGGGGGTATCGAGAGCGCGCGCAACGTGGTGTTCTTTCTGGTCGACGGCCTGGGCTACAACTATCTGACCGAGGTCGGTCAGGGCGGGGCATTGAACGATCATGTGGTCGGCAAGATCACCTCGGTGTTTCCGTCGACCACGGCCAGCGCGATCACCACCTCCTTCACGGGCTCGAGTCCCCACGAGCATGGCCTCACCGGCTGGTACGGCTGGTTTCCCGAAGCCGGCGTCGTCGCCGCACCGCTGCCCTTCAAGCGCCGCGGCGACGACATGCCGCTCGCCGAGCTCGGCATCCGTCCGGCGCAGCTGCTGGTCGGTTCGTCGCTGTTCGATCGCATGCCCTGCCGCTCGTTCGTCGTTTCGCATCGGCGCATCGTGGATTCGGAGTACAGCGTTTACTTCGGGGGCCGCGCCGAGCGCGTCGCATACGACAATCTGGGCGGGCTCGTCGATGCGGTGGATGCGGCCGTTCGCAGCGGTCCCGAGCGCAAGTACGTCTATGCGTATTACCCCGAGTTCGACACGGTGGCGCACGTGCTCGGCGTGGGCAGCGCACAGGCTGCGAAGCGGCTGACAGCGATCGATGCCGCGTTCGCCATGCTGCTGCGACGCTTGTCGAGCACCGATACGGCACTGATCGTCAGTGCGGATCACGGCTTCATCGACACGCCGGCCGAGCAGGCACTGGAGCTGGCGGATTTCCCCGAGCTGGCCGAGCTGCTGCAGCGGCCTTTGACGGGCGAGCCGAGGGTGGCGTTTTGCCATGTGCGGCCCGACGCCGTGGACGAGTTCATCCGGCGCGCCCGCGCCTCGCTCGACGGCCGGGCCGATGTTCGGCCGAGCAGCGAGCTGGTGGCGCAAGGCTGGTTCGGCCCGGGGCTCGCGCATCCGCGGTTGCAAGAGCGCGTGGGCGACGTGGCGCTGGTGATGCGCGGCCACTACACGATCAAGGACAAGCTGCCGGGCGAGAAGCAGCATCGGATGATCGGCAATCACGGCGGTGTGACCGAGGACGAGATGTTCGTGCCGCTGGTGCTCGCCCGGCTGTGAGTTCGCGACCGATGGCGCTGGTGTAAGCTCGCGGCATCGGACCCGGAGGAGGTGATGATGGATCTCGAGTTGCGGCGGCTCTCCTATCCGCTCGGCGTGGAAGTTTGCGGCATCGACGTGGCCGCGCCGATGAGCGAATCGCAGTTCGGCCAGATCTACCAGGCCTTTCTGGATCACTGCGTGCTGCTCTTTCGCGGTCAAGACATCACCCGCGAGCAGCACATCGCGTTCAGCAGCCGCTTCGGCGCGCTCGATCCCCACGATGCCTTTCCCAGCGATCGTCATCCCGACTATCCGCAGCTGATGGTCGTGACCAACGAGGCGCAGGCGGACGGCTCGCCCTCGGTCTCTCGCTATGCCGGCCGCCGCTGGCACACCGACATGTCGCAGACGTTGCGCCCGGCGGCAGCGTCGTTGTTGCGCTCTTGGCGCGTGCCCGAGGTCGGCGGCGATACCATGTTCGCCAACATGTACCTCGCCTACGATGCGCTGTCCGAGGGAATGAAGAAGCTCATCGACGGCTTGCACGCGGTGCACTTCTCGGGGACGCGCAAACTCGACGCCACCCAGACCGATCAGGCGCACGCGAGCGAGCAGCAGCGCATCAGCCCGCCGGTGGCGCATCCGGTCGCACGCGTCCATCCCGAAACCGGGCGCAAATGCATCTTTCTCGGCGAGAAGGTGAAGCGCTTCGACGGCATGACGGAAGAAGAGAGCCAGCCGCTGATCGACTATCTCAATCGGCATGCCACGCGCCCGGAGTTCGTTTTCCGCCATCAGTGGCGCCCGAACGACATCATCGTCTGGGACAACCGCTGCACCCTGCACGAAGCGCTCGGCGATTTCGATCAGACGCAGAACCGCTACATGGAGCGCACGACAGTGTTCGGCACGCCTCTGGGCTATGCAGTGAGCGCGTAGTCCCGCGACGGCGACGCGTTCAGGGCGCCGAGGCAGGCGCCCGATGCCCTATACTCGGCCCGGGTGGTTGCAGGCGACGTCCTCGATGCTTCCGTGCCGCGCGACGCATCGAACGCGGCCTTCATCGAGCTTACGGTCCGTGCAATCGGATTGGACGATGACGGGGTCACTCGATACGACCTCGGCGCAGGGAGACGAATGATGCGGATTGCAGTGATCGGAACCGGTGGGGTGGGTGGCGCGTTCGGCGGCGCCCTGGCGCAGGCAGGCGCGGACGTGACCTTCGTCGCGCGCGGGGCGCACTTGGCGGCGATGCGGGAGAACGGGCTCAAGGTGCTCGGTCCGCGCGGAGACATGCATATCAACCCGTGCAAGGCCACGGATGACCCGTCGCAGATCGGCGTGGTGGATGTGGTGCTGTTTTGCGTCAAGCTGTGGGATGTCGAGACAGCCGGCCTCACGATCAAGGGCTTGATCGGCCCCGACACCGCCGTGATCCCGCTGCAGAACGGAATCGATGCGGCCGAGCGGTTGACGCCCATCCTCGGGAAGAATGCGCTGATGGGCGGTGTCGCGCAGATCAGCGCGACGATCGACGGGCCCGGCGTGATCCGCCAGACCGGCACGTTCATGAAGATCGTGTTCGGCGAGTTGGACGGGCGCATGAGCGAGCGCGGCGCGGCGTTCGAAGCGATGTGCAAGAAAGCCGGCTTCGACGTGGCTTTCACCGATGCGATCGTCACCGCGCTGTGGGAGAAATTCGTGCTGCTGGCATCGAACAGCACCGTGGTCGCCCTGACCCGGCTGCCGTTCGGCAAGCTGCGCGAAGATCCGGAAGTCTTCGATCTGTTCAGCGTCTGTTTCGCCGAAACGATCGCGGTGGGTCGCGCGCTCGGCGTGAAGCTGCACCCCGAGATGCAGGCCCGCGCGGAGAAGGCGACGCGCAGTTTCCCCGCGAGCATGATGCCGTCCATGGCGATCGATCTGCTGCGCGGAAACAAGCTCGAACTGCCGTGGCTGGCGGGCAAAGTCGTGGCACTCGGCAAGGAACTGGGCGTGCCCACGCCCGCCTTCAACGTGATGTATGCGGCGCTCAAGCCCTACGCGAATGGCACACCGCAGTAACGGGTTTCGATTTCCCGGACATGCGGGCGGGCTGAGCTCTCGGTGCCCGGGATGACGCCTGCCAGCACGCAGGCGCGTCTTGGGCTCGGCGATGGGGCCGAGCTATTCGTCGGCATCGAAGACTATACCCCGCCCGGCTCGACGCCCGCGACGATGCTGCTGGTGCATGGTTTCGGCGAGTCGAGCGAGGCGTGGCGCGAATGGCTGCCGATCGTCGGCGCGGACTTCCGCGTCGTGCGTCCCGACGTGCGCGGATTCGGCCGCTCGGCACCCATGCCGAGCGATTTTCAGTGGTCGATGGCGCTCGTCGTCGACGATTTGAAGCGGGTCGTCGAACGCTTCGGCGGTGGAAGGCCCGTGCATCTGGTCGGCGCCAAGAGCGGCTCGTGGATGGCCATGAAGCTCGCCGCCGATCATCCGCATCTGATTCACACCCTGACCGTCATCGGCGGGGCGGTCAAGGGCGGCGACACCACCCGGTGGCGAGCCGATATCGAAGCCCAAGGCGTGGCCGCCTGGGCCGCAGCCAGCATGACAGGGCGTTTCGGGACGATGCTCTCGCCCGAGGCCGTCCGCTGGTGGATCGATCTGACCGCACTCACGCCGCTCAGCACCATGCAAAGCTATCTGCGTTGGGTGCCGACCGTGGACATCAGCGAGGATGTCGACCGCATCCGCTGTCCCACCCTGGTAATCGCCGCGGATGCCGGCAAGCTGCGCCCGTTGAGCGAGACGACTTCATGGCAAGCAAGAATCACCGATTCAGAGCTCGTCACGCTGCCTTGCGACGGCTGGCACATCGGTGGCGCCAAGCCGCGCGAGTGCGCCCGGCTGACGCATGACTTCCTCATGCGGCGCGGCAACTAGTGGTTTCGGCTGTCCGGTTCAGCGGGTGATGCACGGCGAACGCGTGCGCCCGACAGCGACTTTCGTCTGATCGTTACCCGTTGCGACGAACCCGGCGAGCCAGCCCCAGCAGCGGCACGAACCCCGCGAGCAGCAGCGCTGCGGTCCCCGGCAGGCTCACCACCGACGGTGTGCGTTGGTTGACGGTGATCAGTTCGGTAAGCGGGGGCATGTCGTAGACCATGTTGTCCAACGTGGCGAACATGAGGCTGCTCTGCCCGAAGGGCGCATCGTTCGGGATCATGAAGGAGAGGGTCACCAGGGTGCCTGGCCCGCCGGTCACCGGCGCGTTCGGGATGACATTGATGGTCACTTCGCCGGGTATCGTATCGTTGGCGGCGACGAACGAGGTGCCGAGCAGGCTGCCTACCGAGATTCCGGTATAGGTCAGTGACGCAGCCCCGAAGGTCACCAGCAGATCCGCGCCCTCGAAGTCGGTGAGCTGCTCGTCGCTCAGGCTGATGTTCAACGTCTCGCCGCGAAAACCACTGAACGTGCCTTGCAGCATGACGGGCAGCGCGAGCGCCGTGCCTCCCCAACCGCCAAGCATGGCCGCGAGCACGGCGGTACGGGTGTAGCGGGTGATCGGGGCAATAACCATGACATATTCCTCGAATGAAATTGGCGTGGCGATACGTCGATGCGAGTATGTGCCCATGATACATTAGGTACGCATCGCGAAGTATCGCTGCGTGTTCCCCATACGGGGAGCGCTGGTCCCGGTCCCGGTTACGGAGAGTCCCATGCTACGCCAGCCCCCCACCCTCGGTACGTCGGCGGCGCCCCCTTTCCGCCGCAAAGCGCTCTTCGAGGCGCTTGAATCCCGGCTGCTGCTCTCGGGTGATCCGGTGGTCAGCTTGACGAGCGATGCCGTGCTGCAGCTGCAAGGTACCGCCGGTGACGACCGCATCGTGGTCGAACAGGTGGCCGAAGCGCAGGACGGCGGTGCCGTGGTCGATGTCGCCATCGGCGAGCACACGTGGCGCTTCGGCAGCGCGACCACGGGCGTGAGCACGATCCGCGCCGAAGGCGGGGCGGGCGACGATGTGTTCGGCTTTGCAGGCGTCAAGATCGCCATCGAGGTGCTGGGCGGGGAGGGCGAGGACGCCCTGGCGGGTCCTGCGGTCGACAGCGAGTGGCGCATCGACGGCCTCAACAGCGGTCGCGTCGGCGCCATTGCGTTCGCCGACATCGAGCACCTCCTCGGTGCGGCCGACAACGAGGACACCTTCGTCTTTGCCATCGGCGGGCGTCTCGCCGGCATCGCCGATGGCGGTGCCGGCGGCTTCGACAGCATGGTCATCGAGGGCCTCGCCTACGGCGCTCTGAGAATGAGCACCAGCGGCCCGGACTCGGGCGTGATCATGCTCGACGAGGTGGCTTTCCGGTTTGCCGGCCTGGAGCCGATCACCATCGGCGGCACCGTTGCCGACGCGCAGATCGAGCTCACGTCGGCAGACGAGCACGCAAGGCTCGGCGACGGCACGCCGGGCGACGGCCTGCTGCGTTTCGAGAGCTTGAACGGCAGTTTCGAGACGACGAACTTCGCCGTACCGACCGGCTCGCTGACCATCCGGATGGGCGGCGGCGACGACACCATCGAGATCGCCTCGCTGGATGCCTTGTTCGCCGCGGCTCTCGTCATCGAGGGCGAAGGAGGCACGGACACCGCCACCATTACCGGCAGCCTCTCCCTGCCGGGCAAAGACTTCACGCTCAGCGCAGAGTCCATTCTCGTCTCGGCCGGGGCAACCATTTCGACTCGAACGCTGGCTGCCAGCGCCGATCCTGCGACGGGGGCCTCGACCGGCGGATCTGGCAGCATCACGCTGCGCGGCGAGGACGTCGAGGTCGCAGCGACCGCGCGTCTGCTCGCTCACGACAATCGCGCCGGCATCACCGGGCTGTCGACCGTGATCGACAGCGCGGACGACGACTGGACCCCGGATACGACCTACCGGCGGGTCGCCATGCGCGACACCTCGGGCAACGGCGACGGCATGGTGGCCGATATCACGGTGAGCACGGGCGGCGCGCTGACCGTCAGCGTCGTCGACGCCGGTTGGGGCTATGCGGTGGGCGATACCGTCACGTTCGAGGAGCCGACCGACGCGGCGTTCTTCAATGCCGGGCCGTTCGGCGATCCGCTCCCCACGGTGACGCTCTCGGTCACCCGTTGGGCGGGCAACATCCTGGTCGAGGCGAAGGAAGCCGAAGACCTCGTCATCGGCCTCGGCGGCGAAACCGCCGCGCCGACCATCGATGTCCGTGGCGCCACCCTGATCGGCGAGAACGTTGCCGTCGTCGTCGTGGCCGACACCGCAAACGCATCGAACGATCCGGTCGGGGCGTCCGTCGAGGATCTGGGCTTGGATGGTCTGTCGGGCTTCTTCGGGCTGGTCCTGAGCGAGGCGCGGGCCAAGGTCGACGTCACGGGCGAGTTCGCGCTGAGTTCGCCGGTCTTCGCCGGCACGTGGGAAGCCGGCAAGCGGCACGAGTCGGTCGCCGCCGCCACCACGACCGGGGCGGGCAGCGGCATGAAGGCGACGATCCACATCGACGACGACGGTGTCTTGACGATCGATGTGCCGAATCCAGGCCATGGGTATCTCGCCGGCGACACCATCACGTTCGAGGAGCCCGGCGAGTCCGACAATACCCTCACGGTCACGATCGCCAGCATCACGCCGACGCTGCTCACGGCCGACGGTGACGTCTATGTGCACGCGAACGCCAACGCCGAGGTCAACCTGTTGGTGATCGGCACGCGCTTCTCCGCGGCTGGTGGCTGGTCGGACGCGGAGGCGCGGGCGACGGTGGGCGACGGTGCCACCCTTACCGCGGGCGATGGCGTCTATGTCCGCTCGGTCGTCGGCAACACGGTCGAGATGCAATCGCGGGTGACCAGCAGCGCGGTGTCCCTCGGCCTGGGCGTGGGCATGCAGGAGACCGATGCGCAGACCTTCATCCATCGCGGGGCGGTCATACTGGCCCATGACCTCGTCGTGGCCACCAATGTCGAGAACAGCATGTCGGGCAACGTCACGCCGCTCGAATTGGCGAGCGGCGAGTCGGCGGGGCTTTCCGTGTCGGTCACGTCCACAGAGTCGGTAGCCACGACCTGGCTGGGCGCCGATGTCACCGTCACGGGCAGCATCGACGTCACCACCACCACGAGCGCGTCGCACGAGAACGCGGCCAGCGCAGAGCCCAAGAGTGCCCTCGGCTCGACCATCCAGGCCAAGCTGAAGAACGCCAAGACCGACAAGCGCAGCGGCTCCGAGACCTTCGAACCCTCGGCCGGCATCGCGGCCGCGATCGCGAACAACAAGTCCGAGGCATATGTCGCCAATGGCACGACGCTGCGAGCGGGCGGCGACATCAAGGTCGATGCCTCGGTCGAGAACGACGTCCGCGTCAGCGCCGCGAGCCAGGCCGAGAATGCGAACATCGGCATCAGCATCGCGCTCGCCTATGCCGAAATCACCAATACGGCCGACGCCTACATCGGCGATGCCGCGGATCTCGCCGCGGCCGGCGCGATCGACGTCACCGCCACCACCCGCGTACCGAGCCCGCTGCCCGACACGATCTGGGACATCATCGCGCCGGATGCCGACACCGGCGCGGGTGCGGTCTACGAACTGATCCTGTTCCTGTTCGACTTCGAGAGCATCCCGCAGAACATCGTCACCAGCTACGTGCGCTCGGGTGCCACCTCGGATACCGGCGAAGAAACCAGCGGCGACGGCAAGAAGAGCCAATTGCAGGCGGCGGGCAGTTTCACCATCCTGCAGTACGACAACAACGCACACGCCTGGATCGGCGCCAACGCGAAGATCAATCAAGGGCTCGCGCCAGGATCGGCGTATCTCTCATCGCAGCAGAAGGTGAGCGTCAACGCCGTCAACGAAATCACCACCATCAACATCGGGGGCATCTTCTCGTTCCCGAATCCGGCCGACATCCCCACCAGCGGCAAGGGCGCGCTCAATCCGCTCGGCAACACCGGCGCCAACGCCTTCGGCGGCACCTATGTGCACGTTGCCTACGATTCGTCTGCGATCGCCGAGATCCATTCGGGGGCGCAGGTACACGCCGAATCCGACGTGCGCGTCGATGCGGATTCCAAGCTTCTCGGCTTCATGCTGACCATGGCGGGCGGCTCGGCGAAGAAGGTCGGTGTCGAGGGCGCATTCGGCATGTTCCTGATCGACACCGAGACCATCGCGCAAGTGCACGACGGCGTGACGGTCAGCGCCGATGCGCTTGCGATCGAGGCGACCGACAACACACGCATCTACAACTTCGTCGGCGGCCTCATCTTCGGCGGCAGCTTCGGGGTCGGCTTCGCGATTGCGGTGAACGACATTGCGCGCGATACGCTCGCCCTCGTCGGCCGGCGCGACGATGAGACCACGGATCCGATCGCACCCCCGCTGCCGCTCGCGGCGGTCGACATCGATGTGGCCGGGCCCGTCACGCTGAACGCAGCCAACACCGGCCACGCTCACGCCTATGCGCTGGCTGCGGCGGTCGCCAAGGGCTCCAGCGAGTCCACCGGCTCGGGCTCGGGCACGCAGACCGACACCGGCAGCTCGCGCGCGGACAAGTCCGACCCGCTCGACGGCGTCGAACTGCCCGAAGTGTATGGCGACGCGGAGCCTGCCACCGAGGGCACAGACACCGAGACGGGCGAGACCACCCCGGTCCAGAACAACAGCGGCAACAACCAGGGCAAGACCAGCTTCGCTTTCGCGGGCGACGTCTCGGTGAACATGCTCGACGAGACCGCCAAGGCGTACATCGATGCTCCCGGCACCGTGAAGGCGACCGCGGGGACGGGGCTCGCGCTCACGGCAACCAACAGCATGACGGCCGTCGCCGCCGGCGGCGGCGTTGCCATCGCCAAGGGCGGCGACAGCAACACCTCGCTCGGCATCGCGGGCTCGGCCGCGGCGAACGTCGTGACCGGCTCGACGGAAGCGTATGTCAAAGGCGTAACGCTGACGGCGGCCGCAGTCGGGTTGTCGGCCGACCGCACCGGCCGGCTCATCGCCGTCGCCGCGGGCGGTGCAGGCGCGCCCCGGGAGAAGGGCATCGCGATCGCCGGTTCCGTGACGGTCAATCAGGTGGATCACGATACGCTCACCCGCCTGGAAGGCGTGGACGGCAGCGTGACCGGCGCGATCACGCTCAGTTCGACCGATGACACCAACATCGTGGCGGTGGCGGGGGCCATTGCGTACGGCGGGCGTGGCGGCTTCGGTGCCGCCGTGGCGTTCAACGAGATCACCAACACCATCGCCGCGACCCTGATCGGTGCGCATGCCTTGCACCACGGGGGCGCAGTGTCGCTGACGGCGACCGCCGATTCCGACATCGTGGCGGTGGCCGGTTCGCTGGGCGCGAGCAAGTCGATCGCCGGCGCCGGCACGGTTGCGGTCAACCTGATCTCGAACACCATCGAAGCGAAGATCGTCGGCGCCACCGACACCGAGACCTCGGCGGGCGCGCTGACCGTGCACGCCAAGGACGAGTCCGACATCTTCGCCCTTGCCGGTGCCTTCGCGGGCGGCAAGACGGCCGGCATCGGCGCTGCGCTGGCGTGGAACGACATCGACAACACCACGCGGGCGGCGATCGAAGGCTCCACGCTGCATGCCAGCGGTGCGGTCGTCGTCAAAGCCGAGTCCTTCGCCGACATCATCGCGATTTCGATCGGTGCGGCCGGCTCGAAGAACATCTCGTTGGCGGGCTCGCTCGGCTTCAACGACATCGGCAACACCACCGACGCTCACATCAGCGGCACGGGCAGCATCACCACGACCGGCGATGTTTCGGTCACGGCCGACGATGCCTCCAGCATCGTTGCGGTCACCGGCGGCGCCGCGGGCGGTCAGAAGGCCGCGATCGGTGCCGCATTCTCCTGGAACCGGCTGCACAACACCGCCTCCGCCTACATCGACCAGACCGGCGTCGTCACCACGGGAGGCGCGCTCACCGTGCGCGGCGCGACCGATCAGGTGCTCGTCGCTGTCGCGGTCGGTGGTGCCGGCGCGCAGCAGTTCTCGCTCGGGGGCTCGGTCAGCGTCAACCAGATCGCCAATTCCGCGACGGCCGAGATCAAGGGTGGCGCCATAGTAAGCGCCCGCGACGATGTCGGTGTGTTCGCGGCCGACAGTTCGACCCTCGTGGTGATTACGGGCGCCGGGGCAGGCGCACAGAAGGCCGCTGTCGGCGCCGCCATCGGCACCGCCAATGTCCACAACACCGTGCGCGCCCACGTTGCCGGATCGACGGTGACCTCGACGCTCGGCACCATCCGCGTGACGGCAGGGTTCACGCCGCCCGCATCGGCGGCCGATCTCGACGCCATCGATCTCGGCGAGGCCGGGATCACGATCCCCGACCCAGGCACGGTCACGGATCTGCTCGATACCGCGAAGGCTCAGGTCGTCAACGTGGCGGCCGCCGGCGCGGGCGCGCAGACCTTTGCCGGGGGCGCGGCGGTCGCCTTGACCTGGCTGCGCAACGTCGTCGAGGCGAAGGTCACCGATTCGACGCTCACCGCGTCCGGCGATATCGTCGTCGCCGCGACCGACGCATCCGAAATCGACAGCGGCGCGGGTGCCGGTGCGGGTGCCAGCAGCGTAGCGGCCGGTGTCGCGCTCTCTCTCAACTACATCGGCGGCGATCCGGATGCGCCGGCGTCCACGGACTATGCCCAAGTGCGCGCCGTGGTGGAGGGCTCGAGCGTCGTCTCCCTCCTGGGCTCGGTGGAGGTTTCGACACAGTTCGATCCGCGCATCATCAATCTCACGCTGGGCGGCGCGGGTTCGGCCAACTTCGCCGGCAGCGGGTCGATCTCCGTCAACTTCATCCGTGCCGTGGTGGACGCGCACATCACGGACAGCGCCAATACGAGCGCGAACGATTCGGTCCGTGTCACGGCGACGACCACGCCGGTGATGATCATCGTCGCCGGCAATGGCGGCGGTTCCGGCAGCATCGCGGGCGCAGCCTCGTCGGCCACCAACGACATTCTCATCGACCTCGATGCCAAGGTGGAGCGCTCGACAGTGGCGGCCACCACGGGCGATGTGAACGTGATCGCCACGGTCGCGCGGCCGAGCACGCTGCCGAACTTCGAAGTGGACGAAGCGATCGATGCGCAGATCTGGTCGTTCGCCGTCAGCGGCTCGGGCGCCGGCACCGCCTCGCTTGCCGGCTCGCTCGCGCTCAACTGGCTGCGCATCGACGTCGACGCGCATGTCAGCGGCGGTTCGGTGACTGCCAATGCCGGCGATGTCGTGGTGCGCGCCACCGACAACTCCCGCATCAATGCGCTGGCCGGTGCGGGCACCGGGGCGGGCTCGCTCGCTTTCGGCGCAGCCGTCGCCTGGAACTACATCGGGGGCGATCCGAGCGACCTCCTCTCGGCCAATCGCAACACGATCGAGGCCTACATCTCCGGTGCCACCGTCACGGCCGACACCGTCACCGTCGAGGCGACATCGGCCTCGCAGGTCAACACCGCCAGCATCGCGGGACAGGGCGCGGGTTCCTTCGCGCTCGGCGGCTCGTTGTCGAACAACTTCATCCACAAGACCCTGGACGCGCGCATCAGCGGCGGCGCCCAGGTCACCGCAGACCTGGGCATCGATCTGCGAGCGACCGACGACTCCATCATCTACGCCTTCACCGGCCAAGGTTCCGTGGGCGGCACGGCGGGAATCGGCGCCGCGGTCGCGATCAACGACATCCAGAACAACGTGCGGGCGCGCATCCAGGGCGGCGCGACGGCGACCTCGCTGGGCGCCGGCGTCGCGTTGTTCGCTCACGCCGACAGCGAGGTTCGCAGCGGATCCGTCGGTCTCGCCGGCGGCGGCACGGCGGCGCTCGCGGGCTCCGCGGTCGCGAATCTGATCGAGAACACCGTCGAGGCCTACATCGACGGTTCCACCGTCACGGCCGACGGCAACATCACCGTGGTCGCCTTGACCGAGACCTTCATCGATACCGGTGCGGGCACCGTGTCCGCGAGCCTCGCCTACGGCATCGGCGGCAGCGCGGTGGTCGACAAACTCGCCAATACCACGCGCGCCTACGTTGCCGATGCGGCGATCGTCGCGCGCGGCAATCGCGGCACGTCCGACGTGTATCAGTGGAACGAGACGACCGGTGCGCGTTCGCTCGAAGCGATCCGCGGGCTGGCGGTGATCGCGTCCGCGAAAGAGCGAATCTTCGACGTCGGGGTCACGGCCGGGATCACCCCGCCGACCGGCGGCGCCAACGTCGGCGTCGGCGTGAACGTGATGGTCAACCTCGTCAGCGACACCACCGAGGCCTACATCGTCGACTCGCAGGTCAACACCTCGGCGGACCGCGGCGAGCGCGTGATCGTGCGCGCCCATCAGGCGACGGAGATCACCAGCGGCGGCGGCTCGCTCGCCGTCGGCGACGGCGGCATCGGCGCAGCCGTGGACGTCGCCATCATCGACAACACGACACGGGCGTTCGTCGACGACACCGATCTTCTGAATCGAACCACGATCTGGGCGGCCGGCGGCGTCGAGGTCAGCGCCTACACTCGCGAGATCGTCACTTCGGCCACGGCCGGGATCGGCATCGGCACCTATGCCGGCATCGCCGGCGGCGTCTCCGTGGTCACCTCGACGTCGTCGACACTCGCCTACATCGACGAGTCGGACGTCAACAGCGGCGGCGCCTTGACCGTGCGCGCTCACGACCAGGTGGAACTCGATCTCGGCGCCGGCACCCTCGGCGGCTCGGTCGGTGTCGGCGCCGGCGGCGCGATTGCCGTCGGGTTGATCGACAACACGACCGATGCCTTCATTCGCGCCTCGGTCGTCAATGCTTCGGGCACGACCACCGTGCGCGCGGAAAGCGATGTCGACATCCTGGGGATTGCCGTCACTGGCGGCGTGGGTGGCGCCGTCGGCATTGCCGGCGCGGTCGCGATCGTCGATATCGACTCCTCCACCCGTGCCTGGATTGGTCGCGGAATCGGAGACGATGCCGGCTCGCGCAATGCGGCGGTGAATCAGGACACCTCCTTCGACTCGTCCACGCAGGACGTGCTGGTGCAGGCCGACGAGCGGATCGAAGTGGTCGATGGTCTGGGCGCGCTGGCGCTCAGTGCCGGGGTCGGCGCGGGCGCCTCGGTCGATCTCGTCACGGTACGCACTGCGGTCAACGCCTACATAGGCGACGCGACGGCGGTCTCCGCCGGGCGCGACGTGAAGGTCGAGGCCACGGCATTCAAGGACATCGAGTCGAAGGTGGTCGCCTTCGGCGGGGGGCTCGGCGTGGGCGTGAGTGGCGCCATCTCGTTGATCAGCGTGGGCACCGGCCTGGACGAGGAGGGCTTGAGCGAGGTGCGTCCGGCGCAGAACATGGTCAACGATACGATCTCCCCGGACGGCGATCTGGGCATCGCGAATGCGATGGGGACGGCCGGCACGTTCTCGATGACGAACGCGCAAGGCGGTACGACGACCTACCGCTCGAATGCGTCGTCGCGCGCAGTCACCGGGGCCAGCCGCTCGGTGGATGTGAACGACGCGCTGACGTCCGACCTTGCCAGTGCGGACACCCAGGCCTATATCGGCGCCAATGCGATCGTCACCGCCGGGCGCGATCTGCGCGTCGCCGCGACCGAGACCGTGAACATCGATATCGACGTCGGCCAAGGCGCGCTCGGCATCCTGAGCGTGGGCGGGTCGGTCGGCATCGTCACGATCGGTTCGGCCACGCAGGCTTATGTCGACGAGGAAGCGGTGCTGTCCGCCGTCGGTGCGCTGACGGTCGCCGCGACCGCCACGAATACGGCCAGCATCCTTGCTGCCGCTGGCAATGCCGGGCTCGTCGGGCTCGGGGCGCAGGTGGCGATCATCAATGACAGCAGCGTGCAGAAGGCCTGGCTCGGCGAGGAAGTGGTCGTGTCGCGGGCCGGTGCCCTCACCGTGCGCGCCACCGGCACGCTCAACCACGATGCACTCGCCGCGGGCGGCCAGCTCGGTCTGGTTGCGGCCGGCGCGGCGATCGCGTCCATCGAGAGCAGCGGCGAGGTTTCAGCCGCCATCGGCGACGATGCGCATATCGGCGATCAGGTCGGCGGCAGCGTCGCCAGCATCACGGTGTCTGCCGACGCCGAGCACATCTTGCGCGCCGAGGCTTACGCGGTCGCTGCGGGTGTGCTCGCGGGCGGATTCAATGAATCCACGGCCACGGCCACGCCCGCGGTCAGCGCCACGATCGGGTTGGGCGCCGTGCTCACCGCGACCGGCACGATCGATGTGGCCGCGGTATCGCGCCTGGACGCCGAGGCCGAAACCTTCGGCGTGAGCGTCGGCGGCGCGACCGCGGGCGCCTCCTTTGCCGAGGCCACCATCGCGCCCGATGTCGATGTGTTGATCGCCGACAGCGCGGCCCTGCTGGCGGGCGGCGCCATCGTCGTTCAAATTCGGCACAACATGACGACCGGCGGCAGCAAGCTCGAGCGTACGCGCAGCGGCGTCCGGCTCGAATACGGGGCGCGCGCTCTGGCTGAAGCTTCCGGCGGCGGTATTCTTTCCGGCAACGGCGCGGTGTCCGAGGCGCAGTCCGAGGCGAACCTCACGCTGGCTATCGGCGACGCGACCCGCCTGGAATCGAACGACGACGACGTGCGGCTGCGCTTGCGCGCCTACAACGACGCCGACACCGCTGCCGACAGCACCACGATCGGCGGGGTGAGCGTCGACGTGGTCGAAGCGCGCAGCGAGGCGACGGCGACCAACACACTCACGATAGCAACCGCCCACATCACGGGCAACAACGTCTACGTCACCGTTCAGTCGATGATCGACGCGGATGCCGCCGCCGAGGCCGGTGGTGCCGGGGTGATCGCCGATATCTCCGCAGGCGACGCGGAAGTGGAGGTGGTCGATGCGACCAGCGCCACCATCGCGGGACGTCTCGCGGCTGCCTTGCTGCTGGAAGTGGATGTCAGCACGGCGGTCACGGGCGATGCGACCGCGCAAGTGGACACCGGCGGCGTGGGCGCGGACGCCGACACCGACGCGACGATGACGGTCACGGTGGCGCCTTCGGTGACGCTTTCGAGAGGCGCCTTCCTGGAAGGCGACAACGTCGACGTGCTCGCGCGGGTGATTCGCATCGACGTCGGCGCGGATGCCGATTCGGAGGCGAACGTGGTCGGCGCCGACACCGACGCGACGGCTGCGACGACGACGACTTCCAGCGCCACCGTCACATTGCTCGACGGCGCGACCGTGTTGGGCGAAACCGATGTCGAACTCGGCGCACGCCAGACCGGGCTCGCCACGGCTGCGACCTCGCTGGCTGAAACCAACGGACTGGGGGGCGATTCCGACCCGACGTCGACGACGGCCCTCACGACGACCACCAAGGTGCAGGCAGACATCGGCTCCGAAGTTCGCACGCGAGCGTTGCGCGTGGATGCCAGCGCGCCCAGCGTTCCTGGCTATACGGCGACGGCCACGATCGACGGCGCGGTCTTCGACAGCGGCGACGAGACCGAGATACGCAGTCTCACCCTCGATCGCCGCATCGTGTTCGGCGGCCGCATCGTGCTGCTCGGGCCGCAGAGCCCGTTGCTCGTCATCGACGAGAACGGCTTCATCGAACAGAACGTCGGTGTCACCGCGAGCCGCATCGGCGACGAGATCGTCGTGCAGGACATCCGCAACCAGGGGGGCGCTTCGGCAGGGACCATCCTCTTCTCCATCCCGGCCTCGACGCTCGACAGCCTCTCGGCCGCCCAGGCTGCCAACCTCGGCTATGGCACGGTCTCGGCGATCGCCCGCATCACGGGCGAGCCCGTCTACGAGTTCCGCACGGCGTTCGATCGAGTGACCGTCGTCAACCGTTCCGATCTCGATCTGCGCCTCAACGACATCGACGTGCTCAATCCGACAGGCACGTTCACGCAGAACATCTCGGTGCTCGTTTCCGACACCAGCGGATTCCACCCGACGACGGCGACGAACCCCGGTCGCTCGACCGTGCTGATCGAGAATACCGGTGCCGCCGATCTGATCCTGGCGGGAAGCGTCGCGAATCCCTTCGGTACGAGCACATTGCGCGCGATGAACGGCAGCGTCGTCAGCGCCGGTGCCGACGTGCTGATCGGCGGCGATGAAGTCACGCTCGGCGCAACGCAGGGAGTCATCGGCGCGCTCGGCGCCCCCTTGCGCGTGGACACGAATCTGCTCGCAGCCGAGGCGACCGGCGCCGTGCATCTCGCGGAGGTGAGCGGCGACACGCGCGTGAAGGGCATCCACTCCCAGAGCGGGCCGGTACGGCTCGTGACGCCCGGATCGATCCTCGACGGCAATCCTGGCGCCGGGCCCGACATCTCGGCGCCGGATATCGAACTGATCGCCATCACGGGCGCAATCGGAACGACGGCCGATGCGCTCGAGATCGACGTGTCGGGCAACAGCCTGACGGCTTCGGCGCTGGGCAGCATCGACGTGATCGACGTGAACGGCAGCCTCGGGGTGGCGACCGTCATATCGGCGACGGGCGGCGTGCGGCTCGCGACACGCGACCACGAGAGCGCCGGACAAGACATCGTGCTCGGTGCGACGAGTCAGGTGCGGGCGGCGAACGGCAGTGTCGCGCTGCTCGCCGGAGACGATCTGCTGCTCGCGGCCGGGAGTCGGGTCGAGGCGGGCGCTGCGATCGCCCTGCAGGTCGACGCCGGCTCGACGGGGCCGCTGGTGCCTACCGTCGCTCAACTGCATGGCGTGTTGCGCGCCCCCCTCGTGGCTTTCGTCGGCAGTGCCGACGACGACGCAGTGACGATGCCGGCCGTGGCGCTCGGTGCTCTGACGACCTTCGATCTCGGCGGCGGCGACGACACGCTGCTCGTCGGCAGCACGGCGTCATCGGTGGCCGGAACGCTCGACGGCGTGCGGGCCGGCGTGACGGTTTTCGGGGGCAGCGGGCTCGACCGCGTGGTCCTCGACGATCGCGCCGACACCCGCCCCAATAACGGCGTGGTGTCGGCAAGTGCCGTCAGCGGCCTGGGCATGGCATCCGCCGTCGTGTTCGAAGGTGTCGATGAACTCACGATCTTGCTCGGTTCCGGCGCGGACACGGTGACGATCGACAGCACGGCGGCCGCGACCGAGACGATCCTCGATCTCGGCGATGGCGACGATACGGTCTTCGCCGGAGGCACGACCACGGTCGACGGTGTCGCCGGCCTCGTGCGGCTCAGCGCGGGCACGGGCAACGATCGGCTGCAGGTTGCGGATGGCACCGATTCGAGCGGCAACCGTGGCGTGCTCACGGATGTCTCGCTCACCGGTCTGGGCATGGGCAGCGCCGATCCGATGACCGTGAATCCGACGCGAGGGCTGGTCTACGGCGGCTTCGAAAGGCTGGACATCCATCTGGGCAGCGGCGATGACTCGTTCGAGGTGACCGGTATCGCCGAAGGCACGGCGACGACGTTACGCGGCAACTTGGGCGCCGACCGCTTCGATGTCGGCACGCGACTGGCCGACGTGCGCGCGCCGCTGCTCGTCATCGGCGGCGGTCAGGCGAACGACGAAGTGGTGGTCACCACGGCTTCGGCCGAGTTCCTGACGCTCGACCGGACGCCCGCCGGGCGCGCCGTGCTCGACGGGCCGGGCATCAGCGGCTCGATCGAACTGGAGCTCGTGCAGCGCTTGGGCTTGGTGCTGAGCGACGACAGCGACACCCTCACGGTCAACGCGACCAGCGCCCGACTCGACATCCGCGGCGGGGGCGGCGGCGATGCGCTCACGCTGCTCGCCACTTCGCACGAGGCGAGCGTCGATGCCGGCGAAGGCGCCGACGTCATCGTGCTGGGCGCCATCGGCGCGCCGATCTTCGTGAACGCCGGTGCGGACGCCGACACGCTCACGGTCGACCGGTTTTCGACGACCGCCGCGATGGATGCCAGCCTGGCAGGCGACGGTGACGCCGGCATGATCACTGGCATGACCGCCGCGCCGATCTTTTTCGCGGGACTCGAAGATCTCGTGCTGCGCCTGGGCAGCGGCAACGACGCGTTCTCGTTTGCCCATGCGCTGGCGACCCGCACGCATCTGGACACCGGCGAGGGCAGCGATGCCGTGCGCGTCGTTGCGCTCGGCGACGGTCAGACGATCGTCGCCACCGGCGCGGGCGAGGATACGGTCAGCGCAGTGATCACGGGCGTGCCGGCTACCGACATGTTCGCCGCACTCGCGCTCGGTGCGGGCGTCGAGACCTTGATCGTCGACAACACCGGCAACACGGGCATCCCGATCGAATGGACGTTGCGCAACGGCGTGCAGCTCGACGCATCGGTCGCCGGCGCGGCCTCCATCGGCGTCATCGGCACGGCCGGCGCGGGCATCACGAACATACTCGCCGGCGGCAAAGGCGACACGCTGAACATCGTCAGCGAGAGCGGCAGCGATGTCTCGGGTGCGATCGACGGCAATCGCGTCGAATTGGCGACCGGTGCCGCCGTGCTGGTGCCCTCGCAGGCGACCACCCTGCGCAACTACGGCACGGCGATCGGTTTCGATGGTCTGACGACCTCGACCTCTCTGTACGAGGAAGATCGTTACCGCATCACCGGTCAGCTGGAGCCTGTTCAGGCGCAGAGCCCTTCGCTGGCGGTCGCGGGCGGCGCGGTCACGTTGAACCGTCCGGATGGCGCCGGCTTCGCCCTCTACTCGTTGCGCCTGCGGGCCGACGGCAGTGGTGTGCGCAGCGTCACGTTCTCAGGCACACCGCTCAATGGCGGCCCGGCGGTCGAGCAGGAGGTCAAGATTCTCGCCGGCACGGGCTTTCAGACCGTCCAGTTCGATGCCGCGCGCTTCGGCGCACTGCGCTCGGTGACGTGGACCCCGAACGGGACGATCGCCGACGATATCGTGCTGGAGACGCTCTTTCCCGCGGGGGTGCAGGCGACGCCCGCCCCGATCGTGCCGCGCTTCCTCATCGATGAGAGCGTCACGTTCGATACCAGCTCGGGCCAGTTGCTCAGCGGGCGCGTCTGGATCGATTCGAACCGTGACGGGGTCTACGAGAACAGCATCAACGGCGCGGCTGCAGGCACGGCGTTCGCCGCCACCGGGCTCTCGACTGCGGTGACCAACGGCGTGCGCGAGTTCCGTTTCGCGGGCGATCTCCTCTTCGCCGGCAGTGTGACGATCACGGCCCAGGGCCTCAACGCACTTTCCCTGTATGTGGCCAACGACCTCGATCTCGGCAATGCGATCGTGGATGTCTCCGCAACCAACGCGCGCTCTGGTGCTGGCGGCGGAGGCAGTGGTCGCGGCGGGCTGACGACGTTGAATGGCGGCGACGGCGGCGATGGCGGCGATGGCGGCTTCGGCGGCAGCCGAGGCTCGGCCGGCATCGGCAGCGACGGCGAGGGCGGCACCGGCGGCAATGGCGGCTTCGGCGCCGACGGCGGCAACGGTGTGACCGGGGGTGCCGGCGACCCGGGTATTCGCGGCGGCGACGGCGTC
>LNFM01002036.1_pt1 | contig 43604 bp, 44 predicted proteins | sample 596031 | NCBI WGS metagenome assembly LNFM01 (sample SAMN04254537, study PRJNA301005) | activated carbon metagenome | isolation source: dual media filters at the Ann Arbor, Michigan drinking water treatment plant | place: USA: Ann Arbor
TTGCTCTGTATATCTGCTCTTCTTCATTTCGCCACTCCTAAAAGTGGACTTTATTTCAATTTAGATTGGTAGCGCAAGTGGGGAGCAGGTCAGGTTGATACCCCACATTGGTGAAATCACAACTGAGCAGCAAGGTTGGAAACGCATGTTTTATGTGAATCCATCTAAGGCCCTTAGTTAAAATAACATTCACAAGGACTGTTGAGGTAAAAAATGAGGCTGACAGTGTTTGACTGTCAGCCTCATTGATTTTTATGATGCGTATCGAAAGCTTATGAAAGTTGTGTGGATGGTGTTTATCACTGATACAAACATCGACTAATCAAACTTGAGCACCCGCTGAATACTAAGCAACTCAGTATGTGGGTCTTCATAATCCTCGTATTGCTTCCCCTGCGTACGTGCATACCAGTAACGGCTATTCCAAGCATCACCTTCTATCTTATGTAGCACCGCATGTATCCAATTAGCCGTAGGGTCTGAGTAGTCTTGCGCAATGCGGTGTGCGCCATCCCAATCCTGCGCAAGCGCCAGTTTAACGGCCTCGAGTAAGTGCTGGGCGTTTGCTGCCATCTTACCTTGGGTACTCGATACTACCTTTTTGAATAAACTCAATTTTGTATCCATCTGGGTCTTCAATAAATGCGATGACGATGGTGCCATGCTTCATAGGACCTGCCTCGCGGATGACTTTGCCGCCCTTAGCTTTGACCATTTCACAGGCCTGATAGGCGTCATCGACTTCAATCGCCATATGCCCATAAGCGCCACCCATTTCATAACTGGTTTTACCGTAGTTGTAGGTCAGTTCCAAGACCGTGTTGTCATACTCATTGCCATACCCTACAAAGGCTAAGGTAAACTCGCCATCCGGATAATCACTGGTCCGAAGCAATTTCATACCCAGCACATCGGTATAAAACTGAATAGAACGCGCTAAGTCGCCAACGCGCAACATGGTGTGTAACACTCTCATTCTGATCTCCTAATAACATTTAATTTTTTATATTTTTCTAATAGCTGCGCCTTGCTTTCGACAACTTTAGGGTTAAGTGGAATGCAATCTATCGGGCAGACTTCTACGCACTGTGGTTTGTCAAAATGGCCCACACACTCGGTACACAAATCAGGGTTAATTTCATAGATATCTTGCCCTTGATAAATAGCCTCGTTTGGGCAGACAGGCTCACACACGTCGCAGTTGATACACTCATCTGTAATCATTAATGCCATATGGGTTTACTTACCTATTCAATCTCTAATTTCTTCAAAATTGCAGTTTCTACCGCGGGAGATACGAACTGATGCACATCCCCGCCTAACCGCGCTACTTCGCGCACCAAACTGGATGACACAAACATATATTGTTCTGCAGGTGTCAGAAACAAGGTCTCTAATTTAGGATAGAGCTTGCGGTTCATGCCCGCCAGCTGAAATTCGTATTCAAAATCACTGGCCGCACGCAAGCCTCGAATCACCATTTGGGCACCCTGTTCCTGCACAAACTGCATCAACAACCCATCAAACCCCATGACGCGAATATTCTTTGCACTAAACACTAACTTCGCCAACGCAACCCGTTCTTCCAGCGTGAACAATGTAGATTTGCTGGTACTACCAGCGACGGCCACAATCACCTCATCAAACAAATCGGCAGCGCGGCGCACAATATCTTCATGTCCCAATGTAATTGGATCAAAGGTACCTGGGTAAACAGCGATTCTGTTTTTGCTCATCACAAGGCCTATATGGATTGATATTTCAATAAATGATAATACACATTTCCTGCTTTGCTTTGTTTAAATACCTGCCAATGCTCGGTGGGTAAAATTGCATGTTCAGCTTCTGCATACACCACACCACCTGGTGCGAGATGTTGACCCAATATGGGCAAAATTTTCGCCATCCAGCCTTTATCATAAGGAGGGTCGCAAAAAATGACATCGAATAAGATTTGTGATTGTTCTAAATATTGCAGAGCGTCTTGTTGTACTAATGTGGCGTGCTCGGCTTGAAGTAGCGATTTGTTCTGTTGCAGGCTTTGGAAAGCCGTACGCGCAGATTCCACCATCGTTACGCTACGCGCATTTCGTGAAAGTGCCTCAAAGCCAAATGCACCGGTGCCCGCAAATAAATCCAAGCAGGCTTTACCCGTCATATCTTGGCCAAGCCAATTAAATACAGTTTGCCGGACGCGCTCAGGAGTCGGTCGTAAACCTTCGGCATCGGGAAACTTGAGCAACCGACTACGCCAGACGCCCGCATTAATGCGAACTTGGTTCTGCGACTGCTTAGATTTGGCTTGAGTTTGTTTCAAAGAGTTTGACGCCTAGACAAAAGACGCTAGCTTAACCAATCCGCGTTCTATTGTCATGTGCTGGCCGCACATGAGCACAGCCAGTATTGATTGTGACTACTCTTGTGCGCCAACAACCACTGTAGCAAAATTGGCTTGCTTCACTCTGCGTTGGTAGGCATCTTTAATTTGCTGTGTGGTCACCTTAGCAATATTTGTATTGAACTCATTCAGATAGGTCAGTGGCAATTCGTAGAACCCTATCACACTGATGTAATCCAAAATTTTGCTGTTGCTATCAATACGCATAGGGAATCCACCAATCAAGTTGGATTTTGCGGCCTTTAATTCTTTTTCAGTAACGCCACCCTCAATAAACTTCTGCACCGTGGCATTCACTAGTTTAAGTGCGTCATTCGCTTGTTCTTTTTTGGTTTGCAAACCAATCTGGAAAGGTCCTGCTTCTGCCATTGGCATAAAGTAGCTATAAACGCTATATACCAAACCACGCTTTTCACGTACCTCTTCGGTTAACCGAGAAACAAACCCCCCACCGCCAAGAATATAATTACCGACATACAACGGAAAGTAGTCAACATCACCACGCTTGATGCCGGGCTGGCCTAACAATATATGCGCTTGGCTAGCTGGATGCTGAACGCTTTGTAGGTTAGGAGCAGCAAGTGGCGATACGGCTGGCAACTTGGCCACAGCAGGCCCTTGCGGTAAACCAGCGCTCATCGTCTCAGCAATTTCACGGGCTTGTGCAGAGGTCATATCTCCAATCAAAGCAATCACCGCGCTTTTAGCCGTGTAATGGGTTTGATAAAACTTGCGCAAATCACTCGTTTGCATGGCATTCACTGCATCCACTTCACCATCTTCAGCAAGACTATAGGGATGATTGCCGTACAAGGCACGCATGAACAACTTGCCGGAAATGCTTTCCGGTTGTGTAGCAGACTCTTGAAGACCTGAGACAATCCTGCCTTTCTCACGAGCTAACACTGCCTCCGGGAAGTCTGGCTTATGCAACACTTTGTTGAAGGTGCTTAATGCTTTTGTTTGCTCACTGGTCAGCGTACGTAACTTGAATCCTGCTCGATCTAAATCAAACTCACCACCAAATACGGCGCCGATATCAGCAAACTCATTAGTCAGTACCTCTTCATCCATACCGGCTGCCCCTAAGGTCATCATATAGCGCGTTACCCCGGCGAGCCCAGAGGTGGCTTGCGTATCACGCGCACTGCCTGCCGGAAAATTAATACTCACATCGATAATCGGCAAGTCATGGTTTTCTACAAAATAGACGCGCGTGCCGCTGGCAGTTTGCCAATGTTGAATATCAAGCCCAGCTTGTGCGCTCAAACTCATCAGCGCGAAAGAAAAAACAACCAATACATTTTTAAACAACATTCAAATTACCTCTAAATATGCAAGCGCAATACCCATCGGTGCGCGTTAAATTTTGTGCGAATTATCTAAAACTAGTGAACGTGCGGTTTACCTTGCGGTTTCGCATTCGGGTCAATTGGCTGTGGATCTAACGTGACTACTGTCATGTTGTCTGGATGCAAATACTTTTTGGCCACCGCTTGAATTTGCTCAGAGGTCACTGTTTTGAGTTTCTCTGGATACTCTTTAATCAGCATCCATGGATAACCCATGGTTTCTAATTGCCCAAGCTGCATGGCTTGATAAAACACAGAATCACGTTGATAGATATCAGCAGCAATCACGGCCGCTTTTACTCGGTCAAGTTCTTTCTGTGTCACGCCATTCGTCTTGATTAACTCAATCTGTGCCATCAACGCAGTTTCCAGTTCTGCTACAGTTTTTCCTTCAGAAGGCGTACCGACTAGTTCAAACAATGAATGTTGACCACGCGATGTCGTATCGTAACCAGCACCCACATCTAACGCCAATGACGTTTCTCTCACCAGCTTTTGGTTGAGTCGTGCAGAATCATTACCGCTCAATACGCCCGCCAGCACTTCTAGCGCATAGGGTTCCCAAGCAAGATCCGATTGCACAGGCTGAAAGGTGAGCGGTGGCGTATGAAAGCCCATCGCCAAATAAGGCAACTTACCTGGTGCTTTCACCACAGCTCGGCGTGGCCCCAATTGTGCCGGTTCGACTTGCGGTTTACGCGGCGGCAAGTTACGCGCCTTAATCGGCCCAAAGTACTGTTTGGCAAGGGAAAGTACCTCTTGCGCTTTTACATCGCCCACCACCACCAAGGTTGCATTATTGGGTGCGTACCAGTTGCGATACCACTCGCGGGCATCCTCCGCCGTCATGTTCTCCAAATCATTCATGTGGCCAACGACTGGTCGTCCGTAAGGATGTGCCCTGAAAGCAATTGCTTGAAACTGTTCATTGACTTTGGATTGTGGTTTATCTTCGGTGCGCCATCTGCGCTCTTCCATCACTACTTTAATCTCTTTGGCAAACTCTTCATCTGTAATTTGCAGATTTTGCATACGATCGGCTTCTAAACGCATAGAGAGTGGTAAGTTAGATTTTTCCAGTTGCTGGTAATAACAAGTGTAGTCCATGCCGGTAAATGCATTTTCTTTACCCCCAGCAGCCGCAATCATGCGGGAGAACTGTCCGGCAGGCACCTTCTTGGTCCCTTTAAACATCATGTGCTCAAGCACATGCGCCACACCCGTTTTACCGTTTACTTCGTCTAATGCGCCTGCTCGATACCATACTTGAGAAACCACCACAGGTGCACGATGATCTTCTTGCACAATCACTTTCATGCCATTGCTTAATTTAAACTCTTGGATTTCAGCTTGCGAAATAAGCGGGATAACAGCCAAACAAATGAATAACCAACGATACATATTCAACACAATCTCTTTCTTAATCTCTAAATAAACTTAGATATATGCAAATTCACGATGTAGTAATGACAAATAGACGTCTGCTTTAGTTCGCCAGCATCTACTTACCCGTTCAGCAACTACCTGTATAAATCACATTGCGCATAGCGTGTGCACAAGTTTACGACTAAAATACTGATTAAATCTATTTTTAAGTGCACCATGTTTAATATTTTCAAGAAAAAGCCAGACGCTGATCAAGATAAAGAGCAGAAGGCAGAAGCGCTCGCCAATTCTGCGGTAACCTCAGAGCTAGCAGAATCAGCAAATGAGACACTAAGCTTTACACAACGCCTTAAACAAGGTTTAGCAAAAACGCGTCAGCAATTAAGTGGTCAGCTTAATAGTTTGTTTGGTGGCGGCAAAATTGATGATGAAACTTACGAAGAACTGGAAACAATTTTACTCACCTCAGACATTGGCGTCAGTGCCACTGAAAAGCTACTCAATCAACTTAAAAAACGCGTTGCGCGCGAGCAGTTGGATGACACCTCTGCGCTAAAAGGTGCACTTAAAACAGAGCTTTTAACAGCTTTGCAACCATTAGAAACACCTTTAAACATTGGCGCCCACAAACCGTTTGTCATCATGCTGGCAGGTGTGAATGGAGCAGGTAAAACCACCACCATAGGCAAACTCGCCAAACGATTCCAAAGTGAAGGTCATAGTGTGCTCATTGCCGCAGGCGATACATTCCGTGCTGCAGCACGTGAGCAACTTCAAGTTTGGGGCGAGCGTAATAATGTACACGTGATTGCTTCTGAGGGTGGCGACCCTGCCGCAGTGATTTTTGATGCTGTTAACTCTGCCATTGCGAAAAATATCGACATCGTGATTGCCGATACTGCTGGCCGCTTACCCACACAGATGCACTTAATGGATGAGATTAAAAAAGTGCAACGCGTGATTGCCAAAGCCTGCCCCGGCGCACCCCATGAGATTTTACTGGTATTGGATGCCAATACCGGCCAAAACGCGGTGAGTCAAGTAAAGGCCTTTGATGATGCGTTGGGCGTGACCGGCCTAGTGTTGAGTAAACTAGATGGCACAGCAAAGGGTGGCGTCATTGCTGCCATTGCGGAGGCTAGGCCAATTTCGGTGCGGTTTATAGGCATTGGTGAGGCCATTGATGATTTAAGGCCGTTTAGCGCACAAGCATTTGTGAATGCCTTGTTTGACGATGAGTCTTAATCTACCTGAGCCTCTAGGTCATACAATGCAATTGGTTATAATGTGTTTTACGTCTATCTCTGAGCATACCCATCATGATTGTGTTTGACCAAGTGACTAAACGCTACCCAAGCAGTGGCGACATTCTGCAGCAGGTCAGCTTTACCATCAACGAAGGTGACATGGTATTTGTCACCGGTCATTCCGGTGCCGGTAAAAGCACCTTGCTTAAATTGATTGCTGCGATAGAGCGCCCCACCCATGGCACTGTACTCATCAATCAGCAAAACGTGAGCAAAATCAGTAACGCAGCATTGCCTTACCTGCGTCGAAAATTTGGTCTGATTTTTCAAGACCACAAATTACTGTATGACAGAAACTGTTTTCATAATGTCGCACTGCCGCTCAGTATCAATGGCATCACGGGTGATGAAGCCGCTAAACGAGTTCGAGCGGCTTTAGACAAAGTAGGCTTGCTACATAAAGAAAAAGCCATGCCCATTACACTCTCAGGCGGAGAACAACAGCGTCTGGCCATAGCGCGCGCTGTCGTGAGCCGCCCTGCCATTTTAATTGCTGACGAACCCACCGGTAACTTAGATACCACCTACGCTGCTGACATCATGCAGCTGTTCCAAGCGTTTAATCAAGTAGGGGTTACTGTAATAATAGCCATGCATGATACTGCTAGCGTCCAACATACCAAGTATCAAACACTCCATTTAGACAAGGGCCGCTTAACCGCGCAGATGCAACATGCACAAATGGCTTAATCAACATATTCAAGCGGCTTCTGTCGTGCTCCATCGTCTACGTCAGCAGCTAATAAGCACCATACTCATCATGACTGTCATTGGTGTCACACTTGCTATCCCCAGCCTCATCTACGTCATACTGCAAAATGCAAATGCACTCATCATGGATGTCAAAAAAGATGCAAAGATGAGCATATTCTTACAGCAAAATGCTAACCAAACGACCATAGACGCAATTAAAACCAAGTTAAGCAATCTCCCTGAAATCGCAGAGTTTACTTTTACGCCTAAAGACGCCGCATTAAAACAGTTGATTGAAACGACGGACAATCCCGCGCTAATCTCATCTCTTGAAGGCAATCCGCTTCCAGATGCATTCTTTATCAAGCCAGCATCGATCGATGGCAATACTGTCAAGTCACTTAAATCGAACCTAGAACAATTGGAGGGCGTAGCGGAAGTAGTGGTAGACAGCGGTTGGGTCAATCGCCTTAATAGTTTATTAAATATTGGTAAAAAAGCAGTTTGGATCTTTGGGTGCCTGCTGGGCTTTGCACTGGTTGCCGTAATCAGCAACACCATCCGGATGCAAATACTCACACACAAAGAAGAGATTGAAGTAAGCGAACTATTTGGCGCTACCAAAAGCTTTATACGCCGACCATTTCTTTACTTAGGCACCTTATATGGTTTAGGTGGCGGAGTGATTGCATGCTTGTTGCTCTGGTTGGTGCTGTATATGTTTAATCAATCTGTGGTGCAAATTGCACAAGAATATGCATCAGACTTTACCTTGCAATTTCAAGCAACCATCACTTTTATGTATATGGTGGCTATTTCCATCTTGATTGGATGGCTTGCTTCTTACTGGGCAGTCGCGCTAAAAAGCACCAAAAGTTAATCACCCCCTAAACTGGGGATTGTTGCATGGCCTTGGAGTTGTTACATTCCTGCTGCGCATTACATTAAACTAACTAAAACATAGCGCAGCGCTATTTTAAAGGCACACCGCAAGGTGTGTCTTTTTTGTTTGTAGTGCGCTAGCTAAACTTCAGGATGGTTTTACGTTACATTATCCTCTCGAATCTATATGCTACGGCACTCATTGCAAGGAATACTCATGGTCATGTTTCCGCTACAAAACGTTCATATATTCAGACTAATGGCCGTTTGCGTACTTATTTGGGTACAACCAAACGCATATGCGTTGGACCAAACCGATGCCATCCACGTTCAAACAGTGCTGAAAACCCAAACTAGTTGGGATGGAAAAGCCCTTGGCTACCCAAAGGGTCAAGCTGAAATCACTGGAATGATTGTGGAGATTGCACCAGGCGCAGAGACAGGTTGGCACTTACATGCTGTGCCATCATTTGGCATGGTATTGGAAGGCGAGCTTGAAGTGCAATTGAAAGATGGCGCAACAAAACAATTAAAAGCAGGTGAAGCACTGGCTGAAGTCGTCAACACACTCCACAACGGACGTAATCTTGGTGCAACACCAGTTAAATTGATTGTGTTCTACGCGGGGGCAGTCGGTCAAAAACTTTCAGAAAAGCCAACTCATGAATAGCGATATCAATTGATGGTATTGCAATTCTTGCAATGTGCATTGCCAGCCACCTGCCAAATTTAAACATATTTTGTTGATTTATTTTCCCAATCGAATGCTATTAATATTTGCTTGATGTTCCTTACTATTAAAGTAGTATAAATCAAACCTATATATATCATACACTTACAAACTCATAAATTTCCTTAAAGTAGTGAAAAAAATTCATTCACTTTAAATGATCTAAAATAAACTAATAAAATCAATATATTATTAATTGACTTGATTTTTTCGTCTTAATAAAATATTTAACAAATGATTCGATTCAATTCAATAATTAAGCACCCGGCGCTCTATCTCAAGAGAATCGGTTCAACTGGGCGAATAGCAACCTTCCTCACATACAAAATCATCTTGTAACTGCTGCCGATGACGGCAGCTCTGAGGAGTAGCTATGAGTACAACTCACAAATTTAATTTAGTAGATCATCAACAACTTGTTGGTCGTGTTGAAGAGCTAAAACACCGTCACGAAGATATCAAGTCCAAAGTAGGGTTTGTACTAAAACAACTATGGGATTGCGAACGTGAACTTCGCGTGATCCAAGATTTAAGTCCATTTGATAGTCTAAAAATTCGATTCCCAAACTTCATTGAAGTGATTGAATATTATGAAGTGCACGCTACCGCATTAAAGAATTTGAATTTACCGTTTGAGACAAACCCAATTTTGCTTTTAGGTGACCCTGGTCTTGGAAAAACCTTTTTTGTTGCTGAGTTGGCAAAATCCTTGCAACTACCACTTTTTGAGATTTGCATGAACATAACAACTGCAAGTTTTGCCATATCAGGTGGTAGTTTGCAATGGGGTGATGGTGCTGTTGGATTTATCGCTAAATCAATTGCTGCGTGCCCTATTGGCAATCCCATCTTCATGATTGATGAAGTTGATAAATCAAATAACGGGAATGGATATAACCCGATTAATCCACTTTACAATCTTCTTGAAACACACTCTGCATCTAAGTTCAAAGATGAAGCGCTTGAGCTCGAGTTAGATGTCAGTAAGGTAATTTGGATTCTCACTGCAAATCAAATCAATAATATTCCTGAGCCTATCATATCGAGGATGAAGGTATTCCAAATTAATCGGCCAGGTCTTAATGACATGCCAAATATTGTTGAAAGCATTTATTCAAAAATTCGAAAAGATAAATCCTTTGGAAATATACTTTCGTCATCAATAGATTCTTCCGTGATTAATTCACTTATAGGATTGTCCCCAAGAGAAATAAAGATGACGCTTGAGAATGCTGTCATGTCCGCAGTTATACACAGAAGGACAAATATTATCAATTCTGATTTGGATACTATGAACAGGAGAAAATATCATGCAATCGGATTCTACTAATCAGATTCAAAGTTTTGACTCTGTATCTCATTTTAAATCATTAGATTTAGGTAAAAAATTGATACTGAATCAGTACTTTGAACCCGAGTATGGATATGGTTGGAAAATCATAGTAGAAAATCTTATAAAAAATCTTACACCTTTTAAATTTCAATTAGATTCAATTGATGATTCGTTTGGGATTCTGAATGTGCAGTTTACCTTACTTACACAATCGCACGAAATCGCTATTCTGAGAGAGATTCACAAGTCTTTAACAGACTCTAGATCCACCTGCGCAACGTGTGGCGATCTATTGAGTAAGTACCACGCTAGTATCGGTCGCTTACCTAAATGTAATAATTGTTTTAAAAAAGGAGTTGGTGGAACTGGCACTTGGTTAGACAAGTATTAATTTTATTTACTTGCTATTATAGTACATGATAAACCATCAACTTATTGATTTTTAATGGAAATTTGATTTTATTGAAGGCATAGCTTACACTCCTTAATTCATAAAAAATTAACTAAGGAGGAGCAAACTATGCACATCTACAGCAAATAAAAAAGCGCGTATCTCACTACGCGCCTTTTTATCTAAACTCGACTATTGGGGGCTAATGTGCCCTAATCGAACGTGACAGTTCAATCTTATGCCTTCATAAGCTGACCGTCAACCCCCTTTGTCATTTTTTTATCCGAATATCTAATTCGCAGGATTCGGCTTGTCCAAAAATGGAGGTTTTATGAGGAAAACAAGAAGATTTACTACCCAAGTATTGGCACGTTTCATTAAATTAAAAAGAGGTACAGGTGTTTTTGAGGAGTACGTTCCTTGGCATAGGGTCAGCAGAAGTGATCCATCCAGTATAGGGAGGTCACATTTAAGATACTTTAAAAATAGGCACGTGGAGCTTTTGTCTGACAATGAAGATTTTGCATTTCTTTTTTGCACTATGTTGCCCGATTTATTTGACATACGAGAACAATTTCCACTGTCCTTAGATGAAGCTGCACATGAGTTATTTAACTATGACATCGATTTTAACTCAATTCACTCGGGCACCAGGGAGGTTGCTAATAGTTTAAATGTTAAACACCCAGCAATAAATGGTGAGGTTAAGGCGTTCTGGATAATGACAACTGATCTTTTAGTTACATTGAAAAAAGACAATACACTTACCTTGCTTGCAATTTCGGTAAAACAGAGTCTCAAATCGCTAACTAAGCGAGAAAAAGAATTACTTTTAATTGAGTCAGAGTATTGGAAACAGCGAGGGGTAGATTGGTTATTAATTACTAAAGATGAATATCACCCTCGTGTTGGAGAAACCTTACGTCGCGCTGCTTCATGGAAATTCAGTGAATCAAGTCAAACACAAGAAATTAACAAAACGATTGCCATTGTTAAAGACCTATATGGCTTACCATTAATCTCAATCCTTCATAAATTGGCAGTATATTTTAACTCGATGGATATTGCGCAACGTGCATTCTGGCAAGCAGTATGGTTAGGAAAGATACCAATAGATTTGAACAGAGGTTGGCGCCCACATATACCTGTTTATCGAATACCCGAATGTGAATTCTGGCAGCAGAACCCGATAGCGGTTAGGAGGTCAGCATGCCTCTAATTCTAAAACACAATGAAGTTATAAAAATAATATCTGGGTTTTACGCCGGAGTTCACAGAGTTATATTAGACGAGCCATTAATACACCAGACGGTACTGGTAAAGCTTGATCCAATTGAAATATCTCAAGAGCGGAAAAGAGGGCGCCCTAAAACCATTGAGTCAAATCAGGTCCAATTTAATTATAAAAAAATAAATACCGAACTTAATTGGATTCATAGAGATGAAATTAGCGCTTTATACGAATCAGATTTATTAATAAGAATAAATATTGAACCCGAGGTGGTATTTTTAACACCCCCTAAAAGCAATAAAGAATCTTCCCTACTGAACAAAAGGGTAGAAGCTATGAAGGATTTTCTTGGCTATGAAATGTTAAGAATCCGTTTATTAAACGACTTTGGCTGGGGTGGGTTAGTCAAAAAAGCAGTCAATAATTCAGGTTACAAGACAACCCAAATTTACAAGTTGATATCTTTACTTTGCAAACATGGCTTTTCGGAAAACAGTTTACGTACTCGATTTGACAAGTGTGGTGGTTTTGGAAAGCCTAGACCATGTGACGGCACAAGAAAAAAAGCAGGTAGAAAATCTGCTTTCGATAAACTGATTGCAGTTAATGGTGTTCCCTCACCTCAACAACCCGGAATTTCTACAGATTGGACCAACCGAGTATTGGCGGCCTATTCAACCATTCCTAAACCTAATCCAAATATGTCTCAAATGTATAAAACCATTATTAATAGTAGTTTTGTACAGAAAGTCAAAATTGAAAATGGTGTTTTCGTAAATATTAAGCCTACTATCGGTTCCTATCCCAACTTAAGTCAAGTTAGAAGGATTATTCAAAAATATATTTCGAAAACCCTCCTATTACAAAATAAAACAACTAAAAATCATTATGCTAATAATGTAAGGGGGATGATTGGAAAGGCCATAGAAGGTGTTTCCGGGCCTGGTCATACTTGGGCCATAGACTCCACTGTTGGGGATATTTATTTATGCTCTGCAATAAATAGATCATGGCCAGTAGGAAGGCCAATTATTTATGTAATAGTTGATGTCTGGTCTACTATAGTAGTTGGCTTTTATGTTTGTTTGACTGGACCGTCGTGGGATATGGCAAAAATTTCTTTATTTTGCTCACTATTTGACCCAAAAAAGATTGCTGAAATTTGGGGGTATGAATATGTACCAGTCCTCTCCCAAGCCCCCTCAATGCCATACACAGTGTTAAGTGATAGAGGTGAAAACTTATCCAAAGCTGCAAAAGACACTGCCTATGAACTTAAAATGTCCGATAGTTTCACTCCACCTTATCGTGGGCAATTGAAAGGAGGAGTCGAAGTACAACACCGGTTAATTAAAGATGAGCAGTTTGTTTTTGTTCCTGGTGCTATCGATGCTAGAAAGAAAGAATTGGAACTTAGACAAGTTAAATACCAAGATGCAACATTGACCGTACGTGAATATACACAGCTCCTACAAGTACATTACACAGAATATAATACTACTGCAGATAGAAGTGACAGATTAGATGCCCATATGAAAGCATGTAATGTAACTCCAACCCCTGCAGGTTTATGGGAATATGGTCACAATGTGGGCATAGGCACAAACAGAGAGACCTCTCAATCTGAACTCATCACTCACTTACTTCCTACTGCTAAAGCCACCATAAATAGAACTGGCATCTCGTTCATGAGCAAAGAATATAAAACAACTCCAGAATTGGATGAAGAGTTAGCCACGCTAGCTAAGCGTTTTGGAAAAAACGAGATTGATGCATATTATTTCCCGGGATCAATCTCCAAAATATGGATCCAAAATTTCAATGGAAACGGGATGTTAGAGTTGAATATTTCTGATTACGCCAATGCATCACAAGAACTAACCTTCGATGAAGTTGCCGATGCACATGAATATTCACTTATACAAAAGGCAGAATTGAAGCATTCAATGCTTATGAAAAAGTTGGAGTTTCAAGAAAAGAAAGATGAGATAGTCAATAATGCAAAGCGATTAACAAAGGACGCAAAAGAAAATAACTTAAAAGCTCCCCCACCAATCAATTTATCCCGAAATATGGAATCTAATTCAAATGTAATACTCCAAGACAAGCAGCAAAATAACACTGACTCTCACCTAACGACAGAGGAGTCTCCTAGTACTTCACATCACTTAAATGTCATGAAATTAATTTTAGACAACATGCAACCAGGAGCATCTCATGACTGACCTATGTGAAGATAATATCTTAATTAAGTATTTGCCAAAATTTAACTCCATAGAGACAGCAAGCCAAGCGCTTACGTATCTTCCACCTATTTCGAATATTAACAAAAACACCTCTATTAGCAATTGTTCGCAAAATATTTTAACTTTAAGGCAATTACATTTACCTTCAAAAATTGGCGTAAATCTTTTATTTAAAATCGATGCAGTATTATTAAATAGCTATATTCAGCGTAATCCAAACAAAACAAAAGTTTGGTCTAGTATCTTTGGTCAAAACTACATGCAACATACGTTACCAATACCGCCAGTTTTAGTAATTTCAGTCACTGGTCACGCAGGTGTTGGGAAGTCTGCTGCAATTAGGCATGCGCTAAGCACTTACAAGCAAATAATATCTCACAGCCAATTTCCTAATATTATCGGTGCACATACACAAGTTACATGGATATCCGTTGATGTCCCATCAAGTGGCAAGTCTGAGGACCTTGCGCGCTCACTAATGCAGGCATGGCATGACGCGTATGAAAAATATGAACCTGGGCACTCTAAAAGATTCGAGGACGTATTATCTGGGAGAAGAAAGGATGGAATAAGATTGTTAGATGATTGGTTGCAAGTTGCTAAAAGCCATTTTCTTGGAATACTTCATTTAGATGAGGTTCAGAATTTTTTTAAATTAATGACTTTAGCTCAGCGGCGAAAAATAAATACCGATGATAGCTTTGAGTTAAGTATTGCTGAAGATAAGTGTCTAAAATGGATTCTTAATTTAATTAACTCAGGCGAGATACCACTAATATTTTCTGGCACACAAGATGGTATTAATGCCTTCAATAAACGGTTTAGTACAAGTCAAAGAATGTCGGGTATTGGTGGTTTTGAGATCACACCTTTCAAATCCTCAAATGATCCAGAATATCGTCAAATCTTGTTACCACTGTTACTTAAATATCAATATTTACCAGATAAAATTCAACTTACTGATGAGTTAGCAGACCTTTTGATTGAGCTAACTGGTGGGATTCGAAGAATTTTAATTTCACTATGGATGGCAACACAATTAGAAGCTCTATTGAATGGTGAGCGCAAGCTCACTATTCAACATTTTAAAAAGGTTTTTAACAAAGATTTTGGGGAACTTCGTCCAGCCATCAATGCGCTCAAATCAAACCGGCCAAGAGAGTTAAGAAAATTTGACGATATGATGAAAAATTTTAATTATTAATATCTGTTCATACCTAAGCCAATATATTCAAAGTTTGGCTTAGGTACAATTGCTTTCGTATTGTTTATTGAAATTCGAATCTATTAAATCTAAATTTTTAAGCGACTCCGCTACTTTTCTACCCGCCGTCCGTATAATAAATTCCAGTCGTTCCATCCTGACCTGGTGCTTTTGTGCTGAATCAATTAGGTTTAATCCGCCTTGAAAATCCATAAACGCTTTAATTTCGTTTTTATTGAAATTAAGTATACTTTTAGCCCTATTGGTGTGAATTTTAATTTTAAAATCACACGACTGTTGAAGATTAGCTTTTACCTTCTTATCTAAATAGCTTCTAACGATCAATGATTCTTGCTTCAACAACTTACAATTTGAAAAATAACTTAAAAAGCCAAATTCTCTCTTATGCTCAAGATACTCTCTAGATTTGATTAGCTCTATTAAATTTATAGCATTATCCGCATTATCAATTAGAACACTAAGTCCGAGTACATATGAGCTAGTCTTATTCCTACTTGACGGGCTATCCAGCTCTTTAAAATTGCCTTTTGACATCTTGTCTTCAATGTTATGGAAAATGCATTCCGTCCACCACTTCTGAGTGTTGTGATACACAAAATCGCTGAAAGCCTTACCTTCATCTCTAGAGGAAGTTTTAAAGCCTTTAGAAATCAGAAGAAATTGAAATAAATCTTCAATATTTTCTTTAGCAATTCTATAAGTCGACATCGCAACTGCTTCAGCTATTGTTTGATATCTCTCAATAACAGAGTCAAAAACTCTAGCTCCATATTGACTCTCGTCTGAAAAAACAAAAAATTCATTTTTAACATCAAAAAACTTTAAATGTCTTTCGTGCTTTGTGCAAAAGTTAACTCCTGTTATTTGATGCATCCTTCTAATATAGATAAACCCAAAATAATTTAAATCTTCTTCTACACAGCATTCACAGGCTTTAAAAACAAACTGTTTATTTAAACTCAGATAATAATTAATTTCTGATGCAGAAAATTGTAAATCTTGTTTAGCATCACTCGAGTCACAGTCTATTATTGCTTTATTAAACGGTAACAGAGTATGGTTTTTGACTAACTGTTCTGGTGTAATTTGCAATGAAGCAGATAAGTGGTCTAACGTTGATCGATTTGAATGCTTTATAAGTTGAAGCTGATTTATTTTCGCTAAAGCTGACTTGGAGTCAGGCAATCCATTACTCTTAGCTAACCTTATCAAATAAGAGAAAATGAATTCATCAGGATATATTTGAGAGACAATCATTGACGCTCCATGAAGTCTTGCTTTAAAGATTTTTCGTACCTGATTATCGAGTCTAACTCTCTAATAAAATCGGCAATTACTTTTGCATGCGCCTCCGTTCCATCCCAGATACTAAGTACTGCATTATTGATATCAGCAAGTCCAAAATCTTTTGTTACTAATTTTTGATCCATGCAATCTTGTAAATAATTGCATATTTTATGCATATTTTTTGTCACTCTTTTACATTTTCCAGTCAAAACCCGACTCACTTGAGATTGACTCAATTGTAAGTCATAAGCAACATCTTCTTGTCTTATATTAAGAATACTCATGCTTAAACGTGCAGTATTTACTATTTTTTTAACGACTAGATCATCCATACATCAAATTTATAATATTTGCATAATTTATGCAAATATTATTTAATAAATGCATAGTCACACATAAAAATATATAAATGGCAAAATAGATTAGAATCTTTAAATGAAGATTGAATCCATGCCTAGCCTATTACCGGATGAGACGCTATATAGCCTAGCTTCACGAATAGCCATCATAAATGGGATATCTGATTGCCAAGCAATTTGTGAAACACTCTTTGGAAAGGACAAGGCACCGCGCGTCGCCGATATTGAAGTTAATCTCGACAAATTCAATAAAGTGACTCGAAATTCATACGGCAGCAATCAGCAAATAACCAACACAACAACAATAATTCCGTTTTTAAAAAGTCTAGGTTGGGGAACGACACAAAATAACGAAAAAATTAATTGCGAGCTCAACGCCAACAGAAAACTTTCCGAATTATCTAATGCAGAACCTCATAAATGGAAATGGTGTAACGATTGCATTGAAGCAGATATTGAAAAATATGGTTTTACTTACTGGCATCGATCTCATCAAATTTCAGGAGTCTTCGCTTGTATAAAGCATCAAGCAACTCTGTACGAAGTTGATATTCCCTTTAGAGACAGACAACAGCACTTCATAATTCCAACCACCGTGAAAGAATATCAAGCACCACATCCATGCTGCGTATCAAATGAAGAAATTAAAATGGCTTCCAAACTGGCCACTTTCTCGATAGAGTCGCTGACTAACTATAAAGAGATATTTGATAGCTCAATTTTCAACACTTTTATTAAACACCAATTGAAAATGCATCAACAATTAGTTAATGCAGGTCTAAAATCATCATTTAGCGAGTTGCTAAAGCAACTACCTGCAGCAGCCAAAAGTTCTCTCCCATCCAATTTAAATAAATTTTACTCAGGAATTAAACCTTATAATTTACAAAATAGATTGCTTGTCGTTTATTGGTTATTTGGATCTTGGCAGCTAGTAAATGAATATTATTTATGGAGTGAAATATTCTCAGCACATTTATTAGACGATTTAACTAATCTCAAAAAATCAAAAGAAAAAAATCACTACGACATATGTAATGAGTTCTTAAAACACAATAAAAGCTCTACTCGAACCAGCTTTTGGAAAACTCACCCTAAATCTTGCAAATGGCTCAATGAAAATGATAGTAACTGGCTAGAAGGACTACTCCCATCAAACTCAAAACATCCCACTTATCAACTTAGATTACTTTAATTTAAAAACTTAAATACTTACTTATTTTGTATTTTTTAAAAATGATATGAGAACAAAATCAGCCATTTACAACGATTACATTAGTATCTATACAGGAACGGTTAAAACTTTGCTTACACAGTTTCACAAGCTAAATTAAGAAGAATTAAATAAGGGTCTGTAAAACATGAACACTGTTAAAAGGATAGTATTTTCAAACTTCAAACGATTCAAAGAGTTTGATTTGGAATTAGACTCTAAATTAAATATTCTTATTGGTGATAATGAGGCGGGAAAAAGCTCAATATTGCTAGCCCTAGACCTAGTTCTTAGTGGAAGCCGTAGCAAAGTTGAAACTATAGGCTTGGAGGCACTTTTTAATACTAGTGTCATTTCCAGTTTTCTAGCCGGAGCGAAAAACTACGGCGACCTACCAAAACTATTTGTGGAGGTATACCTCTCAGAGCAAGGGAAACCAGAGTTAAATGGAAAAAATAACTCCAAAAGCTTAGTCTATGATGGATTAAGGTTAGATTGTGTACCGATTGATGAATACAGCAAAGATATCGAAGAGATATTAAAAGATACGCATCCAAATTTCCCTTTTGAATATTACGCCATTAAATTTTCAACATTCGCTGGAGAGGCATATTCGGGATTTAAAAGGCCTATTAAACATTTGCTCCTCGACAGTTCTCTAATTAATAATGACTACGCAACTCGCGAATACACAAAATCAATTTACAGCGCAAATGTAGGTCTTCTAGATCGAAATAAGAACGAAAATCTCTACCGTAAAAACAAAGATGTATTTAAGACAAATGAGCTTGCAACATTAAATGCAAAGCTAAAATCATATAAGTTTTCTATCAGAACAAATTCCAAATCAAATCTTGAAACTGACCTTATTATCACTGAACAAGATATTCCAATCGAAAGCAAAGGCAAAGGTCGTCAATGCTTTATCAAAACCGAATTTGCACTCCAAAAAAATACTGCCGAGCATAGTTTGGATGTTTTACTTCTCGAAGAACCGGAAAATCATTTAAGTCATACCAATATGAAGAAGTTGATTCAGAGAATCTCTGAGTCGGATAACAAACAACTATTGATTGCTACACATAACAGCTTAATTTCCACACGCTTGGATTTGAGAAAGACTGTATTTTTAAACAGTACTAATATAAAACCATTTGTGCTTAAGAACTTACCCCCTGATACAGCTAAATTCTTTATCAAAGCTCCAGATAATAATGTTCTCGAGTTCGTACTTTCAAAAAAGGTAATACTGGTTGAAGGTGATGCTGAATTTATTCTAATAGATGCTCTGTACAGCAAGTCTACTGATAACCCAACACTTGAGAACGACGGAGTTCATGTAATTTCGATTGGTGGCACAAGCTTCAAACGTTATCTGGACATAGCAAAACTTTTAAATATCAAAACTGCCGTTATTCGTGACAATGATGGTGATTATCAAAAAAATTGCGTAGATAATTACACTGGCTACACAGAGCCACACATTCGTATCTTTGCAGATAAAGTTGCAGCCAGACGAACTTTCGAAGTTTGTTTCTATGAAGACAACATGGCAGTTTGCGATGAGCTTTTTTTAGCCGGACGTACTAAGCTAACAGTTCAAGAATATATGTTGAACAACAAAGCAGATGTGGCATTTGAGCTTTTGGATAAAAAAGAAAATGAGTTAGTTGCGCCGACTTATATTCAAGAGGCAATAGCATGGATAAGAGAGTAGTTTTCGCAGTAGCAGGCTCAGGGAAAACAACCAGTCTTGTCGAAAGACTTAATTTGGAGAAACGTTTTCTGATTGTTACCTATACAGATAATAATCTTGCAAATTTAAAACGAAAAATTATCGGTAAATTTGGTTTCTTTCCCCCTACGATAACACTCAGCACCTATTTCACGTTTCTGCATTCATTTTGTTATAAACCTTTTCTGGTCATGGAAATGGGGACGAAGGGAATCAATTTTGATCAGCCGCCCGCTTGGACTCAAAAACTCAAAAGAACCAATTCAAACTATTATATTGATAGTTATCAAAGGCTATATCACAACCGCATCGCAAAACTGTTAGAGGTAACAGACACAATTACTGAAGTTAAGAAGCGTATAGAGAAATATTACGACGCTTTGTTTGTTGACGAGGTTCAGGATTTTGGGGGGCAGGATTTTAATTTTATAACCGCCTTGTGTGACAGTAACGTAGACATATTCTTTGTTGGTGATTTTTATCAATATACCTATGTGACCAGCCAAGACGGTAATACCAACACAAACCTTCATAAAAATTACGATCAATATAAACAGAGATTTGCAGATGCAGGATTAGCTGTAGATACAACTACCTTGGCTAAAAGCTATAGATGTAGCCAAAGTGTATGTGAATTCATCCGACAACATATTGGAATTGAAATTTATTCACATCATAGCCTTGTCACTGATGCTAAATTTTTAAATCAGCAAACAGATGCAGACCATCTGCATGCTTGTGATGCAACGGTTAAACTTTTTTACCAAGAACATCATAAGTTTGGCTGCCTTTCAAGTAATTGGGGCGATTCAAAAGGTGCCGATCATTATCAAGATGTATGTGTTGTTTTAAATGGCACAGCTGAAAAAGCTCTCGCTGAGGGCAACATGGCAGATGCAAACCCACAGACACGAAATAAGCTTTATGTTGCTTGTTCCAGAGCGCGTGGAAATTTATTTCTTGTACCAGGATCAACGTTTAAAAAATATAAAATTCATTAAAGCAAATCTGTATCCATAAGGAATATCAATTTAAAATCTCCATAATCTTTACCTATATCAATTGGTAATGAGATTATATCCAAACTATTCAATACTTACCCCTGATTGAAATTGGCTTGTTAACACTAAGCCTAAAATTTATTGGCAAAGTTAGATGTAGTTCTGATAATTAATAAATAGATAAGTAAAGTCATTATGACAATCAAAATATTTCTTGACTGCGAATTTACAAATTTTGATCAGCCAAAATTAATCTCGATTGCCTTGGTCACCGAAGACGTCAAACAAAGCTTCTATGCGGAGTTAACAGACACCTACACGCTTGCCGATTGCTCTGAATTTGTTATCGAGAATGTGTTACCTCTCCTAGATGCCCAGGAATTCTCCCTGCCAGAGAATGGCGGCTACTCTAACGTTCACTCTAAAATGACATTTTCTCAATGTAGCGAATATATGAAGCGTTGGCTTGATTATTTAGATGAAAAAGTTGTAATCTTCAATGATGCAGCACATTATGACTTCACATTTTTAACTGAGGTGCTTTACGGCAACTGGCCAGAGCAACTGCGCAAGAAATGTCATCAGATATCTGCAAGAACGATTGAAAGCCAGGAGCGTTACGAAAAGACTACAAATGAAGAGTTCAAAAATGGCTTTAGGCAGCACCATGCGCTTGATGACGCTAAGGTCATGATACGCGCTTATAAAGCCATGAACAGGAGGCACAATGCTAAGTTTTATTAACACTTTCAATGCAGAGTTTCTGTCCAAAATTAACTGTTACCTTTCTGGCGACGAAGCGATACATCTGCTCACCAATCAATTCCGTGAACCAACAGAATTGCGATTTGTTTGTGCAAGCAGAGAAGGGTATGCAACGCTGGTTGAGAACTTGTATAACAATGATATTGGTTCACTGTTTTTACCAGGCATGGCGCCAAAGCTTTTGAGAAATATTAAGGGTGACATGTACGGTAGATACATGCTGGTTGAATTCGATGGTAACCCCATCAAAATCACGTTTGCAAACGCCATGTTTCCGGTTACTAGCGAACCTAGCTCATTACCTCTGGCCACACTTTCAAAAGAATCTTTGTTTACCGAGAAACTTACTGCATTAGATGATCATATCGATAGCCCATACTTGCTTGAAAAGGATATCGAGGATCTAATGGAAATGCAGAGAATTTGGGGGGATATTCAAGAGACTACATTTGCGACATTAAGCAAGCGGGGTGCGGATGTATACCTAAAGAGGCTAAAGACAAAATCAACCTAAACTGCTATTTTTTATCATTAAATGTGAAAATTTAAAGGTATATCAATATGGCTGAGTACGAGGGTTACGCTAGATTCACTACCAAATCTAGACTAGATAAGTCTATCAACACATTACTAGGCCTTATAGAAGGCATTACCATAGATGGCAAGGTAAACATCAAAGAAGCTGGTCTTCTAGATGTATGGCTCAGTGAACATCAAGAATTGCGCGATCGTCATCCCTACAATGAGTTAATACCCGTAATAGAGCGTGCCGTTGAAGATGGTGCTCTCGATGAAGAAGAGCGCAAAGATATTCAATGGCTATGTAAAAAACTGGTATCCGGACAATATTATGATGAGGTCACTGCAGGTTTACAGGTATTACATGGTGTACTGGGCGGCATTGCATCCGATGGACAAATCACCGAGGCGGAACTTAAAGGCCTGAGTGATTGGCTAGATAACCATGAATTCCTAAAAACATGCTGGCCTTACGATGAAGTGGCTAGCCTCATCATGACCGTGCTTAGAGATGGCCGAATCGATGAATCAGAACACAAAATGCTTAAGGATTTTTTCTCTGAGTTCGTCTCTATAATGGACAACAATACCATCACTTCCCCAGTGATGTCCAAAGAACAAACCATCATAGGTGTGTGCGCAGTGTGTCCAGAAATAGTGTTTGAAGGCTCATCTTTCTATCTAACAGGTATATCCAGAAAATACACAAAAGACGAATTCAAAGAACTGATCAGTAAATTAGGCGGAAAACCAACTAGCGGAGTTTCACAGAAATTAAATTACCTGATAATCGGGTCTGAAGGCAATTCTTCATGGGCGTATGCCTGCTACGGACGTAAAGTGGAGGCGGCAGTTAACTATCGCAAACAAGGGGCAAAAATCTTAATCGTGCATGAAAACGACTTCCATGATGCAGTTGAAGATTTGTAATTGAACAAGTACCCTACAAATTCAATTAAATTTGCAGCACGCGCTCGTGAATTATTTGAAAGCGACTCGCGAGCCAACCACTTATATGCGGCACTTGAGCTTAGACTTGGAATTGAAGCCAGAACACAGACGTACATTCAAACAAACGATCAAATATCAAAAGAAATTAAAAACGGCTATCACGCAGGAAAGCTGACTAAAGCCCTAAAAGCAACGCACTCAGATGGTAAGTTTGTCGCAAAAATAAGTTTTCAAATTGATTCTGACAAACAAATTGTCAGATCTTCATATCATTTCATACCGTTATCAGAGAACCTACTAGGTATTTACAATAAATTAGGCGATTTCCTACACTATAAAGAGAATGGCCATTCGTTTGAGGATGCGTGGTGGGATAAGCTTAAATTGCTCCTTAATTCTGGAATTAGAGATCTTGAGGTTTGCTCAAACGGAGGATTGCTTGGAGTGCCGATTTGGCAAAAATCAACTGGGCAAATTAATGTCAAACTTGAGCTTGCGTCAGAAGATCCACGTTATGAAATCATCAAGAATCTTGCAATTTCTAAAGAAAGCCATATTGTTAACGTAGAGTATTCGGACACTGAAAAGTATTACGAATCTGCACGCCAAGACTGACAAAAAAATAATTAGCTAATTAAAAATTGTGGCCATTCCATTTGACGATGGAAGCCTTAACATCTTCTTTTGAGAACCATTCAACAAACTCTGGGTGAACCTTCCCTGTTTTGATGAGCTCTTCCATTTTGCGGCTGTTCTCCCGAGAGATTGCTTGGGCATCTTTCACAATAGTATATTTGCCCTTTCCAAACAGCTTTTCCAGCTCATCTTTTTGGTTTGTTTGCTTTTTCATGATTCAGAATCTAGAGTTATCTTGTGGTTGCCGATTAATTTGATTGAGATTGACTTGCGCTAAGGTGTAAATGACAAACGTATTTTGCATCACTAAAGTCTAGCAAATAGTGATGCAACATTACAACCCATTGAACTATTCCTCTTTCGAAAGGTAAATCTTATTTCTGCTTTGGGGACAAAGCTGCCGTTAAGTTAAGGTTTTTAGCTTTCATCTATCGGCCCAAAGCAGTCATGCACTTTATTCACAGCTGTTCAAAATATTAACCTTCCCCACGTTTCACCTTCGCTTCGTATTCATTAATGTCTACAAGCCCTTGTGATTCAGCGATCGCTTTTTCTTCAGGAGTTATTGCATCCTGCACAATATCCAGACGCTTCCATGTGGGTATGGGAGTAACCTTGCAAGGCTCAGGTACATATTTGGATTGGTCGATTTTTTTGTATTTATGAATATAGCGTGGACAATTTACCCAGATTTTAGTGACGCTGATCATGATTAAGTATTTGGCTTCTGTGTACTCCTCCATCAGTTCATGTTTTCTTATTAACTTTGCTGTGCCCTGTACACGGACTCTATGCGGTGTTTCAAAATCTATAAAAAGCATGCCAACCTTATGTTGCGCTTCAATGTTACCAACTGAATAAAACATTCCGTTGCCGTCAAAGCCGGGGAATACCAAAGTACTCTCATCTAACACTTTTACGAATCCCGTTGGTCCACCTTTATAAGAAACCGTGGGCATACCATGAGGGTCAACAGTTGAAAGAAAAAACATATCGCGACTACTAATGAAATTCTTTTCATCCTCGGAAATCTTTTCGTGTATCCAACCGTTATCCAATAAATCGGCTAATTTCGTTGTATTAAATTCCTCTTGTAATGCACGATGTTCTGGTGAGTATAACGATGCCATAATTGCCTCCGGGTTTTTATGTTGGGAAATTACTGGTGTAAATGAAATATCTTATTCATGATTTTCCACTCTCCGTCTAACTTCAAGACGTTAAAAAAATCTGTAAATCGATGTCCGGTCCAATTATCTGTTTCTACGCGCACACTTGCGATGGTATCGACAATATCAATACTCGCAATACGGAAAATTAAACCCTTGGCTGGTCCGTTTTCATCGTTCCAATCGTAAAGACCTTGAATCGGGCCTGCAAATAAGTCCGGCCCAACATAACCAAAAATAGTGGCATCGTCGTGGAAGGCAGGTTTCATATCACTTCCCTTTCCAGAAACCGCACCATCAATATAATGCTGAACTAGTCTAGTAATGGCTTCGTAATCACTCATATTGGTCACTAACATATGGATCTCCTCAAGTTAGACGCCATGATGACTTGTTTTTATATTGGAATAAATGCTCGTTATAGAATATTATTTGTGCTTGTTTGGAAATAATAGGTGGAGTCAACTTGTTTAATTCTTTAGATGATTTGCGGATATTTGTACAAATATTTGAGAAAAAAAGCTTAACCTTAGTCGCTGAATTAAACCGGACTACACCAGGGGTAATCAGTAAACGATTAACACAAATCGAAAAGGATTTCGGCGTACGCTTATTTCATAGAACTACCCGAACTATCCAGCACACGGATGAGGGGCATCGACTATATTCACAAGCGCAGCATTTATTAGAAACAGTCGATGATTATGAAATGGATTGGGGCGAAAAAACTGAGCCCGCAGGGTTAATTCGCATCACAGCATCAGCCTCTTTTGCCCGCCTTTATTTAACGCCTTTGATGCTGAAATTTCTGAAGCAATACCCAAAAATAAAAATTAGCTTTGAGCTTTCAGACAAAGTGCTGGATATTGTGGCGGAAGGAATAGACTTGGCAATTCGTGGCGCGCAAATGAGCGATTCAACGCTTGTGGCAAAAAAGCTAGGACCGTCTCCAGAAGTTCTATGTGCAACTAAAGAATATCTTGCCAAAGCCCCGCCTTTGACTTCACCCGCTGACTTGGCCAACCATAATTGCATTGTTTTAAACGAAAATTACAACTGGGAATTTAAAGCTGGTGGAAAAATTATACATCAGCGCGTGAGTGGCACTTTTCAAACAAACTATAGCGAAGCTTTAATAGAGGCGGTTAAAGATAGTCTAGGTCTCGGTATGATTTGCTATTGGCAAGCGCATAGAGATCTGCAAGCGGGTGAACTCGTTCTAGCCTTACCAGAATTTGCACCAGGAAGAGACCAAACGTTATATGCAGTTTATCCTTCCCGTAGACATTTACCGACTAAAACGAAAGTTCTCATTGAGTTTTTAGAAAAAAATCTCGTGATTCCTTTTCCAGGTCAGTTTCAAAACTAGGCTCTGCTAAATCTACAATATGAATGTCCGCTGTGGGCCGGTGGCAGTCGCTTATCTTGCTATTGTTGACCGACAGCTTTGGGGATTATTATGTGATCAGGGTTAAGCCGAGTTCAATTAATGACTTATGGTTTCAGCAATCGACCAGTGCTGAGACTTAATTCACTGCTGCCACTAGTTATTAAACTCATCCCAGTCATTCTACAATGATTAATCATTTGATAAGCGGAATCTAGGTTCAGACTTACGCTCAACTTTAGGAGGTGGCGGTTGACCAGTGTAGTCTGGTAGCATGAATTTGATAGTTTGAGGTGTTAACTCGATACCATCAATAAAATACCACTTTTCACCAGAGTCATATGAGACACCAAGGTAATATGCACTGTGAGTAATTCTCGTTGTTTGATTATGAGCGATAAACATATAGGGTATGAATGTGAACAGAGTGTCACCAGTCATACTTGGAGTGGTCGGTACGCCAAGAAATTTTGTTTGGAATTCAATGCCACTCTTCTGAGCACCCTGGAATTTCGACTCAAAAATTTGAATTGTGTTGGCTTCGCCTCCTAAAGCTTCCTTTAATTTTGGAGGTAACCACTTCGCAACTGTTTTGGCATCAAATAAAGCAATTGCTTCAATCATTTGTTGAGCACCGTCAAGCGCATTTTCTTCGGGTGACTGCGCAAAAGCTGGATTTGCAAAGCTAGTCAGAGATAACAGTGCTGCAATAAAACGTATGATTTTGGATTGCATTCGAATGATGCTTTATAGTAATTATAGAGACAGAGCTTGAGTGCAAATTATTGTAGACGAAGTTGTTCTAATTGCGAAATTATTGATTTATGAATGACTGCTTGGGGCCGATTGAAGTAATATAGAGCAGGCACTAAACGTCCGCTTTGGGGATTTATGAGATGGGGACAAAGCTGACGTTAAGAAAAGCTTTTTCTTACAAATAAAACCTTAAAACAAAGCCCCGGATTAAGATTAGACAGCTCAACAGTTGCTCCATGCCGCGTAGCAATTTCTTTAACAATCGCGAGCCCTAAGCCTGAACCAGATATATGTTGATTTTCGCCTCTGTAAAATCTTTCAAACACTCTCTCTTGATCATTTTGTGGAATTCCTGGACCAGAATCCTTTACTTCTAAAACAACATGGCCGGCTTGATTAACAACTGAAACGTCTATTTTTCCGCCATTGGGTGTATAGCGTATTGCGTTATCTAGAATGTTATTAATAAGGATTTTGATTTCTTGTTGCACTGCATTGATTTCACAGTGATCGGCTTTGATTAGGCCAATATCAATAGATTTTTCTTGTGCCAGAGGTAGTAGTTCTTGAAAAGACTCTTTCACCAATTCAAGCATATTTATTGATTGAACTTGCCTTGATTGGTTATCGGGTTCAAGTCGAGCTAGAGTGAGTAGCTGACTCACAAGCTGTTCTGATCGGTTGATTCCAGACTTTAAATTTTGTATTGCAGATTCTCGTTCTGATTTTGACTTGGATTGCTCAAGGACTGTCAGTTGCAATTTAAGCGCTGTGATAGGTGTTCGCAACTCATGTGCTGCATCCGATGTGAATCGCTTCAACACATACACCATGGTGGAAACTTTATCCATAAATAAGTTGAGTGACTGCACAAGCGGCTTAACTTCGGCAGGCACATTGTCATCTGCAAATGGATTTAAATCTGCGGAATCTCTTTTCTTAATCTCGTTGGATAATGCCGACAACGGAGAAAGCGCTTTTCTGATTGCATAAAATATCAATGAAACCAAGATGGGAATGAATAGCAACTGAGAAGCCATCAGACTGTAGGCGGTCTCTTTAATAGTGTTTTTCCTCAGCCTTAAAGACTGAGCCACTTGGATGGTTTCTTCTTTCGCCTTAACCACAAAAAAACGCCATTGTTTGGTCTGAAATCTTTGTGTGGACAGTCCAAGTGATGCAGGAAGTGGTACTTTAGCCTCAGGATGTGAAACATAAAGCACTGCTCCATCTTTAGCTAGCACACGCACATAAAATTCTTCTTCTGCTTCAATTTTTGCACCTGAGCCAACTTGATTATTTCGGTATAAGTGAGTGACATCTTGAATGGCAAGGTGCTGAGCAGCGATCGCGCTTGCGACTTGTTGTAAATTAGCATCATATAACTCATCAAGCTCTTCTTTACTGACCCAGTAAGAAGCAAAACTAATTAGGCCATATATCACCAAAATTGATAACGTAATGTATATCAGCAAAAATCGTTTGATGGAGTTATTCATGAGTTGACTCTTAACTTTGGAAACGTATAGCCTACGCCCCGAACATTGACAATGATTTCCGCTCCAAACTTCCGTCTAATGGTGTGGATATGTACTTCTACAGCATTGCTTTCAACCTCATCACTCCATCCATAAATTTTTTCCTCCAATTGACTTCTCGAATAAATCACACCAGGGTTTTCAATCAGTATCTGCATAATGTTAAAAGCTTTCACCGACAATCTCTCGGTTCGACCTTGATAACTTAATGTATGCGTTGCTGGATCTAGGATGGCATCACCGTAAGTGATTATCGGATGAGTGCGATCTTGTTTGCGCCTTGCCAGCACTCGAATTCTGGCTTCCAACTCTTCTACAGCAAAAGGCTTTAACAGGTAATCATCTGCACCGCAATCAAGTCCCTTCACACGGTCTTGAATACTATCGCGTGCTGTGATAATGAGGACTGGAATCATGATGCCTTTTTTACGTAACTGCACCAAATATTCAAGCCCAGATCGTTTTGGCAAGCCAAGGTCTAACAAAATTAAGTCGTATGTCTCAAGATTGAGGGTCTGTTCGGCAGCAAAGGTATCTTTTACCCAGTTGACTACATGGCTTTTCAGAGCCTTTTGTAGGCTTTGACCAATCATCTCGTCATCCTCAACCAATAATATCCGCACAATTTAACCCTTAACTATTCAATGACATAAACCCAATTAGTACTCGATTTTGTTTATTGATATTGCCACATATTTCTTAACGGAAACTTAAAAGAAATTAATGAAACTGTTAAGTTTCCATTAAGTTTAATTCATTAAAGTGCACACAACTTTTACTAAGTCAGTGATGCACCATGTCATTAAAGTCGATTCACCACATACGTTTTTACCTGATTTTGATATCGATAACTGTCGCTATCAGTGGTTGCCAATCTATCCCGAACACCACTGACAAAACAGGTGTACTTCAAAAAGTGCTTGATCACGACCAGCAACTTTCTAAAAACACAGCGGTTGATGTTCGACAGATAGCCATCAAACTAGATGAAAACGCTATGGTGAGTGAGTCAGAGGCTGTGCTATACGCATTGCATAATAATGCTGCATTTAAGTCATTGTTAATTGATCTCAAGCTTGCCAAAGCCGATCTAGTCAATGCAGGATTACTTCCCAATCCAGAGCTGCTATTTGCATTCGGCGTGACCAATAAACCTTACCGATATGCAATCGATTTGCCAATCGAACTCCTTTGGTTGCGCCCAATTAGATTAAGCACAATGAAGCATGAGGCCGATGCGATAGCTTACCGCCTTACACAGTCAGGGCTTAATCTGATTAGAGATGTACGTATTAGCTATGCACAAGCCGTACTGTCCCAAGAACAATTAAGAGTAGCAAAAGCAGCCTACCAATTGCGCAATAATATTTACAAGCTCTCGCTGAAGCGGCTTGAGGCAGGTGACATCAGTGGTAAAGATATTTTGCTTGCACAGAATGATGCTTCTACAGCAAGGCGTGATTTGGAGCTTGCGCAATATGAAGTGAAGATAAAAATGCAAAACCTGCTCTACTTGCTTGGTGCTGGACAGAAAATTCAAGAAATTACTTTGTCACCCAATCTGGTTCCTGCTTGTAGTGCAAATGAGGTTGATCAGTTAATAAGTCAGGCTTTAGCGCTTCGCCCAGATATTTTATCTGCGCAATATTTAGTTAATGCGGCGAAAGAGAAAATCAAGCTATCCAAACTTGACTGGCTAAAAATTACGGCTACAGCGGATGCGACTAGTGGCGAAGTCAACGGTCACACACTTGGTCCTGCCATTCGCTCAACCCTTCCCATAGCCAATCAAAACCAAGGGGCTATTAGTAGAGCCGAAGCAGAGTTGGAAAAATCGGAATTAAATCTTGAAGCACTTAGGCAACAGGCTGTTGTAGAGATAAGAACCACTCATCTTCAGTACCAACAATCTTGCCATGACTGGCATGCTCTTCAAAGCCAGATATTGCCAACAGTGCAGCAAATGATGCAACTCACAGAGCAAGCCTATCAGAAGGGAGATGTTTCTTTCCTTCAAACGCTTGAAGCTAATCGTCAGATTTTAGATACACAAATGAGAGAAGTGCAACTGAAGGCAGACCTCATAACTAAACTCGCAGAGTTAATGCGTAGCAGTGCCAAAAATAACAATGTTCATTAACTGACAGTCACAAATGGATAAAAGACCAATGAAATTAAAAACTCTGAATATCAAATCGTCAATTGTGGGTACAGCGCAGAAAAAAATATGGATTGCAACAGCTTTAATCGTGGTCACAATTCTATTGGTTTCCATTAAATTGATAGCTAGTCCTAATGAAGAAGTTAGAGTACAGCATTATCCTGCGCAGATAGTTGTACCTGAAAGCTCATTAAATACTGTCCATCTCAATGATGATTCTTATCGCAGGCTTGGCATCCAAATTGCAACTGTTAAGCGCGAACGATTAGAGAATAAAAAGGTATACGGAGGTGAAATTGTGATGCCTGCCGGAGGTTTGGTCAGTGTTTCAGCCCCTATTTCGGGTAAGTTAATTTCTTTAGATAAAAATCCATTAAAGCCAGGTGCGCCCATCAAATTGGGGCAGTTACTTTATCGTATCCAACCCATTATTACTGCAGATGCACGTGCAAACTTAGTGAATGCCTTGGCGGACGCAGAAAGTTTGGTAAACGTTGCAAAATCTCAAGTCGATGCGACAGAAATTGCACTTAATCGCGCTAAGAAACTACTTCAAGATTTAGTGGGTAGTCAACGTAACGTCGATGACGCTAATGCAGCCCATGAAATTGCGCTGAGAAATTTAGAAGCCGCGTATGTCAAAAAAAATGCTCTACATCAAGTGGTTAATCTAGGTACTGTTGAACCCATTGATATCAAATCTCCCCAATCGGGCTTTATCAGCAATATATTTGCAGTCACAGATCAGTTGGTATCTGCAGGCAATCCCATTATAGAGATTTCATCCCTTAATACATTATGGGTGCGTGTACCCATTCCTGCAGGTGATTTAGATAGTATTGATTTAGAGGCTAACGCCAAAATACAATCATTATCTGCCAAATCAGGTGCGCCAAGTATTGATGCTAAACCTACCAATGCACCGCCGACTGCTGATCCGCTTACAAGCTCTTCGCATCTTTACTACGCCATCCAAAATAACCAATCAGCACTAAGTCCTATGCAGCGGGTTTCTGTCAGTCTCAAATCACGTAGCCAATCTATTCAAGCGTTAACCATTCCATGGTCTGCTGTTGTATTGGATGTCTATGGTGGCAGTTGGGTCTACACACAGCAATCAGCCAATGTATATGAGCGTAAAAGAGTCTTTTTAGACCATGTCGTTGGTCAGCAAGCCGTGTTAAGTGAAGGCCCTCCCGAAGGTTCTAAGGTGGTAGTGAACGGGGCACTGGAGCTATTTGGCGTTGAAACTGGCTTTAGCCATTAATTTTTTCAGGCTGTTATATGTTAAAAAAACTGATTCACTCCGCCGTAAAAGGCCGGCTTCTTGTGTTGTTGATCGCTCTAGCCATTATGATGGTGGGACTAAACACCATAAGACAAGCACCATTGGATGTTTTCCCTGAATTTGCCCCAGTGAAAGTGGAAATTCAGACTGAAGCGCCTGGGTTATCCACTGAAGAAACAGAGCAATTGATCAGCATGCCACTTGAGCAAGCGCTGAATGGCACACCACAACTGAAAACATTACGTTCAAAATCTGTATTAGGTTTGTCTTCCGTGGTCTTATTATTTGAGGAAGGTACAGACCTTTATCAAGCAAGACAGTTTGTGCAAGAGCGCTTAAGTTTGGCAGCAAGCCGTTTGCCATTAGTCGCGAAACCACCTGTAATGATGCCACCGTTGTCATCCCTGTCACGAGTCCTCAAAATCGGCGTTTCATCCAAAACACTCTCCCAAATCGATATCAGTGCATTGACGATGTGGACTATACGTCCACGCTTGATGTCTGTCCCTGGTGTTGCAAATGTAGCTGTTTGGGGTCAACGCGATAAGCAATTACAGATTCTCATCAACCCTGAGCATCTGCGCGCCAGAGGTATAACGTTGCAGCAAGTGATGCTGGCTTCTGGGAATGCAGCCAGCATTGAATCTGGTGGCTTTATAGATTCCCCCAATCAACGTATTGCGATTCGGCATAAAAACTTAACTACAAAGCCTGAGGAACTGGCCAACACTGTGGTTGATTTTAAAAATGGTGCACCCATCCGTTTAGGAGACATTGCGGAGATTGTGATTGGAGCGCCACCCACTATCGGCGATGCTGTGATCAATCATGGTGATGGTCTATTACTGATTGTAGAAAAGCACCCCAATGCCAATACTATTGAAGTCACAAAAAAAGTTGAAGTAGCCATTACGGAACTGAAACCTGGACTTAAAGATTTGGATATTGATTCCACCATTTTTAGGCCTGCAACGTTTATTGAGCGAGCAATAGATAACCTACAAAACGCGTTGATTCTGGGAGCTATATTAGTGGCGCTCATACTCATACTATTTTTACGCAACAAACGTGCTGCTTTAATTAGCATCTGTGCAATTCCTCTGTCACTTATCAGTGCTGTATTGGTGTTGACTGCCTTCAATGTTGGCATCAACACCATGGTGATTGCAGGCTTAGTGATCGCACTTGGCGAGGTAGTGGATGATGCCATTATTGACGTTGAAAATATCATACGACGACTGAAATTAAACCAACTACTAGACACCCCAAAATCCAAACTGAATGTCATCGTAAACGCATCTCTAGAAGTACGAAGTGCCGTGGTATTTGCAACCATGATTGTGATGGTGGTCTTTCTACCGCTGTTTTTTTTGGATGGCATTGCAGGTGCTTTCTTTAAGCCATTGGCCATGGCCTATTTACTCGCTATTTTGGCTTCTTTAATCGTGGCGCTGGTAGTCACGCCAGCATTATCTTTTCTTTTGCTTGATACAGCACATGAAGAAAAAGAGATTGCAATGGTCAACTGGCTACACCGTCAATATGCAACATTACTTAATGTCACATTAGCTAGGCCGAAAAAGATTTTTGTGGTCGCTACGATGACATTGGTTGCAACAGGATTAGGTTCATTGTTATTAGGTTCTGAATTTTTGCCTGCGTTTAAAGAAACAGACTTTTTGATGCACTTTTTAGAACGCCCAGGTTCCTCAATTGAACAAATGAAGAGAATGAGCTTGCGTGCAAGCCATGACTTATTAGCAATACCTGGGGTTAGAAACTTTGGTGCACACATTGGCCGTGCAGAAGCCGCCGATGAAGTGGTAGGCCCAAACTTTACTGAGCTATGGGTCAGCATTGATCCTGATGTGAATTACGCAGAAACAGTTTCAGCGATTCAACATACCATGCAAGGCTATTCAGGCATCTTTACTGACGTGCAAACTTACCTAAAAGAACGCAGTAAAGAGGTTTTATCAGGCACCAGCTCTAGTATTGTAGTGCGACTCTTTGGACCGGACCTAGCGGTGTTACGACAGCAAGCAGAGGCCATTAAAAGCACAATGCAGTCTGTTGAGGGAGTTTCTGATTTAAAAGTTGAGCCACAAGTACTGGTTCCACAAATTGAAATTCGTCTCAAACAAGGTGCGGCACAACGTTACGGCATTAATACCAATGACATTCGCAAAGTCACGAGCATGGTGCTGAAAGGCACAAAAGTGGGTGAAGTCTATGAGTCACAGCAAAAAGTGGATGTGGTAATTATAGGAAGCCCGGAAACAAAAATGGATTTATATGCCATTCAGCAACTACCCATAGATTCTACTTTTGGCCCTCAGCTTAGAATCAAAGATGTAGCAGATGTTTATTTTGTAGGTATGCCCAACGAGATAAAACGTGAAGCCGTCTCAAGGCGAATTGATATTGTAGCCAACGCAAATGGTAGAGATCTCGGTTCTGTAGCTTCAGAAATAGAAAGCAAGGTTTCAGCAATGCCGTTCCCAAGTGGATACTACCCACAGTTTTTAGGAGAATACACTGCACAAAAGGCAGCTACCCAAAGATTGCTAGGGCTCACTGCCTTGGTGATATTCGCAATCGTCTTGATTGTGTATATGGATTTCAAATCCTATCAACATACGCTTATCTTCTTAGCCTCATTACCATTTGCCCTCTTGGGTGGCGTGATTGGGGTATTGATATCTGGTGGTGTCGTTTCTCTCGGCTCTATGGTTGGATTTATTGCTGTGCTAGGTATTGCCGCTAGAAATGGCATTTTACTTATTAGCCATTACAGACATCTAATGGCTAGTGAAGGCTGCACTCATGGCTTAGATGTTGTGAAGCGTGGCTCGCACGAGCGTTTAGTACCGATTCTCATGACAGCACTCGCTACCTCTCTCGCATTAGTGCCTATTCTGTTTAAAGGCCCTATTTCGGGTTATGAAATTGAATACCCACTAGCGGTGGTTGTGGTGAGCGGCTTGCTTACATCAACAGTGCTGAACTTAATTTTACTACCTAGTATTTTCTTAAAATTTGGAAATATTAAGTCTATATGACTGTCCGCTTAGGGGATTAAATTGAAATCGCAACTACTAGCATAAAACTTTAATGCGTGATTGCTCGCTTTAGCCGTTGCACACCAGTTGCGAGCTCATTTGCATTAAGGCTACCAAATCCTAATCTAATGCCATTCACGTCCTCATTTGATTCAGAAAATAATGAAGCGGGCAATATTTTCACTTTTTCTCGCATCGCCTTTTCAACTAGCTTACTAATATCAATACCGCTATTAAGACGTAGCCAAATTGCTAATCCGCCATTGGGAGAGTCGAAATTGATATGCTCAACAAGCTCGTTCAGCAGTAAATCTATCAAAGTATTCCTGCGCTCATTATAAATTTTCAGGGTTCTGCGTATGTGGCGTTTGATCTCACCAGATTCCAGCAACGCTGCAACTGCAAGCTCTGTGACAGAGTTTCCTTGCCTGTCTATCAGCATCACTTCGGCTGCACATTGGTTAATGATTTCTTTTGATGCAACAAGATAACCAATGCGTAGGCCAGGTGCTAAAACTTTAGACAAAGAGCCGACATAAATTACTCTACCCGCATGTGCCGTACTGGCAAGCGGAAATACTGGATGATGATGAAAATGGAATTCATGATCGTAGTCATCTTCAACAATCACAAAATCGTATTGTTCAGCCAGCATTAACAATTTTAGTCTTCGTTCGGCAGTCATCATCACGGTAGTTGGAAACTGATGGTGAGGAGTAACATAAATTGCGCTTATCGGATATTTCTTGCACAAGGCCTCTAGCGCTTCTACGTTAATGCCATTTTGGTCTAACCCCACAGTAAGTATTTTTGCACCGCATGATCTGAACGCTTCGCGCGCAGGTGGGTAACTGAGACTTTCAACAACCACGTATTTTTGGGGATTGGCTAAAACACGTGCGGCTAAAAATATCCCCATCTGACTACCACGTGCAATGCATATATTGTCTATATCTACACTCAAGCCTCTCTCCATATTCAGCATGTCTGCTAGCGCAACGCGCAAATTCGGCATGCCTTTAGGGTCTCCATAGCCAAGCTTATTTGACCTTATTGGTTCGATTAAAGCATGTCGGAAGGCTTTAGAGATTGTTTCGAATGGAATCAGCCGAGTGTCTGGAATCCCATCATTGAAATCAATCAGATTCGCCATATTTTCTGACTCAATAGCGGCGGCATATTTTGCAAGTACTGGGGCTGGCTTATCTTTTGTGGTTTCTTTCAAATCGATATTGGTGGGCTTAGCCGGAGAAAAATGCGGCAGCTTAGCGGAAACAAAAGTGCCACGCCTGCTTTCTGAGATAAGCCAGCCTTGTGCAATCAACTCATCGTAGGCCAATACAATAGTTTTTCTATTCACCTGCAATTTCTCAGCAAGTTCTCGAGTGCCTGGCATAGCAGCAGTGGGTATCAGACGACCACGCTGGATTTCATCAATAATTTGTTGCGCGATTTGTAAGTAGACCACCACACCTGATGACTTGGTGATATGGAGATTTAGATCCCATGAACGTAGCATTTGGTTGCCTTCTTAAAATTCTGGATTACTGATTTGCAGTATCTTACATATATTCTCTGGACCAGTGAAATAGTTAAATCTGGATGCCTGAACTGGAATTACATTCTGTTACATTTTTGTAACGATTTGTAGCAGCAGTAAAAAGTTACCGAAAGATAACAAGATTGCTGACATATCACCGTTTCATCCTTACAACTGTTGAAGACAAGCAAAGGAATTTTATGTCACCACCATTAGATGCTCAACTGACCGATGTACGCGCTCATGCACTCAAGCTAGAAGACGAGGTAAACAAAGTGATTGTTGGGCAAAGCAAAGCCGTCCGCTTGATGAATACAGCCATTTTTGCACGTGGGCATGTGTTACTTGACGGTGGTGTTGGTGTAGGTAAAACCACCCTACTTCAGTCAATTGCACGCGGTATTGGCGGTGCTTATGAGCGTATTGAAGGCACGGTCGATCTCATGCCTAATGATTTGATTTACCACACTTTTCTTGGTGATGATGGTCGTCCAAAAATTGATGAAGGTCCACTTTTGCGCGCTGGTGAAAACTTATCTGTGTTCTTTTTTAACGAGATTAACCGTGCACGACCACAAGTACATGCTCTGATGCTACGCGTTATGGCAGAACGTCATGTGAGTGCATTTAAAAAAGAATACCGCCTGCCACACATGATTGTGTTTGCTGATCGAAACCAAGTAGAGAAAAACGAAACGTTTGAGATTCCTTCTGCAGCACGCGACCGTTTTATGATGGAAATTCCCATTGAGACGCCAACAGATCGCGACATGAAAAAATCCCTAGTCTTCAATACCAAGTTTCAAAACGCAGAAAAACTTACCCAGCAAGTTGAAAGCGGCATTTTACGATTTGATCAGCTCAATGCATTTTCAGAGTCATTACAAGACCATATTAAATCTAGCGATGTATTAGAGGAATACGCAATCGACTTATGGGATGCCACACAGCATCCAGAAAAATTTGGTGTGACCATGGATAGCGTTGATGTGACACGAGTAGTGCAAACTGGCGCGAGCCCACGTGGGATGGGCATGCTGATGAAGGCAGCTCGGGTAAATGCATGGTTAAACAATCGCGAAAGTATGTTCCCTGAAGATATTCATGCGGTATTTCATGAGGTTATATCTCATCGATTAGTATTCAACAGTATGTACGAAAACCGTAGAACTGCTCTGGCACGTGAGCTGACTGCGAATATCATGAGCACAGTCGCCGTACCAAGTCCAACCTTTAGTAAGGCGGCTTAAGCCCATGAGCTTAGCTAAACGCAATGCTGCAGATGCTTCATACGCCAAACCGTTTGAGTACATCGTGTCTTGGAAATCATCTAGTCTACAACTAGGTGAGCATCGTGGTACGCAACGAGGAATGGGCTTAGATTATCGCGGGAATGTAAATTTTGTCGATTATCCTGATGCAAGACGTATGGATATTCGACAAACCATGCGCGACCCATTTGAGCAAGTACAAGTAAGGCAGTTTAACCAAGATAGCACAACCCCCATTTATGCAATCTGCGATTTATCAAGCTCTATGCAGTTTAAAGGTAGGCAGCGCAAGCTAGATAAAGCCATTGAAATTGCAACCGCTGTTGCAAACTCAGCTTATCAAGCTGGCGATGTGTTTAGCTTTATTGGTTATAACGATGAAGTGATGGAAGACTTTACCCTTCCATTAAGCAGAAATTTGCATCACACGAAAGAAGCCATTGCTCAACTACACGAATATCAAACAATGCGCGTAGGTGCGAAAGGTATAGCAGATGTCCCCAACTTTATTGGTCAAAGCCGAGGCTTAGTATTTTGGATTTCAGATTTCCATATGACGCTGAGTTTGATTGAAAAAACACTCACAGCCATGTCTGCACATCAGGTGATTCCAGTCGTATTGTGGGATGACGAAGAGTACAAAAAACTACCCAAATTTGGCTTTGGCACGATGATAGACCCAGAAACTGGATTAAATAAAACCCTGTTTTTTAGGGGTGAGGTCAAAGCGAAGTTTCTTGAGACTTTTAATGCGCGCAGACATGCGCTTGAAGCTCTATTTCTAAAATTTGAAAGCCCCGGACTGTTTATGCACACCGATTACAAACCAGAAACGGTAACGCATTATTTTGAACATAATATGAGCTTATAAAATGATAAAACCATTCTCAAAACTGGGCGTAATTGCATTATTGTGCGGATTATTGCTAGTTAATCTCGCATCAAATGCAGCCGAATCCACATCCGCAAATCTCATTTCTGTTACTAACCCTACCCTAAGCTACGGTGTCCGCATAGGTGATAAATTGGACAGAAAAATTGTGTTACACATACCCGCACCAGCAAAGATTGTAGAAAGCACTTTGCCTAAAAAAGGCAATAAGAATGATGGCGTAGAATTAGTCGCGATAACGACTGAAACAGAGCAAGTCAAAGCAGGCACGCGCTATACATTTAACTTAAGCTACCAAACATTTGCTGGAACCAGCAAGCCGTTAGTAATGCAGTTACCCGCTCTACAGTTAAGTTTAACTAATGTCCAAAACGCGGAAGTAATTGAAGTGCCTAGCTGGGGATTTTGGCTATCTCCAATGGTCACTGGCGGTATACAAATAGCAGAAAAAAATATTCAACCAGAGATAATGCCTCCTTTGATTGATGTGAGTGCGCACAAAACACGGTTTGTAATATTTGCTAGTGTGTTCGCTTTCAGTTTGCTTGCTTTGTTATACCTAAATGCCGATGGCAACTGGTTGCCATTTATGGGTGGTGCATTTGCTAAGGCTCATCGAAAATTGAAACGCCTAGCCAAGGCTAGTGGCGCAAAATCAGCAGTGGAAGAGAAGCAAGCGTTGGTGTTTATACATCAAGCCTTTAATCAACACTTTGGTGCCAATATGTTTGCCCGTGACATTGATGCTTTCATTGCTAAGCACACAAGTTTTAAAAAGTTAAAAGCGGAAATCACTCAATTTTTTAATGAATCCAACCAATCTTTATATGCAGTTGCGCCACGCGACAGCCAAAAAATCATCACTGATCTAGCACTGCTAAGCAAGCATTTGCGCGATTGTGAGCGAGGTGTTTAATGGCTTTTCTTAATCCATGGGCACTCTTGTTAATTCCCTTCGCATTATTGCCATTTTGGCTTAAAGGGCATCAGGGTAAGGTTTACACCTGGCTTGAGATGCTACCTGAAGACAAGCTTTCTGACAGACTCAATTTGGCTGTAAAAATTGTCACCTCGTTATTGCTCGTAAGTATTTTTCTGGCCATGGCCAACCCGCGTGGGCATGATGAAAAAATACTGCGCACCGGCAAAGGGGCACAAACAGTGATGGTAATTGACCGCAGTGTAAGTATGGACCACCCTTTCGCTGGCGATAACTCAGGTAATGCTGCTGAAATTAAGTCTGTAGCAGCACGCCGTATCATTACGCAGTTTATTGATTCACGGCCTGATGACATGATGGGGGTGGTGGGCTTTACGAATTCCGCACTATACGGCATCAAAATTACTAGTAATCGAGATGCGATTCATTCGGCTATTTTGGCCGCAACAAGCCCTTCATTAAATCAAACCAATATAGGTGCCGGCTTAACTGAAGGTGTAGGGCTATTCGATAAAATTGAGAGCTCTGGTTCCCGTGCCATTATTTTGCTATCTGATGGAGCCGGTAAACTGAGTCCTCGTGTGAAGTATCTATTAAGTAAACGATTAAAAGAACGCAAACTTAGTATTTATTGGATTATGTTGCGCGAGCCTGGTGAGCCCAGCATTTTTTCGAAAGAAGAATATGAAGAAGATCGTGTGCCCAATTCGATTGTATTGCATAAGTATTTTCAGGCATTAAATCTGACTTATAAAGCTTATGAGGCAGACAACCCGGAAACTTTGCAGTCCGCTATTAGCGATATCAACGCCCGCGAGAAGAAAGCCATTAAATATACGGAGACTATTGCAGGGTATGACTACTCTCGCATATTTATCATCATCGCTTTTATATTAGGCTTGTTGATACTAACGATTAAAAATTTAAGAATTCATGATCGAGAGGCGCAGGAATGAAGAAACATGCGATAAATCGTAAAAACCAGACACTCATTTTGTTATTGGTATTAAGTTTAGGCGGAGCTGCTTATGAAGGGTATCAAACTAATAAAATTAACAAAGTGAACCAAGCATTGCTCACAGGCGAAATATTCAATGATGAAAGTTACCCTTTTCACAAAAAGTTTTCCGACGCTTATCAGCAAGGTAAAACTGGTAACTTTAAACATGCTGTCCAAGGTTTCGGGCAAACTTTAGAGTTAGCCAATAAAAAGGGAGAACACGCTTTTGCAGTGAGTGATGCGCTTAAATCCCAAGTTTTTTACAACATTGGTAACAATCTATTTCGTTCAGGTTTACAGCGCTTAGTTACGGAAGATGGCGCGATTCAAGAAGAAGCAAAGTTTGATTACATGCAAGCTAAAGCCTCTTACGAGCAAGCTTTAAAGCTGAATCCTTCTTCAAATGCAGCCAAATTTAACCTAAGTTTGTTATTGGGTGTGATTCCAGGCAACATCAAAACTGTGCCTCAGGATCCCTCTGGTATGGAAATTAGTAACTTGCCCCAAGGTTTGCCATGAATAAAATCATAACCGTTCTTAAAGAGCATTATGAAACCGTCTTGCTGGTATTAGCATTACTGTTTTTATTGCTTGCGTTCTTCAAACCGCAAATTCAACTCAAGCAAGAGGTGCATAATTACCTATTGGTTGCTGATGTCTCACAAAGCATGAATGCTGAGGACATGAAGGTCAATAATCAGGCGGTGAGCAGATTAGTTTACACTCAGCACATGATGAAACAGGTGGTGAAGTCATCTCCCTGTGGCACCTACGTAAGCGTAGGAGTATTTGCCGCTGAAAACGTTGCTTTATTGATTATGCCGCTAGAGGTGTGTAAAAACTTTGACATCATCAACGATACCATTGACCACTTGGAATGGCGCATGGCTTGGAGCGGTAATAGTCGTATGACATTTGGTGTAAAGGCAGCAGAAGCGACCTTTGAATACTTGAATATTCCTGCACAGATGCTTTTTTTTACCGATGGCGATGAAGCCCCTAAAGCCAACGGCATTAACAAACTAGATATTAGTAATGTACGTATTGGCAAAAATGTGATTTTTGTTGGGATTGGCGGGCAAGAGTCAGTGCCAATCAAGCGCTTTAATGCTAATAATAAATTTGTAGGGTATTGGGGCACAGATGCCGCAGCCGAAAGCTCTGGAGGCGGCATAATGTATAACGATGCTAGTAAAGATGATCCCGATCCTCCCGTTGCCTATGCTGAGTTTGACCGCTACCTGTCTAAATTAGATGTAGAGCATCTAAAGGCAATGACGGCTGAAATCAGAGGCCAATATGTGGATGGGTTAGATAACCCTGAGTTTTACAGTTTTGTGCAATCTCAAACTCCCGCAGCAAAATTTGTGACAGATTACTCTGTGCGTTGGCTATTTTTAATCTTGGCATCGCTGATGGTGCTGGCGACTTATTTACCAGATTTAGTTTCAAGCCGTTTTGGTACGTTCTTATTAAAACGGCAGAACTAAAGATTCAAATCAAGATAACGCTACTGCTATGTAAGTGAAGTGGATTGGTCGCAAAACCAATATCAGCTTTAGGGGTTTATCAAATTACAGTACAGCTAAAAAATTAGCTGTACTGTGTAAATCACACCTCGGTCTGCTCAGCTAGATCTAGGGCATCATCTACTTCAATACCAAGGTAGCGAACAGTGCTATCCAATTTGGTATGACCAAGCAGCAATTGAATGGCTCTTAGGTTCTTTGTTCGCTTGTATATAAGCGTAGCTTTGGTTCTCCTCATGGTGTGCGTACCATAATTTGCTGTATCCAAGCCAATTTCCTCAATCCATCCATTTACTATGCGAGCATATTGTCTTGTTGAGATATGGGGGCAATCATGCACCCTACTCGGAAATAAATAATCGTCTGATTTAATTCCTGCGAACTGAATCCATTCGTAAATTGATTTACGCGTCGACTCCATAATTTCAAAGTGAACGGGCTTACCTGTCTTTTGCTGCAGGATGATGGCACGACTAGTAATTTGATTACCGTGTGAGATATCTCTGAGCTTGAGCTTAACTAGGTCACATGCACGAAGTTTGCTATCAATGGCTAGATTAAATAATGCTAACTCTCGAATACGATGTGATAACTCTAAACGAATGCGTATTGACCATATTTCTTTCAGCTTGAGTGGTGCCTTTTGTCCAACTAGTTTGTCTTTGTTCCAAGGCTCTCGTTGCGGGGCTTTGATATTGGTTTCCATGATAGTCATCTCCTTTAATGAAGGGATAATTAGAATGAACCTTTTTAATTATTTGAGTTGATTAATTATTGTTAACCTAGCACACATTACCCGGAATATTTATGAACACCATGTCCGCTTTGGGGATTTTTACTATTTTTTAATAATGAGCACAAAAGCATTTGAATGTTGCAATTAAGACGTAGTTTTGAATCTAATGTGGCTAGGCATTACCAAAATGCTTCAGTTTGTTAGTGGGTTGCTAAATAAGCAACCTTAATAAAATAGAAACTCATTTTTGAAAAATATATCAAATCACTGTTACCTAAGTTCGACGATTTCTTGAATAGACATTGGTTTTCCATGTAAATACCCTTGCACAAAATCACATCCCAATTTTCTTAAAACGGCCTCTTGAATCTGATTCTCAACACCTTCAGCAATAACTTGAATCTTCAAATTATGAGCCATCAAAATGATAAATTGGCATAGTGAACTATTGTAGAGGTCAGACTCCAACTCACGAGTAAAAGCTTTATCAATCTTTAAGTTATCAATATCGAAACTTTTCAAATAAGCTAGAGCTGAGTAGCCAGTGCCAAAATCATCTATTGAGAATTTCACACCTTTTTCTTTAAGTAAGTTAATTGTGTTGACCTGCCCCCAACAACCCTACCAGTTTTTATTGAAAAAAGTCCGATTAAAAATCATGTTGCTTGCCTAAGTCTTTGCGCATAGATAGCAGG
>LNFM01002037.1_pt1 | contig 43595 bp, 44 predicted proteins | sample 596031 | NCBI WGS metagenome assembly LNFM01 (sample SAMN04254537, study PRJNA301005) | activated carbon metagenome | isolation source: dual media filters at the Ann Arbor, Michigan drinking water treatment plant | place: USA: Ann Arbor
TGAACGCAGAGTGCTTCAGCCGATCGTCGCTCGCGCTGCTCGTGCCCACGCGCATGGCCGTTAGCCTTGTCCTCGCCGTAGCGATCACGAGCGGAGTTGCGTTAGGCACACAAGCTGCCGACAAACGCTCGGGCCACAACCTCGTACAAGCCTGCGAGACGGAGCTACCCGCCCCGACGAGTTGGTGTGCAGCCTACCTGATGGGCGTCGCGGATACCCTCACCGCGTTCGGCAAGGGCGGGCACAAGGGCGGGCTGTGTGGAGCATCGTACAGCATCGAGGATCTCGGTGAGATCTTCCTGACCTGGATGCGTGACCATCCGCAATTCTTGAAACTTGACATGCTCGCCGGAGCGTCCCTTGCATTACGGGAGCGGTGGCCGTGTCGGTAGACTCGGCTCGCGCCCGGAGACTAGCTCGCAGTCTTGTCCTTGCCGTGCAGGTAGCGACGATTTCCTCGGTGGCCAATGCTTTCGACGGACCTCGTGTGATCCAAGTCGGACCCTGCAACCAGAACAAGGCTGAGAAATTCGATCTGTACGGCAGGGCGGGAGAACGCATCTTTCTCGAGTTTCCGAGCGGCGATGTCGTCGAGAGCGCGTCCTCGACCAACGAGCGGATCCTGGTGGTCCGGGCGATGGGCGCTCCCACTACGGGTGGAGCGAACGTCAGCACCGCACCTAACAAGGTTGAAATCAGACCACTCTTTGAGGTGCCTGCGGTCCAGGTGCTGGTGAAGATGCGTTCGAGCTGTTCATATGTAATTGACTTCCACACCACGCTCGAGCGGTGAGCAGGAAGCGGTTTATGCGCCTACTGAAGCGTGTTAGCCGATCAGCGCCTAGTGCTCGCCGCCGCCGTCGGAGCCGGCGAAGAGATGGTTCTTGCGGCCCAGCTCGATCGGGCGGATGGCGCGCGCTCGACGACATTGGAATCTATTTCGATATGGTCACCGTCGAGGAAGCGGATCAGGCCGGCCCAGCTGAGAGCGCGTATTGGATCGCCTCGGCGATTCTGTCCGCGATCATCTTCAACGCCGTGATCATCATTGCACTCATTCCGCTGGCGCTGAAAGGCGCCGCCTATCGGCCGATCGGCGCGGCACCGCTTCTGCGCCGCAACCTGCTGATCTACAGGCTTGGCGGACTGATCGTCCCCTTTATCGGCATCAAGGCCATTGACCTCGTGGTCACGGCACTGCGCCTTGCTGCCTCGCGCCTTCCAAATTTGTCGCATCGACATAAGGGCCCAGGTTCTGCGGCACGCCCTGCCACACGAGGATCAGCGCACCAACGATCGAAATGGGCAGCAGCACGTAGAGCGTGCAACGGGTGAGATCGACCCAGAAGTTTCCAATCGTCCGACCCGAGGCGCGCGCAAAGGCGCGGATCAGCGCGACGAACCACCGACTCCCAAGATTATGATGCCTGCGCTCATGCACGTATAACTTGCGTTTTGTCAACGCGCTACCAGGCACTTTCAGCGCTCTCGTTTCTGCGTTCTTACCCTTTCTCTGGGACGCGCCTCCTCTTTGGCGGTTCCCGGTGCACGGCGCTCACGAACAGAGTCTAGAACTGTGGCGCGCGCAAACGAATGTCCGTGCTCGAGGTAGTGCGCAATCCGCTCTCTGACCGCTTCTATGATATTGCTTCGCTCGCGCGCGTCCTCCGGAAACGCGCGTTCTAGCGCCTTCTCGACAATCACCATTTGCGATTGGGCAGCGACCAGCTCGGGATCGCGCGCGGCCGTCTGCCGATCTGCCGAGCGAAACTTCTCCGCTGTCACCCGCCAGCGGTTACGCGGCACTTGCCGCTGCTCGACGTGTGTCTGGCCGTTGGCGGCGTCAATCACCTTGATTCTCTTTGTGACCTGTTCGACGCCGTTCCTCCGCACCTGAACGCGATCACCGGGCTTCGCGTCGCTGTCGGTGATCGCCTTTTCAAGACCGACGCCCCACACCTGATGCCGATGGCCGCTGTCGAGCTCGATGGCCACGTAGGCAGTTTTCTCGGCATCGGTCCGATTGCGATACGGTGCCTTGCCAACCTCGATCAAGCGTCCCGAGACACCTTTGTCGTAGTCAAGTCTTTCGGTGCGCCCATCTTTGTCAGAAACCGAACGAGCCTCTGTTTCCGAACTGCGCGGATGCGTACGGTGCCAGACTTCTTGCCGGTCGGCGAGCGACTGCCGGTCGAGTTCGCTCGGCTGATATCCCAGCACCTCCATGCCGCGCGCGCTGGCCTCTAGCCATGCCTCACGGCGGAATTCCATGGAGCCACGGACCTCGAGAGATGCCCATTGCCGATGTTGCGCCACGCTGACCATGTCGCGGATCACCTCGGCGGCGGCCAGCCGCGTGACCAGACGATCTTCCGTCACCTTGAAGGCGAGATACTCGCCCCGCTCATCGGCGTAAAGCCTTGCGTGCCCGTCGGCCTCTTCTTTGCCCGGCTCGTCGGCCACAACGTAATACTTGCGGCGGATGCGTTCGGGGAGCGCATTGTCGCCCACCGTCGTGGAGGATGCTTTGTCAGCCGATGCTGACTTAGCTGCGAAATCCTTGACTGGCATATCCGTGCCAGGATCGCGCCCTGTTCGCTCTTGCCGTTTGAGGCTGAAGGCCTGGCTGTTCTCACGCGTGTCGTTCATGTTGCCGTCCATTCTGCTTCCGGCTTGCCCGTCGCGCCGGCGGGACGGCCTGAGCGTCGATGTAATTCAGGGTCCAGGCTTTCATGTCGTCCTCGGACAACCCTTCAAGGTCGACGTCCACGTCTCCGAAATCGAAACTAGCGTTGGCGGGAACTGTGGACGGGTCAGCCACCTCCTCATCCGTCATCGGCCGGGCTCGGAACACCGCCCGCAACTCGGCGACCTCAGAGCGAAGCACCTTGACCTCTGCATCGAGGAGCGCGTTTGAGCGTCCTTTGGGCAATTCCGGGGCCGACACCGGCAGCAATCGCTTCAGGAACGCCTTGTCTTCGTAGTATACGATCTTGTCGGCGATAACGGGCGGAATACCGGTACCCAGAACGAACGCTTTGGATTTCGGAAGAAGCTTCAGCTCCTGCGGCAGCATGAGGGCGCGACGATGCTCGGAGACCGTCTCGCTGGTCGAGCGCATCGCAAGTCCCCTTGGGCCGCTGCGACTGCGCGCTTTCACGGTGTCGTAGCCGATGCGTTCCGAAAGTTCATTGGCCACGTCCTGCTCCTTTGGGGCGAACACCACCTCGACGGCGTGGTTGGTCATGAAGTTGCGGGCCGCGTCGATTCCATAGATTGCGCGTAACTGCGCCGGGCTCTGAACCACGGTAAGCAGGCGGATGCCGTATCCGGCGATGAAGGCGACGGATTTCGCGAGCACATTGACATTGCCCAGGGCAGGAAACTCATCGAGCAACAGCAAAATCTTGCGATTGAGTTTCGGGTTCTGTTCCGGCAGTTCGCGGGTGTTGAGATCGACGATTTGCTGGAAAAACAGATTGAGAAGCGGCGCCATGCGGTCGAGATTGTCAGGCGTGACCCCGAGATAGATCGACATCGGCCGTTGCCGCAGTTGCCGCAAATCGAAATCATTGGCCGAAGTTGCGGCTTCGATCCGGGGGTTGAGCCAAAGACCCAGGCGCGCCGTCACGGTCTTGCGTACCGAGTTCATGGTGTTCTCGGAAGCGGCAAGGAAATCGTTCAGCGCCGTAATGCAATGCCGAGAAAGAGGTGATGGACCTGACTTTCGCACCGCGATGAGTTTATCGAAATGCGCCTTTAGGTCGGGGGCAGCGGACAGCTGGTGGAGGATCTCGCCGATCGTCAGCGGAAGGCCCGGTGTTTCCGCGACATAGCCTCCAACAGCGACAAAGGCCGAGCGGGCGGCCTCGAACCAGAACGGGTCGCCGCGGCTCTCCGCCGGAAACAGCATGACGGCAATGCGTTGCAGATCATCATAGAGATCCGCAGGATCGCTGCGCACATACCCGAGCGGATTGTAGCGCGCGGTGCGTCCGTTCTCCTCAAGCGGGTCGAACAGATGGACTTCCTGACGATGGGCCGCCCGAAATCCCGCTGAGCGATCCCAGTTCTCTTTCTTGACGTCGAGAACAACCACCGAATCAGGCCAGTTCAGCAAATTGGGAATGACATAGCCGACGCCCTTGCCTGCCCGGGTCGGGGCATAGACGAGGACGTGTTCGGAACCTCCGAAACACAGTAGCGCACCGTCCTTGCGTCCGAGCAGGATACCTTCAGCGGAACGCAGGCCCGCGGCCTTGATCTCTCGCTCTGAGGCAAAGCGCGCGCTGCCGTGAAGAGGCAGTGGACGGTGACGGAGCACAGCACCCAGCATTCCGAACACCACAACGACACCGGCGAGCGTCGCCAGCGTCAGCCACCGGTCGAAACGTGGGTCGGCGCCGTAACGCGGCCAGCCCGTGACGATCTCCGACCAGTGCAAGCCTCCGTTGTGAAGCCGCAGCCCGAGCAGCAGAACGTTCGAGGCGACCACCAGAAACAGCGCGCAGGCCGCGAGAGCAAGCGCGATGCCCCGCGCCGCCTTAGCTGATGTGGTCGCGTTTGCGAATGGGGTCATAATAGATTTCCGTGATGCGATAGCGGCCGTCGCGCTTTTGCATCTGGACAACGACATCAACCAGGAGAAACAGCAGCGAGCGGATATCGTCGCGATGAAGGTCGCGTCCCTCTGCGCTTTCCTTTACCAACAAGGTCAGCTGCTCGAAGGCGAGCCGGGCGCTGTCGGCATGAACCGTCGTGATCGAGCCTGGATGACCGGAGTTCACATTCCGTAGATAGAAGAAGGCCGTACCGTCGCGCAGCTCCTGCAACAGGATACGGTCGGGCCGCATCCGTAAGCAGGATCCGAGCAGTTCGCGCGGGCCGATCTTGGCAAGCCCTTGGCCGTCCTTGGCGTAGAGCAGCCGAACACAGTTTTGATGCGGAATGACGAGTTCGGCGGTGTCCTCAATCGTGATCAGCCGTTCATGTGCCGGGATCACCGCAATCAACGCCTTGGACAGCGTGGTCTTGCCCGAGCCGGTCGCACCCGAGATGATGATGTTGCGCCGGGTCCGCACCGCAAGCTCGAGAAACTCGCGCCAGGCACCGGCTTCTTTCAGGGCAAGTAAACGATGCTCGTCGGCTGTGAGGTCGTCACTGGCGACGCGGACTTCATCGAACAGTTTTGCCCGCTCGAAGACGTCGAGTGTCATTGTCAACACAGACGGTTTGCGGATCGTGAGACTGACAATGCCGGCCGGCACCGCTGGGGGCATCACGATCTGGCAGCGCTCATCACCGATCAAGCTGGTCGAGACCACCGGGTGTTCCGGACCGATGTCTTGCCGCGTATGGCCGGCGGCCGCGGTCGCAAGATGCATAAGATAAGCATGGGTGAGTGCTGGCGCTTCATGCCGGGTCCAGCCGCCAGGGCCTTCCACGAAAAGCTCGCCGGGGCGGTTGACGACGATTTCGGTCAGGGTGTCATCCGCCAGATACGGCGCCAGCGGCTCAAGGTAGCGCGCCAGCACGAGGCGGCCGCCATCGCGTTCAATCGAGGGGATCGCCGAAGTCATTTTGTCACGACAGCCGGGGCCACGTTGACCCCCGGGACGGTGCGGTCCAAAATCTGCGTGCGGGTCTCAATCCGCCGCAGTTGATAGACCGAGGAGAAGTCGACGTCGCGGGCGACAAAGATATTGACCAATTCGCCCTGGTTTTTGTTCAGCGTCGGCGGGATGTTGATGGACTGCTCGACGGCAATGGCGGCGGCGGTGTTGGTGGCGCCCGTCGTGTTGTTGACCTGGATCGAGCCTTCTTGCAGTTGTTGACGCCCGATCGAAGAAGCGTCGCTGACGATCGACAACAGCATTGCAGAACCGAATCGCTCCCAGAAATGGGTGTCGAGGTCACCATCAAAACCGGCGCGGCCCAGCGCATCCGTTGCGGGCGAGGCCAGAGCTGCAATCACCCCGGTCGGCGTTTTGGCCCGCGTCCACAACACGAACATGCGCTTTGAGCCGCGCCTCACATTGCCACGATATTCGCCGACCACTTGGGTGCCCTTTTCCATCAGCACGACGTTGCCGGAATCCGACATCACGTCTCGGATGACGACGCAGGAGACGAAGCCCGCCACGTCCGATGACATCGCCGTCTCCAGCACACACGGGATCGATGTTCCCTGTGTGACCAGCAGGTTGCGATTGGGAAGCCGCGCCGCGCGTACCCCTTCGATTGGTGTAGGCTTGAGCTTGTCGGCAAGGTCATTGCGCGGCTCGCCTCGCCCAAAACTGTAGGGATCGGTACTGATGCTTCCGGTCACTCCGTCACGAGGGGGATGTGCAGCCGACACCGGCCGGTTATAGGCCAATACCGGCGCGCGTCGCGCGCTTTCGAGCATCTGGTCTGGAGCGGGCATGGGTGCCGCTGCCGCGGCAGCGACCGGAGCGACCGGGATGGACGCCGTGGTGATCGGTGCGGGAGGCTCCACAACGGGCTCGAACGCCGCCGCCTGCCGGATCATGAGTTTGCGGGTGGAATCGGTGACCGGCTTGTCGCCTTTCCAGGTGCCCCAGATGATCAGGAAAGCAAAGGCCGTGAGCGCGAGCGCGCCGAAGACGCGCTTGAGCATCGCTGTTCGACCATTGTTCCCTCCTCCCACCGGGGTAATGCCGCGGTCGCCGGCAAGCGTCTCGTTTGGAAGCTCGGTCATACTGTGTTCGCCTATCGTGCCTTGCGGATTGGGGATGACTTCTTCGCCCGCCGCTCGATCGAGGGGCTTGTGGTGTTGGTGCCGGGATTGACCCCGACGGCGTCGAACGCTTCGTTGAAGATGCAAAGCACGTTGTCGCCCTTGCGCAGTCGAAACTCGCGGGCCGTGGCGTGGACAACCACGAGCTCGCCGCGGACATCCTTGGGCACCAGACTTTCCGAGCCGTCCGAGTTGATCAGGTAGATCGCCGGAATCTCGCGATTGCCAGCGAAGCGGAATGTGGTTTCCTTGCCGTCGTCGAAGACGGCTTCGGGTTCGAGGTCGATCGAGCCTTGGGCCGAAAAGCGCCAGTTCCGAGCGCCATAGGCATGATGCAGGTCAAAAGTCTGCTCGATCAACACGCCTTCCCGCTCGGCGCCGCGGGCGGCCGCCTCAGTACGCCGGCGCTCGATCTCGTCACCGGGATAGGCGAAGCGGACGACGAAGTAGCTGTCCGCAAGCGTCGTCTCGGCGATCGACAACTCGAACTGATAGGAGCGCTTGCGCCCGTCGGGGCGGGTGGTGACGACCTGCAGATTGGTCGGTGAGTGTTTTTCTCGCGGCTTGAGGAACAGGATCGAACCGGCCGGTGCGACCTCCCATGCGACAGCGTCGCCGATCGCGACATGGGCGATCTCCTCGTCATCGGCAAACACAATTTGGGTCGAGGCGCGAATGACGCCGTTGAGGCGGACCACATTAGCGGGGTCGTAGGTCACCATGCGCACGCGTGCATCGCGTTGACCCGGTGCCGGCTGCTGGAGTGCAAGCACCGGTCCCGCAAATCCGAGGGCTAAAGTGATCCAGAGCGCGAAACGTTTCATGGCAGGACCTCCGGGTCGGCGCGATATTCCGAAACCAGAAAGCCGAGTGGATTGATGAGGCGGTCGGCGGAGGACATCGGCGCGTTGGCGTAAGAGAATGTCAGGGTCGAGACCCAATGGGTGACGCGGGTTTCCTCGCCCTTGCGGCTCTCTTTCATGAAACGCACCGACGCGACATTGTCCGCCAGAAGCGAGATCGCCTTGATGCGCACCGTGGCGACTCCGAAACGGCCTTGAACGACCTGCGGGCTTTCGGGATTGGAGCCGCGGTACCAGGCTGCGAAACGAGCCTGTTCGCCCTGCCCCGAAAGCAAGGAAATTGTGCGAAAGTTGGTTTCGGCTTCCGGATAGCTGTAACCTTCCCGCGCGCGCACGTAGCGCCCAAGAAAAAATTTGGTGACGGCTTCGTCGTAGCGCGCCGGCGTCGAATTGAGGGCGGAGACGGTGTCCACAATGCCGGTGGCACTATCGACCCTGACGACGAATGGCTCGACCGTCTTCAGCGGCGCCAGCGCTGCGACCGCACCGACCGAGGCCACCGCCAAAGCACAGGCGCCCGCGGCAATCACCCACGCTATTCGCCGCGAACGATGAGCCGATAGCAGCAGATCCTGTTCCCATCGCCGCGCATTATCGAAGTAGGCTTTCAGGTCATCATGCCCGATCATCTCACGCCTCCTTGCCGCAGGCGCGGTAAGAGGCCGCAATGTCGATCCCGCGGCCGGATGCGGCGAGATGAACGGGGGGCGCTGGGGGGCTACTTTCGCCCTTGCGGATGACTGGTGCGGAGGGCGGAACTCGCGGCTCCGGCGTTGCAAACGGCGCCCCGGATTCCCAATCCCACAACGAGCGATTAAGCGGCCGCCGAGCGAGGCCATCACATGACGGCGGCCCCTTGGACCAGATCGCGCAGCCGCCAAGCTGCGATGCGATGATGCAAATGATGAATAGTCGTCGCCACATCGTTCTGATGCCCCTGTTATTCTCTGTCGCCTATGCTGGCGACTATTGCTTACGCGGCCGTAGTCCCCTGCGAGCGTGTGCGCCGCATGCTTCCGCCCTGGCGGCTAGCCCTTACGGCGGCGAGGCCACGACTGGCCGCCCCGCGTGCGCCGGCATAGGCGCCTCCGGCCGCGGCCGTGGCATTGGCAATCAGCGGGCTCGTGACCAACCGACTTGCGAGCGACGCGCCACCCCCGGCGAGACCGCCTGCGATAACCGGCAATTGAAGTGCGATATATCCGGACAGACCGAGCACCGCGCTGATGGCGACCGCGGCCACCACCATCTCGCCTGCCGTTCCCGCGTTTGCCGCGAACCTGTCGATGAAGCCGGTGACGGTGGTTAGCATCAGCCCGACCAGAGCGACCACCAGCACCAGCAGGATCACGAAATTCGCGACTTGCCGAAGCCAGGCTTCCGTAAACGGGCGGGTCGCCTCAAATAGTCCCAGCGCGATGAATACCGGACCGAGCGCGATCACGACGCCGAGACCCACTTTGGCGTAGAGCAGAATGGCGAATTGCAGGAACGATCCGACGGCCACAAAGACCAGGAGAATGGCCGCAATCAAGGCGGGCGCGATGTTGGTCAGGCCAGCCTGGTCGTAGATCTTGTTGGCAACGTCAATCCCTTTGGACAGGAGCTGATCGAACGGAGCGCCGGAACTGGTATTCAGTCCAGAGCCCGCCAACGCGTTGCCGATCTCCTTCGGCAAAGAGTCGAAGAACAATCCCGTGACGTATTGCTGGAACGCGCTGGAATTCGTCGCGAGCAGAACCACGACTACGATCCGCATCGCTCGCCATGCAAATTCCATGATCGGCTCCGAGATCGCTCCCCGCATCACGGCAAAACCGTAGAGGATAACGTAGAGCATCACGGCAGTGCGCAGCGGGCCATCGATGTAGGAGGCAAGATTCGAAACCGAGGTCGACACAAATGCCGTGATCGGTTGCTCGAATTCCTTCAGGAAACTGTCGAAGACGTTTATGGCCATCGTGGCGATCCTTATTTCAAGGCGTCTTTCATTTCTTGGACGGTGACCTTGTTGCGGGCTTCATTGGCGTTGATGCAATTTGGCGTCTTCGCGAGTTCGCCCGGGTTGTCGCGGCACACCTTGAGGGTCACTGCAAGCTCGTCGCGATGTTCGAAAAACCAGCCGACTGTTTTCGGCGGATGACTGGTGTCGGCCTCGTTGCAGCCCGTGAGGCTGATTGTTGCGGCGAGCAACAGTAGAATAGAAGTCATCTTTTTCATTGTAGGGCTGCCTTGATCTCATCGACCAGTTGTCGCTGTTTCTCCCGCTCCCGCTGTCCATCCATGTCCACGCGAGCCTGCTGGATCATCGCCAAACCTTGCATTCGGAGCACATCATTCTGCAGCAGCGCCTGTTCGGCCTGCAGCCGCGCCGACAGATCGAGAACCTCCTTGGCGTCGGTCGCCGAGCTGATGCGGGCTCTGAGCTCCTCAAGGGCGTCGACGCGCTGCGAGGCTGTGTCGTACACCGCCTGGCCCATGGAGTGCTTCGCCCCGGTCTGCCGGGCGATCCGGTCGAGCTCACTCTGGTAATACGAATTGCCGCTATTGCCGGCATAGGCGCGATTCTGATTGAGATACTGGTTGATCGAATTCGCAAAATTGCCGCTGCCCTGCCCCGCGACGAGACGTTCGATGTCAGAAAACTGTTGGGGCAGAACTTTCCGGAACTGCGGCGTGTTCAAGAGCGCGCCAATGTCGTTGGCATTGGTTCGTTTATTAAAGCTGTCATAAAGCTGCTTGGCTTGATTCAGTTGGTCCTGTGCGACCTTGAGCTGCGACGCCAGGGTATCAACCTGCTTCTTCATTTCCGTCAGCTGCTCGAATTGCCGCGCAAAGACGCTTGGGTCGAACACAATCTCCGCCCTAGCCGGTGAAGCCATCAGGAGGGTCATGACCGATAGGGAGGTGAGAACCGTCGGTCTACGTTGAGTTATCATTGGGTTTTCCTCCGCTCCGCGTGAAACACCGGCAGCCATTGCGCGGGGTCGTCGCCGACTTGCTTGCGAATGCGGTGGAGCAGTTCGACGGTTTCCGTGCGTCCGGACAAGACGGCGAGCGCGTCGTCGAAAGCGCCGAGGTCGAGTTCCGCCACCACCGAGTTGTGGCCTTGCTTGACTAGGAAGCGCCGGCTTTCAGGAGCCAGTTCCTCCTTGATCAAGCGGAATTCCGTGTCGGTGAGGTGGAAGCCGTCGACATAGTCCGATCGCGTTCCCCGCGCGTTCGGCAAAAAGATTTGCGTCGGGCACTGTTCGACAATGGTGTGCGCGATCGGGGAGGCCAGCGCATCGCGAGGCGATTGCGTCCCGAAAACCATGACGCCGTTCTGCTTGCGGATGGTTTTGAGCTTGTTGTTGGCCAGGTCGCGAAATGCCTCGTCTCCAAGCGCCTTCCAGAACTCGTCGATGTCGATGATCAGGCGCCGGCCGTCGATCAGGCGCTCCACGCGATGGAACAGATACATCATCAGTGGTGTGCGAACGGTGGGATGGTCCAGCAGGTCGGTCATGTCGAAACCAATGAACCGGGCGTCGAGGCCGATGGCGTCGTGATCGCCATCGAGCACCCAGCCGAATGGAGCTCCACGGCACCATCGCTCGAGCCGCGCACCAATGCCCTCGCGATCTTGCTGGCCGAGAAAAGCCCGTAACGCCCCGAACGAGCGTTCGGCCTGCCGCAATTGACCAAGGGCTCTTAACCCGGAATCGATGCGCTCCTCCTCGATCACGGTTAGCGGGCGGTCGTCCGGCGTGACGAGTTTCCGGACCAGTTCGCCCAGAAAGGAAAGATGGGCTGGCGTCAGCTCCAGCGCCTTCAGCGGCGCACACCCGGTGGGGGCGCCGTTGTGGAGCGTCAGATAGGTGCCGCCGGCGGCGCGGACGAAAATCTCGGCACCACGGTCCTTGTCGAAGAAAACGTAGGATGCACCGAGCCGCTCGGCCTGCGACAGCAGGAAGTTCTGCACGACGGTTTTGCCGGACCCTGAGGGGCCGCAGATGAAGGTGTTGCCGAGGTCTCCATGATGAAAGGAAAAATAGAAAGGCGAGCCGGACGCGGTCTTGAGCATCGCGACCGCCGGTCCCCAATGGTTGCCCGCCGGTTGTCCGGTGGGATAGGTGTGGAACGGCGAGAACGCCGCGAAATTCCGCGAGTTGATCGCGCCAGTGCGTGCCCGGTATTTGAACAGCCCGGGAAGCTGCGCCCAATAGGCTGCTTCAAGTCCAAGGTCTTCCCGGGCGACCACGGCGCCCGCGTCCGCCAGTGCACGCCGTGCTACGCTCATGTGGCCCTGTAGCTGCGAAGGCGTATCGGCGTAGACCAGCAGCGAGAGATGATGCTCTCCGAGCACGAATCGGTTGGATTCGAGGTCGTCGAGCGCATCGGAGAGCTCGTCGATCTGTGAGGCGGCCGGGTCCTGAGCGGAGACCAACTGGTTCTGCTTGCGCGTCAGGACCGTTTTGGCGTCGGCCTTCGCCAGAAACGCGAAGGATTGCGTGACGATGAGCTCAAACGGCGCTGAAAGCAGCGCGTTCAACAGCCCAGGCCGGGTGGACGCCGGATATTCCTTGAGTCCAAACATGCCAGCGAAGCGCGATCCGCCGGCACCGCGGATTTCCAGGGCTTCGCGGCCGAAGATGACACGGTTTGAATAGAGTGCGGGACCGATCGGCCCTTGCGGTAATGGCATCGGCATCCACTCCCCCGAGGCAAGCGCGTGGAGCAACTCCATTGGTTCTGAGAAGGTGATGCCGCCGCGCTCAACCAATCCGACCGCACGGGCGCCGTAACGGTCGAGTGCCGCGACGATGTCTCGCGTTGCATCGTCAAGCCGTTTCAGGGCCTCGCTGTCGACCTCGACGGAGTGCCCGGCGCTTCGGCCAAGCCGCCTGAAGAACGCAGCCGCCGTATCCGTCGTCGCGCGCCCGGGATGACAAACCAGCGTCAGGTAGAGATCGTTGCAAAACAGCGCTTCCTTGCGCAGCCGGTCGCGATATTGTTCGTCAAGTTCCGCCGCAAAGGCCGATCGGAAGGCGCCGTCTGGATACACCGACGTTCGGCGCCGCACCAAATGGGTCCAGGCTGCCAGCCGCGGATCTGCAATATTGCGCAGGGTAAGATTTAGTTTGCCATGAAGATCGTTCAGATCCGAGGTCTCGGCAGTCTCGAACGAGGTGCCGTCGATCCGGATCACCGTGAGCAGGGCGCGGGTTGTGAGACTGATCACCGCATCGGTGACATGCCGGCCGAACGGCAGGTAGACATCGGGCTCGATCTCCCGGGGTTTTAGCGCCGCGTTACGCATAACCGAGGTCCCGTGTTCGATATCGCCGGACGAGTTTGAGCGGTGTGCAGGACGATCCGCCCCAGAAGGTGGCGTTGCGCGCGCGTCCTCGGGTTTCGATCCAGGCCAGCAGAATCCGGAACATGTTGGGGTCGTGGCGGCAGATGATGCGGCAGAGACCATGGATCGGAATCGCAACCAGGCCGTAGACAATGCTTCCGGCCGCCAGGAACAGGATGCAGGAGAACATCACGTTGAGCGCCATCGCTTCCATGGTGACCCCGGCAACCATGGCAGGACGCGTGCAGGCGAGGAACAAGGTGTCCTCAGTGAGACGCGCGGACTCGATCATTAGCGACCTCCGGTCAACGTGGAGACAACCTCGGAGGCGCCGAACGTGATGGCGACGCCGAGCACGACATAGGCGGCCTTGCGCAGATCGAGATAGCCGAACATCCAGGCGATGCCGACGATGATGACCGCCAGAGTCGCCAGCAGGCGCGCGACGTTGCCGGTCAACATCGTGACAATGTTCTGGAGCACGCCCTCGATGTTCGCGGTCTGCGCCAGGGCGGGCGCAGTCAAGGCGATGCTGAGAACGGCCCCCATGCACAGGAGGGCGGCGGAGTGTTTAAGAGGAGAAGTCATGAGATGGCCCCGATTGGTATGCAGCCGGACCAACCCGGACCGCGGTAGTGAGTTGAGATAGGAAAATGATGATCCTCATCGGTCGTAGACGAAGGCTGACGTGCCCAGTCCCGAGCGATAGACGTCCCAGCGCGGACGCCCACCGACAGAGGGTGCGGGAGTATTGATTGTCGGCAGCATGACGCCGGTGGAACTGTCGTCACCGCGAGAGGCCATCGGCTGGGTGCGAGGCTCCGGCGTTGGGCTGGGAGCCCTCGCCGCGAAGCTCACGACAACGCGGGCAATCGCCTGGTCGCGGTCTGAGCTTTTCATGCTCGCTGACTGCAGTCGCGCGCCAAACAATTTGCCAAGGCCTGCGATGTGCTTGCACGCGTCGAATGTCGTGGCAGCCGTCAGCCCGGCCTGCTTTGTTTCCTTGGCATCAAGTTGAGCGAGACCGGTCCGGACCTGCTGGCCGTTGGCGATGGCCTCGGTCGCGAGCTGGATCGCTTCATCACGGTTGGTTGCCTGAATCGGGATCGGTTTGCGCCCATCAATCGTGATGAGCAGCGGCTCGAACGAGCTCGCCTGCCGCACGATCGCCGTCAGCGGCCGCAGCAGGTCGGGCGTCGGGGCGCACTGTTCGACCAGAGCGGAAAATGCAGCAGGATCCATGGTTGATTACCGTTTTTGTCAGGAGTTGAAAGCGCTCGATGCTATGCCGCGAGCGGCAGACTTGACGGAGCGTCAATCGCAAGTCCGGAAATCTTCCCGGTTGCTCGGATCGCGCCGAGCGCGTCATCGGTGATCGGCAACAATCCAGCCACGGCCTTGGTGGCTCCGATTTGGCGAGGTTCGCCGAGGCGGTCGAGATGCCAGCCGGCCCGGCGCAGGATGCGCTCCATGCGCAGATCCGTGACTGTTGCGATGGCCTCAAGGCTGCGCTGCTGGCCCCACTCGATCATTGCGGCAAACAGCAGCAACGTCGCTTCCCGCAAGCCGTTCTCTGCGGTCGCCGCCACACTCTTGGTGTCAACGCAAAAGCGCGAGCTCTCCCAGATCCTGGCAGCCTTCGGCGCCGCGTGGCCATCCAGCAACACCGGGAACGTATCCGCCAGCATGTTGCGCCCAGTGGTGGGTAGCAGGCGAACACAACCGACAACCTCATCCTGCTCGACCGCCAAGAGATAAGTCGGTTTGAATGCGTCGTACTGATCGATCTCCAGCCCGTCGGAGACAGAAACGTCCCAGTCGAGCCGTTCCTTGAACACGCGCCCTCGCAGACGATGCATTCCCCTTGCCAGTCCAGAGTCGTGCATGAGTTCCGTATGCGTGCGCACAATGACCTTCATTTCTGACCTCCGGCTTACGAATCACAGCTTCGAGATCAGAAAAGCAGGCGCGGTCACGGCGTTGCGCTGTCAGTTCTGACAGGGCGTTTTAGAATTGTTCTTGCCGTTGGAATTGGTCTCGCCGCAAAGCGGCCGCAACGTCTCAATAAATGGCCCTGCACGCAGAGCGCGAATCGTCGAAGTGCTCGCGTTGGGGGATCTAGGAACTAACAGAAGTGGCGCAATGAAAGATGTTAAAAGAGCGTGCAACGAATTCGTCGATTGTCTTCACTCTGCCGATACGGAAGATGATTTTCGGCGTGTCGCGGAACGGACCGCGCATGCATTGGGATTCCGTTGGTTTGCCTATTTTGGCCACCGCGCGAATGGCCCCAATCTGATCTCATCCTATCCGAAGAGTTGGACGAGCCACTACTTTCGGGAAGGGTACGACAACATCGATCCCGTTCTTCAGGAACCGCGAAACACAAGCCGGATGTTGCTGTGGGATGGACGCGAGGCGCGCAGTGCACGGTCGGCGAAAGAACGCCGCCTGTTTGACGATGCGCTCAGCTTCAAGATCAGGACTGGTCTAACGGTTCGCATTCCCTCAAGCCAAAACCAGTTCGCTGCGTTCACGCTGGCGGTGGACGACCGCAGCCTTGGACTGGATCGCTTCATCGAGAGTTCGCAAGACATGTTGGAAATGGTGGGTCTCACCTATCATGCGCATGTGAGCGCCGCCAGAATCGGACGAACGGCCCCGAATGGGCTGCAGGGGAGCCCGCTGACTCAGCGCGAACGGCAGTGTCTTGCCTGGATCTCTGACGGCAAGACGATGCAGGATATCGCGCAGCTTCTCGGTGTTACGCCGCGTGGCGTGAAGTTTCATCTGGACAATGCCAGACGAAATCTTGCAGCATTGAGCCTTCCGCACGCTGTCGCCCTCGCATTTCGGCAGGGATTGCTCCCATAATGCGCAGAACAGCCGTCCGGTTCGGCAGGCGTGGCCCCAAGATCGGCGGTTTAAAGAGGGTGAGCTGCTTGGCAACGAGGGTGCAAGGGTCTCGTCGAGTGAGATCGGCGTCCCATCATTTGCGGTGGTCAGCCAAAACGATGTGATGCTCACAATTCATCATACCTATGGCTTCTGGAATCCTTGAGCGGGGAATTGGGCGTCGCCCTGCGGGCCGGGCTGTTGGCTGCGCTGAAGCCCTGCAAGCGGGTCTTCCCCCTGGCGGGCTGCCATCCCTGACGCAACCGGTGCGTGGGCCAGTAGCCGCGAAAAGCCCGCTCTGATCTGGAAGGGGGCGAATCGATTGGCTTTGCCTTTGCGGGCGTTAAACTCCCTCATTGGCGGGCGATTCGTCGCCTACCCCTGCAGATCCTTTGTTCTTCGTAGGTCCTGCACTTCAACGTCGGGTCAGCGGAAGGACGAACGTGTCTGAAGCAGCATTCAAACTGAAACCGTTCGAGGCTCCACCCTATCGTGAGCCGCCGCACAACATCGAAGCTGAGCAAGCGCTGCTAGGCGCCATGCTGATCAACAACGACGCCTTTCATCGTGTTGCTGACTTCCTGAAGGCTAACCATTTCTTCGAGCCGCTGCACGGTGGCATCTTTGAGGTGATCAGCGAACTGATCGGCTCAAACAAGGTTGCCAATCCGATCACGCTTAAGACCTTCTTTCCCGCCACTCTCGTTGTCGCTGGAATATCGATTGCGCAGTATCTTGCGCGCCTGGCCGCGGAAGCGACGACGATCATCAACGCGGTCGATTACGGCCGGACTGTTTACGATCTTGCGGTGCGACGCGAGTTGATCAGGATCGCCGAGGATATGCTCAATGGCGCATTTGAAGCGCCCATAGATAGCGCTCCAGCGGATCAGATCCAGCATGCCGAGCAGCTTCTATACGAAATCGCCGAAACGGGACGCTATGGCGGGGGCTTCGAGACATTCGAAAGCGCCCTCGACTGCGCCATCGATAGAGCCGCACAAGCGTACCAGTCCGATGGCAGGCTTTCTGGCCTTGCAACCAGCCTCAAGGACCTCGATGCCCAAATGGGAGGTCTTCAGCCAACAGACCTCATCATCATCGCCGGCAGACCCGGCATGGGGAAGACATCTTTAGCCACCAACATAGCATTCAACGTCGCAAGCGCCTATGACGCGACGCAACAGGCCGACGGCTCGCTGAGGCCCGTCGCCGGGGGCATCGTCGCCTTCTTCTCACTGGAAATGTCGTCGGAACAGCTTGCCACCCGCGTGCTCTCCGAACAGGCGGAAGTCCCCTCCTCCAGCATCAGGCGTGGCGCCATTGGCGAGACCGATTTCAGCAGGCTGCTCGATCACCGCCAGAAAATGCGCCGCCTGCCGCTCTTCATCGACCAGACCGGCGCGCTGTCCATCGCCCAGCTCGCGGCTCGCGCACGCCGTCTGAAACGACAGCGAGGCCTGCACCTCATTGTCGTCGACTATATTCAACTCATGCAGGGCAGATCGCAGCGCGCGGCGCTGAATCGCGTTCAGGAAATTACGGAGATCACGACGGGTCTGAAAGCGCTGGCAAAGGAACTCAACGTCCCTGTCGTTGCGCTGTCCCAGCTCTCGCGGGGGGTCGAAAACCGCGACGAAAAACGCCCGCAACTCTCCGATCTGCGCGAGTCAGGCTCGATCGAACAAGACGCCGACGTCGTCTTGTTCGTCTATCGCGAAGAGTACTATCTCAAGAACAAAGAGCCGAAGCCCGGCACCGACGACCATCTCACCTGGGAATCCGAGATGAGGGACGCGCGCGGCAAGGCGGAAGTCATCATCGCGAAGCAGCGGCACGGCCCGACAGGAACAGTGGCCATGACGTTTCAAGGGGAATTCACTCGCTTCTTCGACCTGATCGAAGACAGCCGCTTGCCGCGCCGATCGGATTAAGCCCCGACTCTGGTCGCTCCTTCCACACGTTGCTTGGTCGGTCACAAGCGATCGAGTCGAGCAATATCGAGTCAGTTCTACGGTCACCGCGCCGTCGGCGTTACTGTCAACCCGATCTGAGCTAGTTCGTGCCCATCGTACCGCATTCTCCGCTTATTCAAGGAAGAAGGATCGCTTTTGTTCTCGGTCTTCGATGTCGCCGGCATAAACTCACCGGCGCGAGATGTACAGTTCGGTACACCCACTTCCGGAGAAGGACCACCCGCTCTCGAATGGGCTTTCCTTGGTTCAAGCGCGGCCTTCCACGATCAACCCGCAAGGGGTTCGCTACGCAAGCGTGCGACCTCTTCGGCTTCGCCTGCGAGGTGACCGCGGCCGCCCCCGAACACTTCGGCGCCTGTCGAGCGGGGACGGTCCCCGCCGCAAGACGGGAGCCGCTCAATGTCGCACAATCTCACGCTCGCTCAGAATCATGCATTCGACCTGGCCCGCACGCTGATGGTGCCGGTCATTCTTTTTCAGGTTGAGAACGAATTCGGCGTCATGGTCTCCAGCGAATACGACGGCGAACAGGATGCCATCCTACATGAATACGACCCGTGGACCCCGGCTCATTGAGCCGGGTGACCGGCTGCCGCTGGCGCCTTGCCGGCTGCAAGGGAGGCTTCGCCGCGCACCAGATGCGGCAATTGACCGTTGGTCAGCGCGCCCTTGCATTCGGCAGGCTTCGCGGCCGGTCGGGGATGTTCCCCAAAACAGGAACAAGTGAGACCAACAGAAGAAAGGGCTGGACGTCGCCTGCGCGATCCCGGTGCGGACAAATGGACAAAAGAGAAATCGAAGGGCTGCGCGAAAAAGTGGGCTGCGCGGCCCTGCTGGAGAAAAACGGCTGGAAGGTCGACGTCAAGGAAAGCACCCGCCGTGCGATCAAATATCGACGCGACACCAACATCGTCATCGTCATTCACGAGGGCCGTGGCTGGTTCGATCCGTTGTCGCCGGCGAAGGGGGACGTGTTTTCGCTTGCCGAGCACCTCGGCGCCGATGGTTTCGTCGAAGCGTGCGACCACGTTGCGGATCTGGTTGGCTTCGTTCCCAGCGCACCAGCGTGGCGGCGCTCTGCAAGACCGAAGAGCCTTGCGTCTGTTGCAGAACGATGGGGACACCGCTTCAAGCCGAGCCTCGGTTCGCCAGCCTGGCGCTATCTGACCCGTGAGCGCGGGCTGCCGGCGGACATCCTGAAGCAGGCGGTCGCCTGCGATCGGTTGCGAGAGGGCCCCCAAGGCAGCATGTGGGCGGCGCATAGCGATTCTGGTGGTGCGCTCACGGGGTGGGAGGAGCGTGGGCCGGAATGGCGCGGCTTCGCCACAGACGGCGCCAAAAAGCTTTTCCGCCTCGGGCCGGCCGGCTCCGAACGAATCTGCATCACCGAGGCGGCGATCGATGCCATGAGCCTCGCCGCGATCGAGGACCTGCGCCCCGACACCCTTTATGTCAGCACCGGTGGCGGCTGGTCTCCGGCGACGGATGAAGCCATCCGCGGCCTGGCCCAGCGCGGCGACGCCTGGCTTGTGGCAGCAACCGACAACAATCGGCAGGGTGACGTCTATGCCGATCGCGTTCGTGCCATCGCCGCGGAAGCGAGCGCTCGGTATGCGCGGCTGCGACCGCGCGCCGACGACTGGAACGAGGATCTGAAGGCCCTGACGGCCACCTCTTCGAGCGGCTCGCAAACCTTGCGCCCGGCCGGGTAGTGGCGCACCGGCAAGGCCGCCGTATGAGTGCGGCCCTGATGCTGGTGAGCGGCAGGAGAAGGAGATCGAACAATGAGAAAGGAAAAATGAAATGGCAATAAGGCGCTGCCGCATGCCCGGCCAGCGCGTCAAGGGTGAAGCTTCGCCCGCGTTCCGCGGCCCTTGACCCGCCGGACCGGCGAGGCGGCCGGCGAGGAGGTGTGATGAAGGACTGAAGTGACGAAAAGATCAGGCGGATCGCTCGCGCTTTCAGTCCGGCCAGGCCAAAAGGAGCCGCCGATGCACACCTCCACCATCCGCAAAGTCTTCGAAGGCGTCGCGACACGCCGCGAGATGCACCGCATGTTCAACCGCCACAGCGGCGACCCGGCGATGGCCGAAGGCGAGCGCCAGCCCCTCTTCGCCGGCGAGTGGTTCGAGATCGCGGAGCCCGAGCATGATTACATGCTTGAAATCCTGCCACCGCTCTTCATGCGCGCCGACATGTTCGCGATGCGGGAATTCATGACAGACAACATCACGAGCGTTTTCTTCTCGCTCTCGATCGACGGCCGCAAGCGCTACTTTCACGGCTATTGCGATCTCTCCGACCGCGGCTCGCCTGAGCGAATGAAGCAAGCGATCGTCGAGCGCGAGTCGCGGCCGGTCCGCGCCATGACGCGCGAAGAGGCGCTCGATCATATCTGGTCGAGCACCCATGACGACTACCGCGGCTATGCCGGCGCGCGCTGGCCGGACGCGCTGCGAGGCAAGCGTACTGTACTGGTGTTTGGCGGCGGGCTGGGGACGGTGCTGAAGCTCCTCGACGATCTCACCGATGACGAGATCGCCGCGAAGCTGCCCGTGCAGCTGCGCCACCTTCCGCCGCTCGCGGCCTGAGGGGCTCCAATGCAAGCCACCTACGAGCGTCTCCGCGTCCACGCCTTCGCGTCGTGGCGTGACGTCGTGCGCGCCGCGAACGGCCGCATCGCCAAGAAGCATCGTCGCGCTCCGGCGATGAAGGAAGCGCGCAAGCGCTTCTACTGCGAGATGCTCGGCTGCCACCAAAGGCACCAGGACCTCGTCCGAACCTTCCGGCTCTGAACCTCCTCAGCGCCTCCCCGTCCACAACTCACGCCTCGCGCCCCGCCGAACACCTTCGGCGGGGCGATGCCGTGCGCCCCAAACAGGAGACCTCCCCTTGGCTCTCAACGACCCCTTCACTCTCGATCTCTTCGGTAATACGTCGCTCTCGTCCGGCCTCGGGCTCGGCGTCACAGCCTTCCCCACCGCGGGCGAACCCGACGGCGCTGACCACGGCGTCTCGTCTGCGACACCCGTCCCTGCCCTTCCGGTCGCGGCTACCGCTGCGAAGCCGGCGATCGTTCGCGGCGAGAATTTCCATCTCGACGGCGAGCGCGGGCTCGCGAAGAGCTGGCGCGATCGCGCGCGCGATAATCTCGCAGCGATCCGGCTCGCAGCGGTGATCGAGGCCGAACATCGGCCGGCGACGGCGGACGAACAGGCACACCTGATCCGCTTCACCGGCTTTGGCGCGTCCGGTCTCGCCAACGGCGTCTTCCGGCGTCCAGGCGAGGACACATTCCGGAAAGGCTGGGAGGAGATCGGTGGAGAGCTCGAGGGGCTTGTCGACGCCGGATCCTACGCTTCGCTCGCGCGCTGCACGCAGTACGCCCACTTCACGCCGGAATACATCGTTCGCGCGGTCTGGACGGCTGTAGAGCGGCTCGGGTTCCGCGGCGGCCGGGTGCTCGAACCCGGCATCGGAAGCGGCCTGTTTCCGGCGTTGATGCCGGCAGCACTGCGCGACATCTGCCACGTCACCGGCGTCGAGCTCGATCCGGTGACTGCCCGGATAGTGAAACTCTTGCAGCCGCATGCGAGGATCCTCAATGAGGATTTCGCGCGGGTCGAGCTGAAGCCGCATTTCGACCTCGCGATCGGCAACCCGCCCTTCTCCGACCGGACCGTGCGCAGCGACCGTGCTTTCCGCGCGCTCGGCTTGCGCCTGCACGACTACTTCATCGCGAAGGCACTTCGGTGCTTGAAGCCGGGCGGGCTCGCCGCCTTCGTCACCTCAACCGGCACGATGGACAAGGCGGACGCGAGCGCTCGCGCGGACGTTGCAGCGACGGCGGACCTGGTCGGCGCAATCCGCCTGCCGGAGGGCAGCTTCCGGTCCGAGGCCGGCACAGACGTCGTCGTCGACGTCCTGTTCTTCCGCAAGCGCCTTGAACGAGAGTCCGCCCGAAGCAATGCCTGGCTCGACCTCGCAGAGGTTCGCGGTGCGACCGAAGACGAGGGCGCGATCCGCATCAACCGGTATTTCGCCGAGCATTCGGAGATGGTGCTCGGCACGCACGCTCTCGCCTCGGGCCCGTACGGCGAAGCCTACACTTGCCTGCCACGTGTGGGCACTGATCTGGGCGAGGCCCTCGCCGCCGCGGTCCCGCGCCTTCCGGAATGCGTCTACGACGGCGAGCCGGAAGCTGTCGGCCTCAGTAACGCCGAACCGGCGGTCGACGGAGGGCGCGACGAACGCAGCGCGTCGATTCGCGAGGGCAGCTATTTCATCGGGGCGAACGGCGCCCTGGTGCAGATGGTCGACGGCGAGGCCGTCACGATCAAAGTGAGGAGAGGCCGTTCCACAGACGGCATCTTCGAAAAGCACGCGCGCATCGTCCGCAAGCTGATTCCGATCCGCGATGCCGTCCGCGACATCCTCAAATGCCAGGAGACGGACCAATCCTGGAAGCAGCCGCAGGTCCGGCTTCGCATCGCTTGGTCGAGCTTCGTGCGGGATTTCGGACCGATCAATACCACCGTGGTGTCGTCGGTCGAGGATGAAGAGACCGGCGAGGTTCGGGAAACACACCGGCGGCCGAACCTTGCCCCGTTCGCGGATGACCCCGACTGCTGGCTCGTCGCCTCGATCGAGGACTACGACCTCGAGACCAACACCGCGAAGCCCGGGCCGATCTTCACCGAGCGCGTGATCGCGCCGCCGCCGGCCCCCGTCATCACCTCAGCGGTCGATGCGCTCGCCGTGGTGCTCAACGAGCGCGGCGCCGTCGACCCGGCGCATGTCGCGGAACTCCTGCACGGCGATGTTGACGCCGTGATCGATGAACTCGGCGAGGCGATCTTCCGCGATCCGGAAAACGGCGCGTGGCTGACAGCGGAAGCCTACCTCTCGGGCGCCGTGCGCTCCAAGCTCGCCGCCGCACGCGCCGCCGCCGAACTCGACCCGGCCTTCGCCCGAAACGTCGCGGCGCTCGAGCGGGTTCAGCCGCCTGATCTGCGCCCCTCCGACATCACCGCCCGCCTCGGCGCGCCCTGGATTCCCGCGGCCGACATCATCTCCTTCGTCAAGGAGACGATGGAGGCAGACATCACGATCCACCATACGGCCGAACTCGCCTGCTGGACCGTGAATGCGCGGCAGCTGTCGTGGACGGCCGCAGGCACGACGGAATGGGGCACGCATCGCCGCCACGCCGGCGAACTCCTGTCGGACGCGCTGAACTCCTCAATCCCGCAGATCTTCGACACCGTGAAGGAGGGCGACAGCGAACGGCGCATTCTCAACACGGTCGAGACCGAGGCGGCCAAGGAGAAGCTCGCCAAGATCAAGAGCGCGTTCCAGACCTGGATCTGGTCCGATGCGGATCGCACCGATCGCCTGGCGCGGCTCTACAACGACACCTTCAACAACATCGTGCCCCGCCACTTCGACGGATCGCATCTCCAACTCCCGGGCGCCTCTGGCGCCTTTTCTCTTTATGGGCACCAGAAGCGTGCGATCTGGCGCATCATCTCCTCCGGAAGTACCTACGTCGCCCACGCCGTCGGCGCCGGCAAGACGCTGTCGATCGCGGCCGCGATCATGGAGCAGCGCCGGCTCGGCCTGATCAACAAGGCCATGCTTGTCGTGCCGGGCCACTGCCTTGCGCAGGCGGCGCGCGAGTTCCTGGCGCTCTACCCCAATGCCCGTATCCTGGTCGCCGACGAGACCAATTTCGTGAAGGAGAAGCGCCACCGTTTCCTGTCGCGGGCCGCGACCGCCAACTGGGACGCGATCATCATCACCCATTCCGCGTTCAAGTTCATCCCCATCCCGTCAGCCTTCGAGCAGCAAATGCTGCAGGACGAGCTCGAGGCCTACGAGGAGTTGCTCACCCGTATCGACACGCAGGACCGGCTCTCGCGCAAGCGCGTCGAGCGGATGAAGGAGGGCCACAAGGAACGGTTGGAGGCGCTCGCGTCGCGCAAGGACGACCTGCTGACTATCTCGGAGATCGGTGTCGACCAGATCATCGTCGACGAGGCACAGGAGTTCAGAAAACTTTCCTTCGCCACCAATATGACGTCGTTGCGCGGCGTCGATCCAAACGGCTCGCAGCGCGCGTGGGACCTTTACGTGAAGTCCCGCTACGTCGACATGAAGAACCCCGGCCGCGCGCTCGTGCTCGCTTCCGGCACGCCGATTACCAACACGCTTGGCGAAATGTTCACCGTGCAGCGGCTGATGGACCACGCGGCGCTGCGCGAGCGCGGCCTGCACGAGTTCGACGCATGGGCGTCCACCTTCGGCGACACCTCGACCGAGTTGGAGCTGCAGCCCTCAGGCAAGTACCGACCGGTGACGCGCTTCGCGCAGTTCGTCAACGTCCCCGAACTCATCGCAATGTTCCGCTCCTTTGCCGACGTGGTGCTGCCGGAGGACCTGCGCAGCTTTGTGAGGGTCCCGAGCATCGCCGGCGGCAAGCGCCAGATCCTCACCGCGGAGCCGACGGCGGCCTTCAAGGCTTACCAGCGCCTGCTCGACGAGCGCATCACCGCGATCGAGGAACGCGACCGCGCGCCGGAGCCCGGCGACGACATACTGCTCTCGGTCATCACCGACGGCCGACACGCTGCGATCGACCTGCGGCTGGTCGATCCGGCTCAGGGCAATGAAGCCGGAAACAAGCTCAACGCCCTCGTCGCGAACGCCTTCCGCGTCTGGACCGAGACGGGCGGACACACCTATCGGCGCAAGGACGGCCAGCCCTTCGATAAACCTGGCGCAGGCCAGCTCATCTTCTCGGACCTCGGCACCGTCTCGGTCGAGGCCACGCGCGGCTTCTCGGCCTATCGTTGGATGCGGAATGAGCTCATTCGTCTCGGCGTGCCGGCGTCGGAGATCGCCTTCATGCAGGATTTCAAGAAATCGGAGGCGAAGCAGCGCCTGTTTAACGATTTCAACGCCGGCAAGGTACGCTTCATCATCGGCTCGTCGGACACGATGGGTACCGGCGTCAATGTCCAGCTTCGCCTGAAAGCCTTGCATCACCTCGACGTCCCTTGGCTGCCGTCGCAGATCGAGCAGCGCGAGGGCAGGATCGTTCGGCAAGGCAATCAGCACGACGAGATCGACCTTTTCGCCTACGCGACGCTTGGATCGATGGACGCCACGATGTGGCAGAACAATGAACGCAAGGCCCGCTTCATCGCGGCCGCGCTCTCCGGCGACACCAGTGTCCGCCGCCTCGAAGACCTCGGCGAGGGCCAAGCGAACCAGTTTGCGATGGCGAAAGCGATTGCTAGCGGCGATCCGCGATTGATGCAGAAGGCGGGACTCGAGGCTGAGATCGCTCGCCTCGAACGGCTACGGGCCGCGCATATCGACGACCAGCACGCCATCCGGCGGCAGATCCGCGATGCCGAGCGCGAAATCGACCTCTCGGCGCGCCGCATTGGCGAGATCGGCGAGGACATTGCCCGGCTCGTTCCAACGGGCGGCGACGCCTTCACGATGACCGTGAAGGACAAGCAATACGCCGAACGCAAGCCCGCCGGCCGTGCGTTGATGCAGGAAATCCTGACCCTCGTGCAGCTTCAGCACGAGCACGAGACGGTTATCGCCTCAATCGGAGGCTTCGACGTGACGTTCGAGGGCGAGCGCTTTGGTCGCGATGGCTACCGCTACATCACGATGCTTCATCGCACCGGCTCCGTGTTCGAAGTTGAACTCCCGATGACCGTGACGGCGCTTGGCGCCATTGCCCGGCTCGAGCATACGCTCTCCAACTTCGACGGCGAGCAGGAGAACTATCGCCGGCGCCGCGCCGATGCGCAAAGACGTCTCGCCACCTACGGCGCCCGCGTCGGCGAAGCCTTCGCTTTCGCCGCCGAACTTGAGCTCAAGCGCGCCGGACTAGCTGAGATCGAGGCGGACCTCGCCAAGGACGGCGCCGTCGACGACGCGGCGGAGAACGCCAAGGAACCCCTGGCGGATGGCCGAAGGGCTGCGGCCTGATGCATACCATGTTCTCGCCTGGCTCCAGCCTCACCGCGACAGTCGATTTTCGTCATCGATTAGCGTGAGGCGGGACGGAGATGCGTCGCCCCAGCGCCAGAGTACGAGATTGAGATCATTCTCGCTCGCGCCTGGCGCGAAGCTTCTGACCAGCATCGCCTGAAAGCCTTTGCCGATCAGACGTCGAGCAAAAGCTTGAGTCGCCGCTTCGCCGGTCGCTTTCATCTGATCGCGCCACGTGTTGTCCGAAAGGGCGCTCTCATCCATCGCTTCGGCTATCAGGGTCGCCTCGTCCCGGCAGTCGAAGACGCTTTCAATGTCGGCGTCGTAGGAGACGAGTGTGGTCGGCTGGAGACTGCCAGCCTGGTTGGCTTCCCTCAACGCCGTCATCACGGTCAGCGATGAATAGAGTGCTGGCACTCCCTTGGGATTGAACCTTCCCCCATAGAGTTCGGCGCCGCGGCCCGACAGCGGTTCACGCGCATAGACGGGATTAAGAGCGCGATAAAGCGGGCCGCGATAGAGCATCGGTCGGGTCAGGCGTGGATGCCGGCATCGACCGCGTCGATATATTCGAGCACCTCGTCGGCGCGACCGCCGCGCACGAGTAGCATAGCAGTCAGCCCCGAAAAGCCCGGCAGCGGTTCGGACCGATACCACGCATAGGCCATCAGCGCCGACCCAAAGCGCGGTTCGACCTTGTTGATGATCTCCACCATCTCACGCAGACGGCGCTGGGTCCTGTCCGACCGGACCCGTTCCTTGCGCTGAACGGCGTCCCTGCCAAGTCCGGCCGTGCGCGCGACTTCTTCGCTGGTCGTGCGAAAGGCGTCAGCGATCTTGCGCGGGGCGAAGAACCCGTCGTCGGAATATCGAACCAATCCCATAGCCGGTCTCCTAGGCTTCCCGTTAGCCGCTTAATCTGACGCAATATAGCGTCATAAATAGCGACATACAAGATGGCTGGAGTGAAAAAGGAGAAAAACCCTCCTCGCAGAACGTGCGGTTCGGCGCCGCTGACGCTCAACCGACCGCCTCGCGATCCCGGCCACGGCGCACTCGCAAGGCGCTGCGCGCCCCGCTCCCGCCCGCCGGACAGGGATGCTCGCCGGCAGTTGCGCCGCCCCACCCGCCCTGCGGGACGGAGGGGGTCTTCAAAAAGAAGACGAGAGGGACCGCCGGGAAAACGCGGTCCGCAACCTCTGAAATGGAGAACTTCCATGAGACTGATAACGATCGATCCGCGCGCGCTTAAGCCCAATCCGGATCCGACGCGACGCACGGCTGCGGCACCGCAGGCCGACGCGCTCCTGCTCGCCACGATCAAGGCCGTCGGCATCGTGCAGCCCCCGATCATCTCGCCGCAGCTGGACGGCGGCAACGGCTATTACATTCAATACGGGCATCGTCGCGTTTCGCAGGGGATCGCCGCGGAACTGGCGGAGATCGAGGTGCTCGTCGCCGATCCCGAGACGGACAAGGATGCGCTGCGCGCCATCGTCGAGAATGTCGCGCGCGAGGGCATGAACCCGGTCGATCTGTGGCGTTCGATCGAGCGGTTGGTCGGACTTGGCTGGACGGAGGAATCGATCGCCATCGCGCTCGCCCAGTCCGTGCGTCAGGTCCGCAAGCTGCGACTCCTCGCGAACGTCCTGCCGGCGATGCTCGACCAAATGGCTCGCGGCGATATGCCGAGTGAGCAGCAGTTGCGCGTCATCGCTGCCGCGACCGACGAGGAACAGGGCGAGGTCTGGAAGAAGCATAAGCCGAAGAAGGGCCAGCCGACCGTCTCCTGGAATGACGTCGCGCGGGCTTTGACGCGCACCCGCATGTATGCGCGCGATGCGAGCTTCGACGACGATCTCGCCAAGGCCTACGGCATCGTCTGGCAGGAGGACCTGTTCGCGCCGGCTAACGAGGACAGCCGCTACACGACCGACGTCGAGGCCTTTCTCGGCGCCCAGCACGAATGGATGGCCAATCATCTGCCGAAGCGTGGCGCCATTATCGAGGTCAACGAGTGGGGCCAGCCGAAACTGCCGCCGAAGGCTGAGCGCGTGTATGGCAAGCCTGGCAAATCAGACCATATCGGCATGTATCTCGACCGCAGTGGCAAGGTCGAGACGGTCGCCTATCGGGTCCCGAAGCCGGACAAGAAGACCAAGGGCGCCCCCGCCGGAGGTGACGACGCAGCCGCGGTGGCGAAGCCAAGGCCAGACGTCACGCGCAAGGGACACGAGATGATCGGCGACATTCGCACCGATGCGCTGCATGAAGCGCTCGGCCGTGCGCCGATCGAGGAGGACACTCTTCTTGCCCTGCTCGTTCTTGCCTTCGCCGGTCAGAACGTCAGCATTGCCTCGGGTGCATCGGACAATCCCTACGGCCATGCACGGGTCGAGCGGCACGTCGTCCGGCTCATCTCCCAGGGGGGCAAGCTCGACTTCGACCGGGAGACCCTGCACCAGGTCGCCCGTTCTGTCCTGTGCGATGTCCTTTCGTGCCGTGAGAACCGCTCGGACAGCGGCGTCGTCGCGCGCATCGCCGGCGAAGCGATCGGCGCGGACGCCTTCCTGCCGAACATGGGCACGGAGGAATTTCTATCCTGCCTCTCGCGTCCCGCACTCGAGGGCGCCTGCGCGGGCACGTCCATCCTGCCTCGTCCGCGCGCGAAGGACACCAGGGCCGAGCTCGTGAAGCACTTCGCCGATGGCCAGTTCGTTCATCCGAGCGCGCTGTTCGCCCCGCCGCTTGAGACCGTCACAGCCTGGGTTGGACGCTTCTCCGGCGACACCGATCCGGACGAAGAACTCGACGCGCCGTCGGAGGAGTCCGACGTGCAAGCCGAGGACACGGAGGCGGAGGACGACACGCCCGCGGGCTTCGCCGAAGCCGCCGAATAACGGCGGTCCTGCCTTTTCGAACGATCTCCGCCGCCGGCCTCGAGCCGGCGGCGGTTCTGTTTCTCCATCACCGACAGGAGGACATCATGTCCGCGCAATCGATCTATGACCAAGCGCCGATCGGCGCACTCATCCGCTATTCGGACGGCACGCCGCGGCCGCCGCAGCGATTCAAGCACAAGCTTGCGGCTTGGGAGAACAACAACAATGTCGGACGCCTCGTCCGCAAAGCCGCCTCTCATATCATCGGCAACCACACGACACCGGCAAGCTTCACTCTGCACCAGGGCGACTTCGGCAGCGCCGGCGTGGTGGTGCTCAAGGTCTTCAAGACCTTTTCCGCAAGTTCGCCGTTAACCTTCACCATCGTGGAACGGCCGAAGCCCGGGATGGTGCGCGTTCTCGATCGCGCGGCGGTGCAAGCCTGGCTCGCTTTGCATCGCTATTCCGATGCCGTGCTCGACGAGGTCATCGATGACGATACGGCAGCAGGCTCTAGCGAAGGGAGGGCAGCATGACCGCGCCTCGAACCTCCGATCAGGCCAACAATCCCACCCCCGCCTCGGCGGGGGTTTTGTTTACCCGAACCCATGACGGTCTTCTCGTCGCCAAGGTCCGCGACAATGCCTTGGCGATGATGCCGGCCACGAACGGCCGGTACTATCTCGCCTCGGCCTGGCTCTTGTCGCGGCCGATGGAAGAATGGTCACGTGCCGATTTTTACGGTCATGGCGGCGAACTCGCGGACGAAGCTGCCTTCCGCGCCCGCGTCCACGAGAATGCCGAGCATCAGCGCCAGCGCGCCGCCCTGGGGCGTCGAGAAATCCGCACTGGCGCGAATACGCCTTGGGGCGCCTCGCAATGCGCGACCGTCTATGCCGATGGAGTCGTCTCACACTCAACCGCTGGACACGGCGGTTTTCATCTCGATGCCGCGCACAATGCAAAGGTCCACCCTGCCCTTCGCGCGCGTGGCGGCTGGTACGAAGAGGACTGCGCGTGGGCGGCTGTCGCGCAAGCGCTTCCGGAATTGTTCACCGACTATGAACGGCGTTGCGCCGATCAAACCATCCGCGACTGGTATCCCGACGCATGGGAGACGATGCAGGGACGCCCGCTTCTGCCGGGAGAATCTCACGAGAAGGATCGCCGCGCCTTCGAGCGAGATCACGCCTCCGACTGGATCGTGATCTCGGCGACCCGCTCTGATCACCATCCTGGCATGACGGAATGCGTCGCCACGCTCGGCGGCGATCGCCGCGCGGCCGAGCAGCGGCGCTATCTCGTGCCGTCCGACGAATATCAGATCGGCCGATTCGGCTTCGTGATCAATGAGGCGCGCCACCGACTCTACGGCGGCCCCTCCAACTTCGTCGGATGGAGGTGACCCATGCCCTGGCGCCTCATCGCCAAAGCCTTCGGCTGGCGCACGGCGACCGACGAGGACGGCGCGACGCCGATCCTCGTCGTCTGGCATCCCCGGCTTAGACGGCATTTTACCGGTTCCGAAGCCTGGAAGCGCGCCGTACGTCTCTCTATCCACGCGCCACAACCTTACCCGGCCGACGCCGACAGAAAGGAGATTCAGTCATGAACGCCTACCTTGTAGCCGTGAATCTCCTCATGCAGGCGGATCATCGTCCCGAGAGCGCCATCGCCGACGCTCTCAACGGCATCCTGACGCCGGATATGCGCAAGCATGCCGGCAACAATTCGGCGCTTATCGACTGGGCGATCGCCGGCGACGACATTGCATCATCCATCGCCGGGGTCTCGCTCCCGGATAACTACATGCCGGACGTGTCGGCCTTCCCTTTATGGCCCACGGGGACGGTGCGATGATCGAGCTCCAGGGACGACGCGTCCTGCTCACGCGCATGGAAGTCGCGCAAGCCGAGACGCAGCGCCATCTCGGCATCATCGAGCGTCAGATCGCAGCACGCGCCGAACGTCTGACGATCACCGATCGGACGAAGCGCCGGCACCACGGCCGTGGCGCATCGAGCTGGACAAACGCCGATGAGCGGCTGTTTCAGGAGCATGTCGCGAAGCTCACCTTGGCCCGTCGCGGCGAGATCGACGCTCTCACGCGCAAGCTCGATCGGCAGGAGAAGGCGATTGCCGAGTGTCGGACATGCCATGGCGTTTCTGCTGCATGGCGTTGAGGAGGCGGAGGGCCGCACCAATCGGGGCGTAAGCGGTGTGTGCGGACACTGCTGTCGCCGTCGAAAGAGCCCGGCGGTCTGACAAGACCTCTCACGGTTTCGGCGGCGGGCTCGCCCCTTGGCCGTCACTCCCTCGGTTTGTGCTGCGGTCTGAACCGGCCGCGGGCCGCTTCAAGGGCAAGTCGCAAGTGATCGGCGACCGCCGTCTCGTCATGGGAGGCCGCGTCCTTCGCAGGCCTGAAGGCCCGCTCGTCCGCAACCCGCCCATGCTCGCCTTGGCAGCCGCCGCCCCCTGAAGCGGCCCGCTGACGCCGGTTCTGGTCGACCGCACCCGAGGGAGCGACGGCCAAAGGGCCCGATCGCTTCCCAAGGCGAAACCGAGAAAGGATCTCATCATGACCAAGACCGCCCGTTCCCCTCGCGCCTCCGCCCGCGTCATCCCGCTTCGCCGCGCCACGACCCTCGAAATGGTCCGTCTCGCCTGCCCCGACTCCCCCCAGGCGCTCCGCATCTCCGAGAGCTTCGGCCTGGCGATCCTCGACAGCGACGGCATCCGCGACCTGCACGAACGGCTCATCGTCGAGACCGCCGACGCCCTCAAGGACGGGCTCAGCGACCGTGCGATGGAAATCCATCTGCAGCGCATCGTCGGCTCCTATGTCGGCTCTGCCCACGGCGCCGGCCAGTTCTACTCACGCGCCGTAACCGAGGCGCGCGACGCAACCGCCAAGCTCGCCAACGACATGCGCGACGAGGATCTCGACGGTCCGGTCGGCTTCGACAGCCAGTCGCAGCGCAAGCGCGAGTTCGCAGCCGACATGGGCCTGCAGGCACACGCGCTCCGCATGGCGGCCGAGGGCGCCGTCGCCGCCTACGAGCAGGTCATCGGCGAGGCCTGGAAGCCTTTCGAGCGGCAGGTCGAACACGCCGGTGAAACCGTCACCAAGAAGGCCGCCGTGGCCCAGATGGCGGCATTCGAGTAGCCCTCAAGGCGGGGCTTCGGCCCCGCCTTCTATACGTCGTCGCAACTTCCAGGGCCGGTCGTAAGACCGGCCCTTTCTTCATGTCGCCAGCCGAACCAAACAAAACCAAAACCTCGCATCGCGCCAGCGCGGCCCCTCCCGGTCCGTGGTCCTGCGGCGGATGCGGCGCACGCGCAACGGCTTCGCCCTCCTCCGCTGCGCTGCGGCCCTGTCGGGTGCGCGAGCGCCTCATCCGCCGCTGCGGCCCCCGCGAGGGGCCGCGACAGGCGCGGCCTCCAGAATGGAGGTCCTGGAAATGAGCAGGAAGGAAGAGAACCCGCGCGCCAATATCTACGCGCGTATCACAGATCGTATCGTTGTCGATCTCGAACGCGGTGTGCGTCCCTGGGTCAAGCCATGGAATGCGGCCAACGCGGCGGGGCGCATCTCGCGGCCGCTGCGCCACAATGGCATGCCCTATCAGGGCATCAACGTCGTCCTGCTGTGGTCGGAAGCCGTCGAGCGCGGATTCACGTCGCCGATCTGGATGACGTTCAAGCAGTCGCTCGAACTCGGCGGTCACGTCCGCAAAGGCGAGAGCGGGACGATGGTGGTCTATGCAAACAAGGTCACGAAGACCGAGACCGATGAACATGGCGACGAAGTCGAACGCGCCATTCCATTCCTGCGCGCTTATACGGTGTTCTGCGTCGATCAGATCGAGAATCTGCCGGATCACTATTATGGGCGCCCGGCTCCAAACATCGCGCCGGCGCAGCGTCTCGCACATGCGGACGCCTTCTTCGCCAACACAGGAGCGACCATCCGGCACGGCGGCGACAAGGCGTTTTTCGCACCCTCGCTCGACCTCATCCAGATGCCCCCGTTCGAGAGTTTCCGAGACGCCGAGAGCTATGCGGCGACGGTGGCGCATGAATGTGTGCATTGGACTGCGCCGGCGCATCGCGCCAACCGCGATCTCAGCCGCTACGCAAAGGATAGCAGCGAACGCGCGCGCGAAGAACTGGTCGCCGAGCTTGGCGCATGTTTCCTCTGCGCCGATCTCGGCATCGTGCCCGAACTCGAGCCACGCGCCGATCACGCGAGCTACCTCGCCTCGTGGTTGGACGTGCTGGCCAACGACAAGCGTTTCATCTTTTCCGCGGCCGCGCATGCACAGCGCGCCGTGACCTATCTGCACGAGCTTCAACCGAAGCCGACTGAAATCGGCGAGGCGGCGTGACGCGCTTGCCATCCCTGCGTCGGACGCTTTCGCCTGATGGTTCACCTTTCTCAAAAGCACGAAGGCCCCGCCTGGCGGCGGGGCCTTTCTTGCGTGCATCGTTATGCCAAGGCCGGCGACCGGGGATGGCGGTCGTTCCTGCCTCCTGACCGAGCCATGCCGGCGAGATGGGCCAGAGCGGGTCGCCTGGCTGTCCGGGATGTCGGTCTATCCCTGTGTCGACGGTCTTCCTGCGGCGGCCGACGGTTGGTGCATTGCGATCGGCGTCGTCGTGGTTCCTGTCGTGGTCACTGGGGCCGAAGAATCCTTCAGGGGCGATGCGTGGGTCTCTGTCATCGTGCCTGGGACCGTCGCCATGCGGTGTGGCGTGCCTGTCGCTCAGTCGTGTCCCCATCGTTCGGCCTGACGCGCCCAATGCGTCCTCGATTTGGCATGTCTAACCGAAGGCCGTCGTTGCTTCGCTTGCCTCGATCTCAAGACCGCAACGGCCGTGCTCAGCTTTCTTCCCCTGGGCGCTGCGCGCCCATTCCTCCCGAGACAAGAAAGCCTCGCCCTGGCCGCCCTCTACTGCGTGGCGGCCCTGCGGGTGCGGTCCGATCGCCTCCGGTCAACGACAGCCATCGAGGTCGCGATGGTCGCGGCCCGAGAAACGAAAGAGGACACGAACATGGCTACCATTGGCAACTTCACCGTGAACGGCAACGGCTTCGTGGGCACCGTCAAAACCCTCGCTCTCGGCACCGTGAAGGCGAAGATCGTTCCGGCCGAGCGCACCTCGGACAAGTCCCCCGACTTCCGAATCCTCGCGGGCGCCAACATCGAGTTTGGCGCCGTGTGGAAGAAGAAGTCCCAGGATACGGGCCGCGAGTATCACTCGGTCAAGCTGGACGACCCGAGCTTCCCGGCTCCGATCTACGCCACGCTGGTCGAGGTCGAAGGCGAGGAAGGCCACTCGCTCATCTGGTCTCGTCCGAACCGCGACTGAGCGGTCGCGCAAGAGGGCCCCGCCGCACGGCGGGGCCCTCAAGCGTGAGCGGAAAGGAGAACGATCATGTGCAAGGTCTTGAACGCGCGAAAGGTCGGCAAGCGCTCAAGCGATGAAGGTTTACATCGGACGCCCGAGCAAATGGGGCAACCCGTTCGTCATCGGACGCGACGGTTCGCGCGCCGACGTCATCGCGAAATATCGCGCGTGGATCTCCTTTCGGACGGGATAACGAAGAACTACTCGCGGTGTCGCTGTTCGAGCAGCATCATGTCGCCTCGTCCCGCCGTGCGCGTCTGCTTTTTGTCATTGCTGGCAGCTTGCTCGCGTGCTTCACCGCGCCACCTTGGCTCCGCTGGCGCCATTTTCGTTCAGGCGCCTCTCGAGCATGTTGATGCTATCGAGCACGGCCTCGAAACCTGGAGGGTCGCCGAAAATCATGCCTTGCATGGCCCTGTAGTCGGCGCGCAACTGCTCGATCATCTCGTCATGAGGCGCGAGCGCGAACGAGCCGGGTGCGGCGGTTGCGAGGTCGTAGTCCGGTCGATTAAAAAACATCCTGGCGTGCGCAACACAGTCCGCGCCGAGCGCGGCGTCGTCGATGGCGGCGGCACTCACTGGCGCTGCGGTGAGCCGGTGCAAGTCATAATAATGACGGGACACTCGCTGTCCTCCGCCGCGCAGTTCGCCGCGCTTGTCAAACCAGCGCCGCAGGCCGTGGAGGATGACGACCTTGTCCCAGAAGGTGCGTTCGGGATCGACGGTCCGGACAGCCGGCACCGTCAGGTCAAGCGCCGGCAGATCATCGTCGACATATGCTTTGATCGGCACTTCGCTGTTCGGGTCTAGCGCGGACTTCGCACCCGACTCGATTTTGATTGCGGCCCGTACATAGTCCGACCGAGGTGTCGCGGCGGGATACCAGATCAGCAGGGTCTGCCGATCGGCGTCGGCGTCGTCCGCTTCCACCCGAGCGTCGCCGGCGCTAAGGCCGGCGGCCTGTAGCCGCTCTCGTAAGATCGCCGTCAGTTCGGCCTGCAATGGGCCGTTGATGTAGGCTTGGCAGGCTTCCTTTATCGCGTCGAGGCGCGCACGGCGTTTGTTGCGGCTGAAGGCTTCGAGCTCCTCAATAGTCGCCGGTTCGCCGATGTCGTCCCGAAACACCGTGACGTCGATGTCTTCGGAGAAGCGGTTGATCAAGCCGAACCCTTTGGACAAGGAAGTGCCGCCCTTGAAGAGGAGACGAGGCCCTCCCCCGCTCAAGCCGTTGAACAAGGCATCCAGCGTCCAGCAAACCCAGAAGTCCTTCTCGATGTTCTGGGAAGCCGTGCCGAGGCGCTGCGCAGTCGTGTCGAAGGCGCTTAGCATCGCGGCAGGTCCAGCTGCGAGAACTTCATCGAATGCCGGGTTCATGCCTTTGCCGCCTTAGTCGTCGCGCGTTTGGCGGTCCGAGCTTTCAGTGCCGAGTGCGGTTTCGGGTTTGACTGCGCCCTGATGGTCTTGTGGTCATCATCATCACCTGCCTTGCGGTGTCGCTGGCGATCTTGGTCGGCCGCAGCACGAACATTGTCAGGATGTTGACTACGATCGCCAGGATCGGTCTCGATCAACGGCTTGAGGAAGACGAGCATCCATGTCGGAAGCGCGGTCATGCCCGCGGCGAGATCGGCCTTGAGCGGCGGTCCCACAGCCTGATCTTCGAAGAGCTTCGCGAGCTTGCGCTGGACTTGCTCGCTTTCGCCATTGCGAACCAGGACATCGCGCAGCCAATGAAGCGCCTGGACGACGCGCATTGCGGGCCGCCCGGCCCAAAACAACTTGCTGGCGGCGGTCGGACGAAAGGTGATTGTCACATTACCAAGCTTGATTGCACGGCGACGGGCATCGGTGTGCACGACGATTTTGGCGGGTACGGCGTCGGTAAGACCCAGATCGTTTGCGGCGGTCATACCGTCGACAAGCATCCGCGTTTGGTCGCGGCGCCCGACGGCGTCGATGACGGAGCGCGGATCAGGCGGGTTTGGCTTCTGGGTGAGTTTGTTGAATCCGGGCTGATCGTAAAGGCCGCGATCGATCCGCCTGAGGGCTTCGGCCTTCGTCAATCGCTGCAGTGTCTTGTCGACGGCGTCCCGCGACGCCAAATCGACGAAATCACTGGGTGTCCAAACCTTGCGCAGCTCATCCGCACGGATGCGGCCGAGCATGGCTGTTTTCAGATCGGGCGAGTCGCTCTGCATGTCCGAAAATTGTAGTACATTTTCGGACAGATTACGAGTCTGGTGTCCGAAACTGTTGTACAAATTTCGGACAAAAGGCGTATCGCGCGCGGAAACTGCCCCGCGTCGGGCTTCATATCGAGCCAGCAGTATCCGCTGAATCGCACCCTTTTCATGGCTCTTGGGAGGGCAAAAATCCTTCAAAGAATCCCCCAGGCGCGATACCGCCCTCTCCCGGTCGCCTCGCGCAGGCCGAACTCGGCGACGAGGTTTTGCGCCGCACGGGGCGTGATCTTGAGTTCCGCCGCGATCATGCCGGCCGAGACAATCGGCCGGGTCAGCACGTAATCGAGCAGCGCCGGCAGTTTTGAAGTGGCTCGACGGCCGTCGAGTTTTCGGGCGAGCAGGTTTCTGGCCATTAGCCAGCGGTCGTGGTCCTTGATTCCGGCCTCGGCGGCGGCCGTCATCGCTTCGAGCTGCACGGCGAGGCGCGCCGCGGCGTCGCGCGGGGGAGCCCGCCGGCGCTCACGCGGGATGCTTTTCAGCCCGGCATGCAGGCACGGCAGATGCCAGCGCGTCTTACCGCGGTCGCGCAACACGCTAGCTGCGAGCAGGCGGCCGAGCCAAGGCGTGTGCTCGAGCGGTTCGATCGCACCCCAGGCCTCGGCGGCGATCGCCGCCGCCAGGGTCGGCGGCAAGCCTCGGGTCTGGTCGATCACGGCGCGCCAGTGATCGAGACGGCCCTCCTCGTCCCAGTCGGGATCGTAGATGAGCGGATCCCGCTCCGGCCGCGACCCAGTCTCGGCGGCGAGCGTGCGCTCCGCCCTCGCGTTCGCGGCGTCGACTGCGGCGACGGCGGCGGCGAGCTGCAAATCGGTATCGATGATGCCGAGCGGCGGGTCGAGTTTCGCCGCGTTCTGGTCCGCGTCCTGATCGTCGCCCCCAAAACTTCCCTCGCCTTCCTTCCGGTTGCCCCTCCCCGCCTCCCATTCGCCCTGCCCGCCGCGGCCGCGGAGGCCGGCAAGCCCGGCCGCTGACAGCGCCCAAACGGGCTTCGCCTCGGCGATACGCCGGCGCGCGCGCAACACGGCATGGGCCCGGGTCAGCTCGTGGCTGGGGGTGCGGACGTCCATGCCGGCGTCGTGAAGCACGAGATCGTCGAGGTGGACAAGCTCGCCGTCGAGCCACAGACTGGCGCAAGCGTCGGCGAAATGAGTCCTTGCGGTCCAGCCGTCGCGAATCGGGCTCTTGGCGAGCCGCTCGTCGAGGCGGGCGAGCGCATCCTCGGCGGCGGCAAGCAGACCGGCGATGGCTGGCCAGGGCAGCGGATCCGGGATCTGGTAGCCAGAAGGCAAGATCTTGATAACCTTAACTGGAATCGGTCAAACGGAAGCTAGCACGGCGTTGAGTTCCGTCATAGCGCGGCCGTGCACACACGTGTGTCACTATTGATAACGACCTCCGGTAGTGTTGAAGGTCAGAACTTGATTTGACGGCCCAAATCCCGGAAATCGCGACCGCCAAACGCCAGATCGACAAGCGAACGCATCCCCATGACGGCCTCCCTTCCCTCTTCCGGAAGAGAAAATTAGCCTCCCTTCCGGTCGTCGCGGCGGCCGGCCCGTCGCCGGTGCCGGCCCTTGCCGAACCGGTCGTATGCGTCGAGCGCGACCCGGACCGTGTCCGGCGGCACCGCGACCACGACGATCCCCATCAGCGCGAGATAAGTTTCGATCGCTTCTGCCGCGGCGCTTGCCGAAAGATTAAGCACGCGCACCACCGCGACGACCACCTCCCACACCGTTCCGGTCTGCTGAAGGCGCGCCAAGAGCTCACGCGCCTCGTCCTCGTCGGTCCTCCGGCAATTACACAAAGACGTGCGGCCTTCGCGGTGCGTGAGGTGGATGGTTAATTGTCTATGAACGTCCCCCCGCTCCGTCTCCCGGATATCGACGTCATCTTGGCTGATCTCGATCCGCCTTCTGCCGACGACGACTCGTCCCTGCCCTCGCCCGCGCCTTCCCTGGCTTCGATTTCAGCAGGGCGCGGAACGACGAGGACTACTAGTGTGATGCCCGGTCGTGGATTCGACTGGAGGGATACTCTCTTCGGATTGCTACTCTGGATCACCGGGCGGCGAGATGTTGTCAGCTGACAACAACCCATTCCGCCGAATCTGGCGGCTAGCCGTTCCGCGTCTCCAATCAGCTTTATAACTAGCACGCAGCCCAATAGCCGCGACTCCTACTTCATTCGCCGGCCTTGCCGCTCGCCAAGGGAGCGACTGTCCCCCACGCTGGACTCCTCGGACCAGCCCTCTGTTGGACCTGACGGAGGCAATTGACCGCGAGGTCCCGTCGGCTCGTCCTTCCCGATGACGCGCGTATATGGCGTCCATCACGATGTCGGCTTGGTGTTTCCGAAGGTCTCAAACAGCAGCGCGTTGGCTGCCCGACCGTGACCTCGCATCCCCTTGCGCCTGGCGGATCGGACATAAAGATGCACTGCGCGCGTTCGCATCAAACCGGCACTTTTCAGAGCCTGGCGATAATCGGCGGGGCGTTGCCGTTGGCCGCCTGAGGCCAGCAGTTAAGATCCGTGGAACAATCACTAGTCGGCGCGGCACGAGGTCGATCCGCAGCAAGGCATGCCACTCGAGGTAGGCGGCTCGACTGCACTCCGTCTCTCCTTGCCGTTACAGACCCGCGCGAGGGCGAGGGATGAGTAGCAAGCCGGGGCAGGGGGAGCTCAGTTGCAACGTCGGCCTGTGGTCGGCGTTGAGGCTGGCCCAAGTCTCGATGCACCCACGGCAGCCCAAGAGCAACCGCTGATGACCCGGGGCTTGCTCGATCGGTTGATAGTTTAGGCAGCTGATTGCCGACCGGCTGGCGGACATCTGCGACCGTGTGGTTACTTCAGCGCCCAGCGATCCGACATCGCCGACCTTACCTGCCTCGCCATTCAGCGTGGGCACCCGAGGCCGGTGTCTCTGACACGGCGGGGAGGGTGCGCTTCTTGGTTGGAACGGGGCCCGGTTCTCCGGGCTATCGACCGCAGGAGCAATGGAGGAAGGAGCGTTAGCGCCACAGTCGATCAACCTCATAGTCAAGGGGCGGTGCGGGCTGGTTGGATGCGACGGAGTTTGCCGCACATGGTCTGAAATCGGCGTACTTAACGGAGGCTGCGCCCGAGCATCCCATCCTCCTAGTCGATGCATCAGTGGCAGCAGCGTCCGGTGCAGCAGTGCCTGGCTACCAAAGTGAAGTTGATCCGGGACGTGTGAAGGCGAGCCGACTCAGCTATGGGAGGGTCCATCTCATTCGGTCGTTGTTGTCAGCTGACAACAGCAAGGCGATGCACCCGAAAAAGTCGCTGGTCGCCGTTAGTTGCGCGCCATCGGGCGTTAACAACTCATTAACCCTTTAATTCTTGCTCAAATCATAGAATCGTGGCCATCTCTCAAAACGGAGACTAGGCGTCTGACGCGCATAAACCGTCTTGAGAAAGCAAATGGCGAGCTTAGCGGAACATTCGATCACTATGAGCGAGACCGCATCTGCGCGGGTCACCCGGCATGCCGGCATTCTTTCTGGCCAGCTTCGATCGCTCGCCACCACACTTTTCCCGCCCTCGGCAAGCAAGTCTCTCCGTTCGTTCACGTCAGGAGAGGTTGCGCGAATTGCTGGCGTGTCCGATGGGTATCTTCGACAGCTTTCTCTCGACGGACTTGGGCCTAACCCGGCGACGGGACTCGGGGGGCGCCGGTCCTATACGCTGGCCCAGATTCATGAATTGCGCGGGTATCTTGCCTCCGCGCGCCCTCGAGAAGCGTTAGAATTTCTCCCGCGCCGCCGTCCGGGCGACAAGCTTCAAATCATCACCGTCGCGAACTTCAAGGGCGGCTCGGCCAAGACGACGACGGCACTGTATCTTTCACAATACCTCGCCCTTGCCGGCTTTCGGGTCCTCGCAATTGACCTCGATCCCCAAGCTTCGCTTTCAGCAATGTTCGGCTACCAGCCCGAGTTTGATATCGGGGGGAACGAAACCCTCTACGGCGCCATACGATATGACGAACACCGCCGGCCGATGCGCGAGATTATCCGGAAAACCTGCTTTGACGGGATAGGTCTCGTTCCGGGCAATCTCGAGCTTATGGAGTTCGAACACCATACGCCTCGCGCAATGATCGAGCGGCGTGAACGCGGCCACGACCTGTTCTTTCGCCGCGTTGCCAGCGCCATCGACCAGGTCGCCGACGACTACGACGTCGTCGTGATCGACTGCCCGCCCCAGCTTGGCTATCTGACCATGGGCGCGCTGAACGCGGCCACCGCGATGCTTGTGACCGTCCATCCGCAGATGGTCGATGTCGCATCTATGAGCCAATTTCTCCTCATGACGTCCGATCTCATGTCCGTCATCGAGGAAGCTGGCGGGCGTCTCGATCACGATTTCATCCGCTATGTCATCACGCGTCACGATCCCAACGACGTGCCCGAAGCTCAAATCGTGGCCCTGCTCCGTAACCTTTTCGGGCCGGATGTGCTCCAGGCCACCGTGTGGAAATCGACTGCAATCGCCAATGCCGGTCTCACCAAGCAATCTCTCTATGAGCTGGAGCGCGGCTCGGTAGGGCGGGGTGCCTACGACCGGGCATTAGAATCAGTCGACGCGGTCAATTCCGAAATCGTGCAACTTCTCAAGAAGGTGTGGGGTCGATGAACAAGCGCACGGACACCATCAAGAGCCTGTTCACGACACCCCAATCAAGCGCGTTGTCAGCTGACAACGCGCCAGCTGCCTTGCCGCGGGTCTCGTCGGGTTCGGTCCGCTCGTTGAAAGATTCCTTTTCCGAGGTCGAGAGAGAAAACGAGGATCTTCGCGAAAGAATCGCATCCGGTGCTGTAATAGCGGAAATCGATCCCTCGCTTATCGATCCGTCACCGCTGACCGATCGGTTCCGCGACCATGACGATAGCTCGTTCGAGGCCCTTAAACAGTCGATCGCACAGCGTGGCCAAGAGGTGCCCATTCTCATTCGGGAGCATCCTGAAATCAAAGGGCGCTACCAGAGCGCCTATGGTCACCGCCGAGTCCGCGCCACGCGCGAGTTAGGCATTCCCGTGAAAGCGATCCTGCGATCGCTATCCGATGAAGCGCTTGTCGTCGCGCAAGGACTCGAGAACGCACCACGCGAAGATTTGAGCTTCATTGAGCGCGCAACGTTCGCGATGCATATCGAAGATGCCGGGCATAGCCGATCAATCGTACAAGATGCGTTGTCGATCGACAGGGCCGAGGCCTCGAAACTTCTTGCGGTCGCGCGATCTGTTCCGGCCGACGTTATTCAAGCAATAGGGAAGGCTTCGAAGGTTGGCCGCGGCCGTTGGCAGTCTTTCGCGGAATTGATCAAGGATACCGCGGCGCTCAAACGTGTCAGAGCGGCAATCGCTGAACCGAAATTTGCAGAGCGCGAAACGGACGCTCGATTTCTCGCAGCGTTTTCAGCAGCCAGCCGCCCATCGCGTGCGGGGACATCGAAGCCGTCGGAGGAGAAGCCCGTCTTTTCAGCATCCGGCGACAAGATTGCGCATATCCGTCACACGGAGCGCGAATTGAAGCTCACCATCGACAAGAATATCCCGACGGCATTCGCGGCATTTCTTGTGGATCGACTTCCGGCCCTGTTCGACGCCTTTTCCAAGAAGAACGACGGCCAGGAAACTACCGAGGCCTGACGGCCTCGTCCCGTCAACACGAACCAGGAGCAGACAAGGGAAAGAAAAAAGGCCCCCGAAACAGAGTTCCGGAAGCCTTCTCTTCAAGTTTGGCGACTGACAGAGAATCACTTTCGCGAATCGCAGTCAAGAGTTTCTACGCGATTTAATCGCCGTTTCGGCGAGCGGATTTTCTTTGCCCAGCTGAGGCAAAGACATGCAGTCACACTCCCCAACGACGCCCTTTGGGCGGCGATCGCTGACGCTCGCCCATGTGGCAAGCCAAATCGGGGCCTCGGCGCGACCGCCCGAAAAGGTCGTGCACAAATGGAATGTTTTCCACGCCATCTGTACGGCGCGGCCGCGCCTTGGGGTGTCGGAGCGCTCACTTTCCGTGTTGAACGCGCTTTTGACCTTCCATCCGGAGACGGCCCTGACAGGGGAGGACGACCTGATCGTCTTTCCGTCCAACGACAAGCTGACGTTGCGCGCGCACGGCATGCCCGCTTCGACATTACGCCGCCACCTCGCCGTCCTGGTTGACGCTGGGTTGATCATTCGGCGCGATAGCCCCAACGGCAAACGCTACGCGCGGAAAAGCGGCGCCGGCGAAATCGAGCTTGCCTTCGGCTTCGATCTGTCACCGCTGGTGGTGCGGTCAGAAGAGTTCGAGCGCTTGGCGGCCGACATTGAAGCAGAGGCGCGCGCGCTCAAGCTTGTGCGCGAGCGCATCACGTTGTGCCGGCGCGACATCGCCAAGATGATTGCCACCGGCATCGAGGAAGGCGTCCCGACGCGCAGGGGAGGGCAGGGGCCGGCCGACTGGCAAGAAGTCCACGTCGCCTTCAGGGCAATGCTAGCCCAGATTCCGAGGACCGCTACGCGCCAACAGCTCGAGCCGATCGCCGACGAGTTGTCTCAACTCGCTGACGACGTGCTCAATCTCCTGGAGGCACACATCAAATCCAAGAATCCGAGCGCCAATGAGTCCCAGTCTGAGCGCCACATACAGAGTTCAAATACAGATGCCCCTATTGATCTTGAACCTAGCCTCCAAAAAGGCAGGGCGGGGAGAGCTGAGCCAAAACTTCAACCATCGCGAGTCGCGGAAGGTTCGTATCCGTTGGGAATGGTCCTGAGTGCATGCCCGGACATCGTCGACTATGCGAAGGGCGGGATTTCGAACTGGCGCGATTTCCTGGCCACCGCGGCCGTCGTGAGATCAATGCTGGGGATCAGTCCGAGCGCCTGGGAGGAGGCGCAAACCGTCCTGGGCGAAACGCAAGCGGCCGTCGTCGTCGCATGCATCCTGCAGCGTGGGACCACGATCAGATCAGCTGGCGGCTACTTGCGCGGACTGACGCGGAAGGCGGAGGTAGGGGAATTTTCTCTTGGGCCGATCTTGATGTCGCAGATCAATTCTCGGCTTCACGAAAAGCGACGGGCTTGAGCGATGGGAAGACGGGGGCTGTGGCAGGTTCCGGCTTGAGCGGGCGAAGCGAGGTTGTTTGGAGCATTCCAGGCGACGTTGCCGACTCACGCGAGCCGGGCGAAAG
>LNFM01002038.1_pt1 | contig 43594 bp, 46 predicted proteins | sample 596031 | NCBI WGS metagenome assembly LNFM01 (sample SAMN04254537, study PRJNA301005) | activated carbon metagenome | isolation source: dual media filters at the Ann Arbor, Michigan drinking water treatment plant | place: USA: Ann Arbor
GAGCCCTTCGACTGCCTGCAAGGCAGGCGCTCAGGATAAACTTCGGCCAATATGGCCGAAGTCGAAGCCCACGCGCTCCGCATGCCCTTCGACTGCGCTCAGGGCGAACGGGCTATGGTTTGGTCCAATCCAACGTCATCACACCCTAATCCGCCGCAACGTCGGTAAGCGTTTCCAATTGCGTGGGGAAGGCGGCGCGGGCCGCGGTTTGCGGATCGGCGGCGGCGTCCTGGCGAACTTCCCAGGGCGCGGCGAAGCGGCGCGGGTCGAGCCGGGCGAGCAGCCACATCAGCAGCCTGTCGCTGGGCAGGCGCTTTTCAATGACCAGTTCGCCATTCTCCCAGATCTGCTCGGTCCGGCCGTTGATCGCGCGGTCAAAGGCCAGCGCGGAGAGGCGACCGACCGCGAGTTGTTCGGCGGTGTCCCAGGCGGCGGCAAAGGCGGGGGAACGGGCGCGCAGGCGATAGGCGCTGCGCGCGGACAGACCAGCGCCGCTGGCCGCGATATGCACCGATCCGGTTTCGGCCAGCGTATCGAGGAACAGCCGCTGACGCTGCGCGCTCCAGCCCGTCAGCCGCTTGCGACTGTCAGGCAGCGCGATGCCATCGAGCGGCTCGGCGGCGAGCGGGGCGGCGGCGTCGGGATCGCCGGACGCATTGGCGGGTGGGGTGTCGGGCAATTTTGGGGGCGGCAGCAGGTCGGCCGGCATGGGGCCCGCGCGATCGACGATCTGGACAAGCGACAGGCGCGGTCCGCCCTCTTCATCGGCGGCAGCCTTGGTGGCGTCGATCCTGGCGCTGGCGGCCAGCCAGGCGTCGAATTCCTCATTCGACATTTCGCGTGCTTCACGGCGGCGTCGGGTCATCGGTGGCGCTCCTTTAATGTTTCAGGAGCGGAACCAGTTATACGCTTTGGGGCGTGTAGGACAGTGATTTGGGCAGCGGATCAGCCGCGCGCCGCGCCGCGATCAGCAAGCTGGGCTTTGTTGGGAATGAGCAGCTTTAACGCCCCGGCAGCAGCTCGGGCCGATATTCGAAATGCATCGTATCGAAATGGCGCCAGCGGCCGCCCCAGATGAAGCCGTGGCGCTCGAACGCGGCGACGATCGCGGCGGGCAGGCGGTTGCGATAGCGCGCGCCCTCGCCGCCTGACCAGCGCCAGTAATCGGCCTGGCCGCTCGCGAGATCAACGGCGATGCCATAGCTATGCAGGCTGCGCTGGCTGGTCCCGGCAATTGCGCGGCAGCTATAGCCGCCCGAGTTGGGGACGAGATAGCGCGTCATCGCGGGCGGCAGTTTTTCGAGATCGCGAATCACGGCCTCGAGTCGTTCGGCGACATGGTTGGTGGTGGTAACGCGGATTCTGCCGCCGCCGCGCCCGGGCAGCCACGCGACATCGCGCAATCGGACGGCACCCTTGCGGCAATCGCCATAGATGGCATCGAAAAAGGGCTCGTAGCGGGTGCGGCCGGGGTCTGTGGTGGGGGCGGGCGAGAGCGGTGCCCCGGCGGGGTAGCGATCGACGAACATCGCATCGATATCGGGATGCGCCTGGCGCGCCGCCTCGGTAGCGGCGGCGGGCCCGAGCCTGCGCGGCAGGCGCGTGCCGTTGCTGAGGATGACCTCGCTGGCGGTGACCTGCGAGACGAGGCCGGGATAGCCGGCGATGAGGCGCGCGGCCCAGGGTGGCGCGGGGGTTTGCGCGGCGGCGGGGGGGGTTAGGGCGAGGAGGAGGGCGAGGGGGTGGCGCATGGGGTTAAGCTGGCACCGCCTAGGCATTTCCGCAAAGATCTCGACGGAATTGGGGTGATCATCAAATTGTCAGATCAAGGGGAAGGTCGGAAATATCCCTAAGGCGATTACCTGCGACCATAATATTGACCAGATTGCTCACTTCGTCCTGCCCAAGCGATTTCACAGCCGCTTGCAGTTCGGGCAATGCAAAATGATAGACACAATCCAAGTCCCCCGTTCCCAACGCAAGGGATGCTAGTCGGCTAGGTGATGGCTCTCCCGTTACGACGACGATATGCGGAACCCTGCCTTTGCGACTTCTAATGAGATTGAGTGCCTCGAAACGCGAATTCTGGGCACGATCGCTGCGCATCGTCCACTTACAAGAGATGGATGCGTGCATGAGCGGAAGCTGGCTATTCTTGGCGCGTAACGGCGAATGGAGTCCTGATTGATCGTCAAGCGCCATGCCGTTTTCAATGAAAACAGCATCATCAATCGGTGTTCGTGAAACGACAACGTCTGAGGCTACGGCGTAATCATTGCCCACGAAAACGGCGAGATCGGGATTCTCGTTGGCAATCCTTTGTACCTCGGCGAGATGGGAATATTGTTGATAGCGAGCGATAACGAGCTCAGATCGTGCATTTATGCATTCGGTCGTCCAATTTCCCGGTCGCAGACCGTGAAGATTCACCAATGCGGCCTGGACGAAATTGCTCACACATTTTTCAAATTCTACCCCCGCCGTTTGGCCGGCAAGCTTTGCTCCTGCACCCGCTCCAAGTTTGTGAGCCATATCTCCGGCAATCCGAATGCTGGATTGCTGACTGGCGTCGGCATTTGATGCAATGCCTTCATTGATAACCAACAGTCGCTCGCAAATGCGCTGATGAAACGCAGCCCGAAGTGATGTCAGCGACACTAGGCTCATGCGGCATGGGCCGAAAACAGCTTTTGGACCGAAAGCGCTATCTTCAGATTATGCGCGACTGCGCGTGCGACAGGTGGCGGAAACGCATTGCCAACTTGCCGATATGACGTTGTTTTTGCGCCATAGAACTGCCAGCTGTCAGGAAAGCCCTGAATCCGGGCAACCATGCGCACCGTGAGCCGGGGCATGCCGACAAAATCTGGATCGGGCGCTTCTGCTGCCAAGCTGCGCCCTTCGACGCCCAGTGATGCCCAAGCCTTTCTGGCGCGCGTCGGCCCAAGATCGGGGCCGCCATGCTTTTTTGACCCGCCGACAATGGTCGGTGCGATTTCATTGGCGCGGGCAGCCCATGCTTTAGTCCCGAGCCAGCCGCGCGCACCCATCAGGTCTTTCAGTGTTTCGCCGACCGTTGGCGGATTGTGGGGCAGCGCGGTTGGCCAATCGAAGACGTCGGCCAAGTCCTTCCGGATCGCCACGATGACGACCCGGGGGCGAAGCTGCGGGACGCCGAAGTCGGATGCGTTCAGCAGACGCCATTCGGTATGGTAGCCCAGCTTATCAAGCTGGCTTTTGAGCAAGGTTCGATAGTCATCAAAGACAGCCGAGAGAAACCCGCGTACATTTTCGATCATCACTGCCTTGGGGCGCATTTCGTCGATCAGCCGAAGCGCCGCCGGGAATAGGTTGCGTTCGTCGAGGTCGCCAAGCTGTTTACCTGCCACTGAAAAGGGCGGGCAGGGCAATCCAGCAGCGAACAAATCGATACCCTTGTAGGGGCGCCCATCGAACTCGTTCATGTCGTGGGCAAATACATTCCAGCCGGGCCGGTTCAATTCCAGCGTCTTCGCAAAGTCGCGTTCGATTTCGACCAGTGCCTCGTGACGAAAGCCAGCCTGTTCAAGGCCGATCGCTTGGCCGCCGGCACCGGCGCAAAATTCGATAGAGTGCATTGCGATTCTCTCGATGGCCTTGCTTAAGTTCAAGGCTATGTTCTGTCTATGTTCACGTCAAGCCGCAAGTCTCTAGGGAGCAAGGTGTCGGTTTTTGCGTGTCGGGATAACCGCCAACCCCGCGGACAGCAGCCCATCTTGCGTTTCGCGCCGGCGGAGGCGGCTATCGGGGCAAGACCGCCATCCGCAATTATAGCGGAAAAAGTTAGAGGGCTGAAGTCATGCGATTTTCGCATGACTTCAGTGACTCACTCCGCCGCGATGCCCGCCTTTGCAAACATATCGTCGCCCGCGTCCTCATTCGCCACATCAACCGGCCCGGCCTTCGCCTTTTGCCGCTTGTCGAAGCTGTCCCACACTTCGTTCCAGTTCCCCCGCGTCGCGCCCTTGGAATATTCCGTCGCGCGCTGTTCGAAGAAGTTGGCGTGCTCCACGCCGTTCAAGAGCGGGGCGAGCCAGGGGAGGGGGTGTTCTTCGATCATGTAGATGGGTTTCAGGCCCAATTGGCCGAGCCGCCAATCGGCGATGTAGCGGATGTACTTCTTGATTTCCTTGGGCGTCATGCCGGTGACCGGGCCCTGTTCGAAGGCGAGATCGATGAACGCGTCTTCTAGCCGCACCGTCGTCTGGCAGACGTCCATGATGTCGTCCTTCACCGCCTTGGTCAGGCAGCCGCGTTCTTTGCAGAATTCATGATAGAGGCGGATGATGCCTTCGCAGTGGAGGCTTTCGTCGCGCACGGACCATGAGACGATCTGGCCCATGCCCTTCATCTTGTTGAAGCGCGGGAAGTTCATCAGCATCGCAAAGCTGGCGAAGAGCTGCAGCCCTTCGGTAAAGCCGCCGAACATGGCGAGCGTGCGCGCGATATCCTCGTCAGTATCGACGTTGAACTTCTGCAAATAATCGTGCTTGTCCTTCATCTCGCTATATTCGAGGAACATGCCATATTCGCTTTCGGGCATGCCGATCGTGTCGAGCAGATGGCTGTAGGCGGCGATGTGCACCGTCTCCATGTTGCTGAACGCGGCGAGCATCATCTTGATCTCGGTCGGCTTGAACACGCGGCCATATTTCTCGTGGTAGCAATCCTGCACCTCGACATCGGCCTGGGTGAAGAAGCGGAAGATCTGCGTCAGCAGGTTGCGCTCGTGATCCGAGATTTTCTGCGCCCAATCACGGCAATCCTCACCCAGCGGCACCTCCTCTGGCATCCAGTGGATCTGCTGCTGCCGCTTCCAGAAATCATAGGCCCAAGGATATTCAAAGGGCTTGTAGGTCTTGCGGGCTTCGAGAAGCGACATGGCGTGCTATCCTGTTTTTGTAGCGAAACGATAAAAGGTCAGAGCATCGGGAGCAGGCTGAACGACGTAAAGATCGCGCCCGCTGCGAACAGGCAAAAGCCGACAAACTGGCGGCTGCGGCGACCGCTTGCTGTTTCGACCTTGCCGGTCGACAGCCCCTTGGGCGAGCCGAGGATGAAGGACACTACCATGCTGGCGAAAATGAGGTTCAGGCCAATGATGATGCCGAGAAGTTCTGCTGCGTTGGTCAAGATGAAATGCTCCAAGTCCAAAGTGCCCAGGCGAAACCGCCCAAGATGAGTGCAAGCGCCGCCAGCATCGTGCCGGCAATACGCTTGGCGTAGCGTGCCTGATCGGTACTGCCCGGCCGCGACACGACGAATACGGCCAATAGGCCCGCCGCCGATGCGACCAGCGCCATGATGACGGGCGGCGTGAAAAGGGCAAGCGCGCGGGTCATGCGCGTTCCCGCCGAACGATCACGCGATCGACATAGACTTTGCGGGTGCGGTTGGAACCGACGCCCAGGAAAACAATGCCGATGAAATAGCCGAAATCATACCAGCCGCCATTGTTCGGCACGGCATAGACCGCGACATCGGCCACGAAGAAGGAAAGGATCGCGGCGACCGGGAAGATGAAGCCGTGCCAGACGCCGAGGAAGAATCCGGGTGCGCCGGGTTCCACCGCGCTGCTCGCCTGCTGCGCGCAGGCGGCGAGCGCCAGCACGAGCGCGACAGGGACGGCCAGACGAAGCGTGCGGGCAGCAAGCGGCATGATCAATTCCCAGGTGACAGCGATGGACGTGCATCGAAACGCACAGCCGCGCGTTCAGGGGGCATCATCATCGAGGAGGAACGAGCATGTCGCACGACCACGCCATCAAGGACCGGATCAAGGACCATATGGAAGTCATCGGCGCTGACGGCGTCCATGTCGGCACCGTCGATCATATCAAAGGCGAGCGCATCCAGCTGACCAAAACGCAAAGCGGGCCGCATGGCGACCATCACCATTTCATCTCGCTCGCGCTTGTCGCCGATGTCGAGGGCGACAAGGTGCGGCTGAGCGCCAACGCCGATGTCGCGGTGACGTTCGAAGAAGAGAAATAGGCCGACTGCCCGATCTGCGCGCGACTGCTGACCCGAAGAGCGGCGGCGCGCGTGGACCAGACGCGCCCGACGCACCGCAGGGTTGTGTCGCGGCGAGCTTGCGCCAACGCGGTCGCCCCCGGCATTGGCGCGCGATTGGTGCGCGTGTCGCTGCTCACCAGATGACACGGATCGGCGCTTTCATCCATCGATGGAATATGGTGCCGAAGGTCCAAGGGATCTGATCCACGAGCACATCGAGCGCTTTGCGCTCCACATGTACCGTCCAGCGGTCCTCGTCGCGCTCGACGCGACCGAGGCGCTGCAGGAAGGTTTCGCGCAGGGCCACTATCGACGCGTTCGACATGGCCACCCAATTACCGATCACCGCGCGCAATAGACTTTCCGCCAGCTCGATGTCGCCGGATGCCAATGTGATCGGACACTGCTCTGCCGTATCCAAATCGAGCCCGCACAACAGGCTTGGCATGCCGGGCGCCATGCTGCTGCCCGATTCGCGCGCAAGCGACCCCACCACCGCGACCGCGCGATGACGCGACTCCGGCGCAATCTCGGTCGGGTTGGTTGCGGTCAGGATGCCCATTCGCGTGAACAGCTGCGGCAGGAAGGGCGTGCACAAGACAAGCCCTGCGTCCTCCACCCACACCTGCCGGGCATCCTGATCGGCAACCATGGTGCCGGGCCCAGCGGAAGTTACTGGCAAGCCAAACACTCGTCATAATCCTTTTCTTCCAACTCGATCTGCTTGGGTTCGGCGGTGTTGTCCGCCTCCACGCCCCCTGCAAAACCGGCGCGTTGAATCGACTTGGAGCGCAGATAATAAAGCGACTTGATGCCCAGTTCCCACGCGCGGAAGTGGAGCATCAGCAGGTCCCATTTCTCCACATCGGCGGGGATGAACAGGTTCAGCGACTGCGCCTGATCGATGAACGGCGCGCGGTCGCCGGCAAGTTCGAGCAGCCAGCGCTGATCGATCTCGAAGCTGGTTTTGTAGCAGTCCTTTTCCTCGCCTGAGAGGAAATCGAGATGCTGGACCGAGCCGCCCTTTTCGAGGATCGAGCTCCACACCGCCTCGCTGTTCTTCGATTTCTCGATCAGCAATTTTTCCAGATAGGGGTTCTTGATCGACCAGCTGCCCGACAGCGTCTTGTGGGTATAGATATTCGCCGGGATCGGTTCGATGCAGGCGCTGGTGCCGCCGCAGATGATGCTGATCGACGCGGTCGGCGCGATCGCCATCTTGCAGGAAAAGCGCTCCATCACGCCCTGATCGGCGGCGTCGGGGCAGGCGCCGCGCTCAATCGCGAGCTGCATCGATGCTTCGTCAACCTGGCCTTTGATGTGGCGGAAGATCTGCAGGTTGTACTGCTTGGCCATCGCCCCTTCAAACGCCAGCCCGCGCGCCTGCAGAAAGCTGTGAAAGCCCATCACACCCAGCCCGACCGACCGCTCCCGCGCGGCGGAGTAAGCAGCGCGCGCCATGCCGGGTTCGGCGCGGTCGATATAATCCTGCAGGACGTTGTCGAGGAAGCGCATGACGTCCTCGATGAAGCGCTTCTCGCCCTTCCACTGGTCCCAGGTTTCGAGGTTGAGCGACGACAGGCAGCAGACGGCGGTGCGATCATTGCCGAGATGATCCTTGCCCGTCGGCAGGGTGATTTCCGAACACAGGTTGGAGGTCGAGACCTTCAGCCCGACATCGCGGTGATGCTTGGGCATGTTCTTGTTCACATGATCGCTGAACACGATGTACGGCTCGCCCGTCGCGAGGCGGGTCTCGACCAGCTTCTGGAACAGCGCGCGCGCGTCAACAGTGCCGCGCACCGATCCATCCTTGGGGCTGGTGAGGTTCCATTCGGCACCCGCGCGGACGGCTTCCATAAAGGCATCAGGAATCAGCACGCCGTGGTGGAGATTCAGCGCCTTGCGATTGAAATCGCCGGAAGGTTTGCGGATTTCGAGGAACTCTTCGATCTCCGGATGGCTGATGTCGAGATAGCAGGCCGCCGAGCCGCGCCGCAGCGAGCCTTGCGAAATCGCGAGCGTCAGCGAATCCATCACGCGAACGAAGGGAATGATGCCGCTGGTCTTGCCGTTCAGGCCAACCGGCTCACCAATGCCGCGGACATTGCCCCAATAAGTACCAATGCCGCCGCCGCGCGAGGCGAGCCAGACATTCTCGTTCCAGGTATCGACGATGCCCTCAAGGCTGTCCGGCACCGAATTCAGATAGCAGCTGATCGGCAGGCCCCGCCCAGTGCCGCCGTTCGACAGCACGGGGGTAGCGGGCATGAACCACAGCTTGGAGATATAATCATAGATGCGCTGCGCATGCGCGGCATCGTCCGAATAGGCAGAGGCCACGCGGACGAACATGTCCTGATAGCTTTCACCCGGCAGCAGATAGCGATCGTTCAGCGTTTCCTTGCCGAAATCGGTCAGCAGCGCGTCGCGCGCGCGATCAACCTCAACAGGGAAGATTTGCGGCTTCACCGACTTTGAATCGGCCTTGGCGGCATGCGCCTTTGCCTTCTTCGCCGCCACCGCAATACTCGCGGTTGCCGCCTCGATGATATCGGTTGCCATATCGTTATTCTCTTCCCGACCGTCTCTGAAATCCACCGACTCTTCTCCCGCGCTGCGAATCGCATTTTCAGGCGATCCGTCCGAATCGGGGGCGAACCCCCATGCTATCATCTGGCGGAGGCGAGCGAGAACAAAAAGTGTCCATACGCCCTGCGCCAGGCACAAGCAGGATCAGTCTGCGATGCTCGATCGCGATAGCTGTCTACCAGTGCTTGGGTCCGCCCCCGAACTCAACCACAACAGATTGTGCCCATTCGCGCGGGGGCGCAAGACGGTAAATGACATTTTAGGGACTCGGTTCGTCGCTATTTTGATTCGCTTCATCGGCACCGCCAAACCGCGATACGGCGCGACGCGTGGACCTAGGCGGGGTTAGCGAAAGGCAAGAGAACGAACGGGAAACAGAAAAATTTCGGGAGATTATCCCCTTCGCATCGGTGCTCGTCGTCCTGCAGTGCCGGCGTGCCCAAGGGCGATGCAGACCACGGCCTGAAAGGGGCGCGGCGAAGACCGGAATTGGCAATACCATTTGGAGAATGTCGCCGCGCCGGGCCGAGGCATTCGATTCGCCGACAGCTGTTATGACGGACGCTTTGCCGCGCTTACCCCGCCAGCCGGGCCAGTCGCTCTTCCACGGGCGCGTTCAGGCGTTCCATGTTGAAGTTTTCGGCAAAGGCGATGCCCGCCTTGCCGTCGCGGTTCCACATGACGCGGGCCGGGAACATCTGGCCGTCGACCAGTTCGATCTGCAGCGCGATATCCTCGGCATTGCGGCCAAAGTCGATGCCGTCGATCATCGCCCCGCTTGACGAGATGTTGCGGATGCGGACTTCGCCTTCGACATTGCCGACGCGCAGCCGGGCGGACCGCATCATCGCCGTGCGCTGGCTGCGCGATACCTTAAAGCCGATTGCTGTTGCCATGCCGCCGCCTTCGGTCAGCACGCGATAGACATCCTCGGCGCGGGCCGGGCGGCCATAGACAAAGCCCTGGATATGGCTGCAGCCAAGCTCGCGGATCAGTTCGATCTCGTCTTGCGTCTCGACCCCTTCGGCGGTGGTTTCCATGTTCATCGTCGTCGCCAGCGTGACGATCGCCTTGATGATCGCCGCGTTGCGATTGCCGGCCATCGCGGCACCACGGACAAAGCTCTGATCGATCTTGATCTTGTCGAACGGCGCGCTCTTCAGATAGCCGAGCGAGGAATAGCCCGTGCCGAAATCATCAAGCGCCAGCCGCACGCCAATCCCCTTCAGCGCCTTGAACATCGCATCCGACGAGGCGGTTTCGTCAAGAAACACGCCTTCGGTGATCTCGAGTTCGAGCCGGCTCGGCGCGATTCCCGATTTGGCGAGCGCATTGGTGATGATGGAGGGCAGGGCTGGATTGGCGAACTGGATCGGCGAGACATTAACGCCAACCCGCACGTGACGCGGCCAGCGCGCCGCTTCCAGGCAGGCGGTGCGCAACACCCATTCGCCAATGCTTTCGATCATCCCCGAATCTTCAGCGACCGGGATGAAATCAGCGGGCGAAATGCTGCCCCGCGTCGGGTGCTCCCAGCGCAGCAACGCCTCATAGCCCATGATCCGCGCGCTTTCAGTGCAGACCACGGGTTGATAGACCAAATGGAGTTCATTCTTGATCAGCGCGTGGCGCAGATCATCTTCGAGCTGGCGGCGGTTTTGCGCGCCGTGCAGCAATTCTTCCCGATAGAAACGGTGGACGCCGCGGCCATCCGCCTTGGCGGCATAGAGCGCGAGATCGGCATTGCGAACGAGCGTTTCCGCGTCGGGCCCGTCGCGCGGTGCGACCGCGACGCCAATCGAGCAGCCGATCGTGATCGACGCGCCGTCAATCGAATAGGGTTGCGAGAGCGTGGCGATCACTGATCGCGCCAGATCGGACAGCGTTTCGACATTGTCTTCGTCGGGCAGCACCACCTGGAACTCGTCACCGCCAAGCCGCCCGACCAGCCCGGCATCGCCAATGCTGCGCAATAGCCGCTGCGCCACCTGAGCGAGCAGTGCGTCGCCGGTCTGGTGGCCAAGCGTATCGTTGACCACTTTGAAGCGATCGAGATCGAGCAGGAACATCGCGGTTGACCGCTGGTGGTGGCTCGATTGGTTGAGCGTCTGATCAAGCGATACGCGCATCCGCTGGCGATTGGCTAGACCGGTCAGGCCGTCGAACAGCGCCAATCGGGTAATCTCTGCCTCGGCCCGGCGCTTTTCGGTGAGATCGCTGCCGCTGCCGATAAAGCCCTGAAACTTGCCGTGCGAATCGATCACGGGGCGGCCCGACATCGACCACCAGCTATCGATCGTGCTGAACGTGGCCGGGCGCACCGGATAGTCCGAAAAGCCCGTCCGCGACGACAAGTGAAAGCCCAGGGTGCGTTCGGTGCCGGGACTGACATTGTCCATCTTGAACACATTATTCAGCGGCCGGCCGATTGGCGGCAAATCGGGTTCGGCGAGCGCTTCGGCGACCTTGGGCGAAATATAGGTCAGCAGGCCTTCGCGGTCGGTCTGCCAGAACCAGCCGGTGCCCTGGCTTTCAAATTCATGGACCAGGCGGGCGGCAAGCAGACCTTCGCGGTGGTCGCGTACCCGGTGGCTCGCTTGTTCCCCGTCCAGCAACGCCAGCCGCCGCATCGCCAGGCCAAGCCCGACCAGGCAGCCACAGGCGATATAGGTGCCCGGCCCCGGCCCGGTGAGCGCAGCGATCATGCCGGCAATCGTCGCCGCAAAGCCAAGCAATGCCGCGCGCATCGGGTGAAGCGCCAATGCCGTCACCCCCATCGCGCCCAGTATCCCGATGAACGAGGCGAGCTGCATGCGATCGGTAGCCAGCTCGCTTGCCGACCAAAGCAAGGCCGTCATCGCCAGCGCCAGCCCGCTGCCATAGCCGACCGCGCTGCGCACGTGCAGATGCGGACGCCAATCGCGCATCGGCGGGCATTTGAGGATGATCAGCCCGGTCAGGCCGAGCAGCAGCACCGCCGCGCCCTCCAGCCCGACGGACAGGATAAGATCGACGCGCTCGGCGAGGATCACGGAGCAGGTTACGGTAGCAGCGGCGGCGAGTTGGACGAAGAACACGACCGGCCAGACCAACCTGGTCTGCGCAACGATCGCCGCGAAATCAATGGCATCACTTTCCGATGCGGAGCTGTTGAGCGCCAGGGCCTGCCAAAGGCCGCGCTGTGGTCCTGACGCCTTGTTTTTCTTCAACTCTCTGCGCTTCATCGGCGCGGCTTACACGCATGATCGTTTAACTTGCGTTAGCGCACCGGGCGATGATCTGAATTTCGCGATTCCCTTCTATCGGCTTGGCCCGGCGCTGGCGGGCGGATATGGCAAGCGCTTCATCGCTTAACGCCGAACCCTGCGAGGATATTTATGGCCACGGTCATCCGCACCGCCGATCTGATCGAAAGCGTCGCCGACGCGCTGCAATATATCAGCTATTTCCACCCAATGGATTACATCCATGCGCTGGGCGCGGCTTATGCGGCAGAGCAGGGGCCTGCGGCCAAGGATGCGATCGCGCAAATCCTCACCAATTCGCGCATGTGTGCTGAGGGGCACCGGCCGATCTGCCAGGATACCGGCATCGTCAATGTCTTCATCAAATGGGGCATGGATTGCCGACTGGACGATACCAGCCAATCGCTCCAGGCTGTGGTGGATGAGGGCGTTCGGCGCGCGTACCTGCACCCGGACAACAAGCTGCGCGCATCGGTGCTGACCGATCCCGCCTTCACCCGGCGCAATACCAAAGACAACACGCCGTGCGTGCTGCATGTCGATATGGTGCCCGGCGCAACCGTTTCGGTCGACGTGGCGGCCAAGGGCGGCGGCAGCGAAAACAAGAGCAAGTTCAAGATGATGAACCCAAGCGATTCGATCGTCGACTGGGTGCTGGAAATGCTGCCGCAAATGGGCGCGGGCTGGTGTCCGCCAGGGATGCTGGGCATCGGCATTGGCGGCACTGCGGAACATTGCGTGCTGCTCGCCAAACAGGCGCTGATGGAGCCCATCGACATGGGGCCGCTGAGAGCGCGCGGGGCGAAGACCGATATTGAAGCCTTGCGGATCGAGATTTTCGACAAGGTCAACGCGCTGGGCATTGGGGCGCAGGGGCTGGGCGGTCTGTCGACCATCCTCGACGTCAAGATCATGGACGCCCCCTGCCACGCCGCGGGCAAGCCGGTGGCGATGATCCCCAATTGCGCCGCAACCCGCCACGCGCATTTTTCGCTTGATGGATCGGGCCCGGCCTATCTGGAGGCGCCCAGGCTGGACGAATGGCCGAAGGTCGATTGGCAGCCTGATAGTGCGGCGATCCGCGTCGATCTCGACACGCTGACGCCAGATATTGTGCAGGGCTGGAAACAGGGCGACCGGCTGCTGCTGAACGGCAAAATGCTGACCGGGCGCGATGCTGCGCATGCGCGGATCAAGTCCATGCTCGACAAGGGCGAGCGGCTGCCGGTCGATTTCGCCGGTCGTGTCATCTATTATGTCGGCCCGGTTGATCCGGTCGGTGAGGAAGTAGTGGGGCCAGCCGGGCCGACCACCGCCACGCGGATGGACAAATTCACACGGATGATGCTGAACCAAGGCCTGCTGGCGATGGTCGGCAAAGCGGAACGCGGCCCCGATGCAACCAAGGCCATTGCCGAGGGCAAAAGCGCTTATCTCATGGCGGTCGGGGGCGCGGCCTATCTGGTCGCGCGGGCGATCAAAGGCAGCAAGGTCGTCGGGTTCGCTGATCTCGGCATGGAGGCGATCTACGAATTCGAGGTGCAGGATTTCCCGGTGACGGTCGCGGTCGATAGCGAGGGGAACAACGTCCACCAGCTCGCGCCCTTGGTATGGAAGGAAAAGATCGCGCGGGAGAGACTGCTGGCGGGGGCCTAGTTGTCCTCGATCGGTGCGTGGCGCCAGCTCGCATGCAGTGTCGGCAGGCTGCTGAGCAGGGTCAGGAGATAGAATGCGGTGATCTGCATCGCGCGCACGAGCGTGTCACGCGGCCATTCGGCAAGCGCGGCCCGCAGGCCAAGGCCGAACAAGGCGATGAGCGCACCGCATGCGACAATAGTCAGCGTGACGATATAGGCTTCGCTTCGCACGCGACGGTCATATTCATCGACCAGTGATGGGCTGTTCCATGGCTTGACCGGGCCGAAGATCGGCAGCCACAAGCCGCCCAACATCGCCACCGATACCAGGCCTTGGCCAAGAAAATATCGATTGGGGTCGATCAGTCCCAGCAACAGCCCGCCGGTGCCGATAAGGATGACCGCCATTGGCCAGACGCGCAGCCGATAGCGCCGCCCCTCGCCTTGCTCAAAACGGCGCTGCAGTGCCGGGATGCCGGTCCATTCGACTAGATCGTCGAGGCGCTGCGGGACGGTTTTTGAGGATTTCATTCGTCGTCTCCTTCAGCCGGTGGGAACGGCACGAGCAGTTCGGCATAGAAAACGGGTAGGGCCAGACCGAGGCCGACGAGGAGGTAGGTGAGTGCCGCCCATTGGCGCGGTGCCGTCGGGACCGGCCAGGCCGCAATCGAGGCAATCCACAGATAGACCATGCCCAGCATCATCACCGTGATCAGTGTCGCATAGGCACGCGTCGTGGCGGCTGAGAGCGCGTTGCGTTCGAACTCGTCGAACGTCGCTCGCCCTTTTTCGGTCATCCAGCTTTCACGGCCGAATGGCGACAGCGGAACGACGCCGAGCAGCAAGAACGCGATCGCCGGATTGGCGGCCCATGATTTGCTCCCGAAGCCCGGGTCGAAGAGGTCAGCGATGGCAAATAGGATCCCCGCAAAAATCCCCGCTGCCAAATAGTAGCGCGTCCAGCGGCTTCGCTTGCGCGCGGTCTGCGAGTCCGCAACCCATTTGCGGAGGTCATAGCTCATGCACCTTCTCCATTGCGGCGGAGCGTGTCCGCGACCGATTCGAACGGATTGAACGAAAACAGCATCTCGATCGCGACGCCGAAATAGGCGGCAATCTTCATCGCCAGTTCCAGGCTGGGCGAATAATCGCCGCGCTCGAGATAGCCGATCGTCTGGGGGTTAACGCCAACCGCATCAGCGAGATCGCGACGTGAAACGCCCCGATCTGCCCTGAACAGTGCAATGCGGTTGTAGATCATCGGTTAACTTTATTCTTAAAAACGGACGATATATTGTGTATAAGCAACAAAATGACGATAATGTCAACACCAGCATCCGATCGGCTCGTCTCGTCCGAAAGGCTGTCGCAGCGCAGCGAGGAGGGCATGCAGCGGGGTGCTGGCGAATTGGACTTTGTGATGGATGGTCGCGCTGATGTGCTTGGCCCAACAGCCTAGCTGGTCGCATGGGTGTCATACCAGCCCGCCCCGCCTGCAAAGACGCGGTTCAGCACCGCCTTCACATAGCGATTCTTCATGTCGCGAAATCGGCCATTATGCATGCCGACCATGCGGACATTGCGATAGATATGGCGATAGCGTGCGCAGGTCTCGTCAAAGCTCAACCACCGGCCCGGCAGTTCCCGTCCGAACAGCCCGCTGGACCCACTGACAAAGGTGTAATCGATAGGCAGCCCCTCCAGAGATTTGGTCGGGGGGCGCTGCCGCATGATATCATGCTGCGGGATTATCTTGAATTTGGTGTAGCCGGCCTGTCGTAGCAGCTCCAGATCGGCGACCGTTTCATCATAAAGCCAGGCATGCGATTCGATTGATGTAAAGTCTGGGCGGTCGTCACGATCGATCAACGCCCTGATACATAATTGATCATAGCCTTCGATATCGACCTTCATGAAATAAGGCATGCCATAGACGCTAAATAAATCGGCCATGCTCATCGTTGGAACTTGGATCATCGTGCTCGGCGCGCCCAGCTTTGCGTTTCGTTCCATCCAGTCGCGACTGGCCGTTCCCCACACGGACAGTTTTTCGTTGATGTAGAAGTCGATTGTCCCGGGGACATCGGCGATCGCCTTGTTGACGATCGTTAATTGTGCCGATGCAATGGCACCCGCAAATCGCCGTGCAGCGCTCTCGGCAAGCGCGGGGTTGGCTTCTACTGAAACGACCTTGAATCCCTTGCGCAGATAGAAATCAGTGTCCTGTCCCTCATGCATACCGATGTCAAAAATCATCTGATGGTTGGTCATAAGGCAATGATTCTTTTGTGATATATTTCTATTGATTATTGCCAGGGGGATTCCGGTCCTGCAACCAACGGACATCTTTTACTTCACCCCGTTGGGACGGTGGATCAATCGATTGGCTCCCGCGCCGATTGGGGGCTGCTGCGACCGCTGCTTTGCGCCGGGGCAGGGGACGATCGTCCGGCTTGCAGCCAAGGTTGCGGTATGACAGGGGGCGGCATGCTCAGCCGGATTGCGCGCAGGATTGGAACGACGGTGCTTTTTGCCGTTATCATCCTTTGCCTCGCGCTCACGATCGTGCCGCATTTTCTGGATGCGATCTATTATCAGGGGCCGGTAAGCGCCCATTATGATGGCGAACGTTTCCGTAATCCTGATCGGGATGATGAAATTCGGCTTCGCCCGCGCGGCAAGCGCGGCAATTACATCTGGCGGCGGCTGACGGGCCAAACCGGGGAAGCCCCCCCGGCATGGCCGGATCAGGTTCGGGTGGTCCCCAAACCGGTGCCGGCGCGGGTGATGGGTAATGCCATGGTCGCTACCTGGGTAGGGCACGCAACCGTGCTGGTGCAGACCCAAGGGTTGAACATCCTGACCGATCCGATCTGGTCATCGCGCGCGGGGCCGTTTGATATTGGCCCTGCACGCGTTGCCGCGCCGGGCATTGCCTTTGACAAGCTGCCGAAGATCGATCTGGTGCTGGTCAGCCATAATCATTTTGATCATATGGATTTGACGACGCTGAAGCGGCTGTGGGACCGTGATCGGCCGCTGATTGTCTCATCGCTGGGCAATGATGCGGTGATCGGTCAGGTCGGCGTGCCGTCGCGAACGCTTGATTGGGGCGGGCGGTTGACCGTCAAGCCCGGCATTGAGGTGATCGTCAATCGCAACCACCATTGGAGCACGCGCTGGCTGAGCGACCAGAATCGCGCGCTGTGGTCCAGCTTCGTCGTGCGGTTGCCGGGCGGCAATCTGTTCTTCACCGGCGATACCGGCGCTGGCGATTTGCGCTGGGCAGATGAGGCGGCGGTTTATGGTCCGACGCGGCTGGCGCTGATCCCCATCGGCGCGTTCCGCTTTTCACCCGGGCAAATGGGCGACTGGAGCCATATCGGGCCAGTCGATGCGGTGGACGTCGCGCGTCGGCTTGGCGCATCGCGATCGATTGGCATGCATTGGGGCACCTTTCGGCTGAGCAATGAAGCCTATGATACGCCGCCCCGGTTGCTCGCCGCCGCCATGGCCTGCACCCGTCAGGGCGGCCGGTTCGATACGGTCGGTTTTGGCCAGCCGACCGCGATTGCGCCTTATGCGTCCCCGGCTGGGACGCCGCCAATGCCACGCGCAGCGTTGCTTGCCTGCCTCGATACGCCCAGCATACGCGCCATGCGATAGACTTGCCCTTGGGGGCGCGCGCGAGTCGCATCGATCGGGGGCGATCACTAGTTTGGGATTGGGTTGGGATTGGCATGAACGAGTTGCGGATGCATCACCATGAAACCACGCTCGACCGGGCCGGCTTGGCGGTTGCGGTTGGCGGTCTGCTGGGCGGCGCGGTGGCTATGGGGTTGGCGGCGATGGGATCAACCAGCGGCCCATTGGGGCTGACGGCCGCCTTTATCCTCGGCGCCTTGCTCTGCGCGCTGGCGATCACGGCGGTTGCCACGCCGATCTGGATTTTCATGCATTTGACGGGCCGGCGTGCCGCTGGCCACGCCGCGCTGGTTGGCGCGGCGACTGGCTTCGTCGTCTTTGTCTTCAGCCAGACCTATGGCTTTGGTCTGTTTGAAGCGCCGCCCAGCGATTTGCAGACCCTCTTGTTCCGCTGGGCGAGCGCCGCCGCCACCAGCGTGATTCTCGCGGCGGTTGCGGCGGTGATTGGCCTGGTCATGTGGCGGGTGGCCTATCGGTCGCTGCGATAGCCAGCACGCGGGATGGGCCCGATCAGGCGCGACCCGCGATGAATTTCAGCGCGGTGCCGTTCATGCAGTAACGCTTGCCCGTTGGCGCCGGGCCGTCATCAAACACATGGCCAAGATGCCCGCCACAGCGGCGGCATTCGACTTCGACGCGTTCAAAACCCAGCAATGTATCGGTTTCGGTGTGAATCGCCTTGGGCAGCGCCTGGAAAAAGCTCGGCCAGCCGGTGCCGCTGTCATATTTGGCTTTGGACGAAAACACCGGCAGCGCGCAGCCAGCGCAGCTGAAGATGCCCGCGCGGTGCTCGTTTAGATAGGGGCTCTCGCCCGGTGTATCGGTCGCTTCCTGCCGCAGGGTGCGAAACTGTGCCGGGGTCAGCCGCTTCTTCCATTCGGCTTCGCTGAGGTTGATCTCATACCGGCGCTTCACCGCCGCTGCAGCACCAGAGGCGGCAACAGCGGCGGTGGCGACGGCAATCGTCGATGCAGTCAAAAAGGTGCGGCGATTCAGGGTCATGTCGGTGCTCCTGTGGGGTGTGCTCAGCTACGCGAAAAGCATCGCGTTGGATGCACCGACCGCCCTCAATCGCGCAGGATCAGGCTGGGCCCGTCCGGAACGCACACAGCTTGTTGCCGTCCAAGTCACGGAAATAGGCACCGTAAAAGGCCTGTGGACCTTCGTCGCCACGCAGCCCCGGAGGCCCTTCGCAGCTGCCGCCTAGCTCCAGCGCCTTGGCATGCAGCGCATCAACCTTGGCGCGCGTATCAACGGTAAGGGCAATCATCGAGCCGTTGCCGATCGTCGCGGTGTTTTTGTCATACGGATTGGTCACGGCCAGACCGGGCTTGTCCCAGCCGGTGCCCCACATCGTGAAACCGCCCAGATCGTCGCCAAATTCCATGATCCGCGCCGCGCCGATGCTGCCGAGCAGGGCATCATAAAAGCCCCTGGCGGCGGCGATATTGTTCGTGCCCAATGTTGCATAACCGATCATCGAGATCCTCCCTTTATCGGGCGACGCGACTCACGTCCGCCCCCGTGTTCTTTTTATGTTCCGAGAGAATATTGGTCAATCGCGAATTCGGCACAGGGCCAATGGCGATGGTCGCGTCTGATTGCGCAGCGCCGCCACGTGCCCCATATGTTCCCGCATGGCCATCCAGATTCGCACCAGCCTCGACGAGCCGGAAACCGGCATTAGTTTCGTGCCGCACCGGCCCGAACGTCCGCCCAAGCTGGAGGGTGGCAGGCCGTTCAAGATCATATCCGACTATACCCCCGCCGGCGACCAACCGACTGCGATTGCCGAGCTTGTTGCGCAGACCGAAGCGGGTGAGCGCGACCAGGTGCTGCTTGGCGTCACAGGCTCGGGCAAGACCTTCACAATGGCCAAGGTGATTGAGGCGGTGCAGCGTCCCGCGCTGATCCTGGCGCCCAACAAGATCTTGGCGGCGCAACTTTTTGGCGAGATGAAGTCGTTCTTCCCCGACAACGCCGTCGAGTATTTCGTCTCCTATTATGATTATTATCAACCCGAAGCCTATGTCGCGCGGTCCGACACCTATATCGAGAAGGAAAGCTCGACCAACGAGTCGATTGATCGGATGCGGCACGCGGCGACGCGGTCGCTGCTTGAACGCGATGATGTGATCATCGTCGCTTCGGTTAGCTGCCTTTATGGCATCGGCTCGGTCGAGACCTATTCGGCGATGATCTTTGACTTGAAAAAGGGCCAAGTGGTCGATCAGCGCGAGATCGTCCGCAAGCTGGTGTCGCTCCAGTATAAGCGCAACGATGCGGGGTTTTCGCGCGGTAATTTCCGGGTGAAGGGGGATACGCTGGAGATTTTCCCATCGCATTATGAGGACACCGCCTGGCGCGTGTCGATGTTCGGCGACGATATCGAGGAGATTGTTGAGTTTGATCCGCTGACTGGCAAGAAAGTGGCCAGTCTGGATTATGTCCGCGTCTTTGCGAACAGCCATTACGTCACGCCCGGACCGACGCTGAAACAGGCGATGGAGGCGATCAAGTTCGAGCTGGCCGAGCGGCTGAAGGAGCTGGTTAGCGAGGGCAAGTTGCTTGAGGCGCAACGGCTGGAGCAGCGCACCAATTTCGATCTCGAAATGATTGCCGCAACCGGTTCTTGCGCGGGAATCGAGAATTATTCGCGCTTCCTCACCGGCCGGATGCCGGGTGAGCCGCCGCCGACATTGTTCGAATATCTCCCCGAAAACGCGCTGCTATTCGTCGATGAAAGCCATGTCACGATCGGCCAGATCAATGGCATGTCGCGCGGCGATCATCGCCGTAAGCTGACGCTGGCCGAATATGGCTTCCGGCTGCCGAGCGCGATCGACAATCGCCCGTTGCGGTTCAACGAATGGGAGGCGATGCGCCCGCAGACCACTTATGTGTCGGCCACGCCGGGATCATGGGAAATGGAGCAGACCGGCGGGGTGTTTGCCGAACAGGTGATCCGCCCCACCGGCCTGATCGATCCGCCGATTGAGATCAAGCCGGTCGAGGAGCAAGTGCAGGACCTGATCGTCGAAGCCAAGAAAACCGCCGAGGCCGGCTATCGCACATTGGTGACGACCCTCACCAAGCGGATGGCCGAGGATTTGACCGAATATATGCATGAGGCGGGGATCAAGGTCCGTTACATGCATAGCGATGTCGAAACGCTCGAGCGCATCGAGCTGATCCGTGACCTGCGGCTGGGCGTGTATGACGTGCTGGTCGGCATCAACCTGCTGCGCGAGGGATTGGATATTCCCGAATGCGGGCTGGTCGCGATTCTGGACGCCGACAAGGAGGGCTTTCTGCGCAGCGAAACCTCGCTGATCCAGACCATCGGTCGCGCCGCGCGCAATGTCGATGGGCGGGTGATCCTGTATGCCGACCGCATCACCGGCAGCATGGAACGCGCGATGAATGAAACCGGTCGCCGGCGCGAAAAGCAGCTCGCCTATAACGCGCTGCACGACATTACCCCCACGACGATCCGCCGCAATATCGGCGATATCATCAAGGACGTGGCGAGCCGCGATCAGGTGACGGTCGAAATCGATGAGGACCGCCCGCACATGGTTGGCCACAATCTGCGCGCGTACATTGAAGAGCTTGAAAAGAAGATGCGCGCGGCCGCGGCGGACCTGGAGTTTGAGGAAGCCGGGCGCTTACGCGACGAGATCCGATCGCTGGAGGCGGAGGAACTTGGGCTGCCGGTCGATGAGCGTAAGGCACCCGTGATGGGGCGGAGCAACGAGGGAAAACCGGGGACGCGCAAGACGCGCTATGGGAAGAGTCAGAAGTTCAAGAGTTCTCGAGGGCGGTAGGGTTTCATTTTTTTGTCAACATCAGAATTTCAGATTCTTGACATCAAGGACGATTGCAGTCTTGGAGGAATTTAATTGATAAGGTTCTGTAACCCCTAAGGTACAGAAATGACCAAAATCGCCAAACTTTATGCTTGGATCGTAGCCAACCCTCGAGCGATCATGTCTTTCCGTGACTTTGAACGTATCCTTCTCGCCTTTGGTTTCACCCATAGCCGAACAAGTGGCAGTCATAGTGCCTATCACCACGAACGAATCAATCAGTCGCTGATCATCCAGCCGCGCGGGAAGGATGCGAAGCCATATCAAGTCCAGCAATTCCTTGATATGGTGGAGGCATATGATCTGACATTGGAAGACTGATGGGCCATCATTACAACATCAACGTGCTTTGGTCGGCGGATGACGATTGCTGGATAGCCGATGTGCCCGACCTGAAATATTGCTCCGCGCATGGCGAAACACCGGTCGAGGCGATGGCCGAGGTGCAGGTTGCGATTGCGCTGTGGCTCGACGTTGCACGTGAAAAGGGCATGCCGATTCCCGAGCCGCGCTATCGCCCGGCCATATATGCCGCGAAATTCGCCGCTTGAATGACCGCCACTGATCCGAACTGGCTCCACAGCAGCCATGCGGGTGAGTTGCTGGTCCTCGAATTTATGGAGCCGCTCGGTCTCGACGCCGGGGCGTTGGCGCTTGCCCTCGATGTGCCGCCCGCCGAAATTCGCGCCGTGATCGCTGGCGAACGGCCGATGGACGCCGCGCTCGACCTGCGTCTGGCCCGCTATTTCCGCATGTCGGAGGGCTTTTTCCTTGGGCTTCAAGCCGACCATGAACTTCCCGAAGCCAAGCGCGCCCTGAATGGCGCGCTCGACAAGATCACCCCCCGCGCCGCTTAACCCTTCACGCCGCGCGCTGTTCGCCTGCGATGCCGGCGACGAACTTGCCCGCCACGCTTTCCATATTGGTCAGCCGGGCGTCCACCGTCGTCACGCGCGCCTGCAGGTTGTCGACTTCGCTGGCGACGACCTGGCTGTCTTCGCGGATCGCAGCGATCGTGCCTGACATGGTGTCGGCGGCGTGCGCGGTTTCATCGACGCTGGCGGTGATCGCGCTGACGGTGTTGGCCTGGTCGCTCATCGCCGTGCGGATCCGCCCGGCGCCATCGGCAAGCTGGGCGATGGTTGATTGGATCGACGCGTTGGTGTCTACGGTTGACCGCGTCGCTGCCTGAATGGCGGCGATCGTCGCGGCAATGTCATCGGTCGCGCGCGCAGTTTGGTTGGCGAGGCTTTTCACTTCCTGCGCGACGACGGCAAAGCCGCGCCCGGCATCGCCGGCGCGTGCGGCTTCAATCGTCGCGTTGAGGGCCAGCAAATTGGTTTGCCCGGCGATGTCGCGGATTAGCCCCAGGATCGATTCGATCGATTTGGCGTGATCAGACAGCACCCGCGACATATCCACCGCTTCCTCAGCCTGTTTGCTGGCGCGCATGGCGATGTCGGCCGCTGCCTCCACTTCGCCGCGCGCATCGCGGATTGCCTTGATCAGGCCACCTGCGGTCTGCGCGGCGTCGCGCATGGCGATTGCCGATTGTTCGGCTGCGATCGCGACTTCGGATGTCTTGTCGAGCGTGCTGCGCGCCGCCAGCGATGTCTGCTGCGTATGCGCGCGCAGCGCCGCGACATCGGCAACCGATTCGTGCAGCATCCCCCCCAGGTCAGCCAGATAGGATTGGCCCCGCGCCGCCAATTCCTCCGCGGTCTCGGCGCGGCGGACGACGCCGATCTGCGTCATGCAGATGTCGACCTCGATACAATGCAATCGGTGGATCGTGTCGAGCGCGAGCGCAACGAAATCGACATCGTCGGCATAATGGCTGGTGATCGCGCGAGTCAGCGCGGTACCGTAATTCATCAGGCCATAGATCACCATCGGCAGCGACAGGTTGAGCGCGGCCTGTTCTCGACCGCGCCGCGCAATCAGCGCGACCCAATTTTCATCGACCGGCAGTGTCCAGCGTTGCGCCGTCGTCTCGAGGACCAGCACCACGAATTCCTCGATCCGATCGGGCGCGACGCCGCTCAACGGATTTTGAAAATTAATGCGCCATTCGCGTTCGATCACCGGCATGATGACGTGCGACGCGCGCGCCCAAACGGTGCGCAAGGCCTGCTGAAAATGACCGCCTTCATTATACAGGCGAACGCGCATCGCGACTTCCTTGTCGCTCAACCGCTTGCTGATCCTCCCGTCGATCATTGCCGACCTGCCCCCAATTCCCGTGACTCTAATCCCCAGGACCCCAAGTCCCACGACCAATGTTGGACGTTTAAGCACCAAGTAGCGCGATGGGGTTAACGCTCCCTAAACCAGCCGCAAATGGCGGTTGATCGGGCCGAATTTGTCATTCGCGGTGATTGACCGAACGGCCCATGAACTGTATTAAATACATAACACACAAAAGGATGCCGCTGATGCGATCGACTGCGCTGCTGTTCATCACCGCCCTGACCCTGTCGTCGCTTTCCCTTTCGTCGCCACTGGCCGCGAAAGATGTGGCGCGACCCATCGTCGCAGCGGTTGCCGCACCCGGTCGCCCGGCGGAGCAGGTCACGCTCGATGAAGGCCGCAAGCCTGCCGATATCCTGGCGTTTGAAGGACTGAAACCCGGCATGAAGGCCGCCGATGTCATGGCCGGGGCAGGCTATTATACCGAGATTATGGCGCGCGTTGTCGGGCCGAAGGGGCATGTCACGGCATATGAACCCACCCAGTTCTTACCGACCGATGACAAGGGCAAGGCGATCTGGACATCGCTGGTCGCGCGCAACCCCAATGTGACGCAGACCGCGTATCCGTTCGATCAATTCACGGCAGCACCGAACAGCCTTGATTTCACGATGCTGCATTTATCTTATCATGATCTCTATTGGGAAAGTGCGCAGTATAAGGTGCCGCGCACTGACCCCGATGCCTTTGTCGCCACGCTGTTCAAGGCGACCAAGCCGGGCGGCATTGTGGCGGTGATCGATCACGCCGCGCTGCCGGGCGACACCCGCGCGACCGTTGAAAAGCTGCACCGGATCGATCCCGCCGTGGTCAAGGCTGATTTCGTGAAGGCAGGATTCGTGCTGGAGGCCGAGAGCGATGTGTTGAAGGTGACGGCGGACGATCACAGCAAGATGGTGTTCGACCCCAGCATTCGCGGCAAGACCGACCGGTTTGCGTTGCGGTTTCGGAAGCCGAAAAAAGGATAGTGTATCGTCAAGTCTAGAGGGGAGCTGATCAATGCGTAAATGGCTGTCGATGGCGGTGACATTTGTCTGTGTGGCCTGGGTTTTTTGTACAGTCGTTCCAGAGGCCCTGGCCTTTCCCCATCACCTTCAGGTCGGTGACACCCAGCTTTATTCGGATACGCCTATCCCTGAGCGCGCAGCGCGCAATATCCTGGCGCGATCGGATCGATTGCTTCGGGCCAGCCCGATCGCCGGGCCCGGATATGGCCGCCGTATTTTTTTGACTGACGGCGGCTGGCGCTGGCGATTATTGGCGCCGGGATCGCAAACCACGATCGCGATCAGCCGGCCCTTTATCGAAACGATCGTCTTCAATCGCAGTGACATCGCCAACGATAGCGTGATGACGCGGGCCAACACGGCCGGGCGACGCAGCCTGTCGGGCGTGATTGCGCATGAACGCACCCACGGCCTGATCCGCGCCCATTTCGGGCCGCTTGCCGATTGGCGCTACCCTATTTGGCTGCGCGAGGGATATTGCGATCTGGTCGCGGGTGGGGGCACCCTTTCCGACGCCGAGGCCGCCGCCCTGAAGGCACGGGGTGAAACGGCCCCGGCGCTCGTCTATTATGATGGCCGCAAGCGGGTCGAGGCCGTGCTGAAACGCAACGGTGGATCGGTGGAGAGGCTGTTCGCAGAGGCGGGCAAGCCCTGACGCTTCAGCCTGTTTTGTCCTCCACAATCCGGCTCGCATGCTTGGTCTCGGGCAGCATCAGAGAACCGACAAAGGGGGGAGCGATGCGAGCACAATATCCGCGCGCTCGGCAACCGGAACCTTGGGCAGCACCAAGGTTTCATACCCGAGCGCCGGATAAAGCGCGGCGAGCCGATTATATTCGGTGATCGCCGCCGCCAGATTGTGCTGGCGGGCCGAGTCGGTCGCATAGATTTCGGGCCAGGGCGGGGTTAGGAATACGCGCGGCGCGTAGCGATGATTGTAGCAGTCGCGCGCGATGGTGGGCTCGCCGGTCAGTGTTTCCAGCGCCGAAGCCGCATCGACAAGACCGCGATCGAAGAAGGTGATTCCCCGGTTGCTGCACGCTGCTTCACGATCGGCCATCGCCATCGTGATCGCCCGGCACAGGAAACCCTCCATATCGATCCATGGCATCGCGGTGCCGCCGCGCGCTCGTTCGGCGTCGACGATCCGCCGCCCCGGCTCCTCAATCACCGCAAAGCCGCGCCGCGCCAATTCGGTGAGCAATGTCGATTTGCCGCCACCCGAACAGCCCGAGATAACGACGAAGCGGTCCACTCCCCTCAATCCTCCACAATCAAGCTCGCATGCTTGGTTTCCGGCAGCATCAGGAACCCGATCGTCGCCATTCCGATGATCGCTGTGACGTACCAGTAAAACCCTGCCTCTAGATGCAGGTCCTTGAACTTCAGCGCGACATATTCCGCTGTGCCGCCAAAGATCGTGTTGCCCAGCGCATAGGGCAACGCCACACCAAGCGTGCGAATATGCGCCGGGAAGAGCTCGGCTTTGATCAGGCCGCTGATCGATGTGTAGGCCGATAGCAGCATCAGCGGGACGAGGATGATCGCGAACGCGCTGACCGCGTCGGTGGTTGCTGCAATCGCGGTGAACACCGGTACCGACACGGCCATCCCACCAAAGCCAAACAGCAACAACATCGGCTTGCGCCCAAACCGGTCCGCGAGCAGGCCGAAGATCGGCTGCGACAGCATGAAGATGATCAGCGCCGCGGTCATGATCTCGGTCGCGGTTTGCTTGCCGAAGCCCGACGTGTTGACCAGGAACTTCTGCATGTACGTGGTGTACGCGTAAAAGGCGCACGATCCGCCGCCGCTGATCGCCGCGACGATCATGAATTCGCGCGGGAAAGCGCGCCACAGGCTGAGCGCGGTCGATTTGGGGCGGTCCTTGGCGAGTGCCTCGAACTGCGCGGTTTCGGCGAGCCGCCGCCTGAGCACATAGACCGCCAGCGCCAGCGCCGCGCCGATCACAAAGGCGATCCGCCAGCCCCAGGCGCCCATCGCCGCCTCATCCAAAAAGCCCTGTAGGACTAGCGTCACGCCCAGCGCCAGCAACTGCCCGCCGATCAGCGTGACATATTGAAAGCTCGACCAGAAGGCGCGCCGCTTCTTGCTCGCCATTTCGGAGAGATAGGTGGCACTCGCGCCATATTCGCCGCCGACTGACAGCCCCTGCAACATCCGCGCGATGACAAGGATGGCCGGGGCGATCACGCCGGCCTGGGCGTAAGTCGGCGCGATCGCGATCATCAGCGATCCGGCGCACATCAGCCCCACCGATAGCGCCAGCCCCGCCTTGCGGCCATGCCGGTCGCCATAGCTGCCCATGATCCAGGCGCCGATCGGCCGCATCAGGAAACCCACCGCAAAGATCGCGGCGGCGCTCAGCAGTTGCGCGGTCTGGTCAGATTTCGGGAAAAAGCTTGGCGCGAAATAAATGGTCAGCACCGAATAGGCATACCAATCATACCATTCGACCAGGTTCCCCGCCGATCCGCCGAGGATCGCTTTCAGCCTTTTGCCGTCCATAGTTCCTCCGCCGGGCCCCTGATTGCCCCTTGGTTGCCCAAGGACGGGACGAAGGGAAGCGGTTTCATGGTTGATGGGGCGGATCGGCGGTTGAGCCTTTGGGCGGCATCGCGCATAGGGATAGGATGCTGCGATCGCCCCTTTTTGTCGTGATGCTGGTGGCCGGCTGCGCCAGCGCCCCTGCGCCGCTCCCGGCCCGGCTTGCCCCGCCACCCGCGCTGCAAGTCACGCCGCCGGTGGTATCAACTGCCGTGCCGACCCCTGCACCAATGGTTGCCGCTACTCAGACGCCGGGCCCAGTGCCCCCCGCTTATGGCGGTGACTGGCGCGATTGGCCGGTGACGCCGGGTGACTGGGTGTATCGCCAGGATAGTCGCGGCAGCATCGCGCTGTTCGGCAGGCCGGGTGCCGATGCTGAACTGACCATCCGGTGTGATCGCGGCGCCGGGCAGATCTATGTGTCGCGGCGCGGTGCTGCACCCGGCAATGCGCCGCTGACCATCCGCACCTCAAGCATGGCGCGCACCATTGCTACTCAGCCAACCGGCGCGAGCCCGGCGTATATGGCCTTTGCGCTGTTCCCGCGTGATCCGTTGCTTGATGCGATCGGGTTCAGCCGGGGGCGGTTCATCGTCGATCAGGCGACCTTGCCGGTGCTCGTCATTCCCGCCTGGCCGGAGATTTTGCGCGTCAGCGAAGATTGCCGTCCGTGATGCGTAGGACGGTGGTGGTCCTGGCCTCGATTGGGCTGGCCGGTTGCGCTCCGTCTGCCGACACGCCTCCCACCAAGCCGGAAGATGCCTCGGTCGCGATCAGCGTGCCGGGGCCGGACCGCGTGATCGCGTCGGGGATATTGCCGACGCCCGAGCTGGACGGCGTGGCGATCACCGCTGGCCATTGGCGGCATGATGTTGGCCCGGCCGGCGATGCCGCGGTGTTTGTTGATACTGCCGGCCAGACGCAATTTGCGCTGCGCTGCGATTCCGCTCGCCACCGGTTATTGTTCGTCCGCGCAGCGCCCGCTGCAGCGGGGGGCATGCTGAAGATCATCACCGGATCGGGCGCGGCCAGCTTTGTCGCGCGGCCGCGCGCCTTTGCGCCGGGCGTGATGGCGGCGGTGCCGATCGACGATAGCTTCATTTCCACGGCGCTGGCGCGGGCAAAAGGGCGGATTGGCGTGATGCTGACGGGCAGTTCTGCACCCGGTGCAACGCTGGCGATGCCAGCAGATGGCGCGATTGCAGCGGTGATTGGGGACTGTGCGGGCCGGTCCCAAGCACAGTCCTCTTGAATCGCCCAAAAAGAAATAAATTACAAGACTTGTTGTTATGAATCACATGATTCAAACAGGAGTCGTGCCCAGGCAGGGTACGCCGTTTTAACTAGCGAAAGGAGGTGATCCGATGTCTCATGGTTCAGCAAAGGGGTCGGTTCAGTTCGTTCGGGGGATGCGGCGCTAATCCGCCGGGCCTGACGGGGGGCATTCTCCCCCAGTCAACGTTAAGGCCCATAGGATTGGCGGCTCGCATGGTCTCCCGGGCTGGAGCTTCCGGCCGCTGACCATGTCAGGAGGTTGCCGGGGCGGTGCGTGGCACCCCCCGGCAGCCTCTTTTCATTTGTAGGGCGTTGACCTGCTAGAGGGTCGCTTGTTCGGGGCGGGGTAACAGGCGGCCTTTTTCATGGCCCAGAAAAACCAAAGGCAGCCCGTTAGGGCTGCCTTGGCATTTAGTTCCCTTGCGGGAAACGGACACTCACGGGGAGGCCGCCTGTGCCTCCCATATAGGGCCAATGGTCCTACTATGCAATTAAGATTCTAGGGGGCGGGAGGCGCGGACGGCTTGGGGAGCCATTCGAGTGCTAAGCGTAGCATAGCGTCAAACTCAGGCACAGGCAGGCGCGCTATGCCGCCCTTGTCGGGCAGCAGTCTGCTAACGGCAACAGTGCCCATCTTGTCGCAGATCGCCCACGCCGCGCGCCCGTCGATCGTCGTTTGCAGCGGGAATGCCCATTGATTGCCCGCTTGCGTCTGCGTCGAGCAGGGAATGACAGTGACCGCGCCATAGAGCGTGTTTCGGTAAGAAAGCACGATGACGGGGCGGCGCTTCCAAAATTCAGGCAACTGCGCATCCTGCGGAAAATCGCACCAGAAAAGCTGGCGGATTTTGGGTGCGGCAATCAGGCGCGGCGCGACTTTTGGCGGGGCCGCTTGTTCATGGGCAGGCATAAGTAATTCGATCATCAACAGAGGGGGCGCGCGGCGAGCCGCGCGTCATTCTTCGCTTGCCACCACGCGGAGCTTGGGCGCGCCACGGCGATTCTGACGCCGCTTCGCGATCTCGGCCTTGTCCTTCATCTCGGCCAGCTTTTCATCGGCGAAGGGCTTGGCGGCCTTAATCAGGCCGTCGAGATGATAGATGTTGGTTTTGCTGCCTGCATCGGTGCGGCGTTCTTCGCGGCGCAAATAGCCCGCAGCTTCCAGCCCTGCGACGTGCTTTTGAATCGTGCGCGGGTGCACGTCCATTGCCTTCGCCATTGTCCCCTTGGAGGGGAAGGGCCTGCCTTCTGCCGTCCACCATTTGCTCGCCAGATAGAGCACAATGTTGAGATCGAGCGGCGTCAGGCCGAGCTGCTTTTGGTTTTCGATGATAACCGACGGCAGTGCAGTCCAGCCAGCATCCATGAGCGGCTTGGACCACTTTTTCTCATTGGTCCGTAGATCGGTGTTCGTGTCCGTTTGTGTTTTCGCTGCCATCGGGGTATTCCTTTCGTAACCGCGATATGAGGCTGTTAGTCGGGCGTTTCAAGTTGCAGGGGGAGAACGTAGCGGCGCGGGGGGAGGCCCAAAGGACCGCCCACTCCCTAGCCCCTATGCCCTAGGAGGCGGGAGCCACCAGCGCCCTGCAGAGTAGTACGCATTGTCAATCAGGGCACATTGGGCACATATTCCGCGTCGGATAGCCCAGTAACCATAGGGCGGGTGCCCCCCGGACCTCCCCCTTACCTTTGGAAATTCCAGAGCGGGCGCAGTGCGGTGCGGGAAGGCGGGCTTCGGCGCGATGTGCCTAAGTCGCAATGGCGTGTCGAAGGGCAGTATTGGAGGCACCTACCCTTCGATACGCGTCTTCGACTTCGCTCAGCCGCTACTCAGGGCAAACGGATTATCTGCATCAGCGGCCCTCGCACGAGCACTTGCGCCGCGCCCCCTGCCCGTTACGCTTGCGTCAACGTCTTTGGGGAAATTCATGCGCCACCATTTTCTGCCGATCGCTGCCGTCGTCGTCGTTGCCGTCACCACTCCCGCCACCGCGCAGACCGCCCCCAAAATCGAGGAAGCCTCCATCGCCGATCTACGCGCGATGATGGCGGATGGCACGGCGTCGAGCGAGGCGATTACCCAGGCCTATCTGGCGCGGATCGCGGCGATGGACCGGACCGGGCCAACGCTCCGATCGGTCATTGCGACCAATCCGGACGCGCTGGCGCAGGCCAAGGCGGCGGACGCGCGGCGCAAGGCGGGCAAATCGCTCGGGCCCCTCGATGGGGTGCCGGTGCTGGTGAAGGACAATATCGAAACCAAGGATCCGATCGCGACGACGGCGGGCAGCCTCGCGCTCAAGGACAATGTCACCTTGCGCGACGCGCCGATGGTGGCGGTGCTGCGCGCGGGTGGCGCGGTGATCCTGGGCAAGACCAATCTCAGCGAATGGGCCAATATCCGATCGAACAATTCAGTCAGCGGCTGGAGTGCGGTCGGCGGGCAAGTGCGCAATCCCTATGCGTTTGACCGCACCCCCTGTGGGTCGTCGAGCGGTACCGGTGCCGCGATCGCCGCCAGCTTTGCTGCGGTTGGTATCGGCACGGAAACCGATGGGTCGGTGGTCTGCCCGTCGTCGATCAATGGGCTGGTCGGGCTGAAGCCGACGATCGGGATGGTCAGTCGCACGCATGTCGTGCCGATCAGCCATAGCCAGGATACGCCGGGGCCAATGGCGCGCAGCGTCACCGATGCCGCGATCCTGTTTTCGCAGATGATTGCCAGCGACCCCGCCGATCCGGCAACGCGCGATGCCGATCTGTTCAAGCGCGATTACGCCGCAGATCTGCCCCGCGCGACGTTAAATGGGGTGCGCGTGGCGGTCTATCGGCCCGCGATGAATGCCGATCTTACCAAGGCGTTCGACGCCGCGCTGGCGGTGCTGAAGGCGCAGGGCGCGGTGCTGGTCGATGTGGAAAAGCCCAAGCTTGAGGGGATTGGCGCTGCTGAATTCGCGGTGTTGTTGACCGAGCTGAAGCCCGATCTGAACAGCTATCTGGCGACCACTCCGCCAGCCGTGAAGACGCGGACGCTGGCTGATGTGATTGCGTTCAATGAAGCCAATGCGGCGACGGAAATGCCCTATTTCGGGCAGGAAACATTCCTGGCGGCGGAAAAGACCAATGGCCTGACCGATCCCGAATATCTCGGCGCGCGCGCAAAATCGCTGCGGCTGGCGGGCAAGGAAGGCATTGACGCGATGCTCGCCAAGGCAGGCGCGCAGATCCTAGTGGAACCGAGCTATGGCCCCGGCTGGCTGATCGATCACGTCTATGGCGATCAATATAATGGCCCGTCGTCGAGCGAGCTGCCCGCCGTGTCGGGCTATCCCAATCTGACTGTGCCGATGGGGCTAGTGCGCGGATTACCGGTCGGCTTGTCGTTCATCGGCCGCGCGCATAGCGAAACGACCTTGCTGGGTGCCGGCTATATTTATGAACAGGCGAGCAAAGCGCGGGTTGCGCCGCGCTATCTGCCAAGCGCTGATGTCGGGCCGGGGATGGACGGGACGCGCTAACCGCGTTCGCGTTCCAGCAACTCGGCGCGGATATGCGTTGCACGCAGGGACATCCTGACCTCGATCATGAACATGACGAGGCCGGCGACGAGCAACACCATTGCCAGAATGAAAATCAGCGCGACGATTGTGCCGATGTGCAGATTGGCGAGCTCGGCGACGAAGAGCAGCGCGACGACGGTGCAGATCGCCACGGCGCTGGTCACGCACAGGAACAGTGCTGCGTTGATCACTGACATGCGCCGATCAAGCAGCCGCAATTCCCAGACATGCCGATCATGTTCTGGGCCGCTGCTGCGCGGATGAAGCCGTTCGAGCGCGCGGGCGCGATCGACGACGCGCGCCAGTCGTCCAGCAATGACGTTCAGCACTGCGCCAATCCCCGCGAGCAGGAAAACCGGGGCCAAGGAAAGCTGGATCGTCTGCGCGATCGTGGTGACGGCTGGGGAGAATTGCATAGGAAAATACTCATAACGGATCGCGGTGGTCTGGCCACTACCAACCATATCGTAACGATTATTGCGGTATTTTTGCTGCATGACCAAGCCGCTGTTGCTCGCTGATTTCGTGCGCCTGCCGGCGACGATGACGGCAATGGCGTGTGAAGGACTGTCCAGCAGGATCGATGCCGTTGCGGCGGTCGCCCCGCATAGCCACCAATTTCTGCGCTATCACTGGTTCGCGGCGGCACTCGCCGCGCAGGGCGGGCAGGCCCATACGATCATGATCGAAGCGGATCGCGTGCCGCTGGTCGCGCTGCCGATGGTGGCGATCGGGCCCGGATGGGCGCGGCTGGCGGCGGTGCCGGGCAGCTATTGGCCGTTTCGCAGCTTTCCGGCGTATGAAGGTGCCGATGCATCTGTGTTCGATGTGCTTGCTGATTCGCTGGCAGCGCGCGTCAATGCGCTCAGGATCGGGCCGGTTTATGATGATGATCCGGCAGCAATGGCGCTGATCACGGCCGCGCGCGGACGCGGCTGGGCAGTGCTCGATCGCTTCATCGCTGATAGCTATCTGCTCGATATGGCTGCCGAAGCGGTTGGTGGATGGCCGCGTAACTCGACGCTGCGCAAGAATCGTTTCCATGAAAAGCACTTGGCCGACCACGGCGCGCTGGAATGGGAATTTCTGGATGGCAAGGCGCTGTCGGACGGTGGCTTTGATGCGATGGCGGCAATCGAGGAAAAGAGCTGGATCGCCGCGCGCACCGATGGTCGCGACGCGAAATTCACCCGCACCGGTCACGGCGCCTTCTGGCGTCAGGTCGTCAGCGATCCGGTGATCGCCGGGATGCTGCATGCCGCGCTGTTGCGCGTGGATGGCGCGCCAGCGGCTTTTTCCTTCGATATTGATGCGGGGCCGCTCAAATATGCGATCGCCAACAGCTATGATCCGGCGTTCGCCAAGCATTCGCCGGGCAAATTGCTCTATTATCGCAACCTGGCAGACGCGATGGCGCGCGGGATTACGCGGGTTGATTGGGGGGCGGGCGATAGCGGCTATAAAAGGGTGATCGGGGCGACCAAAGGGCCGGCGATCCGGGATTGGCTGCTGGTGCGGCCGGGGTTGCCGGCGATGCTCGGCGCGCTGCTCAAAGGCTATTGGGCGCGGAGCGGGCAGGGGCATTGATCGGCTATTGACGGCTGCGGGCACCGCCCGGTAACTTCTTGGCCTCGCTTGGAGTGGATATGTTAGGAATTGTCGCCCGCTGATTGCTGGCCGGGATCGTGATCCCGGTCCCGGCATCACGCATCGTCGCCGCCCATTGTTGGGCGTTTGCGGCGGTGATGGCGCTAACCCCATGCTCGGGGCTGACATTTCCCATGAATATTTCAAAGCTTGAACAGCGCGTGCTGCACGCGCTGGCGCAGGGTGGCCGCATCGTCCACCGGCGTGATGATGACGGGCGTATCGCGGCGGTCGATTGCTTCACCCGTGAAGGCTATGTGCTGAGCGATTGCACGCTCAGCCTATTCCAGCGGCTCAAGCGGCGCGGGTTGATCGCCAGCAGCGGCGGTGGCCCCTATCGCGCGACGCGGCTTGGGCTGGCGTCGGTACGGGCACAACCCGACAATCGCTAACCCTGGCATTGGGTCGCTGGACCCCGGCACTGTGCCGGGGTTCCCTCATCAGCGTGATACGAAACGGGATCAAGCGCACTTGCGGCACCGGGAGAAAACCGGCTTTACTCATGCGGATGACTAAATTGCTCCACCACCGCCCGAACGCGTCATGAACCGCGGAGAAGAATTGCTCGCCGGGATCGAGCTTGGCGGCACCAAATGCATCGCGGTGCTTGCGCGCGGCGAGACGATCTTGGCCAAACAGGCCTGGCCGACCGGCGCCCCTGCCGAAACATTGGCGGCGGTGCTTGGCACGCTGGAGGGCTGGCGGGCGCAACAGGGCTTTGTCGCGATCGGCATCGCAGCGTTTGGCCCGCTGGGGCTGGCCCCGGCCGCGAGCCGTTTTGGCCATGTGCTGGAGACAACCAAACCAGGCTGGAGCGGCTTTGATCTGCTCGGCACGGTGCAGGCCCGTTTTGATTTGCCGATTGCGCTGGATACCGATGTTGCTGGGGCGGCATTGGCAGAACAGCTTTGGGGCGGCTCAGTTGGCTGTCGGGTGCATGCCTATGTGACGATTGGCACGGGCGTTGGCGGCGGCATCATCGTCGATGGTCGGCCCGTGCATGGTTTCCTGCATCCAGAGATCGGCCATATGCGTGTGCCGCGCCGGGCGGACGATGCTTTTGCCGGCATGTGCTGCTTTCATGGCGATTGTGTGGAGGGGTTGGTGTCTGGCCCGGCGCTTGAAGCGCGGACGGGCCTGGCCGGGGCGGATATTCCCGCTGACCATCCGGTCTGGGCCGATGTAGCGCGGGAATTGGGCGATTTCTTTGCCAATATGCTGATGAGCTTCGCGCCCGAACGGATTGCGCTGGGCGGCGGCGTGCTGCAGCAGCGGCCCTATCTGCTCCCCCAGATCCGCGCCGTGGTGACGGAACGATTGGCGGGGTACCTGCCCGATAATGTCATCGCCCCGGCCGCGCGGATCGCGATGGCGACGTTGGGTGCCAATGCCGGTCCGCTCGGCGCCATCGCGCTGGCAGCGCTCGCGCGCGGCTAACCAAGTCCGGCTTTTGTTGTCTTACGGCGCGACGGGATCGCCAGAGGGCGGTGCGGATGCCCAGTTCTGGGCCAGACCCTGGCTGAGTCCAAAGGCATAGAGCCGGTTCATATAGGCCGTATCGAACGGCTTATGTGGCGGACCGGGTTCGAAGCCTGACGTGATATAGCTCAAATGGTAGCGCGCGCCGTAGCGTTTTGACCAAAGATAGGCGGTTGCAGTCTGTTCGCGCACCGCCGCCGCCGTCGCCAGCGTGAAGGCACGACTTGCAATGGCGAGGATGCCGCCTTTGACGATCTTGAAATCGCCCCCCAATTGCCCGTTCACCAACAAATAGAGATCGGACACATCGGTGCCGATCCCGCTGGTGGTGATCACCCCCGGCGGCACCACCAGCAACGATCCCGATGTCGCGCCATCGACATGTGCTTCGCGGATCAGTTTGCCGCCCGATTGCGCATCGATCACCACTGGCGGGAACAGCGCTGGTACCGCAGACGATGCCAGCAATACCTGCCGAAACAGCCGATAACGACCGGGCGCCTTGCTGTCGGCGATAACCCCCAAATTCCATACGACGCCGCGCTGCGCATCGAGATTGGCGGTGCCGACGAACAACCGCCTGCCACTGCGATGCGCGGCGGCGACCTCGTCGATCACTGCATCGGTCACATAGGTGTTGAGCAGCCGCCACAGCGGCCCAGTGGTCGCGACGCTGGTCGACAGCAACGCCGTTGGCGGCAGGCGGAGTTTGTAAATGTCGCGCTGGCTGATCGTTGTGTAAGCGGCCTTGACCCGGTCATCATAGCGCGCGCCGAGAAGGGCAAAGGGGGCAATCAGCGCACCGGTGCTGACCCCGGTGACCACGGTGAATTCCGGGCGCTTGCCCGATTGGCTCCAGCCGTTGAGAAAGCCCGCGCCATAGGCCCCGTCGTCCGATCCGCCCGATATGGCGAGCATTGCCTCTGCCCGGCCGGCCAAGCGTTCCGGTCGCGCGCGCATGAAGGCGGCGGGATCATCGGCCCAGAACCGCGCGCCGGGAATGCCGGGCATTTGCGCGATTGCCTGTTCTTGTTCGCTGTAAAGCCGCTCGGGCAGCGTGACACAGCCGCTGGTCGTAACCAGGGCAAGCGCCAGCAGCGTCGTGAGGCCGAAACGTCCGGTCATTTGTCCGTCTCCGCCCAGGTGCCGCCAAGGGCCTTGGCGAGTGCGATATAGGCTTTCAGCGTGTCGGTCTGCGCGCTTAATGCCTGTTGTTCAATGGCTAGCCTAAATGATTGCGATTCAAGCCAGGCGATCCGATCATCTTCGCCTGCGCGAAAGCGACGTTCGGCAAGCGCGGTAGCGGTGCTGCTTTCGGTGAGGGCAGCGGCGCGGTCCAGTTGCGCGGACCTGCTCGCGGCGAGACGATTGACCGCAGTTTCGCTGTCGGCAAGCGCCCCCAATACCGCCTTTTCATAGCGGGCTGCTGCGGCATCGGCGCGCGCATCGGCGGCGCGGATCTGCGCCCGGATTCGCCCGAACGAGAAAATTGGCCAGCTGAAGCTCGGCCCGATCTGAAAGCGCGTGCTCGCCCCCGAAGCAATATCGCCAAGCGCACGCGATTGCTGGCCCAGGCTGCCGGTCAGCGAAATATGCGGATAGAGATTGGCGGTCTCCACGCCGATATCGGCGGTAGCGGCAGCGAGATCGGCATCGGCAGCACGGATGTCGGCGCGGCGGCGGAGCAGATCGGAGCGGATGCCGGTCGCCACCACGACAGGCACCTGCGGCAAGGGTGCGGTGGGGGACAGATCGGCAAGCAATGCCTCGGGCGGCTGGCCGGTCAGCAACGCCAATCGGTAGATCGCGCCGCGGATATCAGCCTCAATCCCGCTGATCGCCGCGCGGGCGGTGTCCGCACGCTGCCGTGCTGATGCCTGATCACTGGCCGAGGATTCGCCCGCTGCGGTGCGTTGCGCGACCAGGGTTGCGATCGCATCGCGGATATCGCTGTCCGCGCGGGCATTGGCGAGCCGGGCCTGGGCGGCGCGCAGATCGGCATAGCTGCGGGCAACCTCGGCGATGCTTTGCAAACGGACATCGTCGATTCGCGCTTCGGCAGCGGCAGCCCGCGCTCGCGATCCTTCTACCGCGCGCCGGGTGCCGCCCCACAGGTCAAGCTCCCAAGAGGCATCGAAGCCAGCATCAAACAGCGAAAACTGCCGTGTAAAACCGGGAATACGCGCAATCGGGATCTGGCCATTCTGGCTCAGCTGGGTCTCCGTTGCCCCACCGCTCGCGCGGATTTCGGGCACGGTTCGGCCAGCGGCAGCGTCGCGATTGGCGCGCGCATCAAGCAGCCGCGCCTGTGCCTCACGAACATCGAGATTGTCCGTGAGCGCGCGCGCCACCAGCGTGTCGAGCATCGGATCGCCCAGCGCCCGCCACCAGCTGGTATCGACATCGCCGGGTGCAGTGTCCGGCGATACCCATGGCGCCGCGCTGCCAAGCGTGGTGGGCGGTTGCCGATAGCTTGGCCCGACGGTGCAACCGCCAAGCACGGCCAGTATCAGGATAAGGGGCGGGGCATATCGCATTGGCTTCACTCCACGCGCGATCGGAATTGCAGGGTTGCTGCGGTCAGCGTCACGGCGGCGATGACCATCAGCGGCCAGCTATTGGCGAACACATCCGCCAGCGGCATCGCTTTCAGAAACAGGCCCTCGGCGATGATCAGGAAATGTTTTTGCGGGTTTGCTTCGGCAATGATCTGCAGCCAGCGGGGCATATTCTCATAGGGGCTGGTGAAGCCTGACAGCAGGGTCATCGGCACCGTCACCAGAAACATCCCCAGAAACGCCTGTTGCTGGGATTGCGAAATCGTCGAAACGACCATGCCGATGCCAATCACGGCGAGCAGAAAAAATGTCAGCGCGGCATAAAAGAGCAGGATCGATCCGGTCATCGGCACGCCGAAAAAGACCGGAATAACGATCAGGTACAGGGTGCCGTTGAACATGCCGATCAGGAAAGGCGGCGTCATCTTGCCGATCAGGATTTCATGCAACCTAAGCGGCGAGACCATCAACTGATCAAACGTCCCCAGTTCGCGTTCGCGGGCAACCGACTGGACGATCACCGACAGCGCAGAAATGGCGCAGATGATCGCGACCAAAGACGGCATGATGAACCACAAATAATCGAGATTGGGGTTGAACCAATTGCTGACCAGCACCCGCCCGGGGAGTGGCGTTCGCGAGGCAGCCGGGCGGACAACCGCACCGACGCTGGCGGCGATCTGATCGATATAGCTGGCGGTGATCTGCGCGGCATTGGATCGGCGCCCGTCAAAGATGGCCTGCACTTGTGCTGGCCGACGCGCCGCAACATCGCTGCTGAAGCGCTGATCGAACACCAACACACCAATCGCGCGTTGATCATCGATCGCGCGGCGCAATGCATCTGGCGATTCGATGCGGATCAGCCGCTGGACATTGGGGCTGCCGGCAAGCTGATTGATGAATTCGGTCGCTGCCGGGCCGCCGTCGCGATCATAAATGCCGATCGTGACATTCTTTACCTCCAGCGTCGCCGCCGCGCTGAACAGCACCAGCTGCAGCAGTGGCGGGATGATCAGGGTGATGCGCCCGCGCGGATCGCGCAGCACCGCCCATAGTTCCTTGACGATCATCGCCAGAATTCGCCCGCCGCCGCTCATGCGATCCGTCGCTTCGTTGCCCGCACGGCGAGCGTGAAAAAGATCAGCCCAAAGCCGAGCATCGCCGCGATATCAGGCAGGAACAGCCGCCAGTTATCGCCCACCACGAACACGGTTTGCAGCGGCGGGATCAGGTAGCGCGCCGGGATCAGATAAGTGATGATCTGCACCCAGCGTGGCATTGAGGCGATTTCGAAGATAAAGCCCGAAAGCAACATGCCCGGCAAAAACGCGGTCAGCAGCGCGATCTGGCTGGCGACGAACTGGTTCTTTGTGGCCGCCGAAATAAACAGACCCTGGCCAAGTGCCGGGACCAGAAACGCCGATGCGATCGCCAGCAGCGCGATCGGCGATCCGCGAAAGGGCACGCCGAAAACGAACACCGCCAGCAGCGCGCAGATCGTCATCGAGCCAAGCCCCAGCATGAAATAGGGGATCACTTTGGAGGCCATGAATTCGCCCATGCCAATCGGCGTTGCCATGATCGCCTCCATCGTCCCGCGTTCCCATTCGCGGGCGATGACGAGCGCGGTGAGCAGTGTGCCGATCATCGTCATCACGATGGCGATGGCGCCGGGCACCAGGAAAAACCGGCTGGCAAGCTCTGGATTGAACCAATAGCGCTGGTCGACACTGATGGCCGGGGCAATGCTACGACCGCGATCTTCGCTTCGTGCCGCCGCCCAGCTCGCCTGCACGCCTTGCGCATAGGCAGCGGCAAAGCTGGCGGTGTTGGGCGACGATCCATCAGTGATCACCTGAATATCGCCGCTGCCCTGCCGTTCGACACGCCGGCTGAAATCGCTGGGGATCACGACAATCGCGCGCACCTTGCCCGCGACCAGATCCTGCTTCAGCATTTTGAGATCGCCCGTCGAGGCGACGTCGAACCAGCGTGATTGCTGAAAGGCACCGGCAAGGCTCTGCGCGGGGCCGCCACCGTCCTGCAGCGACAGCGCAATCCGGGTGCGCGCCGTGTCCAGGCTGACGCCATAGCCGAACAGGAAGATTAGCAGCACCGGCAGGACAAAGGCGATCAGCAGCGTCGATGGATCACGGAAGATCTGCAATGTCTCTTTCAGCAGCATCGCGCTGAATCGGCGGTAATCCCAGCGCTCGTTCATGCCGCTGCCTCGCGCTGCAGGTCGGCCGCCTCGATCAGGGCGATGAAGGCGTCCTCCATCGTCGCATCGGCTTTGCCTGCCTGGCGTTTCAGCTCGTCAGGGGTGCCGGTGGCGATTTGTTCGGCGCGGTAGATCAGCGCGATCCGGTCGCAATATTCGGCCTCGTCCATGAAATGGGTGGTCACGAGGACCGTTACCCCCTTTTCGACCAGCCCGTTGATGTGGCTCCAAAATTCACGCCGGACGATGGGATCGACGCCCGATGTCGGTTCGTCGAGGAACAGCACAGGCGGTTCGTGCATCACCGCACAGGCCAGCGCGAGGCGTTGTTTGAAGCCAAGCGGCAAGGTGGCGCTATTGACCTTTAGGTAGCGCTCCAGCCCGAAAATCTCGGTGACGCGCGCTGTTGCCACACGCCGTGCGGCCCCCTGCAACCCATAAATGCCAGCGAAGAAGTCGAGATTCTGCTGGACGCTGAGATCGCCATAAAGCGAGAATTTCTGGGCCATATAGCCAAGCGACTGGCGCGCATCGGCTTTGGCGGTGCGCAGATCGAAGCCCGCGACCGATCCGGTGCCATGGGTTGGCGTCAACAGGCCGCACAGCATCTTGAAGGTGGTCGATTTACCGGCGCCATTGGGGCCGAGCAGCCCGAAAATCTGTCCGCGCGGGATCGAAAAGCTCACATCATGCGCAGCGGTGAAGTCGCCAAAAATCTTGGTCAGCGCATGGGCGGCAATCGCCGGCGCCGAATTGGCCGGGATGGTGCGATAGGCCTTGGCCAGTGCACTGCTGCCATGCGCGCCGCCGCCCAGAATATCGATAAAACCATCTTCAAAACGCGGCTCGGCGGGTTCGATGGTGATGGCGGGCAGGCCGAAATCGGCAGCAGCAAGAACAACGTCGCGGTTGCGCAGCAACAATCGCACGGCGTCCCCCTGTACCGTCCCGTCGATTACGTCATCGCGGTCAAGAACATGCTCCAATATGTGGCGGCGATCGGCGGAGGGGACCGCAACGCGAACCACGCGCCCTTCTACCTGGCGCAACAATTCGCCCGGCGGGCCGCCGTGCAGCATCTTGCCTTCGTTAAGCAGGAATACCGTGTCGCATTTCTCGGCTTCGTCCAGATAGGCGGTTGACCATAAGATGCCGACGCCGTCGCCCGCCAGCGCGCGGACCATTGCCCATAATTCTCGCCGCGATACTGGATCGACCCCGACCCCAGGCTCGTCGAGCAGCAACAGTTTCGGCGCGCGCACCATGGCGCAAGCAAGCCCCAGTTTCTGCTTCATGCCGCCCGATAACTTACCGGCACGGCGCGCCTGAAAGCGCTTGAGATCGGTAAAGTCGAGCAGCCGCGCAAAATTCTCAGCGCGCTCGCTGGCGGGAAGGCCGCGCAGATCGGCATAGAGATTGAGATTCTCGATCACCGACAGGTCTTCGTAGAGCCCAAAGCGCTGCGGCATATAGCCAATCTGCGCGCGGTCGGCCTGGGCAGCGGGTGCGCCGAAAACCTCGATGCTGCCCTGATCGGGCATGATCAGCCCCGCCAGAATACGGATCAGCGTCGTCTTGCCGGCGCCGTCCGGGCCGATCAGCCCGGTCATCTGCCCTGGCATGATCGTCAGGTCGACCGAGTCGAGCGCGGCGGGGCCATCACTGACGAAGCGTTTGGTAACGCCCACTGCCCGTGCGACGGGCGCTGTCATGTCAGTTCTTGCCTGCGGCGCGGGCCGACGGCACGGCAATGCTGACGGGTTGGCCCTGGCGCAGCGCATCATCGGGATCGCTGACGTTGATCCGCAGCCGATAGACCAGATCGGTGCGGAGATTTTCGGTCTGCACGGATTTGGGGGTAAATTCCGCGGTCGGCGAGATGAAACCGATCGTGCCGTGATAGCGGCGGGGATTGCCATCAGCGCGCACCAGCACGGCCATGCCGGGCGATATCCGGCCCAGATCGGGCTCGGCGATATAGGCGCGCACGCGTAAGGGGCGATCGATCGTCAGGGTGAATACTGTTTCGCCAGGTTGAACGATCGCGCCGGGCTCGCGCGCGCGCGTCAGCACCGTGCCGCCTTCGGGCGCAATGATCGTGGCATCGGCCAGATCGGTGCGGGCCCGGTCGCGGCTCGCCATGGCGGATGCGCGTTGCGCGCGGGCGGCGCGGATATCTTCGCTGCGGCTGCCGGCTTGTTGCAATAACAACGCCTGTTGCGCTGCCTTTAGCCGTGCCTGCGCCGCCTTTAGGTCAGCCCGGGTCGCGTCGGCGATTGCCTGGCTGACCGCACCACTGGCGACCAGCGACTGGCGGCGGGCATCATCTTGCTGCGCCTTGTCGAGCGCGGCCTGGCGTTCGGCGAGCACCGCTTGCGCCTGGGCGATATCCTGCGCGCGGCTACCGGCTTCGCGCTTGGCGAGTTCGGCATCGGCCAAGGCGATCTGCGCATCGGCAACCGCCACCGAATCGCGCAATGGTCGCGGATCGAGCCGAGCGAGAATGGTGCCGGGTGCCACCTTGGCACCCTCGTCCACGGCCATCGTTTCGATCCGCCCCGGCACGCGGAAAGCGAGTTCGACCTGCCGGACATCGACATTGCCATAGAGCGCCAAGCCGGTGTCCGCAGGCGCAAATAGGCCGAACCCGCGGGTGGCAAGCGCCGCCACCACCACCATGATCAGCGCCGCGATCCCGATCGGTCGCCTGAACTTCATATGCCGTCTCCTGCTTCGAGCGCGTCAAGAATCGCGGCCAGATGCCGCTGAATGCTTTGGTTGATCGCGGCCGCCTGGTCGGGGCCAATGCTGGTCCAGCCGGTGGTGCGCATGACGGCGGCGTGCGCGACGCGAAAGGCCATCACCTGGCCCATCAGCGCGATGGTGCGGACCTGGGCCTCGGCCTTGCTCAGTCGATCGCCGCTGACAACGATCAGCAGATCGGTAACATGGGTGAGCATCGACCCCATCACCCCGCCATACAGAATCTCGAACGCGGCGGACGGCTCCATCTGCTCGCGCATGATGATGCGGGAAAATTGCGCGGTTTCCTCGCTCACCATCGTCTGGACAAAGCCGGTGAAGATCATCGCTAGCCCCGCGCGCGCCTGCGCCGGGCTGCCATCGGCGCGGCACAGGGCGGCGACCTGGTCCAGCGCCGGGGCGACCATCGCGCCAATCGTATCGGCAATATGCTGCGCACAGGCCAGGTAAAGCCCGTCCTTGCCCCCGAAATGATAGGTGATCGCCGACATCGGCTTGCCGGCCGCCCCGGCGATATTGCGCGTACTCGCCCCCTCAAGCCCATAGCGCCCAAAGGCATCAATCGCGACGCGCAGCAGCGCTTGATTGCTGGGGAGATTGGGTGTGGGCATCGACTCAGCTCTAGTTCGTTCGAACGAATGAGTCGAGGGGCAGTTTCGACCGTCGGCAATCGATAGTGGATTGCCGAATGGTTATTACTTTAAGATCAAGGTTTTACTTCTCAAACCCGCAGATATGGTGTGTCGACAAGGCCATGTCGCCGAGACCGGCGCGGTCTCAGCATCGACAGCAAATAGCTTTATCTACCGGTAGCTGTGTGAGGGTGCTGTCAGTCTAACTCGAACCAAACTCCATACGCGGGTTCATCATTCGTCCTCTTCATCGACACCAAGGACTTTGCGGCGGCCTACGGCGTCCGGAGGCGAAACCAATCCCTTGCCCTGCATACGCTCGATAAGCCGCGTCGCTTCGTCGCGAATGAGTCTGCGCTGCTGTTGTAGCCATGGTGGGGAGACGGCCCCTAATTCGAGAATAAGCTCTCGCGCCGTTCGATACTGCTCGTGACGTGATGGGGTGGACGACCCCTGCACCAGCATAGCTGTGCAATGATGTGGTCGTTGAGCCACGTCTAGGAGTCGATCCATGCAAAAGGAAGTAGTG
>LNFM01002041.1_pt1 | contig 43585 bp, 43 predicted proteins | sample 596031 | NCBI WGS metagenome assembly LNFM01 (sample SAMN04254537, study PRJNA301005) | activated carbon metagenome | isolation source: dual media filters at the Ann Arbor, Michigan drinking water treatment plant | place: USA: Ann Arbor
TTGTTTTTATCGGAACGGAATCGTCTGTTGGAGCTTACGGAGATCTTTCGATGATTTCCTCGGACGTTGGCTATCCAAACCTCGCGCCGGATGAGCGAGAATTATACCTACGCGCGTTCAAGTTTCGCGGACTCCTTGATCAGATTTCGTCTCTTCTCAAGCGCGGACTGAAAATTCCAAAAGACCTAATTGTACCTCAAACATACAGCGCTGCGGAATGGAGCGATATTAAACGCTCCACATTTGCATGCGAGTAGAAGCCGGAGACCTTATGAAAGTTAAGAATATGAAAGCGTTTGAGAACAAAATCCTGACTCCAATTTCCTCTCTTTTAGCTTTTTCGATAATTTCATTCTTCGTTTCGCTGGCGAGCGCGCAGTCAGCGCTTGATATCTGTGTCTTAGCCAACACGCCGCTGCCAGCGTCGGGTTCTGGTTCTATTTCTGGTCCTGATTCTGCGGCGGCCGAGTATTTACGAAAGATCAATCTCGAGTGCGAGATTTCTGAAAAGCACCTTCAGATGAAAATCAAAGCGCGTCAGAAGTGGAATCTGTCGCTCGAGCAGATCGCGGAATATCAAGCCATGCGCTACATACGTCGCGGCGATTACGAAGCTGCCAAATACAACGGTACACCCGTGCCGCTGACGTATCAGCTTTTCAAGTCCGACTACCTTAAAGAAAACTCTCAAAAGTCATCGCTTGTGTGGGAAGGGTTTCTTCTTGGAATTCAGCAGCTTGAGTCCGAACGCCAGCGATTGATCAGCGGCGGACGAATTGACATTGCACACCTACAAACTTATCACCGCGAGTTTTATAAACTGTCGAGCGAAGAAGGAGACTTCTCGCATTCGCCGTACCCCGGCGTGATAAAAGCCCCTGGTCTCGAGGATCGCTTCTGGTGGCGTTTGAAGCCGGAGGACGTCGAATCGACAGTGGCATCTGTGCGAAGAATGAATGAGGCTTTTGCCGATCGAGGGCTTTTGCCTTCGGGACTTGAGCGTCTTCAAGCTGAGTCCTATCAAATGGAAGTCCTCAACGTTCGATCTATTTCGGACGGCTCAGGCGTCGGAATTTACTCTGGCGATTCTCGAGCGAACCGAGGTCACATTGACCGCGTTCTTGAGTTCGTTAATCAAGCGGTGGCACAGGCTCGCAGCGGTCAGCATATCGTGTGGAACGGACGCCTGTACACTCCAGGTGAAGTCGCTATGGTGGCTCAGCAGTTCTTTGTGGCTGTTCATCCATTCAGCGAGGGCAATGGACGCGTGAGTCGTCTTCTTCAAGAGCTGATTCATACCACGTTCAACATGCCTCACGGTTCGTCCGGTGACCTTATGCAGGACGATGTCTTAACTCCTCCGGCGGAGTACTACCGTCTTGCGAATCAGTCGACACAAGCCCTTCTTCAATCAGTGGATCGCTGTCTTGAAACCGTCTACCCAGCAGCCGTCATGGAGAAAAAGTCTGGCGGTTCAAAAAACGAAGACAGATCTTCAAAACCGCAGCGAAGTATTCTTGATGTTCCTGACACTGAGCTTGAATACGGTTGCCGAATCTTGAGGTGATTCTAAGGTGACTCTTGGGGAATTGATGTCTTGGGTCGATCGACGACCTGCTTTTCTTGGATGAAATATCGTAGGCCGATCAGAGCTCCATAATGATCGGCCCGTTCTCCCGGTTTTCCGGTGAGGCTCAATGAATAAAGTCCGCTCAAGACGGCGGTCACTCGACGGAAAGTAAAAAGATCAAGTTGAACCGAGAGCGCAAGTGCATACTCGGTCGTATCTCGCGCCGATGTATCCACAGAAGTGTCCGGACTGAAATCATTGTAAAAGAGATTTGGCTGCCCCATCGAGTAGGATGACGTAAACGTTAGACTCGTCGAAACAGACGGGCTCAGCCAGTGCCGATAGCCGATGGCGATATCGATCTGCTCTGTGTCTTCTCCGACGAAGCGTCCACCGACATCTTTGAAGTACTGTTTGAAGAGATGGTAAATTCCAATTTCCAGCGCGCCACGATCGTGGAGATCGCCATTCAGGATCAATGCAAAATCCCGCCGAAGAGACGCATTGAGGCCGGGCGGTGGAAGATTAAAGTTCGTCTGATGTAGGAACGCGCCGAAGGTCGCCGAAACATTGCCTTCTGCCGGAGAATAAGCGCAGACTAACGCTGGCTGGAGAAAAATTCCGGCAAAAAAGATGGTTAATGTGTGACCCAACCGCATGTCTGAAGAGTAGTTTCGATGACGACAAAACTCCAAACCTATTGCGTGTTTCTGGTGACAGGAATCCTCTTTTTCAGCCTTTCCGTGCAGGCGCAGAAAAAGGTTAAGACGGCATCTCCGCGCACTCAGTCGCCGAAGGCAGCTCCAGTGCCGACGCCGACTCCCGCGCCAGGTCCGACGTGGGAGCAGCGTGCCATACGAGGAAACGTCGTTGTCTCAGGTTGGTTCGACAGCGTGGCCGAAGTGATCGATCTTTTTCTGGCCGGCCAAAAAGTAACGACCATTAAAAACCAAAGCAGCGTTCGAATCGAAAACAGCACCATATGGACGGAAGGGGAAGGTGCTACGAACGGAACGGCGTTCAATATCAATCTTCGTCTCCCGAATGTGGAAGAGACATGGAATTTGAAATTCACTTCTTATGATGAAGAGCGCGAGCGGCGAGGAACACAAAACGCACAGTTTCGTCGTCAGCAGCGTGAGCAAAACTACGGTGCGACGATCGGGATCTTTCGTCGCTTGGGGGATATTCGTACGTCCTTTCAGCCGCGTATTGAACTTCAGGATCCGTTGAAGACCTCTCACTCACTGGCTTTTGAAACGACGATGGACGTAACTCCCACCGCACAATTTTACCCGAAGGTCGATTTTTTCGCGGGTTCGGAAAGAGGCACCGGTATTTTCAATCAACTGAATTTTGGATTTACGTTGAACCCAGTTTATTCGTTGGGATTGATCAATCAGTCGACGTACGAAGATAAAACGAATATTTTCGCTGTCGCTAACGGCGTCTCTTTTTCGCGCCCCGTTTTGCGAAACGCGAGCATTGCGTACAGCTTCTTTTTTAATTCAGATAACCAGGGCGCTTACAGTCTCGTCAGTTACACGCTCGCGACGAGGTGGAACCAACTGATTTACCGAAATATTCTTGAGTACAATCTCACGCCGCATATCGATTTTGCGAAAAATCGATCCTTCACAGGGCAGCTGGGTTTTGATGTGACCGTCAGTTTGAAATTTTAAGCTGTTGGACTTCGATTCCGACCGACTGAAGAAGTCCGATGGAGTCGAGGGATCGGTATTCGTTGCGATAAAAAACTTTTTTTACTCCGCCCAAATTTATGAGTCGCTTCGCGCATCCAGTGCAGGGGAGGTGAGTGACGAAAACATGCTTTTCTGTCGAGCGCGGAGAATCACAATTGATGACCGCGTTCTCTTCCGAATGAAGGCAGCCGCAATTTCCTGCGTCCACGCGGTCACACGCGTTGGGAAGTCCCGCAGCGTTCCCATTGTATCCAACGGCCAGGACCTTTCGATAGTCCGTCGACGTTATGACCGTACCAACGTTGAGTCTTGAGCACGTCGAACGTGCAGCGAGCGATGCTGCAAGCTCCATATAGATCTGTTCGAAGGAGGGACGCATGAAGAACCTCGATACTTGAACGCGCGTTGGAACCAAGAGAAGATGAGAGGCATGACTACAAATATTTCTCGGGGTTTTCCAGTTCTATTCTTGCCCATTTTCCTTGCGGCGAGTCTTGCCGGCTGTGCGTCGAGCCCTGATGTTACGAAAGAATCTCAAGAGCCGAGACGTCCTCTGCCGACCGAGGCTCAAACCACCGAGGCACCTCCTGCCGAGATCGAGCGCATTGATGTTCTGGGACTGCAGCGGTCGCTGGGGCTTGATAGTAGTAAGACGGATCTTGGTTACCGTGAAAAGTCCTTCGATACATGCCGGGCCGGCTATGGGTTTTCTGCTTCAAGAAATTGTCGGCGCGCTTACCTGGCTGACGTGAAAATCCAGATTCTTTGCCGCGATTCCGACGGGACAACGTCAACAGCCGTCGCGGTGGCTGATATGCGACCCCTTAGCGGTCGAACCCTCAATTGGACGCTTGCGTCCGAGCGCGGAACTTTGATTCTTGATGGTGAAGGTTTCGGTCAGATTGCTGTGGTGGGGCCAAGCTCGCGTCGCAATCAGCGGCTAAAACTCTCGGTCGACAACGACTTTGTTACTTTTCCGGCGGGCGAAGCGCGCCGGATCGTCACACCAAAAAATTGGTGCAACGAGGATTAGATTTGGGCCGAAGCGCCTGCATCCCGCAGTGACAGTTTTTTCTTCGCTAAGTACTCGTCGTACGTCATTTCCTGATCGTCTTTAAGTCCGCCGTCGATCTCGATAATGCGATTGGCGGAAGTTTGAATGAATTCGTGATCGTGAGTTGTGAAAACGACGACACCTTTAAATCGCACGATGCCTTCGTTGACCGCAGAAATACTCTCGAGATCTAAATGGTTGGTCGGCCCATCGATAATTAAAACATTGGCTCCTGAGAGCATCATCTTAGCAAGCATGCAGCGAACTTTTTCGCCGCCGGAGAGAACGTCTGGGCGCTTGAGCCCTTCGTCACGGCTAAAGAGCATTTTCCCAAGAAACCCTCGAATGAACGACTCGTCTTTCTCTTCTGAGTACTGGCGAAGCCAGTCCACCAAAGAATTGATCTCTGGATCGCGTTTAAAATATTTGCTGTTATCGGCGGGGAAGTAGGACTTTTGCGCGGTTATTCCCCATTTTACGGAACCAGAGTCAGGTTCAATTTCGCCGGCCAAAAGATCAAGCAGCGCAGTTTTCGCAATTTCATTTCGACCAAGGAGAATGACTTTGTCGCCCTTCTTCAAAGTAAAACTGAGATTCTTAAGGACAGCGACACCATCAATGGACTTTGTCACGCGGTCCACAGTTAGAACGTCGTTTCCGATTTCACGCTTCGCTTCGAAACCGACGAAGGGTTGTTTCCTTGAAGAGATCGGCATGTCGGCAAGATCCAGTTTTTCAAGCTGCTTTTGGCGAGACGAAGCCTGACTCGATTTTGAGGCATTTGCACTGAAGCGGCGAATAAAGGCTTTAAGCTCTTCTGCTTTTTCCGAATTTTTTCTGTTTTGGTCGCCCAAAAGGCGTTGATTCAGTTCACTCGATTGTCGCCAGAAATCGTAATTTCCGGTGAAGACTTTGATTTTTCCAAAATCAATATCGGCGATGTGTGTGCATACTTTGTTGAGGAAGTGACGATCGTGCGACACGACGATGACCGTGTTTTGGAAGCCGAACAAAAATTCCTCGAGCCACTGAACAGCGTAGATATCTAGGTTGTTGGTGGGCTCGTCGAGAAGTAGAATGTCGGGTCGCCCGAAGAGCGCCTGCGCGAGAAGAACTTTAACCTTATCGCCAGGATCGAGATCTTTCATTTGCTTGTCGTGGAGACGTGTTGCGACTCCGAGGCCTTCCAGCATCGATCCAGCTTCAGACTCGGCATCCCAGCCGCCGAGTTCCGCGAATTCCGATTCAAGATCAGAGGCGCGCTCGCCGTCTTTTTCAGAGAAGTCAGGTTTTGCGTAGAGCTTATCTTTTTCTTCAATGATGGCGAAGAGCTTTTCGTTTCCCATCATCACGGTTTTCAAGACGACGGTCTCGTCAAAAGCAAACTGGTTCTGCTTCAAAATGGAAAGCCGAAGACCCGATCCGATTTGAACTTCACCTGTGTGGGGTTCAATTTCTTTCGACAGAATCTTGAGAAAGGTCGACTTGCCGGCGCCGTTGGCTCCGATCAAGCCGTAGCAATTTCCTGGAGTGAACTTAACGTTCACGTCTTCAAAGAGCTTTTTTGCCCCGTACCGGAGACTGACATTCGACGTGCTGATCATGCGGCGTTTTAAAGTCTACTGCTTGAAAGATCAAGTTTATCCCTGGCGACTTGCTCGCCGATGGCTAGAGCTGAGAAAGCTGCCGGCTCGTTTCGACGGGGGCCTGGGGTGGCGTTTCGGCCGGGAGTCTTGGCTCGATCGCATTCTGTTTTTCTTTCAGACTTGCATAGAAATCGACGTAGTTTCTCATAACGGCACCGGGATAGTCTCGGGGCCAAATATTTCTCGATTGCGCATGATCAACGTTACCCTGGCCCATATTGTAGGCTGCGATATAGAGTCTGGCGTGCAGATCGAAGCGGTCGCGCAAATAAGACAAGTAAGCGGCGCCAATGCGAATATTGATCAAAGGGTCATTGAGCGATTCAGGACCACTCCAAGTAAAGCCATTTTTCTTGGCGATCCATTCAGCGGTCGACGGAAGAATCTGCATAAGCCCGATTTCCCCAGATGTACCCCGCGCCGTGGGATTGAAGCTGCTTTCGGTTTGAATAATCGACATTAAAAAGACGGGGTCAAAGCCGTAGCGGTGAGCCTCGTCGATGATTTTTTGTGCGACTTTTCGATGTGACACTTGCGCTTTTGAATGCCATCGCTCTTTCGTCCAACGGTAGATCTGAGAATTGATCTTTCGAACGTTTTTTCCGACCTTCACGGTGCTTCGCTCATAATATTTTCCGAGAAGTTCCTGCGAGTGAATTTGGCGCGCGCGGGCTTGGGACTCCGAAATAGGCCCGAAACCAGTAGATGCTTCAACCGTCAAATCCCCGCTGAAAAACACTTGAAGTAGGACCACGAGAGCCGCAAAAGGAATTTTGATATTTCTCATATTGGCCTCCTTCACCCTTTCTTCCACCCTCTCTTCGGAGCAAAATCGGTGCGCAGTCAAAGCCGCGAGATTTGAGAGAACGGTCGTGATCCGATGTCTTGCTGACAGGCGCCCATGCGTTTGACACTCTTGCGGGTTCGCGTCTCAAAATGAGACGGACTGTTTTTAGCGAAGACCTTTGGGGATTAATCGCGCATCGATCAATTCAAATATACCGTGGACGGCAAGAGCCATAAGAGCGGCGGGGGCTGCTCCCAGCGTGATCATTTCAATGTCATTGATTGCGAGTCCAGCCAAAATCGTAGCGCCGTAGCCTCCCGCACCAATGAGCGCAGCCAACGTTGCAGTCCCAATCCCGGTGATGGCCGATGTTCGCAGCCCTGAGTAAATCGAGCGAGACGCCAGCGGAAGCCGCACTCGAAAGAGTGACTGCCAGTAGTTCAGTCCAAGAGCATTTGCGGTGTCTAAAAGGTTACGATCAATCGATCGAAGACCGACAAACGTATTCATAACCACGGGAAGCAAGCCGTACATGCAGAGCGCAATGAGCGATGAGCCGATACCAATCCCGAAGAGCGGAATGAGGAAACAAAGAAGTGCGAGGGATGGAATCGTTTGAAACACGCCGCTCACGAGAAGAATTAGTTGTCCAAAGGCCCGACTTTGGGTGGCGAGGATTCCAAGTGGAACGCCCAACACAAGTGAAAACAGCAACGCAAGGCCAACAAGAATAAGATGTTCTTTCGTTCGAAAAACAATTCGACCTTTTTGAAGATCAAAGAACGGGCGTTGCGATGAGGGGTCGACATTCGCTGACGATTTTTCAAAGTAGCCATCCGCAGCGGCTCTAAAATTTTGACGATCTCTTTCGACGCGCGCGTTGAGTTCGCGCATGCGGTTCTCGTCAATCGTACCCGCCAAACTCTGGATGGCTGACCAGAGTCCCGGATTCAGAGTCACGAAATCCGATCTCACAAGAATGACGGCATCGTAGCGCGGAAAAGCGTTCAGGTCGTCTTCAAGGACGAGCAAGCCCAGGCTTTCGATTTTGGAATCTGTCGAGTAAACGTCGGTGAGATCAATGCTTCCCTCGCGAATGGCTTCGTAGGCCAAGCTGTGAGCCATGGCTCGAGTGCGGGAGGCAAAGGGAATTTTGTAAACGGCGGCCAAACCTGGAGACCCGTCGGACCTTGTGGTGAACTCGTGACCAAAGCCAATTCGAATTTCCGTTAGCACGGGCGCGAGATCGCTGATGCGAGTTAGCTTAAACTTCTGGGCGACTTCGGTTCTGACCGCAAGAGCGTAGGTGTTGTTGAACCCCAACGGTTGACTCATCGTAAGACCCAAAGGCTTCAGTGCATTTTGGATTTCATCAAACGTTTTAAGATCGGGTCTTTTAAGGATCGCTTCGGCAATTGTACCAGTGTACTCCGGATACATTGAGATATCCCCGCCCAACAGAGCTTCGAAGAGAATCCCTGTTGCTCCGATTCCAAGTCGGCGTTCGATCAAAGTGGAGTTATCAGCTTTGTTTTGTGAGAGCTCTAACTTTTTCGCTACAATCTCGCCGAGAATGTAGCTCTCTGTAAATATCTTTGAACCGACGACAACTTTTTGTTGAGCCGCGATTGAAGTTTTAGTGGTGAGGAAAACCGCGAGAAAAACCGAGAAGCAAAGAAGCCCAATGACAAGGGGAGTTTTCATTTTAGATGCTCTCCCAGGATCGTTGGGCATTGATGAACTGAGATACGTAAGGGTCTGAGGGAGTTTTTAAAAGATCTGAAAAACTTCCCGACTGCAAAATGCGTCCGTCTTTCAAAAGTGAGATTTGATCGCCCAAAAAAACGGCCTCTGAAATGTCGTGAGTGACCAGTACGACGGCCTTTTTTAACCGATGAAAGACTTCTTTGAGGCGCGCCTGAACGTCGGACCGAACGATTGGGTCAAGGGCGCCGAGTGGTTCGTCGAGAAGAATGACATTGGGATCCAAGAAAATCGCGCGCATCAAAGCGACCCGCTGTTTTTGGCCACCGCTGAGTTCGCGCGGGTACCGCAAGAGCAATTCTGGCTCAAGAGCGACGATCTCCTGCACTTCGCCAAGACGGTGCTCAATTCGATCGCGGTCCCATTTTAGAGTCGTCGCGACCAGAATAATATTTTGTCGAGCCGTCAAATGTGGGAACAGACCGCCGTCTTGTGGAACGTATCCCAATTTATGAAGCCACTGCGCCCGATCTTTGAAATCAAGAGCCTGGCCGGTGAGGAAAAAGCTTCCCGCGTCTGGTTTGATGATTCCTAGCGCCGCTTTAAGTAACGTGCTTTTTCCCGAGCCGCTGGAGCCGAGCAGGATGTGGCTGACACCCATAGGGACGCGGAGGGAAATATCATTGAGGATCGACGTCGAGTTAAACGACTTCGAGACGGATCGAATTTCAAAAATGTCAGAAGATGCGTCGCCAGCCACATACTTTTGTTGCATCCGCAGAAGGCTGTGATCAACACAAATCAGAGGCGTCGCGATGTGCCGGACTATGTGACCAGTTTTTTTCGAATTAGGAAAAATGAAAGAGTGCAAAAAATGAAACTCTGAATCACCAGCACCGAACCACTCGCGACGTAAGTATCAACTATAGCTCGTTCCCAAAAAATCGCCTGGGCCAGACGAACTCCGTGTATGAGCGGAAAGAACTCGGCCACGATTCGCACGTACTGGTTCATTTGATCGATCGGAAAGAAGATGCCCGACAAAAAGTAAAGCGGGGCGATGACGAACGAATAGACCGATTGGAACTGATTCATATTATTGACTAAGGCTGTGGAAATCAGCCCCATGGCGCCGCAGGGAAGAGCCACCAGGAATCCGACAGTGCCGATCAGTGGTATCAGCCACGGATTGGTCATCAGGCCACAAACGGCAAGAACGATGGCCACCCCGATGGCCATGAAAGCGCCCTTTAAGCCGACCCACACCAATTCCCCAGCCACGACCTCCGAAACTCCAATGGGCGTTGTCAGCATCGCTTTAAAAACATTTTCGAAAGTCATTCGAACATAAAATCCATAGCTGCTCTCAAAAAACGAAGTGAACAGCGCTGTCGCGACCGTTAGGCCCGGCGCAAGAAACTCCATGTAGGTTTTGCCTTCGACATTCGTGATGAAGGCGCCAAGGCCAAGACCAAGGGAGATCATAACAAGAGCTGGATCAGCGACCGTCGGCGAAATATTCGCGATCAGATCCTTTTTGTAGACCGTCCAGTTTCTGCGGCTGATGTGAACGCAGAGACGAGCAAATTCAAAAATCGAATCAAACGAAATGTTACGCATCGACAGAAAGCTCCTGCCCCGTCAGCTGCAAAAATACGTCTTCCAAATTGGACGGTCGAATCTGTGCGGGATTCAGTGAGTGATCTGCCACCAGTGAGGTCATTTTTTCTAATGTCGGTACGCGCAGATAAACCCCGGACGAGTCCTCGTGCACGTGCGTCGTCGTCTCTTTCACCAAGCTTCGAACTTTCGCACCGTCCTCAGATTTAAAAATTCCAACGTATCCTGGTGAGTGATCCGAAATCATTTTCTGGGGAGAACCCTCGGCCACAATTTTTCCTTTATTAAGGATGGCCAAGCGGTCACATAGGACTTCGGCTTCATGCATGTAGTGTGTTGTGAGGATAATCGTCGTTCCAGAGCTTCGAAGTTCCTTCACTTTCCCCCAAAGTAAGTGCCGGACCGCCGGATCAAGTCCCGTCGTCGGCTCGTCCAGAATTAAAAGTTCCGGTTGGCCAAGAAGAGCTCGGACAAACACAAGACGCCGCTTCATGCCCCCTGAAAGTGTCTGAATCAATGCATCACGCTTGTGGGCAATGTTCATGTATTCAAGTAGATCCTCAATCCGTCGGCGACGCTGATCGCGCGGAACCCCCATGAAGGCACTGTAAAGCATCATATTCTCAAGAACGGTAAGACTCTCATCGAGCGCGTTTTCCTGAGTGACGACGCCGAGGCGCTTTTTTATCGAGCGACTTTCAGACTGGGGATCGAGACCGAAAACAGTGACCTGACCGGACGTTTTTTTGACCGATCCATAGGTCATTCCGATGAAAGTGGATTTTCCGGCTCCGTTGGGTCCCAGTAGACCGAAACATTCGCCCACTCGGACCTGAAAGTTAACGTCATCAAGCGCGCGGAATACGGAAGCACCTTTGCCGAAAATTTTTACCAGATTTTTCGCTTCGACCACACCTTGTTGTAGCCTAACGTTCTGTAAAGTCGCAAGATCATCCCGGATGATGTTCGAAGCGATTTTCAATTCATTCCTCTTAGTTTTCGTCGGTGAGATGGGCGATAAAACCCAGCTCTTGGCATTACTTCTTGCGGCTCGTTACAAAAAGCCGTGGACCATTCTGTTCGGTATTTTCGTAGCAACGGTTCTCAATCACGCATTCGCAAGCTGGATCGGCGTGATCGCCGCGGGCTTTTTTCAACCCGACACTCTCAAAATGATTCTCGCTGGAACTTTTTTTGCGTTTGCTCTTTGGGTTTTGATTCCCGACAAAGCTGATGAAATTAAGGCGCCGGGACGCTTTGGTGTTTTGATGACCACGATCGTAGCTTTTTTTATCGCTGAAATGGGAGACAAAACCCAGCTTGCAACAGTGGCTTTAGGGGCTCGGTATGCGGCTCATGGTGCCTGGGCCGTAACGTTGGGGTCAACTTTCGGCATGGTTGCGTCCAATGCGCTCGCAGTTTTTCTGGGAGATCGGCTTTTGGCTCGGATTCCGATGAACTGGGTCAGAATTTTCGCCTCAGTTCTTTTCGCCATCTTCGGGGCCGTGGTCTTGGCCTCGATCTTTGTCGAAAACAGCTAGCAGCTATTCGTCGATGAACGCCTTCCAACGTCGCAGTTGAGCGTCGTAGGCGGGATTGTCCTCATCCAAGACTTCAAAAACTGATCGCGTGAGATCGGACTTCGTTAAATCATTTTGAATTTCGCGAAGCCAAACTTCAGCGTCTGAAAATTTCCAGCCCGTATTGGCAAAATGAATGGCTAAGCGGATGAGTGGGGAAAGCTCTGAACTGAGCTCAATGTCCTCGGCTTGAATCACGGACGATTTTTGAAACCGCTGAAACCACTCGCTGGTTTCAAAACCAGCGCACGCGTTTTCAAGTATCGCTTGAACCAAATCTTCCGGCAGGTCACAAACGCCCATCGAAAGGTCTTCGCAAAGATTCATTCGAGTCGACACGTCGAGCGGTGCTAGCCAACTTTTAAGAAACGAATTTCCAAGAGCTTCGTCCGTCTCAATTAGGTATTGGTAAATGTAGGCCTTTTTAAGAAGGCTTGGTTCAATGTGCCGCTTTTTAATAGCGACACCGGATTCGAAGTGATGCCATTGAGAGGCAGTGGCCTCGTTCAGAGTTTTCACGCAGAGAGTGATTGTTGGATTTTCGAGATGAATCACCCGGTGAGTGAGCGCTTGATCAGGGTGAATTGTCCGTACATCTCCTGCGCGCAAGATCTCAAGCCGGGGACGACCGAGTTTTGTTAGAGATACATCGGGCGCAATCACTTTCTCAGTTTCGACATCGAAGACTTCGTGAAGCGACAGACCGTGAAGGACTTTGAAGGCTCCACGAAAACCGTGACTGTGAATGGAGGTATCGCATCCGCGCCAAATGTAGAGATCGATGACAAAGCGACCGTTGTTAAAAAGCGTGATCGGCGGTTGTCCAAAAGTGTTGTGAACGTTCACTTGTTCGGGCAAATCCGGATGATTCAGAAGCCACTGTGTCAAAAGTGTGTGGAACTGATTAAGATCGAAATCGTAACGAAGGCTATTTAGCCGGTTGGTTGCCAATGCCGCGAACGCGGTCAAATCGTTCTCAAAAACGGCCCAGGATCTCACCATGTCCTCAGCCAGCGCTTCAAAGAGATTGGAAGAATTCGGTTTCATGCGCGGTCCTTTGATCTCGACTCGGTTAGCCTAAAGTTTGAGCGCTTTCCGCTTTGAATTTAGTGCGCTGTTAATTTATGGTTGTCGGTGACTGGGGCCGGTCTCACAAGGGAAAAACGAAAACCATGACGTTCGATACGACGCTAACACCAAAGCTCGATGCGCCGACTTCATCGGAGACCGAATTGGCCAAAATCCTGCCACCCCCGGCGCGAAATATTGGATTTTATCGTCGCGAATTGATGCCAAGCCTCGGTCCCGAAGTCTTTAAGCCGAATTTAGACCGGCTTGTTTGGTTTTCAGTTTGTGCGATCGGAGCCTTAGCGGCTTTCTTTTCCATCGTAGTTTTAAATCCGGCGTGGCCCGTGAAAATTGCGCTCGGTGTATTCATTGGTGTTTGCAACGGTATCATTGGTTTTGCGACTCACGAGCTTTTGCACGGATCCGTTACCAAGAATGAGCGCCTGCAGTCCTTTTTTGGTTTTTTCGGGCTCATGCCGTATTTGATTTCGCCGACCTACTGGAAATACGTGCACAACCGTCTGCATCACGGAAAAACCCAGCAGACGATTCGGGACCCTGATGCATTTCCAACGATGCGTATCTACAAGAGCAGCAAGTTCGTACAAGCGATTTTCCCATTTACGCCGGGGTCTGGTCGAAAGCGCAGTTATCTTTATTTTTTCTTCTGGCTCTCGTTTCATGAATTCGTAGCACAAATTTACTTACGTTTCCGAAACGGACTCTTCGATGCCATGGATCACCGCCGTGTAACGATCGAGCTTTCGGCGCAGATTTTTGTTCTTGGGGCGATGCTGTGGATCGCGGGGCCTTCGAACTGGCTCTATGTGATGATTCTTCCGATCGCCGCACAGAACTACATGTTGATGAGTTATATTTCCACCAATCACAATTTAAGCCCGTTGACGAACGAGAATGACCCTCTGGCGAATTCACTGACGGTGACCAATCATCCTGTTATCGAGTTTTTTACTCTTAATTTTGGGTATCATGTCGAACATCATTTGTTTCCGACCGTCAGTGCCAAATACGCCAAGCAGATTCACAAAGAACTTAAGCTGAAGTTTCCCGACACTTACAAACACATGCCCAAGGGTGAGGCGATGCGGAAGCTTTATCAGACGTCTCGAATCTACAAAAATTCAAACACGCTGATTCATCCCGAAACTCTTCAAACGTTTGATACAATCTAGCGATGAAGTTTTCTTTAGTTGCGGTGGCCGCGCTAATTTTTATTTGTTCTTCCGCAAGATCCGCGACGGCGTGTGAAGCCGGGCAGAGAACATTGAGTGGTGAGTACCTAGGTACTCCTTTCGAAGTCCTGGCAACAGTATCAGCACCGAAAACAGCCGAAGAGGCACAGGCCCCTATTTTCAAACGCAGCCTTATCATAATGCCGCCAACGGGCGGAACGAACTACATCGACCGAAGCTACGCCGCGCAGTTTTGCCGTGCTGGCTACCAAGTTTTCATTCTCAATGGTTGGACGGGAAACGACGTCAAACGAACGGACCTCGATATCCACCAGGAATTCTACAGTCGTATGCTGAAGGCCGTTGAGATCAGTCTCAGTGAAATCGATTCGCCCTACGTTGGTATGCTGGGCACCAGTGTCGGCGGTCTTTTCGCATCTGTTGCGGCTTCGAAATACGAGCGCCTGGATGCCGTTTTTGCCATCGTTGCTGGCACTCCCTTGGCGGAAGTGATTGCAACGTCGGATCAAGCGGCAATGGTCAAGTTGGCCGCCGATCGCCGCGAACGATTTGGGTTTGATACTCGAGAAAAACACATTGCTGCGATCAACGCCGCGCTCAAACTTGAGCCGACCCTTCAACCGCCCCTTGCCAAAATTCCAAAATTTGGAATGGTCATTAGCGATTCCGACACGACAGTGCCGACGGAAAACCAAATGAAGCTTGTCGATTTTTGGAAACCAGCGAAGCTGATAACTTTAGGTAGCGGACACTTCTGGAGTATCGTGCGAACTTGGCTTTTCTATGATGATGAGATTTTAGAATTCTTCAATTCGCCTTAGGCGAGAGACCTTCAAGCTTTAACAAAAATTCTTTTTTATCGAGCCCACCGGCGTAACCCGTGAGTCGACCCGAAGTCCCAATCACGCGGTGACATGGCAGAATGATCGCCAGTGGATTGCGACCATTGGTGCCGCCAACGGCTCGAACGGCCTTCGGGTTTCCAACGGCCTCGGCTTGCTGCTTGTAAGAGTGAGTCGTTCCGTAGGGAATCTTCCGAAGAGCTGTCCAAACTTTCTTCTGAAATACAGTTCCTTCTAGTTTGTAGGGGACATCGAATTTTTTTCGCCGGCCCGAAAAGTACTCTTTCAACTGCAGCGCTGCGAGCGCGGTGATGTCGGTCTTTTTCTGGGCGACGTTCGGGTTTTGGTTTTTAAAATCCGCCCAGCTTTCTTCAAAAATGACAGCGCGCAAAGCCTCAGGTTCCGCCACCAAGTGCAGACGTCCGATAGGGCTTGAGATAGTTTGAACGTTGAGCTGAGCCATGTTGGACCTCATTTTTTAGGTAACATCGATCACGCGTCACCGAAAGGTCAACGGCCCCTGTTGTCATTCTGAATTTCACCGCCTATCGTTTTGGTATGAGCCAACTGAAACTAGTTAAAATAGATCAAGATGGAGACGTGCCGGAAATGGCTCGTCGCGAAGAACTGGTGAACGAGGTCTGTTCATCCACGGTGCAGATGTACAAAACGTCGGGCTATGAAGAACCCTGGTTGGGCTACTTAGCACTCCTCGATGGGAATTGCGTTGGGACGTGTGCTTTCAAATCTGCGCCCGAGCACGGCCGTGTTGAAATCGCCTGTTTTACTTTTCCGGAGTTTGAGGGGCGCGGCGTCGCGACTCAAATGACGCAGCAGCTTGTTGAAATGGCGCTCAAGGAAGATCGAGATCTGACGATCGCCGCTCAGACGCAGCCCGAAGTCAGTGCGTCGACCAAAGTCCTCGAGAAACACGGTTTCGAACTTGTCGGCCTTGTTGGACACGATCAAGACGGCGAAGTTTGGGAGTGGGTCCTAAAGAGGTCTTATCACTGAGATCCGTGATTTTATTTCATACGTGTAGTCCGCGCCTCTCGTGATCGTCGGCCTGGTTCGCGTACAAAATCGATCAACGTGCACCATTTTTGCAACCCTCACGAACGATGGCATCGCTTCGAATTTTAGCCCTACTTTTTGCCGGCATTAGTTTACTGCTTTTTTCGCGAGCACACGCTGCGGACTCGGCTCCACCATCAGGAGTTTGGATAGCAACAGAGACTTGGAGCGAGGCACAGGAAGCAAAATACGCCGAGTGGATTCGAACAGAGTTCACCGAAGATTTTTTCCTCCGCGGCCCATGGGGCGATTTAAAAACGGATTGTGCCGATGCCGTTTACGGTGCACGAATTGTTTTCTCCTATCTCAATTCGCTGCCTTTTTCGCTGGATCCAAAAAATTCAAGATTCGATCATCGAACTCCGGCCTTTGATCACATCAAAGATCCTGTTCAGCGAGTGCGTGCTTTTATCGAGGGCGTGAACAATCGAACGTGGACAGGAAGTTTGTCGCGACACACGTATCCCATCGAAATTTCGCGTGCCGCTGTCGTGCCTGGAACCATGTGGATGAAACCAGGCCATGTTGAAATTGTTCAAGGCGTCAGTGATTCAGGTGTCGTAGAGTTGCGTGGGTCTTGGTTGCCTGGCGCTGTCCGTCAGATGATTTCGATAACGACCCTTGGGCACGCACCGACCTCAAAGGCCCATGGGTTTCGTCGATGGGTATGGCCACAAAATCTTGGGCAACCTCTTGAGAGTCAGCCCGGCTACAGCACCGCACAGTTCGTCGCTTCATCGAACGAAGTCGGAAAAACAAACTTCGAGGAAGCGTTAGAAATCCGCCGTTTTGACGACGAAGTTCAGAAACGTTTGGCGATCGCTCGCGAATCGACGAAAGCAAAGATCACAAGGCGAGCTCAAGACTTCTGCAAATTGGTTCAAGTTCGGTGGGATGTCGTTGCATCAGGATACGAGGCCGCATCCCTCGCGGGCCGATGTTTGAACGACACAGAGTATTTTGCCTACTCCACCCCAAGCCGCGACGCGGGCCTCCGCCGCCTAGTGATCGAATTGGGTCTTCTACTAGGAAACGACCTAGGCAAAGTCCGCAGCGCACTAGCGAAATGTATTTCGCAAAACACAAACACGCTGGGCAATGAGAACATGCCCCCCACAATCGAGCCGGCCAACTTCTACAAAAAAATCCTAACCCTAGATTTCTCCTCAGACCCGCACGAACCACCATCCGTGCGCTTCGGCAACGGCCAAGAATCCTCACCCTGCCGCCGCTAAGAAAAAGCACACTCACCGCACCAGAAATCTCAACAGAGCGAAGGGAAGTTGAGAACGACAAGCGGAGCGCAAGAGCGCGGCGCCTCCCCATCTTCCGCGACCTCCGAATCGGGCAGGTCGCGTAAGCGCGACCCGAGGCCAGGAGGGCCGAGCCGATGCGGTAGAAGGCACGACGCCTGTGTCGCGGAAGATGGGGAGGCGCCGCGATCTCGTCCAAAGCGTGCAGTTCTCAAACGTCCGAAGTGTCGTGTCCGAACACAGCTCGATACTTCACAAGCACCCAAGTCTGAAATCGATCGATGAAAATATGGCAGGCGGGAATAACGACCAGAGTAAGTATCGTCGAACTGATAGTTCCGCCGATCACGACGATCCCAAGACTTGTCCGCTGCTTTGAAGCTTCATTGAGTCCAATGGCGACCGGAATCATTCCTGCGATCAGCGCGAGACTTGTCATTAAAATTGGACGCAAGCGCGTTTCACCAGCGCGAATCAATGCTTCGACGCGGTCCATGCCGTGTTTCTGTTTGTCGACCGCGTAGTCGATCAACAGAATCGAGTTCTTTGTCGCCAGACCCATCAACATCACACAACCAATCATCGAAAACAGATCAAAGCTTGATCGTGTGATGGCCAGCGAAATGAAGGCTCCACATGCGGCCAGCGGAATGACCAGCATGATCGTGAAGGGCGTAAGGAAAGATCCGAAGAGGCTTGCGAGAACCAAATAAATAAACATCATCCCGAGCCCAAGAGACACGAGCATATTCACCATGAGTTCGGCGAATCGTTCGGCTTCACCGACAAAGCTATAGGTGATTCCTGCGGGGGGTTTCAGCTCGTTTTCAAAAAGCTTCTTGAGTTCAGAAATAGCCCCACCGATCCCGGCGCCACCGGGCACAAGGTCGGCGGAGACCTGAATATATCGCGATCTATTTTCTCGAAGGACGGTCGTCGGTCCTTTAACTTCGACAAGATTCGCGACATTCGAAAGAGGTACGAGGCGCTGACTCAAATTGGGGACGCGCATTTGGTTAAAGTCAGCTGCAAGATTTCGCTGATCTTCCTGCAGGCGAACGCGTACATCGTAGTCCACTCCCTTTTCGCGGAAAAGGGCGGGGGTTCGACCTTCGATCTGCGACCGCAACTCTTGACCAAGGCCCGCCATCGTCACTTCTGATATGGCGGCAATGTCGGGCTTTAACACCACTTGATATTCGGGGCGCCCAGCTCTGTAGGTACTGTCGGCTTGGCGCAGTGATGTCATCTGGCTGACGCGGGCGAGAACTTTTTCTGAATACGGAACAAGGGCCTCAAGATCTTGTCCGACGATATTGAGGTTAAAGGGACGGCCGCCTTGAGAGGGTTGATCTGTCACGATAAGTTTATAGTCAGTAAACTCCTTCGTACTTTCGCGGATAAGATCTTTCATTTCGGTCGTGTTTTCGTCTCGATTCTTAGATCCGACAAGTCGAATAAAGATATTGGCCTTGTTACTTTCGCCTTGGCCGCTACCGATTGTCGTTAAGAGATCTTCAATCTGCGGAAAAGTACGAAGCTTCGTTTCAATTTTTTTCGCGACCTCGTCTGTGGCCGTAAGACTTGCCCCCGTAGGCAGTTCGAACTGAACATAAAACTCGCCGTTGTCTTGGGGCGGAAGAAAAGTGAATGGGACCGTTTTCGCTACCACAATGGAGAGAAAGAAAACGCCAATCGACGCGGCAATCGTTTTCAGTGGATGAACCAGGCACCACCGCAAGATGGAAACATAATACTTTTCAAGCCGCGTTTGGAATTCGTCGAACCACTTCAGCGTGCGCGCGTTTCCTCGAGTGAACCAGTTTCCAGGCGGTTTTTTCTCGTGCGAGACGCCGCCGACATAGGCCGAAAGCGCGGGTGCGACAAAAAGACCGTCAAACAGACTGACCAGCATGGCAAAACAAACAGTGAGGCCGAACTCTTTAAAGAACTGACCGACAATGCCCTCGAGGTTTCCGATGGGGCCGAACACCGCAAGGATTGTTGCGGTGGTCGCAATGACGGCGAGGGTAACTTCTTGGGTGCCGATGACGGCGGCTTGCTTTGGTGAAAGACCGAGTTCGAGTTTCCTGAAAATATTCTCTCGAACGACGATCGCATCATCGACAAGAAGTCCAACCACAAGGCTCAGCGCCAAAAGGCTCATAATATTGATTGAGAAGCCAAAGAAAGACATGAAAATAAAGGCGCCCAGAATCGAGTTCGGAAGAGCGAATCCCGTAATCAGTGTCGACTTAAGACTTCCAAGGAAGAAATAAACGACGATGATGGTGAGTAACGTTCCGAAGAAAATCGATTCATAGACGTCGAATACGTTCGCGCGAATTCGGCGGCTGGTATCGTTGACAAGTTTCAGTTTCGCTTTGATGCCCTGGGCTTCGAGTTCAGCATTGATTTTCGCGATTTTCAAAATGACTTGATCAGCAACTTTAACTGAGTTTGCCCCGGACTGCCGGAACACGTTGAAGAGCAGAGTTTTTGTCCCGTTCAGCCGTGTGCGTGACTTCTCGTCTTGAAGTGAGTCGGTGATCGTTCCAAGTTTTCCAATCGTCACGGGGTAGCTGATGTCGGCGACCCGCAGAACGGAATTCGCAATTTCTGGAATGGATTTGTACTCGGCCAAAGTTCTATACGTCGTCTCGGTCGTGTCCGATGTTGTTTTTCCGATGGGAACGTTTCGACCGGCAGCCGAAAGTGCGTTGACGACGGAGGTGGCGGACATGTCAGCGGCCGTCAATTTGTTGCGATCGAGCTGAATATGAATTTCGCGTTTCCGGCCACCGACGATATCGACCTGACCCACCTGTTCTACTTGCTCAAACTGCGGCGCGATCCGTTCTTTTGCGAGATCATAAAGTTCTGCATCAGGCATTTCAGACTGAAGAGCGATACCGAGAATCGGAGAATCCGACGGACTAACTTTCCGCGTGATCGGAGCGTCGACGTCGTCGGGGAGGAATTTGAGAGCGTTCGTCACTTTCGCTCGGACTTGTTGTTCGGCGTAATCAAGATTTGATTTTAAATCGAACTCGACAATGACCAGACTAAAACCTTCGCGGTTTTGCGAGGAAACTTTTTTTACACCCGAGATCGACGAAACTTCGTCCTCGAGAATACGCGAGATGCCGGTTTCGACCTCTTGCGGCCCAGCGCCAGGATACGTCGTTGCGACGACGACCGTAGGAAAGTTAACATCTGGAAAAAGATCAATCGGAAGGCGCTTCAGCGCAAGACCGCCAAGGGCCATTAAAAGTATAACGATACTTGCGATGAAGATCGGGTGCTTAACGGCCAATTTCGCAGGGCTCATAGAGATCCTCACCGTGAATAGTTCTCCACGGATAGAGCGATCTTATGCCGTTAACAAGGATTGCTGCGGGCCGGAACGAAGTGTCTTAGCGGACGACGGCCGGGGCCTTCGAGTGCGGGGTGTCTTGTGGCAATGTCCAACCAGTGCCCCGGCCTTGTTCGACGAATGTTGTCTCCGAACACATGGCTGCAAGGTGAGATAAAGCGCGGAAGTCCGAACCGGCCTGCTTAAGGCGATCGGCGCGATTCTTCATTCCCGTTGTCGAGGCTCCGACTTTGTCGTCGGCACCGAACCAGTCATTCAGGCCTTTCAGTTCAAATCCGTTAACGGCTTTTGCCGTTGCTGACGTCTTCAAATCCTTAAGGGCAGCAAGATCAGATTTTACGACGTTTTCGTCGCGCTCTCCTCGCTCGGCTCCGTTGAGAAGTTTCACAGGATCCAAAGTCTGATTTAAGTAATCGGCGTACGCCGAACACTCTCGGCCCATTCGGAGAATGTTTTCTCGGGTTCCTTCATCTGTAATTTGAATTCCCAGTGGTTTATTTCTAGCTTTGAAGGTTTCGCAAAATTTCCGGCTGGCCGTCACACACTGCGCCGTTTCCTCGCTGGCACCACTGCAGCGAGTTTTGGATCGAACACCGTGGGGGTAAAAAGAAGTGGTGACTCCGGTGAGTTCCGATTTCTTTTCCACGGGATCGTAGGTCGATTCTATTTCCGACAAGCGCCAGACATCACCTTTGACATTCGTCGCGGGTCCAAACTGGGCCACAATGGTTTGATTCTGCTGAGACCATTCGTAGATGTTGCCGCGGTCGTTTTTGGTGAGTTTGTGTTGGCGCTCGCCCTTGGGCGCGATGCCCCCTAACAAAAACGAAAAGTGTGAAGGGTGTGTAATTTCACTTTGCACGACGGATCCATTGGGCGAACTTTTTTGCGCGTGGGCCTTGCCGGTAGTTAAAGTCACAGTGAGTGCAGCGGTGACTAAAAGCACGAATGTTAAAAGCACTGGGGTGAGTTTTTCTGAGTTCATAGATTTGAGTGTAGGAGAGCGGCGTGCGCTTGTCTGCGAGACCAGGCTTTTGTCGTGGTTACGATTTTGGGGTGGGAAGCAGGAGATCAAAACACTCCGGCGTCGGGCTCTCAAGTCGAAGGCCGCGGATTTCGACCCGGCCACAGTGCAGAAACATTCGGGAAGTTTTGTACATGTCGGCCATCCGACGATTGTAGGTGGCATCGCCGTAGCGACTGTCACCCACCAAAGAGTGTTTGGCGATAGCTGCATGTTTTCTAATTTGATGCTGGCGGCCTGTCACAAGGTTGAACTCGCATCGTGTGAAATACTTGGATTGAGCGATGACGTGAACTTTAGTCTCGCACGGGATACGTGACGCAGAAAGGCCGGCTGGATTGTTTCTTCCTTCGGCCTTATCAGTCAGTGGCCAGCGCCATGCAACCTCAGTCGTATTCGATGTATCGCCTTCAGTCAGGCGACCTCGAAGAAGACCTGAATAAATTTTTAGAACATCTCTGCTTTCGAATTCAGTGGCGTAAGTTCGCGCCGCGGACTCGTTTCTTGCGAAGATCTGAAGGCCGCTCGTTTCTTTATCGAGGCGGTGGACCGGGAAGAGGCGAGCCGTTTCGCCGCGATGTTTCAGGATCCGAGTCAGTAGAACGAGAAGATTGGTTTCATCGCCAAGCTTAAGGTCGGTATTGTGAACCGAGATTCCGACGGGTTTATCGACGACGTATAAATCATCGTCCTCAAAAACCACCGGAATCTCAGTTTCAGATTTCACTCTTTAAGCCCTAGGCCTTAAATGGAAGCGCGCCCAAAAAGTCTTTTTTCCCAAGCTCAACGCCATTCGCTCGCAAAATCGAGTAGGCCGTCGTCACGTGAAAATAAAAGTTTGGGATGGTGTGATGGATAATATACTCGGACCCGCTGAGTGTTTTTCCTTCCCAGCGCGGCGTCGTCACCCGGCGAGCTTCGACGCCCGAAAAATCCGCAGGCTTAATTGTTTCCAGATACTTGATCGTGCTTTCGATCCGAGCTTTCAGCTCTGGCAATGTTTTTTCCGTGTCAGCGTGCTCAGGCGCTGCCTTTTCAGTGACGCGAGCGACACCGAGCTTAGCGCTGTCGCAAGCGATCTGAATCTGACGTGTGAAATCGAGCTGATCGGGAACAAGACGCAAGCCCATGAGAACCGTTGATTCAATTTTCTTTTGATCAGCAAAACCTGCAGCTTTGTCGAGAATCGCTGTGACGTTTCGAAGAGTTTTAATGAACTGTGGGACGGTCATTTCGTAAATCATTTTGTGTCCTTTGAACGGAGGTCAAGAGGTTGGGTGAATGGAGGCGAAGAGGTCGGGACTTTGTTCAATCAGCTTTGCGCTCGAAGTACAAGAGATCGACGAAAATCGATGCGGCCAGCACAAGGAGGCGGTCCGGCGCACTGAGGCTTTGGTCCTTGTATTCGATTTTAAACATGTCTTTGTCGGTGAAGACCTCGCTGAAAAGACCGGACCATTTTTTTTGAACCAAAGCGACTTCGCGATTCTGGCGTCGAAATGAGAAGGTCCAAAACTTGAGAAGTGGCGATGCGACTTCCATGATGGTTTGGCCACGCTCATTGTGAACGTCAAAACGTTTTGTGAAAATCGCAAATCGCATCTGGATGGCTCCCATGAATCGCCCTTGGCTATCTCGCACTTCAACGCGTTGGAAGAAGAATCGAAACGGGTGATGAGCAACAAAGAGCACTCTGCGGTCAGGTGTCATGAAGTGAATATCGAATTTTCGCCAATGGCCAAGAAACTGCCGGAACAAAAAACCGAAGAGTCCTTTTTGCTGCTCGGCCGCAAAAACAAGTGGCTGTTTGTTCTGATCGAGCACTTGATATTTGTTTCGAGTTTCGAATCCGAAAAGTTCGGCGAGCTCTCGGACCTGCTGCACATACAATTCTTGATGCGAGGATAAGTTAAGTTCATTCATCGTTTGGTTTTCACAGGGGCCGGGCAGTTTGTCAATTTTGTGAACCCTAACGCAGTCGCAGCTATCTGAGGTGGACGGCCCTCCTCGAATTGTGCAAGTCTTTCTCCATGATTACATTGCACCATCTCGACAACTCTCGGTCTCAGCGTATTCTTTGGATGCTTGAAGAGCTTGGGCTCAAGTATGAAGTAAAATACCACAAGCGTGATCCAAAGACTTTGATGGCCCCGCAAAGTCTTCGCGACGTTCATCCTCTCGGAAAGGCGCCCGTTTTGGTCGATTCCATTGAGGGCGCCTCGGAAACTTTGGTCGAATCGGGAGCGATCCTCGAATATCTGGTTACAAAATATGGTCAGGGTCGGTTGAAGCCGAAGCCAGGCTCACCGGAATTTTTGCGCTACACTTTCTGGATGCACTTTTCTGAGGGCTCCGCAATGTTGCCGCTTGTTCTCAAGCTGATTTTCAACCAGATCGCTAATCCGCCGATCCCGCTTGTTGCGAAGCTCATGATTCTACCCGTAGTGAAGGGAATTGCGATTCAAATGCACAAGATGGTGATAGATCCGAGCCTTCTTGCGCAGCAGAAGTATATGGAAGACGAGCTCAAGCGCAGCGAGTGGTTTGCTGGCTCTGAGTTCACCGCAGCGGATGTGATCATGAGTTTTGTTGTCGAGGCCAGTGAGTCTGGCGGAGGGCTTCCGGTCTCCAAATATCCGATGTTAAATCGGTTCCTTGAACGAATCCACTCAAGACCAGCGTACAAAAAAGCGTTGGAAGTCGGTGGTCCCTTCAAAATGCCGGGGTAGTGAGTATGCTGACGATCTACATCGACGCCGATGGATGCGCGGTACGGGATGAGACCTACCGCGTGGCGGACCGGTATGGGCTTCAGGTGATCGTGGTAGCCAACAAAGTACTGACGATTCCGATCAATCCGCGTATTGCGATGAAGACGGTTCCCGGCGGATTCGACAGTGCCGACGATTGGATCGCAGAAAATATCGACGTGGGTGACATTCTTGTGACGAGTGATCTGCTATTGGCGGATCGCGCGATCAAAAAGAAGGCGAGAGTGATTGGTCCAAAGGGTCGAGAGCTCGATGAAGAAAATATTGGCAATGCACTTGGTGGCCGCGAGCTCAGCGCCCACCTTCGCGATCTTGGCGACAAATCGACGGGTCCCGCAGCCATGGGGAAAGCCGATCGGTCACAGTTTTTAGCCAAACTTGATCAGATGGTGAATGCGATTAAAAAATCAGGTCGATGAGTTGACTCTCTTTGTGGTTCGTCTCAGAACTTTTTCATATGAAAATAAAAGCCGCTGTTGCCTGGAAGCCGAACGAGCCACTTTCAATTGAAGAGATCGATCTCGAGGGCCCAAAAAAGGGCGAAGTCCTTGTCAAAATAATTGCTTCCGGCGTTTGTCATACGGACGCTTTCACCCTTTCGGGCGCTGACCCGGAGGGACTTTTTCCAGTGATTCTTGGTCATGAGGGTGGAGGAATTGTCGAAGCGGTCGGCGAGGGTGTGACTTCGTTAAAGATCGGCGATCATGTTATTCCGCTGTACACACCAGAGTGCCGCGAATGCAAATTCTGTCTTTCTGGCAAAACAAATCTGTGCGTAAAAATTCGCGCGACTCAAGGCAAGGGTCTTATGCCCGACGGTACTTCGCGTTTTTCAAAAAACGGAAAGCCAATCTACCACTACATGGGGTGCTCGACGTTTGCGGAGTACACTGTCGTTCCAGAAATCGCCTTGGCGAAAATCGATCCCAAAGCACCGTTGGAGAAAGTTTGTCTTCTGGGATGCGGGGTCACGACGGGACTTGGAGCCGTCACCCACACAGCGAAAGTTCAAAAAGGTGACACCGTCGCGGTGTTCGGTCTTGGCGGCATTGGTTTGTCGGTTCTTCAGGCGGCGAAAGCTGTCGGGGCTTCGCGAATCATCGCGATCGATATCAACGATGGAAAAAAAGAAATCGCAATGAAGCTCGGTGCGACCGAATTCATAAACCCGAAGAACTTTGACAAGCCAATTCAGCAAGTGATCGTTGAAATGACGGAGTGGGGCGTGGATCACTCGTTTGAATGCGTCGGAAACGTGGGCCTTATGCGAGCGGCGCTGGAATGCGCTCATCGTGGCTGGGGACAATCGATCATCATCGGCGTCGCGGGTGCCGGACAAGAGATCTCAACACGCCCCTTTCAATTGGTGACGGGCCGCGTGTGGAAGGGCTCAGCCTTCGGTGGCGTAAAAGGGCGAACAGAACTTCCGGGCTATGTCGATCAGTACATGCAGGGAAAAATCAATATCGATGACATGGTGACATTTGAATTGCCACTCAGCGAGATCAACAAGGCGTTTGATTACATGCATGACGGACTTGCGATTCGATCTGTAATTAAAATGTAGTCGTTTTTTTTGACGGGAGTCCCCATGGAAATAAAGCCACTGCAGTCGCTAAAGCCGCTGACGTCACTGAAGTCGCATAAAACTTTCGAAGGACTCACTCAGTTTTGGGAGCACGATTCCATTTCGACCGGAACGAAAATGAAGTTCTCGACGTTTCTCCCCCGGGGTCCCGTCAGAGGCGCTTTGATTTGGCTTTCCGGCCTCACATGCACAGATGAGAACTTCATCACGAAAGCTGGTGCACAAAAGTATTTAAGCGCAGCCGGTCTGATGGTCATTTGTCCAGACACATCACCACGCGGGCTTCAGCTTCCTGCCGAGCACGATGCCTACGACTTCGGTTCCGGCGCCAGTTTTTACGTCAATGCGACGACACCGGGATACCGCGATCACTACCAAATGGAATCGTATATTGTTTCCGAGCTTCACGAGCTGGTTCAGACGCAGTTTGGAGTCTCGAAGGATCGTATTTCTCTTTCTGGGCATTCGATGGGAGGTCACGGCGCACTGACGCTGGGACTTCGCCATCCGGAAAAATTCCAAACCATTTCAGCGTTCTCGCCGATTGTAAATCCAGTGAGAGCTCCGTGGGGTATCAAAGCATTTGAAGGTTACTTCGGAAGCGGTAGCGGTGAGGGTGCAAAGCACGACGCCACCGAACTTATTCTTTCTGGCGCGAAACATCCTAAAGAAATTCTGATCGATCAAGGGCTTGCGGACGAGTTTTTTGAAAAACAATTGATGACCGCAAACTTCACTGCTGCCTGTCGATCAAAGAATCAGCCGCTCGCAGTGAATCTGCGCGAGGGCTACGACCACAGCTACTACTTCATTTCGACCTTCATCGAAAACCACGTGAAGTTTCACGCCAGCAATTTGTAAAAATCGAGATTCATCACGTAGGCAATTTCTTCGGGCGACTTTGATACGATATCGACATTCGTTTTTAAGTTCTGAAGAATCGATTCCTTCACTCGAAACGCATCATCGCGCGAAAGCGTAAGACAGGCTGAATAGTGAAGATCGTCGCGATCCAAAAACTGTAGGCTCGAAACTGTGTGCAGCCGCCAGTTCGAGTGATGCTTTAAGATCATCTCGGAATCGTTGCCGATGTGAATGTGCTGAGGACCTGGCGTGAGTCGTCCGTCGGCTTCAATAAGAACTCCAAGGCGAAGCATAAAGTCGACGATCTCTTGCGTGCGGGGCCTTGGAAGCTTCAGCGCGTCCGAGAGCTCGGTGACGTTTCCGAATTGCGGGAGACCCGTCAGTACGTGGATGGCTCCATAGATGTAACTTGAATAAAATTTCTCACGGTCTTTCAGTGAAATGGATTCGTCGACGTTCAGACGTTTTTGAATATTGAGTCGCTCATCTCGCATCGCTTTGATCTTCACAGCAAATCGCTTTTTTAGACGTTCAGCGCCGGCGCGTTCGTGCATCAACAATAGAAGAAAGTATTCGCCCTCATCATCGGTGTGTTCGAAGAACAGATTGATCGCCTCGGCCTGCTCCAGAGAGAACTCGGCGCGGCCCTTTAGAACCTGCGAAACGAAGGTCGTATGGACAGGGATGGCTTCTGCCAATTTCTTTCGAAGTCCCGTCCGGGACCCGTCTTGCCCCAGCTTTTCCATCAAGTAAGGGCGATATTCGGTGAAATCCCAGATTCTCATTACCCTGTCCTTTCAATTATTTACGCCGCTACGTTATTAAAACTCTCGTTATTATAGACTAATTTATAATCTTAATCTCGAAGATTTGGAAACACAGCGTTATAACTCTCTCATGCCGCAAGCAATGGTGCTCTGCCGGCGAATTGAAGGAGTTTTTATGAAAGCGAATATTGTCTCGAATCTGGCCACTAAAGTTCTGTCTTTGTTCGTAGTGATCGCAGTTACGGGTCCCCGGGCCGAGGCGTCGGAAACGTGCTTAAGCCCCGCTGAGCAGGCCGAGTACCTCGCCCTCTCGAAAGGGAAGAATGATGCGACCTCTAAGCGACCGGGTTGTGAAAAAGCGTATGGTGCGGCGGGGTGCTTGTCGCCCATAGATCAGGCGCGCCTTCGATGGTATCGAGATCGATCGACAGAGTGTTTCATGGGGCGCGACTCGGAGCTCATCGGTGTTTGGAGTATCGTCGCTCGAGTTTGCGAGGGAAGTGGTCTTGCGGCGAAGGATGCTTTCGTTCTCGGTCGTGACGAGATGAAATTGGCATTCACCAAGATTTCCGAAGCGGATTCGTTCCTTCGAATCGACGTAAAGACGCAGATCCAGAACTCGCGAACTTACTTCAGAACGGGACACGCGGCGCCTTCGGTTCTAGAAGCGAACAAGCTTTCGATGTATGTGATCGATCCAGACACCGGTCGGTCGACCCATTCTACTGCTGAGTTCGAGATCACACCGCATCCGACGTTGATTTTATCGACGGATGGTTTCGGTATCGGCGGCTCGTGCGCGGTCGGAGAAACTCTCAAAACTTACCTCAGAAAATAGAAAACTCTTAAGCTACGGAAATTGGAGTTCGCGGTGAAATTATCCACAATTTTAGCTGAACCCGGCGGAGTCCTTGCAGAGCTGTTGATCACTATGAAAAGCAGCTCTATTTTTAGTTCCCATGTGATGTTCCTCGGTGCTGGTTTGCTGTTTATTTCGATAACAGCTTGCCAGGGGCCTGCGGGCGATCGAGCGGTTCCAATGAGCGGCCCAGCGACCAATAGTTCGCCAGACGTAGGCCTCGTCAGCGGGACGGCTTTGAGTGGGACAATCAATGGCGGCGGTGGCGTCGGTCTTCGCTGCGGTGGAAAACTTGAAGTTCTTGATCTTTACGAAGCGCGAGCAAAGGGCCTCACTTTTAGCGCCGCCGACTTTATTCTGGAAGCGCCTACGAATCAAAAGATCGCGGATTTTGTCGGCGAGCGCGTCGCGAAACATTATTGGAATCCAGAAAGTGTTCCTGTCGAACAGACGAAACAGATTTTCGCGAAAGATATTTTGCTTCCGATTCTCGAGGGCCGAGAGTTCATGAACTTCGCGACAGGAAAACCCGAGCAAGTGCGATTCGTCGAAACACTTCCGCTGTCCAACGATTGGGGCCAGTACCAAATTCCGAAGGCCTGCTCGTTTGAGCAGATCGCTTATTTTTCAGACGTCTCCACGGAACTATCGATCGTGACGTCAAAGTGGAACGAGCTCGATAGCCTTTCAAAAGCGGTCCTCGTGGCACATGAGCTGATTTATTTGGTTGAACGCCGTGACGGCATCGAAAAGCTTCTTACAGGTCCTGGTTCAATTTCTGGCGCAACCTCCGGTCCGACTTCCGAATCGACTCGAAGTTTCGTTGGGCGGCTTTTGTCGGACCGTGGCGTACTATCGAAATCAGAGGGGCTGCCTTTGGTTTCGCAGCTTCTTCGGTGTTCTTCCGATGACAGTTTCGCCAATGACAAAGAAGATCCCCTCGCGACCTATTTTTACGCATTCAAAAACAAGAAAAGCGGCGAAACGAATCTCGTCTTTAAACAGATACTGGGCGCTGCCGACATCTATCAGCTTCGAGCGGAGCTTGGTAAAAACAAGTCTCTCTCGCTGGTCCGATCGCTCGATTCCCCAAGAAAGAGCACCTTCTTCGTTCGCCACGAAACTCAAAACGGCAAACTTAAGTCCGTCGAGTTTTTCGGAACTGATCGAAAGACCGCGCTGGGCACAAAACAAAACGTCACATGCGAAAAATTCTAAGCGACGCGCGCTAAACATACCAGCGCGCGCTAAGCCTACCAGCCAACGCGCGCGGCAGATTGAAAACGACTCGTCTGCAATTTTTCTCGAAGAGCGCTATCATTCGCGCAGCGACTGATTACTGGCAGGAGCCTTGCGGTAACTTGCCATCTTCGCTGCGCCAAAAACTTGCTCTGCCATGAGAAGATTATGCGATCGACAAAGTACACGTAGGTTTTCGACGTCATTTGATCCTCCCAGCGCCCTCGGCAGCATGTGATCGATCTGTGTAAACTTGCGCGACCCACACACAACACCGTCTGCAGTTTCAAACTGACAACGGCCGTCGTCTCGGCGAAAGACGAAATTTCTAGTCGACGGCTTGATCGCTGCCGTCTTGTTCGGCGTAGCGAGCCACGTGGCGGGAGCGTCGCCTGTCAAAACTCCGCAGCGGTCGACCTGTGCGTCATTATTCTTGTTCCGCGGTTTCACGATTTTTTCGAGAGGATCATTCGATGCGATAACGATCTCTGCCATCGCAACCAATGCATCAGCGATCGATGCGCTCTCTGTTTTGTGCGAAAGAAGTTCTGCCGCCCGCTCAATTTTCTGCATTTGCTCCTCGGAAAACGTGACATGCATTCGTGTAAAGCCGTCCGCTTTCGGTTGGCGCATCTCCCGCGCCGGAGCGGTTGATGAAAATAGCTCGGCCAAAGATCGTTCGATCTCTGCCTTAGGTTTGAGTTCTATCTCGTCTAGCATTTCGGACTTCTTTTCCGCCGACATAACTTCGCCGCTGCGCTTTTCTTCAATTCGGATTGCGGACTGAATTCGACTTAAACTGGACATGCAAAATTCGCCAGTCTCGATTTTTTCAGAAATTTCGGGGACTGCGCAGAGCATTCGTGCCGCGCTGACTCTGCGGCCAGCGGCCCCATGCGAGTAGTTGTGCACAGCAACCAGCCAATCGTGGGTGGACGTGTATCCTTCATTCAAAAAAATTCTGCGACTTTCAATTTCCGCGATGTATTCCAGAACTTCGCGACTCACTCGGCGTTCCCGCTGCACCAACGTTTTGAAACCGGAAAGTAAATCATGATTGTTTAAATTTTGTAGCGACATAATTTCTCCTCAAAAGCCAAACAGTAACACGGCTTTTTGAGAGCAGATTTTCGCCTCATATAGGACTTCTGTTGTGACGTGAGAAATAAAATGTCTCCGGACCGCGGGGTTCGTTTTTGACCTCACGCGCGCCAGCTAATCGATGGAGAATGATAGCCCAAACAAGATTAAACTCTGACTCATGCTTCTGCGCCTTCGATCGGAAAAAGTGCGCAAGATATATTTTATTTTTTTTCGACGTGCGTCGGTTTGTGTCAGCCCAGTTTATTCATCAACAGTGAAAAGCAAATCCTCATGTGGCACCGGCCGAGGAATTTTGTTTAAAGTAGCTCGGCCTTCAAACCAATTTATTGAACCAGGCCGCAAGCCGCAGACTTCGCCCGCCCGAATATTCGCACGGCTCCGCAAGTACTTACGGTGAAGAGAATCCGGCAGTTCGAAGCGGTCTTTCTCAGTATAGAAAGTCCTATAACTAGAAGCAGACTTCCCCAGTGCCAAAACCTCTTGCCTACAACTTGTCCTTCTCCGCACAAATCCTTGCGGGACTCGGCATCGTCGTCACCCGCGAAAATCTCGGCGAAGCCCACTCGCAGACTTTCCCCGCGCCAAACCCAGTGCGACTACCCGTAAGCTTTCTCAGCGCGAAAACCTGTGAGCTTTTCGTCGGTCACTTCGAAAGAAACTTGGATGGCGTTGCAGCACACTTCGCAGTCTTCGATGTATGTTTGGGGTCCCGCGACGGACAGATCCAGTAGGAAGCTGATTTTTTCCCCGCAGAAGGGACATTTGAATTTTTTTTCGATTTCTTCCACGTTCCCACCTTGCCCGATGGTCTTAAGAGTGTCAGGTTTTCTCCTCGATACTCAACACTCACGCGAGGAATTTATGGCGAAAATCACTCTTCAAGGAAATCCTGTCACGACATCAAGCGAACTCCCGGCCAAAGGCTCAACAGCTCGCGACTTCAAACTCACGAAGAGCGACCTGTCGGAAGTTTCGCTCTCGACGTACGGCGCAAAATTCAAAGTTTTTAATATTTTCCCAAGTATCGACACAGGTGTCTGCGCAAAGTCGGTTCGGCGCTTTAACGAAGAGGCCACGAAACTCGACAACACGGTTGTCATCAACGTTTCGGCGGATTTGCCGTTCGCACAGGCTCGTTTTTGCGGCGCTGAAGGCATAAAGAACGCTGAAACTGTATCGACGTTTCGAAGTACCTTCGGAAAGGACTGGGGGCTTGAAATCGCCGACTCTGCGTTCAAAGGCCTTTTATCTCGAGCTGTCGTGGTTTTAGGCCCTGACAACAAGGTTATCCACGCCGAGCAGGTTGGAGAGATTGCCAACGAGCCGAATTATGATGCGGCTTTAAAGTCCTTTCGCTAGATGAATCCTCTCTTTGAGAGGGTGCCCTATGCAGATCGATTCTGATTCCAACATGACTCCTGCCTCCGTCGACGAAGCTCGACGGGCGGCCGAAATTCTTGAGGCGCTCCTTGGCGACGACCAAACCTTCGCCAATCTTCCAGAAGAACTGCGTGTCCGTTTGATCGCATCGGCAGGTCGCCTCTCGCGCCCCGCTAAAGATGAAATTCGAATTCGAAATAAAAAAATCGACAATGCGCGCCGAAAAGCCGTCTCAAAACTCGACCGCGAAGCAAGGGCTACGACGGGTATCCGCGAGGCTCGTCTCAACACAGTTTTTTCGCTTCCTGCGCTGGTTTCGCCCGACGCTGAAGAAAGTCATGGTCCCGAACTCAAGTCAGCGCGCAACTGCTACGTGTGTAAAGCTGAGTTCACGAAACTTCATTTCTTTTACGATTCAATGTGCCCCTCGTGCGCAAGCTTCAATTATAAAAAACGTTTTCAGACGGCACGTCTCGATGGAAAAGTTGTTCTCATCACGGGATCTCGTTTAAAAATCGGATACTACGCGACGCTCATGATGTTGCGAGCGGGGGCGCGAGTGATTGCAACAACTCGATTCCCAGTCGATTCGGCCGAGCGTTTTGCAAAAGAAGATGATTTCAAAGATTGGGGCGACCGCCTCGAAATTTTTGGCCTCGATTTGCGCCACACACCTAGTGTTGAAATCTTCACGTCGTTCATGGAGAAGCATCTAGATCGGCTTGATATCCTCATCAACAATGCGGCTCAAACCGTGCGTCGCCCACCTGGTTTTTACGCCCACATGATACCCGGAGAAAACACGCCGCATTCGAATCTCTCAAAAGATGTTCAAACGCTGCTGAAGACTTACGAGGACTGTAAAGCTGAGCTCGCGGGCTTTTGTGCGACGTCGACAGAGGCCGCTCTACCTGTGGCATGGCATGATCAAGGTCCCGGTATCGGCATCCGTTCTTCGGCGCAGCTTTCACAAGTGCCGTACTCGTTTGATCGTTCGCTGGCGGCGCCAGAAGTATTTCCTGAAGGAAAGCTTGATGCGGATCTTCAGCAAGTTGATTTACGCAATCAGAACAGCTGGCGCATGAAAGTCGCCGACGTACCCACGCCAGAGATGCTGGAAGTTCAGCTTGTGAATGCCGTAGCACCTTTTGTTCTTTGCAGTCGCTTGGCGGGCGTAATGAGACGCGACAACACCGGAGAAAAGCACATCGTGAATGTCAGCGCTATGGAGGGAAAGTTCTATCGCTTCACAAAAAGCGATCGGCACCCGCACACCAATATGGCGAAGGCCGCGCTGAATATGCTGACGCACACCTCGGCCAGTGATCTCGCAAAAGATGGAATCTACATGAACGCAGTCGACACCGGTTGGGTCACTGATGAAGATCCGGCGCAGCTGGCAAAAATGAAGGAAGAGGTCCATGATTTTCAGCCGCCACTCGACATCGTCGATGGAGCGGCTCGGGTTTGTGATCCGTTTTTCGACGGAATTTTGACCGGCAAACACTGGTGCGGGAAGTTTCTGAAAGATTACTTCCCCACCGACTGGTAATTCAGGTCCGAACTTCTAGAAATTAACGCCGAGATTCAACATCGGCATCAGCTCGGATTTAATTTTGTTCGTCGCAGTGACAGAGCCTGCTTTGTTGTATGTGAACGACTTGTAGGAGATCTGAAGACCCAAGTAGATGTTGGACGTTAGATCAAAGTTTTTTCCCAGATCAATTCCGTAGCCACTTCCTTCAGTGAGCTCTGTTCCGCTCGATAATTTGTACGTCGAAGAAATGAAGTACGATCCGTCGATAAACCATCCCTGATTGTGGTACCCAATCGTTCCACCGTAACCCGTGCGTTCGTCCTTTGCTCCGTTGGTTTCATCGGTCCGCGAGTCGTAGATGCCGCCAAAGTAGAGTCCGCTGGACATTGTGTATCCGGCTTTGATGTTAAGTACCGTGGTCGAGCTTTCTGTTGTGCCGAGATTGGGACCGTCAGTCGACGAATCAAATTTCATCGCGCTGAGTCCGATCATGAAACCGCCGTCGGAAGCTTGCGCGTGGGAAAGGGTTGGAAGCAAAGAAATCGCTCCGAATACGAGCCCCGAGATTAGACCTGACTTCAGAGCTGACATCAGGCCTGAGTTCAAAACGTAATTGAGATTCGGTTGTCTGGTGCTAGATGCAGGCATTTTGAACTCCTTGAAAACATTGAGGTAACTACCTAAAGGATAGTTCCCAGAAGACGAACTGTCTTTATGAAGTCCGCCAGAGCCAATGCGTTCAAGGCAACTGGACGTAAGTCACCCGGGCAGAGGACTTGCCTCAAGCCTTTCGCCTGTGCCAGTTTGATCGCTGCAATGACACATCGAAGTTTTTGTTGGACATGCCGCCAGCCAGGATCTGCCTGCTACTGCGGGGACCTGCGTCCCTTTGATCCGAAAATTGAATTCGTAATTTTGATCCACAAGCTCGAGTCGCGCCGTCGAATTGCAACAGGTCGAATGTCGCATCTGTGTTTAAAAGGCTCTCACCTTATCGAGGGCGATCAGTTCGACGAAAACAAACAGGTCAACGCGCTGCTGGACCGAGATGATGTTTTTCCTGTCGTTTTGTATCCAGGGACAGGTTCCATAGATTTGTCCTTAGGGTCGAAGCAAGAGCTAGCCTCGCAGTTTCTTTCGGATCGCAAACTTATGATTTTCGTCATTGATGGCACTTGGGCCACGGCGCGAAGGACGATGCGCCTCAGTCGCCGTTTGGCTGGGTTAAAGCGGGTTTGTTTCTCACCGTCGAAAGTCTCTCAGTTCAAAGTTCGCAAGCAGCCAGCAGCCCACTGCCTGTCCACACTTGAAGCCATTCATCAGATGATCGAATTGGTGGGACCCACTCAGGGCTTTGACCCTCTTGAAAAAAAACAAGACGCCCTGGTGGACGTCTTTTCAAAAATGGTCGAGCGGCAATTGGCTTTTGTGCCCGAAGCGCACAAAGCCCAGAACTACTTCGTCGCTTCGTCCGAGAATGCTTTAAAGTAAGCGTCGAATCCGTCACGAACGTCATCGACGGTGTGAGTGTACTTTACGTCGGGCTCAACACCATTATTCTCAACGAAATCCGCATCCGTGTACTTGCCGTCAGGCTTGAATGTCGTGAACAGGCCACGTGTGAGGCGAAGTTCGGCGCGTGTGTAGGGAAGATCGATGACCTTCTCAACACTTCCACCAAGACCAGATGTTCGCTGACCGAAAAGTTTCGCAAGCTTGTTGGCTTTTAAGACCATTGGAATCGCATCGCCACCAGAACCACAAAGCTCATCGATCAAAACGAGGACTGGCTTTTTCCAAACCGCTCCACCTGGTGCGGGAGGAGAAACTTCACGCAAGTTGAAGCTAAAAGGCTCTTTCGTCAGCCGTAGACCATTTTCTGAATCACGCTCAAGACCCTTCGCGGTTGCAAGAAGACGATTCCCCACGGTGGATGAGGCCGCCGCTGCATCGAGAGAAGTCCAATATGTCGATAGCTTCGTAAACCACAAGCGATCAGCGTTTAAAAATTGAACAAAGCCATTGAGCCCCTTCGGCGCAAACAGCTGGACGAACCCTTCGCCGTAGGTGACCGAGCCTCCGGGGTTATGAGTTTGATCAAGAACCATAACGTCGCTCACGGGCTGATACTGATCGATGAGCGCAGAATAGATCGACAAGTAAAGAGCGGCATTCGGCACGCCATACGAAGGCTGCCTGACCATGAAGACAGTTTTACCGTTGTGTTTATAGAGTGCCGCCCAAACAAGAGGTAGCGTTGCGGGTAGGGGTTCGGCTGCCGGAAGCTCGGCTTCAAAAACGTTCAGTTCACGGTTCCAAAGGGAATAGAACATCTGAACGCGCTCGCGCTCGGGCGTAACCATGGTGACGCCATACTTACGCTTGAGTCGCGGATTCCAGTACCACGGAGCTGGCTCACCCATGTTCGCGATACTTCCCCAAACTTGGAGGCGATCACTGAGGGCTTTGGACGTCATCGAGTCATCGCCGATCAGTGTCTTTGGATTCTTTGGAAGCGCGGTCTCTGCGCCCGGCAAAGTCGCGCGCGGTTCAAGTTCAAATCGAGTTTGTGGACTTGTTCGCTTCCAGGCGATGCGAGCTAACTTTTTTGAACCATCCGGTTTTGCGAACTCAATCTGTGCAAAGGACTCTTTCGGTAAGAGTTCGACGATGAACGAGGGGCGGTAGAAAAAGTAGTAAGCAAGATGTTGATCGCTCTGTGGATTGGCGAACCAAGTGTATTTCAGAATGATTTTTAAAGCGTCCGCCGGAGTCATTCCATCGACGCTAAGAATTTCGTCGCCCGCAGCGATTCCGTAGGGAGCCAACGTTGGCGCTACACGAGCGACAAGGAACTTGTCCTCAACGGGCATGATAACGATGGGGATTTCACTGCGCTCCCGGATCGGTTGCGAAAGACTGACATGTCCATCCTCAAGCTTTCGGAGAGCTTCAAAAAAGAGGCTCTGCTTTTCGAAGTCGGTTTTTGCGGCGCTGAACTTGGCGCGGATGGCTTGGGCTTCTTTCGCAAAGTTGTAACCAAAGCGACGCTCTTTGTACTCGAGCGGCCCGTACAAAGATTGAATCGTAGCAATCATTGTATCGTAATCCGCCAACGCCTCATCCTGAGTGAGTGGTCGAATGGCCTGGGTTTCGATCGCATCAATCGACGACTGATTGCCGCGCTCATTGGAGCAACCAACAGTGACACAAAGAGCGACAGTGATCGCTAAGGCCGAAGAAAAAGCTGAAGATGAAACGACAGACGACTTTAAAAGACTGCGCACCATGAAACCCCCGTGAAGCTTCAATTCCGTATCATACGATGAAAAAAAGTCGTCCCACTTTGGAACCGTTTGAACTTTTAACACGGACTATAAGGCGCTCTTTTGTCGCCTCTAGGAAAGTCCCTCTGCGAATTCATGACAGCTTGCGGCGACCACGGACTCAAGAGTTCCGTTTTCTTGAAAGACGCGACGCTGCCGAAGAGACGGTGGTCCCTCCGCAGCCATTTGTCGGAGTCTTAAAAAAGCGTCCGCGTAAATTTCGCGGGCTGGGACTGTCTCGCCAGATTTTCCAGTTGGAATGGGTGCGTCGGAAACCTTTTCGAGGAGCTCAGTGATGATCTCCTTCGCGGGCCGAGCTTCACCCCAGTCGTTCAGGACAAAATCAAAATCAAGTCCGTGTCGAGTCGCACGCCATTTGTTTTCCCGATACTGCCAGTCCGTGGGCGTTGGATTTTGAACTCCAGCTTTCATGTTTTCAAGAAAGTAGGCGCCCATCGAATGAATGAGAGCAACAAGCGCGATGTTTTCTTCGAGTGTCGGCATAACATCGCAGGTTCGAATTTCGAGCGTACCGTACTGAGGACTTGGGCGAATATCCCACCAAAGGTCTTTGGGTGAAGTTACAGAACCCGAATCAAGCATCTTAAAGTAGAGGTCCTCGTATTCTCCCCACGAATCGACAATGACAGGGTGACCGCCCGTCGGAGTCGACTCGAAAAATGTAGAGCGCGAAGAGGCGAGTCCCGTGTCGTCGCGATGCCAAAAGGGAGAGCTGGCAGAGAGTCCAAGAAGAAGCGGAGCGTAGTTCATGTAGGCATTCATCACTTTAATAATCGCGTCAGGATTTGGCATGCCGACGTGAACGTGAAGACCAAATATTACAAGGCGGCGAGCGATCCATTGATTTCGTTCGATGAGCTGAGAGTAGCGATCGCCCGGGCTGAGAATGCGCTCAAGGTAAGAAGCGAAGGGGTGAGTCCCGCTTCCAGAAAGTAAGACTTCCGATTTCTCACAAGCCTTTTTTAAAATCGCAATTGTTTCGGTAAGATCAGTTTGGGCATCAACCGCAGTTCGACAAACGCCAGTCTCAATTTCAATCATGCTTTGAAAAATTTCAGATTTAATCTTCGGCGTTTTACGCTCGACGCGGTTTAGAATTTCAATCGCCGCTGGCTTTAGGTCAAAGTTCACAGGATCAATCAACTGAAGTTCGATCTCAACACCCAGCGTGAGTGTTTCGCTTTGAGCGACGTCAAGATGCTTCGACTTTCGAACGAAGGGCCGAGGCTTTCGCGCGCGCCGCCGCGCCCGCGCCGCTTCGATCAATGCGACAATGATTTCGCGCGAAGGGAGGGCGCTCGCGGGATGTGAGTAATGAAATTCTGGGTGCCACTGGACACCTAAAACAAAAGCGTCACCTTTGTGCGAGAAGGCTTCGATGATTCCATCGGTTTTCGAAAGGGCTTCGACGTGAAGATTTGCACCAAGAACATCGACGGCCTGGTGGTGAATAGAGACGACGTTCGAAGTCTTGTGTTCCGGACCAAAGATAAATCCAAGAACACCACCCTCCTGAATTTCAATTTCATGAGTATACCCGTCGTAAAGATCTGGCTTAAAGTGCGCGATCGCTTCGGGACGGGCTGTGGCGATATCAGCAATCAATGTTCCGCCGAAATAGACATTGAGAAGTTGTAGTCCTCGACAAACTCCAAGAATCGGTTTTCCGGTCGAGTGAAACGCTTTGATCAAATCGAGTTCGAACCTGTCTCGCACAAGATCTGTTCCAACATCAGCGCCGCCTTGCAGAATCAACGCGTCAAGTTCTCGCGCATAGTCATTGGGATCAATGGCTTCCGGTTGCAGCAGCGAAGCTTCGCTGACGGAGGGAATCATAAAGCTTAAGGCTCCAGTCTCGGTGACCCAATGTGAGATCGATTGCTCGAGATATTGGATCACTTTATTTTTCACACCAAAGTCTGTTGGGAAATGGTGTTGGAAGCGGGGCGAAAGTCCGATCTTAATGGGGCGCGATAATGACATATCTCATAGAAGCCCACGGTCTCCGCCTCACACAAGTCACGCTGCGGAAAACCATTGATAAAATATATGTGTTACATAAAATCTATCTATTTTTAATTCCAAGCCTTCTCGCCGAAACTTGATTTAAGCCAAGGAGGTTGTAAATGCCACAAGCACGTAAGACCGAATCATCGACCGTCACACCGACCGTTACTACAATGTACCGCGACTTCGCGTCGCGAGAACATTTGACTGATTTCGTGGATGAAACAGTTCAAAATGCGCTCGCAAAATTTCTTTCACGCCACAATACGCGGGTCGACGTCACATTGGATCTCAGTGAAAAACGAACTCGCCGTAAGCTTTTTAGTGTGGGGATCACGCTGCATCCAGCCCATAAAGCGCCGATTCATATTTCGCGCGAGTCCGAAGATCTGCACACGGCGATTCGTGCGTCTGTGCGAGCGGTGGAAAAAATTCTGAGACGGGATCATGCGCGACGTTTAGCCGTGAGACGGCATACGTCGCTGCGAGATGTTGGTCCAATGGGTCTCTTGCCAGACTCAGGGGGCGAGTTCTTCGGAAAGGGTGCCTAGCATGAGGCGAATTTCATCGGTGGGTGCGCGGTTTTTAGCGCTCAGGTAAATCCGATGATTCCACAGGGGTTCTCGTGAAATTACGAGAGCCCCTTTTTTTGTAGTCTGGTTTTTTAATTCATGTTCAAGGTAGGCCTCTGGCAAAAATCCGATCCCAAGTCCATCGATGGTCGCACGCAAAAGTGCACCGACGACATTGCTTTCAAATGCGATCGTCTTCCGAATTTTTCTTTTGATCAGGTAGTCGTCGGTCTCCCATCGAAGTCGCATATCTTGCGATGCGATGACCAAGCCAACGTTTGCATCTTCTAAAATCGAGACAATCGATCGGCCTAAAATATTTCGAGCGACAGCTTTCACAGGAAGTTTAATTTCGGCAATGGTCTTTACGTTTTGTGAGTGAATCGGTTGTGAGGAAATCACCGCGTCGAGTTCACTGAGCTCAAGTTTTGCGATGAGCTTTTCATGGGGATGAGAGACCTGAGTCAAGAGAGGGCGGTGATCCGCGCTGAGAGATTGCATCATTCGACTGATGGCATCTGTGACGAAAGGTCGTTCAATGTCCGGCGAAACGCCGATTGAAAATGATGATCGCCCGCGGTGATCCGATTTTGCTAAATAAGCATCAAGCTCGCTGGCAACGTCAAACATTCGACGTGTGAAGTTAAAAACAGAGTGCCCGGCTTTGGTAAGGATAATATTTCGACCATCACGCTTAAAGAGCTCGTTTCCGATTTGAGCTTCGAGAGTTTTAAGCTGGGTACTGAGACTGCTCTGCGATGTATTCAGTTGTTTCGCAGCGGCGGTGACACCGCCGAGTTTCGCTACAATGTGAAAATAGTAGAGATGATTGAAATTGCGCATACACCAAAGAGCATGCGACTAAAACGCGCTGGACGCCTCAAGAAAACGCTCGGCTTGCGGCCGCGTCACGCTTCCCGGTGGAACAACCATCGCTTGTGTTGTCGATCCTGCGACCGAGCTATTTTGGTAAGCTGAAGGGTAGAGGACTTCATAGTCAGTGATGCTGCCACTCGACGTCCGCCGCAGGATATGGGAGCGCTTCAGATCTCCGGGTTTTGCTATGCCACAGGCTCCCAAGAGTTCAGCAAAAGCCCGAAGCGTTTGCCCATGGTAGTTGGCGACGCGATTTTTTTTATCAGAAATCACAAGGCCCCGGGCCAAAGATTTATCCGTTGTTGCGACACCAGCAGGACATTCATTCGTATTGCATTTTCGAGCCTGAATGCATCCCAAAGCCAACATCATTCCCCGAGCTGAATTCACGGTGTCGGCTCCCATCGCGATGGCTTTCAGAATTCCAAATCCGGTCACAACTTTCCCGGATGTAATAATGCGGATGTGCTTTTTCAAATCCATGAGATCAAGAGTATCTCGCACCATCGTGAGGCCCTCGGCCCAAGGCATGCCAAGGCTATTTGTGAATTCCAAGGGCGCTGCTCCGGTTCCACCTTCGGCGCCGTCGACGGTGATGAAGTCGGGATATGTATCCAGTTTCTTCATCGCGCGGCAAATCGATGTAAATTCAGCGGGATGCCCGAGGCAAAGCTTGAAACCAATAGGTTTTCCGTCGCTGAGCTCGCGAAGTTTTGCGACGAACTTGATGAGGCCTTCGGCATTGTCGAATTCGGAATGAGCGGGCGGCGAGTTCACATCTTTTCCCACAACAACGCCGCGAATCTCCGCAATCTCTTTTGTGACTTTCGCCGCCGGCAAAATTCCGCCGTGCGAAGGCTTTGCACCTTGTGAAAGTTTGATCTCAATCATTTTCACGTTCGGGTGGCGAGAGCGTTCCCGGAATTTTTCAGGATCAAAAGTTCCGTCGGTGTGGCGACATGAAAAATAGCCGGTCCCAATCTGCCAGACAATATCTCCGCCCTCATCAAGATGATGAGGCGTCAGCCCGCCTTCGCCCGTGTTGTGAAAAAAGCCCCCGATTTTGGCGCCGCCATTCAGAGATCGAATCGCGGAGGCACTGAGGGAACCGTAACTCATTGCCGAAATATTAAAAATGCTGGCCGAGTAAGGCTGTTTGCACTGGTGATTACCGATGGTGACCCGCAAAGTTAATGGGTCGATGTGAAGTGGGCGAAGCGAGTGGTGAACCCATTCGGCGCCTGCTTTATAGAGATCTTTTTGTGTTCCGAAGGGCACAGTGTCGCGCTGTCGTTTGGCGCGTTGATAAACGACCGATCGCACATCGCGCGCAAAAGGTGTTCCGTCCGTGTCGTTTTCAACAAAGTACTGTTGTATCTCGGGACGTATTTCCTCGAAAAAATAGCGAAGCATTCCCAAGATCGGATAGTTTCTAAGAATCGCCCGTTTTTTCTGAAAGGCATTCATCAGCCCAAGCGTCACAAGAGGAAGTAGGACGATGAAGGCCCAGTAGAAGCTGGGGCTAATCAACTCACCCAAGAGAGTTACTGTCGCGATCGAAGCTCCGGCCAGAACGAAAAAAAGTCTTCTCATGACAATAGAGTGAAGGCTCATCGCGTAAAGCGCAAAAAAAAGAACAAAAAAAATGGCGCCTCCGGAGAGAGCGCCATTTTTCTAGAACCTCGAATCGAGGTCTAACTACAAATTCGGACTAGTAGCGATTTCCGCCGCCGAAGCCACCGCGTGCTCCGCCGCCAGCTCCGCCACCGAAACCACGACCGCCGCCGCCTTCGCGTGGAGCCATTGGTTTTGCTTCGCTAACAGTCATTGCACGACCTTCGTACATTGCACCGTTGAACTTTGTGATCGCTGTAGCAGCTTCCTCATCAGTTCCCATTTCAACAAATCCGAAGCCTTTGCTTCGACCTGTTTCACGGTCTGTGATGATTCGTACGCTGTCGACTGTTCCGCATTCAGCGAAAGAATCGGCAAGGACTTGTTCAGTTGCAGAAAACGGCAAATTGCCGACGTAGAGCTTCTTTCCCATTAAAACCTCCTAAGGCATGGGGTGCCACTTTGAAGACGGATCTCGGAGGTTTGGGACGGACTTTGCGAATTCTGGAAGCTTTTAAAGGCTCGGAACGATCGAAAAGGGACACAAAAAACACTCGAAAACAGACTCTAAGTAACAGTTAGTTTATGGCTGCGATTTAACACAACCTTTGGTCAGATTAGCACACGTTCCGCCGATAAGGTAGAGTGAGACATGATGTTTTTTTATTTGATGCCCAGCGGTTGAAAACTGTGTGAGTATCAAAGTGAGACTCGCTAAGGACACTGTCGTCGTTCTGATGAAGTTGTCGGCGAGTCGCCAGATAGAGTCCAGTTCGTTTTAAGGCTTGTTCCTAGTGATTTAGGCCCACGTAAACTGTCCGCTCGCATGTTCTGCCCCTACTGAGTCCGTTTCTTTTTGTTCGGTTTTGCCTGTTCGGTTCTGTCTGTAAGCAGTCAACCAGGGAGAGACTTTATGACCAATCAGATCGTGTCCTTCCATTGTGTTCTGAAAGATCGTCTTGGCCATGTGATTTCGTCGTCGTTCAACCAGAATGTATCGACGGGCCAGGATCCCTCCGGTCAGCTTCGTGGATTCACGCGCGGCATGAAAGATTTAAAGAAGGGTGAGCGCCGCAAGATTTTCGTCGGCGCCGAAGAGGCCTACGGATTCTACGATCTTTCGAAGATTGTCGAAATGCCGAGGGAAGCTCTCTCGATTCGAAAGTCAGTTCGGATTGGTGATGTTGTGGTTCTGGCAGCGAATGAAAATTCGGCTCCGGAGCAGCACCGCGTGATCGAACTTACTGGAGACCGAGTTACTTTAGATTCGAATCATCCTCTCGCCGGACAAGACCTGATTTTCGAGATTGAAGCGGTCGAAGTGCGCGAAGAAAACGAAAGTGATCTCGAAGATGACGACGATGTCGAAGTCGTCGCGGATGTTCGCTACTTCCACTAAGAATTGAGCAAAGCAGTTCGGCAAAAAAAAGGGTGAAACCGCGAGGTTTCACCCTGATCTTTTTTAAGAGAGGCCTTGGCTTCTCTTAAGAGTCGTTCATCGACTAGTAGCGATTTCCGCCGCCGCCGCCGCCGAAGCCGCCGCCA